>Ga0207779_1000115_pt1 | contig 17077 bp, 16 predicted proteins | sample LuqExpMetageno44_FD_187802 | JGI IMG/M metagenome (GOLD analysis project Ga0207779, IMG submission 187802) | Tropical forest soil microbial communities from Luquillo Experimental Forest, Puerto Rico - Sample 44 (SPAdes) | ecosystem: Environmental > Terrestrial > Soil > Tropical forest ...
AGCGAACATTGGTCAGCGCTGGGGCCCGATGCCAAGGTAACGAATGACCCAAAGCGGGACTTAAATACTCCGCCAAATTGTCATTCTCGGCTACAGGCGAGACCACGCCGCAATTTCAGAACGGCCGATAATCATGTGTTCGCTCGCGGCCACCTCTCGCTGCAGCCGCTGGGCCAAGGTCGCGATCTCTACTTCGGCAGCTGTCGCTATACCTAGCTGCTCCATCATCGGCAAAAGGCTGGCTGCCAATCCAGCCACTACTTGCAGCCAATCTGCACACCCCGCACTGCCGCCTACGAAAGTTTGCATCCGCATCTGTGGCGATTGCAGGCCCGCACCCGCAAACGCCACATACAGGTTATTTGCTGCGTTGGTATCTGTACCGGCCCCACGAAACGCCTCGACGATCCACTTGCAGCACTGGTCGTAGGCGGGCACCGGCGGGAACGATCGCGCATTGGTCCAATCCGGTTCGTGGAAAACGATCAAACCGCCCGGGCGCAGGTGTTGTCTCATTAGTGCGCGTACCATCGCCGCTGCGTCGGCTTGAAATAGCAGGACATACCTGCCAACGACGGCATCAAAAGGTCGGTCGAATGCAATCTCAGTGGGATCGCCCGCGCGAAAGCTCACGTTGCGCAACCCTTTAGCCGCCGCCCTCTGCTTCGCTGTCGCTAACGCTGCTGTCGCCTTGTCTGTACCTATTACCTCACCGGTTTCACCGACTAGGTCAGCGGCAAGGAAAGCAACGTCGCCGGCGCCGCTGCCAACATCAAGTACGCGCATGCCGGCGCCGATCCCGGCCTCCTGAAAAAACCGTCGCGTGATTGGCGCGACAAACCGGCTTTGTATGCTCAAACGCTCCAGCTCCTCATCCGAGTGACCGAGCGCGTAGACTGGGTTATCCATGACCATGCCCCCCGTTTGCGCAGCGCCGCGCAACGACCCTTGGCGCTGTTCGATGAGCCAGATGCTGCATTGCTTCCGCTTCTGAAACCGTTTCGGGAAGTCGAGGTTTGGTTGTCTGATCCAAAGCGGACGTGTAGCCTACATAAACATGGCCCCTAAATTTCGTGGTCAACTTTTTGCGCTACCAGACCATGCTTAAAACTAAAACCAACAATACAACCACCGCCGCACCGAAAAAGATCAACCGACTAGCCTTATTTTGAAAGAAGCCGCGAGGGCCATCTGGTTCATCCACGCGATGGCTCAATGAGGCTTTGTTCTGATCGGCTCGCTGGTCCCGCTCAATACGCAGACGTTCCGATCTTAAGCGCTGCGTCTCTTCATCGAGCTCTTCAATTTTCTGATCGAGCTGCTCCATCTCTGACTTCGGCGCATCTTTTCCACGAAGTTTATCGATCGCTTGGCCTACCGAAAGCTTGTTGATTTCAGCCATTGTAAAATCCTCATAGCCCAGTGCCGCGGCCCCCGGTTGGCTGGTGGGATACCCCCGCCGAACGCAGAAGCCGCTTCTGAGCAGGAATCTTGGCGTCCACGAGAAAACAATCAAGGTGCATCGTGCCCGTGTCAGAAATGTAGCCGAACTGGTGCGAATAACGGCCGTAGTTTCGCGACGAAATACGGGCGCGGCCTCGTTCGCGTCTGCAGGCTGGAGTTTATGCGCGGTTCTTCTTGGAAAGCTTTAGACGATCGCCTTGAGCACGAAATGGCAGCGAGATTTCAATCACATAGGTGTTCGCAGTTTTATTCCAACCGGCGCGCCACTTAGTACTCAACTGCGCCCCCGGCCTCACGGTTGTGGCAGATATGGGTCAATTGCGACATAATCGTATGTGAACGCCGTGCGCGCTTATTAGCAGCAGACAGACCGGGAAGTTTCATTTCCTTTGCACCGACCGGCGGATATTTCTTTAGGGCCGCCGATTATGTTGGTTGCACCAGTATCTTTCATTTATTATTCATCCCCATCTTTCTCGTCCTCATTGCGCCGCCGACGGGAGACTACCGTCATCTCCCTCGGCCTAGACACAGCAACGATGCGCGGGCGACTGTGACCGTTGTGGCCCGGGCGACGAACGTCGCCAAGTGCAACGTTGATTGAAGCCTCAGGGTCGCGTTCGCTTAACGCGCAAGTTTAGGTCACGATTGCACCTATGTGCTGATGGCTCTAAACTTTCGTCCAAAAATGAAAGCTATCAAGGAGGAAATCCAATGACGCGACATGCGATTTTTGCTGGATTGATTGCCTCAGTAATATCCGTCGCAACAACTGCGCCGGCTGGCGATGCTCCGAAAGAGATCAGCCTAGGAACGCTTTATGCTTCGTCCGGTCGCTTCGCCAGCATTTCTATGCCTGTGCATTATGGGCTGAAACTATGGATCGACCAGAAGAACGCCGAAGGCGGCGTGTTCGTTAAGGCGTTCAACAAGAAGATCCCGCTCAAACTTGTCGCCTATGACGACCAGAGCAATACCGCGACCGCGGCCACGCTTTACAATCAGCTAATCACGCAGGATAAGGTCGACATTCTGATTGCTGATTCCGGCTCGGTGCTGACCTCAGTGGCAGTACCGATCGCCCGCGATCATAAGATGCTGCTTATCAACCAGACCGGCACTGGAGCCACCTTTTTCACTCCCGATAATCCCTACATCGTCCTGATGGCCGATCCGGTCTCAAGCGTCTGGCCGAAGCCTCTTGCCGACTTCATCACCCACGATGGCCCGCATCTCGGCATCAAGCGAGTGGCGATCCTTTACGCGACCAACGACTTCACTGGCACGCAAGCCAACGCTGTACGCAAATTCATTAAGGAATCGAATTCCGACGTTGATATTGTCTTCGACCAGGGCATTCCGACGGAAACCTCGAGCTACACTGTACTACTCAACAATATAAAGGCGAGCAATCCTGACGCGGTGATCCACCTTGGCTACGCCTCGAACGACATCGCGTTCTTGCGAAATGTGCAGGATAGCGGCATCAAGTTCAATTTCGTGTTCTGCATCTATCCCGGACTGGAAACCGAGCTGTTGGAGAAGAATGTCGGCAGCAAGGGGTTGAACTACGTGTTCACTTATGTGCCGTCGTCCCAAATCGCATATCAGTCGCAGTTCGGGATGTCGTTGAACGAATATGAGGCGGCCTGGCAACAGAAATACGGCAACACCAATGTCGAATTCGGTTTCAACTCGGTGGCTGGCTACACCACCGGGCTCGTGCTCGAAAAGGCGCTGGCGGCGGCCACCAGCCTCGATCAGCTCGAACTGCGCAAGGCGATTTTCAGCCTGTCGGGTAATCTCAAGACGCTGGACGGCACCTTCGCGCTCGACGAAGCCGGCGCGCAAATCGGCGAGATCACCCCACTCGGGCAACTGATCGCGGAGGGCGACCACGTCAAATTCGTCACCGTTTGGCCGCACGATGTGTCCACTGGCAAGCCCATCTACCCGCGTCCTTAAGCGGCACATGACATCGGAGCGCTCGAACATGAGGCGCCCCGATGCTCGTCTATAGCCTCCTCGCCGGCCTACTGTTTGGCCTCTATTTCAGCTTGATTGGCCTCGGGCTGAACCTAGTGTTCGGCGTAATGCGCATCGTGAATCTCGCGCATGGCGATTTTCTCATGCTCGGCGCCTTCCTCGCCTTCTGGCTATTCACACTGATTTCGCTCAATCCAATCCCAGCCATCTTCATTGTCTTCGTGGTGTTCGCCATCGTCGGGCTGCCGCTCTATTACCTGTTGGTGCCGCGCCTGTTGCGGGCAAAAGATCCTGAAATGCTGTCGTTCATTTTGTTCTTCGGCTTGTCGCAGGTGATCGAGGCGCTGGCCACCATCGCTTTCGGCACCAGCGAGCGGTCGATCCCCGGCGGCGAACTCGGACGGGCAATTGTCGCGGTCGCCAGCCTACTGACCGGTCACCATGTCGAAAATGGACCAGTCGACATCTTTGGCCAGACCTTTCCGGCCGCCTGGGTGGCGAGCGGCATCGCCAGCGGGATCGCCGTGCTACTCGTTTACGTCTATCTATACCGGACGCGACTCGGTTATCTCACGCGCGCGGTCATGGTGCATCGCGAGGAAGCTATCGCAACAGGCATCAATGTGCACCGCGTCTCGGCGATCGCCTTTGGCATTGGTCTCGGGCTTGCCTCTGTGGCCGGCGTATTCGCGCCCTTCATGCTGGGTAGCATCACGCCGGCGATGGGCGTCGAGGTGACGGTGACTTCATTCACGGTGATCGTTATCGGTTCGCTCGGAAAGCCGCTCGGCACCTTACTCGGCGGTATCATCTACGGCGTGTCCTATATGTTCATGCAAAGCTATTACAGTTCGTGGGCTAATCTGTTGCCCTACGTGCTGCTGGTGGCGATCCTGCTGGTGCGGCCAAGCGGCTTACTCGGACGGCAGGTGCGCCGTGCCTAAAATGCTCCACCACGTCACGTTGATTTTGCTGCCGGTGGTCGCCGCCTTCGCGATCTTGCCGACGGTATACAGCAACCACTTGCTTCTGTTCAATTTTATGATTTTCATCATGCTCGCGCAGGGCGTTAACGTCATTTACGGGTTCACCGGCTATCTGCCGTTCGGTTATGTCGGCTTCTTCGGCGCCGGCGCCTACGGCTTTTCCTTGATGGTGATTCATTTGCAGGCTTCGCCGCTGGTAGCGCTCGCCGCTGGCGCCGCCGCGGCGGTGGTGCTGGGGCTTACCTTAACTCCGCTTTTTCGACTTTCGGGCGCGTATTTTTCTATCGCCAATCTGGCAGCCGCGCTCGCCGTCTTCCAGGTGGTGTCTAATCCGAATCTCGAGAGTCTCACCAAGGGTCCCTACGGCATCAGTCTGAGCGGCGTCTTTGACCCGACATTCGCTTACGGAGCAACGCTTGCCATCCTCGGGGCAACGCTCGGGCTCGTGATATATTTGCGGAATTCGCGCTTCGGCATGGCGCTACAGGCGATTCGCGAGGATTCGATCAGCGCCGGCATGGCTGGCATTAACGTTGTGCGCGAGCGTATCATCGCCTGGCTGTTGAGCGCGCTCATTGCCGGTTTGGCCGGTAGCGTCTTTGCTTGGTACGTATCGGTATTCTATCCGGAGACCGTGTTCAGCGGCGAGTTCACGATCTTCGCCATCGTCTTCGCGTTGTTCGGTGGCAACGGCACGGTGATCGGGCCGATCCTCGGCGTGGTTATCCTTTACGGTATCTACAACGCAGTCGGCATTTCCACGCCGCAGTATTTTCAGCTCATTTACGGCGCGCTAATCATGCTGCTGGTGCTGTTCTTGCCCAACGGCCTAGTGTCGCTGCTGCGGCAGTGGGGAATCAATGTCCCTTGAGACTTCTGCCATATTGCGCGTCGACGGCCTAGTGAAACAGTTCGGTGGCTTCCGCGCGCTCGACGGCGTCAGCTTTAGCTTGGCAGCGGGTGAGGTGCTTGGGCTGGTCGGGCCCAACGGCTCCGGAAAGACGACCTGTATCAACGTGATCTCCGGGCTTTACCGGCCGGACGACGGTGAAATCTATTTTGACAAACGGCCGATAGGCGGCCTTGCCTCGTACCGACTGGTGCACGCCGGAATCAATCGAACGTTTCAGGTCCCGCGTCCCTTTCCGACGCTCACCGTGCGCGAGAACGTGGAGATAGCCATCGCCTATGGGCGCCGTCACGACGGCTCAGTCGATGCGGATGCGCTGCTGGCGCAGGTCGATCTCGCCGTCTTCCGCAATCAGCCGGCCACAGAACTCAACAGCGCGCAGCAAAAAATGCTTGATCTTGCCCGCGCGCTGGCGACGGGACCGCGGCTACTGCTCATCGACGAACTTGCAGCCGGTTTGAATCCGTCCGAGCTCGATCGCATCGCCGGCAAGCTCAGGGAGTTGGCGCGTTCCGGCATCGCTCTGCTCGTCGTCGAGCACCTGATGGGCTTCATCGACCAACTCACGGACCGCATCATAGTGATGAACGCCGGCAAGGAGATTTTCGAAGGTGCGCTGGCGCAGGCGGTAAAGAATTCCCATGTCGTTGAGGTCTTTCTGGGAGGCGAGGATGCCGCCTGACTCCTCCCAGCCGCTGCTTGAGGTCAAGGGTCTCACCGCCGGCTACGGACAAATCCAAGTCCTTTGGGGCGTCGATCTCTCAGTGAGACAAAACGAATCGATTGTACTGCTGGGAGCCAACGGCGCCGGCAAAACCACGCTGCTCAAAACATTGATGGGTCTGATCGAAGCCAGGGCTGGCCATATCCGTTTCGACGGCGCCGACATCACGCAGCTGCGCACCGACCGGCGGGTCCGCCGCGGCATTGTCTATATGTCAGACACCTCCGGTTTCCCAGATCTGACCGTCGAAGAAAATCTGGCCGTCGGTGCGCAATTACTGCCGAGGAGCGAACTGCAGCAAGTGACCAACGAGGTCTACGCGATATTCCCGATTCTGGCCGAGCGCCGCCGCGCCTTGGCTGGCAGTCTCTCTGGCGGCCAGCGCAAGATGCTCGGTGTCGCCAAGGCTCTCGCCGCTAAGCCGCGCTTGCTGGTCATGGACGAGCCGTCGTCCGGCCTCTCGCCGCTTTTCGTCAAAGAGGTAGTCCGCACGCTGGCGCAATTGCGTGAAAAACACCTCGCTCTGCTGGTCGCCGAGCAAAATGTCCGCTTCCTCAACCTCGCAGATCAAGTCTACACGCTCGACAATGGCCGCATCGGATTTACCGGCACTGTCGCCATGATGCATGAGAACGATGCGCTGCGCCGCGCCTATTTCGGCCTGAAATAGGCCGACGAGCGCCTCAATAGGATTTCGGCAAACCGAGCGCTTTTTCGGCGACAAAATTCAGGATCATGTGCGGGCTAATCGGCGCGATGCGCGGAATAAAAGATTCGCGAAGATAGCGCTCAACGTGGTACTCAGCCGAATATCCCATGCCCCCGTGCGTGAGCACTGCGGTCTGGCAGGCTTCGGCTGCCGCCTCGGCGGCAAGATATTTCGCTGAGTTCGCCTCGAGCCCGCAATCCTCCTTGCTGTCGTAAAGCGAGGCTGCCTTCATCACCATCAATTTGGCCGCCTCGAGCTGCATCCAGCACTTGGCCAGCGGATGCTGGATGCCTTGGTATTCGCCAATCGCGCGATCGAAGACGACGCGCTCCTTCGCATAGGCGGCCGCTTTGCGGATGGCTGCAGAGCCAATGCCGACGGCTTCAGCCGCAATGAGGATGCGCTCGGGATTGAGACCATGCAGGATCATGCGGAAGCCGTCACCCTCCGTGCCGATGCGGTCAGCCTCCGGCACTTTGAGGCCATCGATGAACAGCATGTTGGAGTCGACCGCATGGCGGCCCATCTTGCGGATGGCGCGTACTTCGACATGCACGCGGTCGAGATCAGTATAGAAAAGGCTCAAGCCGTCGGTCTTGCGCTTGACCTGCTCATAGGGCGTGGTGCGCGCTAGGATCAGCATCTTGTTGGCAACCTGCGCTGTTGAGATCCAAACTTTCTGTCCCGAAATGACATAATGATCTCCCCGCCATTCCGCCTTTGTGCGGATCTTCGCCGTGTTGAGCCCGGCATCCGGCTCGGTAACCGCGAAACAGGCCTTGTGCTCGCCGCGGATGAGCGGTGGCAACATGCGCCGTCGCTGCTCGTCGCTGCCGAAGACCACAACCGGGTTTAGCCCAAAAATGTTCATGTGGATGGAAGAAGCGCCGCTCATGCAGGCGCCCGATTCGGCGATTGTCTGCATCAACACAGCGGCCTCGGCAATGCCGAGCCCTGAACCGCCGTACTCCTCCGGCATGGCGATGCCCAGCAGGCCAGCATCTGCCGCCGCGCGATAGAACTCCTCGGGAAATTCCCCGGTCTCATCCTTCGCGAGCCAGTAGCTCTCGTCGAACGCGTCGCAAATGCGCTCCGCCAAATCGCGCACGTCTCGCTGTTGTTGTGTGACTAAGAAATCCATTTTTACTGATCCATTTCATATTTACATCGGAGTATCGTTTTAGCGCTGACGACAATTGTAGTCACGTCGACGGTTTTCGAGGCATCGCTTCTGTCTAAGTATCCCACCGCCGAGCGTGTCCGATGAGATATGTGTTGAGACCCTATACGTTCTTGCCCTATATCTTGCGCGTCAATCGATTCAAACAAAGCCAGGATGGCCATATCAGGAGTATCCTGAGGGCGACTTTTGTTTGTGCTTCCCCAAAGCGACTCATTTCAAACATCCTCAAGCCAGCCCTGCGTTGGGGCGAAACGGACAATCTCGGCGCGTGTCTTGCGGCTTGTATTTGCGCGGTTCCTCAAAGGCTGATCCGTCGCTTTAAGGGTTTCCAGATTTTTTTGACGGTCACACCTGATCAGGTCCAAGGGTTTTGCTCTTTGCCGAGTGCGATGACGTTCAATGCGACATGCTTGGGGGTCATAAGGTACGCGTCACTTTGGTCAGGTAAGGCGGATTGTCAGGATCGAAACCTCGCCGTCGCGCTACTGCCTCGATGGCGCAATAGGCCGGGATGAGCATGATAATTGGATCGCAAAGCGGGTGGCCGTCCCCGATCCAGGGCAGGGTTCCTGCAACGCCTCCTGCAGTAAATAACCTCGCACCCGCGTCGTTCAGGTCTCGGATCAGATCGTCAACGGTGGCGGCGGCTTCATCGTTCTGTCGCAGCACAAGCACCGGTGTTGCTGGTGTGATCGATGCCCGGGGACCATGTCGCAACTCGGCCGCGCTGTAACCGAGCGCAGGAACACGCAATACCTCAGCCACCTTGAGTGCGATCTCGCGGACGCAACCGAGGCCGTAGCCTCTTCCTACGATAAAGGCGGCCGCCGCGGCAGCCGTGCTGTCGGCCCAGGCGGACCAGTCGCAGGCGAGCGCGCTGAACAGTCGCGACGGCAGCTGTTGGAGGCTGCCGTCTAGATCGTCGTCGCGCGTTAACGCCGCCACCAGCTGAGCCCCACCGATCATTGACAGCACGACAGTTTTTGTTGCTGCGACGGCGTGTTCGACCCCCGCGCCGATTGGTAGGACCAGCTCTGACGCGACGGCTGCGGGAGAATTTTCGTCATTGACGATGGCAAGTGTCAATGCGCCAAGCTTGCGCGCCACTTCCGTGGCATTGACGAGATCGGGGCTACGCCCGGACTGTGAAACTACGAGGAAAAGGGCATCGCGCAAATCTGGAGACCGCTGATAGGCAGTCATGACAGAAGGCGCGGCGGCAGATGCAAGCATGCCGCACCGGACTTCGAAGAGGTACCGCAAATAAACTCCGACGTGACCCGAGCTCCCGCGCCCGCAGAAAACTATCATGCGCGGCTTGGCATGCTCGATCCGTTCAGCAATTTCAGTGATCACATCGCGACGCCCTAGAAGACGCTTGGCCGCCGCTGGAATTTCAGTGATCTCGCGGCCCATCGAGCTTTCGGTATGCGGTTCAATCATCTTGGCCTGTGAACGCGTGGATGGCAGCGCGCAAATTGCCCTCGTGGCGCTGCAGCAGTTGCGAAGCCGCGCTGCGTCCGACCCCCAGACCGACCAGCACGGCCGTTTTCACGTCCCCGTCTGCCTGTTGGAGATAGCGTACCGCGTCACTTTCCGAACAGCGGACAATTTCGCTGACCATAGCTTCTGCGCGTTGGCGCAGCTTGGCGCTCCGCGCCCGCATGTCCACCATCAATCCACGATAGACGCGACCCATCTTGACCATCACGGCGGTCGAGAAAAGGTTCAACACGATCTTTTGGGCGGTGCCCGCCTTCATACGCGTGGAACCAGCGATTACCTCGCTTCCCGTCTCGGTGAGAATGTAATGGCGCGCAACTTCGAATAGTGGAGCGCCCGGATTGTTGGCGACCGCTATCGTCACCGCATGCGCGGCGCTGGCGGCCCGTAAGGCGCCGACCGTAAACGGTGTCGTGCCGCTCGCTGCGATGCCAATCACGACATCATCGGCGCCGATCTTTGCGTCGGTCATGGCTTGCGCACCGGCGGCCTCGTTATCCTCGGCCTGCTCGGCACTCCGGACCAGCGCATCGAGCCCTCCTGCCAGAGCAAACACAAGACGATCGGCGGGCCAGTCAAAGGTTGACGGCAGCTCCGTGCCATCCTGGACCGCGATGCGGCCAGAGGTACCAGCGCCAGCGTAGACGAGCCGCCCGCCCCGCTGTAGCGCGGGTACCGCGTCCTCGACCGCTGCCGCGATTGCGCCAAGGGCACTGCGAACGGCAGCAGCGGCCTCAAGCTGCCCTTCGTATATGGCCGCGAGTATCTCGTCGGTCGGCCAGGAATCGAGCTCGACGTAACGTGGGCTGATTTGCTCGGTGCGCATGACGGACCTCCGTTATGCTGTAATCACAGCCAACACTCGCTTCGTTGCGATCGGCCGGCGCACACTAAACCTTTATGACGCCGCGCCGGGCAAGACGCAGGGCGCCATCCACCGCGTCGCCTTCGACCGCTACCAGCCTACGCTGCACGTCCGGGGCGAGCCACGGCTGCATCGAAGACGCCAGTCCGCCGAGCAGGGCAACGCGGGACGCGCCGCATTCCGAGAGCCGACGCACCAATTCATCGATCTGCTCCGCGGCGTCCCGCACGATCCGCCGAGCGATCTGATCGCCAGCGTCGGCATGACGCATCACCAGCGGCGCGAACGTTGCATAGTCCGTCGCAGTTGCTCCATCCATCCAGGCAACGGTCTCGAACGGATCGTTGTGGAAGCGAATCATAATGTCGCGGGTAAGGCTAGTGCCGATGGTGCGCTCGTCATAGGCCCGCAGTGCAAGGCGGATGGCGCTTAGTCCAAGATCGGCGCCGCTGCCCTCGTCGGATATTGGAAAACCATATCCACCGACTCTGACCTCGCGTCCTCCGATAAGGGCAAAACCAACGCTGCCCGTTCCAACGATAACGATGCCCCCATCGCGTCCGCCATGCGCGCCGATGCAGGCAATTGTCGCGTCATCGGTGTAAACGACGGAACGGAAGTGATGCGGTTGCAGCGTAAGCTCCTTGAGCGCGCCCTTTCGGCCGACTCCGGCAAGCCCAACGGCGGCATGCAGAGAGTTCAGCGCGTCAGCCTCAAGGCCGGCTTCATTGAGTGCGGCACAGCAGGCTTTCTCTACTTCGGCAAGCGCCCGGCTGACTCCGATACGCAGCGCGGCAGGACCGGCAATCCCGGTTCCCAGCACGCGTCCTTCTGCGTCCTCGATGCGGGTACGGCAACCGGTGCCGCCACCGTCAACACCGACGAACAGCGAGTCAGCGGTCATCCCGATACCCGACGGATTTCTGCACCGCACTGCACGAGCTTGCGGTCGAGGGATTCATAGCCGCGATCAAGGTGGTAGATGCGGTGGACGGTCGTTTCCCCTTCGGCGACCAGGGCAGCAAGGACCAGGCTCACCGATGCGCGTAAATCGGTGGCCATTACTTCCGCGCCATGCAGGCGCTCGACGCCACGCACTAGCGCCGTCGAGCCTTGCAGCGAAATGTTGGCGCCAAGCCGCCCGAGCTCGGGTACGTGCATGAATCGGCTTTCGAACACGGTCTCACGGACGACCGATGCGCCCGATGCAATGGTCATCAAGGCCATGAATTGCGCCTGTAAGTCCGTGGGAAATCCAGGATAAGGTTCTGTAGCAACGTCGACGGCGCGCAAAGGGCCGGAGCGGAACACCATCAGGCCCCGGTCGGTCGGCCAGATCCGGACGCCAGCACTTTCCAGCACCGCACCGACCGAGCCGAGATGTTCGAGATGGGCGCCGAGAATCTCGAGATGACCGCCGGTGATCGCCGCGGCGATGGCGTAGGTCCCGGCCTCGATGCGGTCAGTGATCAGATCGTGCTGGGCGCGGTGGAGGGCATCGACTCCCTGCACCAGAATCCGATGAGTTCCCGCGCCCTCGATGCGAGCTCCCATCGCGGAGAGGCAGAGCGCGAGGTCGCATACCTCGGGGTCGCGCGCGGCGTTCAGGATCTCAGTTTCGCCGCGTGCGAGGCTGGCCGCCATCAGCGCCGTCTCGGTCGCCCCCACGGAGGGCGAAGACAGCACGATGCGGGCGCCGCGCAGACCATCTTCTTTTATCCGGGCATGAATGTAACCCGACTCCATACTGACTTCAGCCCCAAGCATCTCAAGGGCTCTCAAATGCAGATCGATCGGCCGCGCGCCGATCGCGCAACCTCCCGGGAGGGATACGCATGCCGAACCGAAACGGGCTAGCAGGGGCGCCAGGACAAGAATGCTGGCGCGCATGCGACGCACCATGTCATAGGGCGCCTCTGCGTTGCGCGCTCCGCCGGCATTCAGCACCAGCCTCCGACCAGGACCGCGGGTAGCAACCACGCCAAACTCCCGCATCATGGCAAGCATAGTGTCGACGTCGGTCACTTCGGGAACGTTCGATAATTCCAGCGGCTCGGAGCTGAGCAGCGCAGCGGTAATCTGCGGCAGCGCAGCGTTCTTCGCGCCCGAAATCTGGACCGAGCCTTCAATACGTCTGCCGCCACGAATGACCAATCGGTCCATGTTGTTTCTCTTTGCGTTGCCTCAACTACAACAAAGCAGCGACGGCTTTGCACCAGGGCGGCGCGTCATAGTATCCGCAAACGCCACTAACGTCGGCACGCTTTTGCCTGGGTATACGTCGAAATTTGACTTAGATTGGATTTGTTTCGCACCTGATCCAGCCCTTGAGTGAACTAGATGAGCCTGAGTCCGACCAATCCTTCAACCGTCGGCCGGCACGCTATCCAGGCGGACCGAGTTTTTGACGGCGAGCGGTGGCATGGCGAAGCCGCGGTGTTGGTCCGGGATGGGCGTATCGTCGGCATTGGGTCCGCGGGGGAGGTTCCAGCCAGCTGGCCGCAGACGCGTCTGCCAGCCGGTGCTTTTGTCGCTCCCGGCTTTATCGATCTGCAGGTCAATGGGGGTGGCGGTGTTCTTCTGAACGATCAGCCGACAGTGGTGGCCATGCGCGCCATCGCCCGGGCGCACCGGCGCTATGGCACCACGGCCTGTCTTCCGACCCTGATCACCGACACGCGCGAGCAACTCCGGACGGCGATCGCGGCGGCACGCTCGATTGCCGGGCAGGACGGTGTGCTTGGCTTGCACCTGGAAGGGCCATTCATCAGTCCACGACGTCCAGGTGTCCACCGGCCCGATCGGATCGCCAAGCCTGATGCGGGCGATCTAGCGGAACTATGCGAACTCGCTGGCGCTGGACGGTCGTTGGTCACGCTGGCGCCCGAATGCGTTCCAGACGGCTTTGTTAGGAAGCTGGCGTCTTCGGGTGTGCGCGTTTCGATCGGCCACAGCGAGGCCTCCGCTGCCGTCGCTATGCAGGCCGTCTCTGATGGCGCAACTGGCGTAACGCACCTTTTCAATGCAATGAGGGCATTGAGCGCGCGTGATCCGGGGATCATCGGTGTAGCACTGGCGGAGGATCGGTTGACGGCCGGCCTCATCGTCGACGGATTCCATATCGATCCCGTTTCTGTTCGGGCGGCCTTCGCCGCGAAGGGCTCCAACCGGATTGCTCTTGTCACGGATGCCATGCCGACAGTCGGGACATCGCTCGATCGTTTCGAGCTAGTTGGCCGAACGATCAGGCTTGTGAACGGAAGGCTGAGCACGGAAGAGGGCACGCTCGCTGGCGCGCACCTCGATATGGCTTCGGCGGTGCGCAATGCGGTTAGCCTGGCTCACATTCCTTTGGATCACGCGCTGCGCGCTGCCTCGCTGACGCCGGCGCGATTTCTTGGCTTAGATAATGAACGCGGGATACTCATTCCAGGCGCTCGCGCAGATCTTGTTGCGCTCACTCAGGAACTGGGTGTCATTGCAACCTGGGTCGACGGCAGCGCCGATAATTTGAAAAACGAGGCGAACTGCTAAAGTAGCCTGTTCGCTCTATTGCGTTCCATAATGCAAATATTGTTGACGCTCGTCCAACCAGGCTTGCTCATCTGCTAGCGCCAGCACATCGAGATCTTGGGGCTTGGCTGACACATCATCGACCCATTCTCGCAACAACGGACTACCGTTGATGACATCGATGGCCAATCTCTTGTGCTCGTACTCGTAGGCGAAATCACGCCACAGCGGATAGTTCGGATACAAAGCGCGGATGGCCTTGAAGACGAGCGCCTGGAGCCGCCAGGGCTTAAACGTTCGGTGATCATAGCCGGGATTTTCCGTGTGTATCTGTACGCCATGGCAAAGCTTGCCCGCATACTTGTGAAATGTCGGTTCGAACCAACACTCGCGCAGGCGACAACCGTCGAGCCAACGCGGGGCGAGCGTCTCCATTTTATTCATGACACCCCGGGCATCGATATCTGGCGCGCCGAACAGTTCGAGCGGCCGCGTTGTACCCCGTCCTTCCGAGAGCGTCGTGCCTTCGAGCATCACCGTTCCAGCATAGGCGCGCGCCATCCACAAGTTCGGGGCGTTAGGACTAGGATTGATCCACGTGCGCACGCCCAAGGGCCATCCGAATCCTGGCGGGGCGCTGGGCTGCCAATCCTGCATCTCAATAATACGATACTCGACGTCGAGCCTGAGCGTCTTGACGAACCATAAACCCAACTCGCCGAGCGTGAGCCCGTGACGCATTGGCAACGGTCCTGCGCCGACAAAGCTTTCCCAGCCGGTACGAAGCGTCAACCCTTCGACCAGCCGGCCCACAGGATTGGGCCGGTCCAATACCCAGACGGTCTTGTTATGTCGCGATGCCGCTTCCAGGACGTAGCGTAACGTCGTGATAAATGTATAGATTCGACAACCGAGATCCTGCAGATCGACGAGGATGACATCGAATGTATCCATCATCGCATCGGTCGGCCGGCGCACCTCTGCGTAGAGGCTGAAAACCGGGATGCCATGCACCGGGTCGTTGAAATTCGGCGACTCGATCATGTTGTCTTGCTTGTCGCCGCGTAGGCCATGCTGCGGACCGAAGGCAGCGCTCACCTTTATGTCACCGCACGCGGCCAGAGCATCGAGTGAGTGCGCTAGGTCCTCGGTGACGGACGCGGGATGCGCAAGCAAGGCCACTCGCTTACCCGCGAGTGGCGCCCGCAATGCAGGCTCGGTTATGAGTCGATCGATGCCAAACTTCATGGCTTCACGGTCGCTGGAAAGTTATGCGCAAAACAGTTCGGGTGATGGAAATCCGGCTTCCCAGGTGGATGCGCCAACGCCCAATACGACAGGTGGTCGCTTCTGTCTTCGATCACTGCCGACAAGCCCAGGCGCCAGAAGCTGTTACGTGGCAGAGCCGACAACAAATTGAGCGGCAGCGAGGCTTGTAACGTATAACGGTCGGGACTCGATCGAACTTCGATTGGAAGCGAACCGATCTCGTTCGCCCCAGACATTCCGCTGCGGTATCCGGTGAATCGATATGCTGCCCATTGGGTCGAAGGCGCAAAGTTGAATTCGTAATATACGGCACCAGACGAAGCGCGGACAAAAGCCTCGAAGCAGGTATGCCGCCAAAGCTCGTCAGCGCGCCCAGCGGGCATGACAGGCGGCATACGCACCTCGTTCATCTTGCCAGTCACGATATAGGACAAGATCAAATCATCAACGCTCGGGCGCGTCACTACTACTTCTATGTTTGACACTGCGAAAGAAGGCGATTCCGGATGAAGCTTCAAAAAATCCCGCATACGCGCATTTTATAGGGTGCGGGATGGTTGTCACGAGCGCGGCCACAAAAAGGAGTCTGCCAGCCTTCGAGGGTTAAGATTATATGATGCGGTTCTGTCGAAGACGAGCCATAAAAATCAAGTTCACTTTTAGAACTTTGTTCAGGTCTAAAGACATCGAAAGCCAATTGTCGTTTCGATGGGCGAATCTAAACAAATCCGCGCTGCCGAGTTGACGGACCCAGCCTCCGCCTGCATTGTGATTTGTCTTTAAGATCCAGCACGTTGATTTTTGGTTTTCTGTGCCTAATTCGGCGCTGGGAGAGAGACTCCGCTCAATTTACAGGCTACTTTTTCTTTTTGGATTTTCGCCCCTTTCTCTCGGCTGCGATTCTCCGTTTATCGTAGCTTCGCAAGAGGTGCTCCAACTTACTGTCAACACGAATGAAAGGATCGAGCGGTTTCAATAGATCAACAATCTTATGATTTATCTCTACCGCTTGCCCCGGGGCGATCACGCCAGAAGGACGACCGGATTTATCAAAATCAAATAGCGAACTGTGCAGGCATATCGTGATAAATGGAATGGTGCATTTTTCGGAACTTGGGCGACGTGGCTCTCGCCAATTTTTTCGCCAACTGCGTATGGAACTAGCAGTAGCTTCGTGATTGATCACGGAGCGTGGCTTTCGCGGATGTTTCCACGCGGCTTGGGATTGAATGATGGAAGTGCGGCTGTAGTTATTTTCTAAAGCCAATCGCAATTCGTCAGGTTGCAACATTGCGATTTCGTAGAGTGCATCGCGGTTCATCGGCAGCTTATCAAGGTGTTCATGATATGCTGCCCGGACCTTTTCTATTGCTTCGCCAGCGCGATACCATTTTGTCCAGTTGGTCCGGTTGCCGAAAATCCGGTTCATATCGTGTATTTTCCACCAAGTTTCAAACTCCTTGTCGTATTTTCTATCGCTCCGATGATAACGTTGGCTATGAATGTTGTATGCCTCTTTAGCTAAGGCAACGATGTTTTGTTTTCCTGTCCCAAATAAACTCTGAAACTTTTCTTTTAGCAGGGCATCCAACGGCACCAGATCAGGGGTCATTGTTGTCATCCGAGTCTCCAAGCTTTTCGTTATGTCTGGTTACTCCCGAAATGCAGACATTGTGCTTTAGTCGGAATGTCCGTTGAGGGCTACGAGCAGATGTCATGGAAATCGAATGAAATCGCGCCGCCGCATAGGACACCCTCCCGACAGGCAATTATTGGGATTGTACCGACTCAAGCCAGGGCCTCGATAGGGCTGGAGTAGCTGCAAACCTGTCCAGCCCTGTGGGTCAAAAGCAGACATTGGAGCGCTTCTGAGCCCCTCAAAGCGGACGTTTGCTAGCGTGATGGATTAATCACCTGTCCAGGAATGCCCCGCGCAGAGCAAGCGCGGCGACGGCGGCACGCTGT
>Ga0207779_1000120_pt1 | contig 16799 bp, 14 predicted proteins | sample LuqExpMetageno44_FD_187802 | JGI IMG/M metagenome (GOLD analysis project Ga0207779, IMG submission 187802) | Tropical forest soil microbial communities from Luquillo Experimental Forest, Puerto Rico - Sample 44 (SPAdes) | ecosystem: Environmental > Terrestrial > Soil > Tropical forest ...
AGAAGGCGGTGTCGGTCCGCTCGCAATAGAGATCGATCGACCGCGACCAATCCATCCTCGCCTTTCAGGACAGCGACGCGCCGGGCGCGTCCCCGCCTCTTCTATTTCCGCGGAATGCCCGCCGTGTCGATCACCGCATTCCACTTCTTGATGTCGGACTTCAACTTCGCCATCAGTTCATCGGGCGTGCTCGCTTTCGCCACGACGCCGACCTTCAGAAACTTGGCCTTCAGGTCGGGATCGGCGAGCACTTCGCGCATCGCCTTGTTCATCGCCTCCACGATCGGCATCGGCGTGCCCTTGGGCGCGAACACCCCGTTCCACGAGGTCACTTCGTAGCCCTTCACGCCCGCCTCATCGACGGTCGGGATCGTCGGCCGGTCCTCCGCACGCACCTGAGATGAGGTCGCCAGGATACTTAGCTTGCCGTCGTTCACCTGCCCCTGGATCGCCGGCGGAAATTCGACCAGCATCTGCGCGTCGTTGCGTAGGACGGCAACCACCACGTCTGGTGAGTTCTTGTACGGGACGATGACGACGTTCAGGTCCGCCATCGACTTGAACAATTCGGCGCCGAGATTTTGCGTACCGCCGACCGAAATGGTGGCGATGTTGAGCTTGCCTGGATTGTCCCTCGCCGACTGGATGAAATCCTTCAGTGTCTTGTAAGGGCCGTCCGACTTCACCGCGAAGACGAGATCGAATTCGCCGAGCGTCGACACCATCTGGAATTGCGTCGGGTCGAACGGCAGCTTCTCGAAGGCGGCGACGCTGATGGCGGTCCCGTTGGTGACGAGGCCCATGGTGTAGCCGTCGGGCGGCGCATTGACCACGGCGCGCGCGGCGTTGATGCCGCCCGGTCCCGGCATGTTCTCGATGAAAACCTGCTGGCCGAATCTCTGGCTGAGCTTGTCCGCCATGATGCGCGAGGTGACGTCGGCAACGCCCCCCGGCCCGAACGGCAGCACGAGTCTGATCGGCTTTTCCGGCCAGGCCGCCTGTGCGGCCGCAGGCGCAAGCGCCAGCATCGCCAAAACGAACATTGCTCCTACGCGTGTGCGCGCCCCGATCGCGTTCATCAGAACCTCCTCCAACCTTTTTTGTGAGCGGCGAGAATAGGGCCCGCTTCCCACGCTGCCAACCGGCGCGGCTCGTACGGCTATAGAAAAAGGCCGGGCGCATTGTCGCGACCGGCCTCATCCTAAACTTCCATCAATCCGGCATACGCATCAGGCGCGCTCCGGGCTTTACCTCAATGCAGCGGGATGCCCGCCTTGTTGATGACGGCCGCCCACTTGTCGATGTCGTTCTTCAGCCGCTGCCTCAATTCATCCGGCGAACTTGCTTCGGCGCGTACGCCGAGCTTGGCAAATTTTTCCTTCACGTCCGGCTCGGCAACGGCGTCACGCACCGCCTTGTTGAGCGTGTCGACGATCGCCTGTGGCGTGCCAGCGGGTGCGAAGATGCCATTCCATGACGTGACATTGTAACCGGCCACGCCCGCTTCGTTTACGGTCGGTACGTCCGGGATGAAGGGCGAGCGCTGCTCTCCGGAGGTCGCCAGGATGCGCAGCTTGCCGTCCCGCACCTGCCCTTCGATGGCGGGCGGAAACTCGAGCAGCATATCGACGTCATTGCGCAGCAGCGCGACCACGATGTCCGGTGAATTCTTGTACGGCACGATCACCAGATCCGCCCCCGACATCGACTTGAACAGCTCCGCGCCGAGGTTCTGCGTCGAGCCGACGGCGATGGTGCCGAGATTGAGCTTGCCGGGCTTGGCCTTTGCCGCATCGATCACGTCCTGCAGCGTCTTGTAGTTCGACCCCGCATTCACCGCGAAGACGAGATCGAATGCGCCGATCTCGGAGACCGTCTGGAACTGCTTCATCGGATCGAACGGCAGTTTGCGGAACATGTCGACGCTGATGGCGGTGCCGTTGCTGCACAGGCCCAAAGTGTAACCGTCGGGCGTCGCATTGATCACGGAGCGCGCGGCGGTGATGCCGCCGGCGCCCGGCATGTTCTCGATCACGAACTGCTCGCCGAGCTTGTTCGACAGCTTGTCCGCAACGATGCGCGCGGTGACGTCTGCCACGCCACCCGGCCCGAACGGGAGCACGACCTTGACCGGCTTGTCGGGATATTTCGCCTGCGCCTGCGCGCGCGCGAGCGGCGACAAAGCGACAGCAGAAGCCGACAATGCAAGCAACGCCGCGCGCCGCGATATCGGCGCGGCATTCTTCTTCTTACTCATCTCAGTCGTTCCTTTTTGTTGCTTCTCACTCGAAACCGTAGAGACGCGCCGGATTGTCAACCAGCAGCGCCTGCTGCCGTTTCGCATCCGGCGCGAATTTCGACACCAGATCGACCAGATCGGCCTCGTCCGCCTCGTGGCTCGGGTTTGGATGCGGAAAATCGGTTCCCCACAACACGCGGTCGGGGGCAGTCTCGATGATCGCGCGCGCGATCGGCACGGCCTTGTCGTAGGGCGCGAAGTCGATGCGCTCGGATCCGCACACTTTGATCCACGCATTGTCCCGCCTGGCGAGCTCGAGCAATGCTTTCAATGGCGCCTGCTGTACGCCGTCCTTCGCCGGCACGCGCCCCATGTGGTCGATCACGAACGGCAGCGGCAGCTTTTTGATCATGTCGGATAGCGGGATGATATCCGGTGCATCCACATGCAGCACCACGTGCCAGCCGCGGCGCTTGATGCGGTCGATGACGCGGTCGAACACGGCCATGTCCGGCGCGCTGCCGAGATGCTTGACGAAATTGAAACGCACGCCGCGTACGCCGCCCGCGTGCAGTTCGTCGTAGTCCTTTTCGGTGAAGCTGTCGTTGACGATCGCGACTCCACGATACCGCTTCGGATCCGACGCGATGCAGTCGAGCATCGCGCGGTTGTCCGGCCCGTGGCAACTCGCCTGCACGATGACTGAGCGCGAGACACCGAGGAAATCGTGCAGCTTGCGCAACATCTCCTTCGGCGCGTCTTCGGGCGTGTAACGGCGGCTCGGAGCATACGGGAACACCGCGCCCGGGCCGAACACATGGCAATGCGCGTCGGTCGTTCCCGGCGGCAATTTAAAATTCGGCTTGCGCCGGCCTTTCGGGAAATCGAGCGGGAGAGTTGCCATAGGGGGGCCTTTCGTCAGCGATTTTGCTGCTGGCCTAGCGCAAGGCCCCCGCGCGCGACAACCCCGGTTCTCACAGGGCTGGAATGTCGCCCCGCTGCCAGCGTTCGAACGTCTGCGCGCGGAAATCGGCGAAGCTGCCGGCTTCGATGGCCGCACGCGATTCCGCCATCAGCGCCTGGTAATAAGCGATGTTGATGGTCGACAGCAGCACGGCGCCGAGGATCTCGTTCGCCTTCATCAGGTGATGCAGATAGGCGCGCGAATAGGTGCGTGCGACCGGATGCGGGCTTTCGTCGTCGAGCGGACGCGGGTCGTTCGCATGCCGCGCATTGGCGAGATTGATCGAGCCGAAGCGCGTGAACGCCATGCCGTGCCGCCCATTGCGGGTCGGCATCACGCAATCGAACATGTCAATGCCGCGCGCGACCGCTTCCAGGATGTCGTGCGGCGTGCCGACACCCATGAGATAGCGCGGACGGTCCGCCGGAAGCTGCGGCGCGGTTTCGGCGACGACGTTGAGCATCACGTCCTGTGGTTCGCCGACGGCGAGCCCGCCGACGGCATAGCCCTCGAAGCCGATCTCTCGCAGCGCGCGCGCGCTCTCGGCCCGCAGTTGCAGATCGTCGCCGCCTTGCACGATCCCGAACAGCGCGTAGCCTTCCTTCGCGCGTGGCTCGAAGGCGCGACGCGAGCGCTCCGCCCAGCGTAAGGATAGCCGCATCGCGCGTTCGCTCTCGTCACGCGCGGCCGGCAGCTTGAGGCATTCGTCGAGTTGCATCGAGATGTCCGCGCCGAGTAGCGCTTGGATCTCGATCGCACGCTCCGGCGAGAGCTCGAACAGCGTGCCGTCGAGATGCGAGCGGAACTTCACCGCCTGCTCGGTGATCTTCCGCAACGAGGCGAGCGACATCACCTGGAAACCACCGGAATCGGTGAGGATTGGCTTCTGCCAATTCATGAACTTGTGCAGCCCGCCGAGCGCGGCGACGCGCTCCGGCCCCGGCCGCAACATTAGGTGATAGGTGTTCCCGAGCACGATCTCCGCGCCGGTCGCGGCCACGTCTTCGGGCTTGAGCCCCTTCACCGTTCCCTGCGTGCCGACGGGCATGAACGCCGGCGTCTGCACCGTTCCGTGCGGCGTCATGAAGGAGCCGCGCCGCGCGGAGCCGTCGGTCGTGTGCAATTTGAAGGAGAACGCGTTGCTCATTTTGCCGGAAATAGCAAACACGCATCGCCGTAGGAATAGAACCGATAGCCCGCCCCGGTGGCATGCCGGTAGGCGCGCTGCATCGTGTCGAGCCCGCTGAACGCCGAGACCAGCATGAACAGGGTCGAGCGCGGCAGGTGGAAGTTGGTGAGCATCACGTCGACCGCCTTGAAGCGGTAGCCCGGCGTGATGAACAGCGTGGTCTCGCCCGAATAGGCACGCAATGTGCTGTCCTCGCCGGCCGCCGTCTCCAGCGTGCGCAGCGCAGTCGAGCCGACCGCGACGATGCGCCCGCCCTTCGCGCGCGTCGCATCCAGCGCGTCCGCCGTTTCGGACGATAAGGTGGCAAACTCGGCGTGCATCTCGTGCTCGGCTGTGTCGTCCGCCTTCACCGGCAGGAACGTGCCGGCGCCGACATGCAGCGTCACCTTGTGCACGGCGATGCCGCGGTCGGCGAGCTTCGTTAAGAGCCGGTCGGTGAAATGCAGCCCCGCCGTCGGCGCGGCCACCGAGCCGTTCTCGCGAGCAAACACGGTCTGGTAGTCCGCCTTGTCCTGCTCGTCAGGCTCCCGTTTGGAGGCGATGTAGGGAGGCAAAGGCGTCTCGCCGCGCTCGGCAATGGCGTCGTCCAGCACCGCACCATGGAAGGCAAACGAAAGGGTTATCTCCCCGCCCTCATCTTTATGTGAAACTTGAGCATCGAGCTGGCCGAGGAAGCAGACCTTGCCTTCGTCGCCGAAGCGCAGGGTATCGCCCACCTGCACCTTCTTGGCGCCGAGGATGAAGGCCTTCCAGGTCGAGCCGTCGATGCGCTTGTGCAGCGTCGCCTCAATCGTGGGCTCCGCGTGCCCTCGCCCGATGCGCCGGCCCTTGAGCCGCGCCGAGATCACCTTCGAGTCGTTGACGACGAGGCAGTCGCCGGGCGCGAGCAGTTCCGGCAGGTCGAGCACGCGTCGGTCTTCCGCCTCGGGCATCCCGCCCGGCCGCACGACCATGAGCCGCGCCGCATCGCGCGGATGCACCGGCCGGAGAGCGATACGCTCAGCCGGCAAGTCGAAATCGAAGAGGTCGGTGCGCATGCCTATCCTTCGTCATGCCCGGCCATAGCCGTCCGAAAGGACGGCGTGCTTCGCACACCTATGTGCCAAGCATCCACGTCTTGCGACTCGCCCAATGTCAAAGACTTGGATGGCCGGGACATAGGCGCTATGGAAGAACACCGTTCTTTCGAACGGCTATGCCCGACGATGACGGAACGTTTGAAGCCCGGCGCTTGAGGATCGTCCTAAGCCCCCATCGTCGCCTTCACGATCTTGTCCGGATTCTGCACCGGTTCGCCGCGTTTGATCTTGTCCACGTTCTCCATGCCTTCGACCACCTTGCCCCAGGCCGTGTACTGCCGGTCGAGGAAGCGCGCGTCGTCGAAGCAGATGAAGAACTGGCTGTCGCCGGAATCCGGATTCTGCGCGCGCGCCATCGAGACGGTGCCGCGCACGTGCGGCTCGTTGTTGAACTCGGCTTTGAGCTTCTTGCCCGAGCCGCCCATGCCGGTGCCCTGCGGGCAGCCGGTCTGCGCCATGAAACCGTCGATCACGCGGTGGAACACGATGCCGTCGTAGAAGCCCTGCTTCACCAGTTCCTTGATGCGCGCGACGTGGCCAGGCGCGAGATCGGGACGCATCTCGATCACGACGTTGCCTTTGGTGGTCTCGAGCGTGAGCGTGTTTTCCGGGGAAGCCATTTTGCCAACTCCTTCAATGCGATTGGACGATCAATTTGTCGCGGCCAATCTCGTTCCGGCCGCTCACTTCATATCGGCTGCGACTTGCACCTTCAGCATCTTGTCAGGATTGCTTACGACCCCGCTCTGCGAACCGGACGGCGCCTTCTTGATCTTATCCACCACATCCATGCCCGAGACGACTTCGCCGATCACGGTATACTGCCCGTTCAGAAACGGAGCGTCGGCGAGGCAGATGAACCACTGCGAGTTGGCAGAGTTCGGCGCGGAGGCGCGCGCCATGCCGACGACGCCGCGCTTGAACGGCGTGGACGTGAATTCCGGCGGCAGATTCGGATATTTCGAATGGCCGGTGCCGTCGAAATTCTGACCGTCGCCGGTCTGCGCCATGAAGTTTTCCATCACGCGGTGGAACGGCACGTTGTTGTAGAAGCCGTCGCGCGCGAGCTGCTTCAGCCGCTCCGCGTGCTGCGGCGCCAGGTCGGGGCGTAATTTGATAATGATTCGCCCCTTGGTCGTATCGACCACGAGTGTGTTCTGCGGATCGACGCCCGCCGGAAGCTTCAGCGGCTGCGCAAACGCGGGTGCAGCGCAGACGAGCGCAAGGACGACAGCCAGAATACGGATCATACGTTCTCCCGACGAATGACGCGCTCAGCGCGCAAATTTCTTTTTCAGCCGCGCGACGACCGAAGCCGGTACGAAAGCCGAAACGTCGCCGCCCATGCCGGCGATCTGGCGAACCAATGTGGCGGTGATCGGGCGCACGTCCGGAGAGGCCGGCAGGAACACCGTCTGCACCTCCGGCACCATGCTTGCGTTCATGCCCGCCATCTGCATCTCGTAATTGAAGTCGGTACCATCGCGCAGGCCGCGGATCAGCACGTTCGCGCCGGTCCGCCGCGCGCATTGCACGACCAGATCAGCGAAGGTGATTGCCTCAATCGCGCAGCCTGCTTCCTTGGCGAGCGGCGCGAAGCATTCGCGCAGCATCTCCAGTCGCTCCTCGGCCGAAAACAGCGGCGCTTTGCCGGGATGGATGCCGACCGCGAGCACGAGTTTGTCGGCCAGACGAACGGCATTGCGTACCACGTCGAGATGGCCGTTGGTCACCGGGTCGAACGAGCCGGCGTAAAGGGCGGTCCGCTGCATGCCAAAAGCCCTAACCTGCCCGTCCGCCGCCCGCAAGGCGGCTCGAAAGCGCTGGCGCAGCCGCTTCGGGCCGCTAAGCTGTCGTCAAAACGGGAATCGAAGCGAGGATAAGATGGGCCGGCTCGCCGTTGCGGCGGCATTCGCCGTACTGACGTTTGCGGCGGCGGCCGCTGCCGAGACCTACCCCAGCCGCCCGATCAAGATCATCGTGCCGACGCCGCCGGGCGGACCGGTCGACGTCATGGCGCGGTTGCTCACCAACGCGATCGGCCCCGAACTCGGCCAGAGCGTCGTGGTCGAGAACAAACCGGGCGCCGGCAACATCATCGGGTCGAAGATCGCCGCCGACGCGCCGCCGGACGGCTACACGCTGCACGTCTCTTCCGTGAGCGGCCTGATTCTGAGCCCGCTGATCCACAAGAACCCCGGCTACAACGCCGAGAGCTTTGCGCCGATCGCGCTGGTCACCGAGACCCCGCAGGTGCTCGTGGCCACTCCGAATGCGCCGTTCAAGGACGTCAAGGAACTCGTCGCCTATGCGAAGGAGCATCCAGCTAAATTGAATTATTCGAGCGGCGGGATCGGCACGTTTCCGAATCTCGCCGCCGAATTGTTCAAGAAAGTCACTGGAACGAACATCGTGCATGTTCCTTACAAAGGCGGCGGGCTGGCGCTCAACGCTGTGATCGCCGGCGAAGTGCAAATGACGTTCGATACGATGGGCACCTCGCTGCCTTTGGTGCGTTCCGAAAAAGTGCGTGCGCTCGCGATCAGCGGGAAAACACGCGCGCCGGAATTGCCCAACGTGCCGACGATGCGGGAGCTCGGCTATCCGGAGCTCGTTACCGGCGCATGGACCGCCTTTGTCGCACCAAAGGGCACGCCGGAGAACATCATCGCCAAGCTCAACGCCGCGACCAACAAGGCTCTGCATTCGGAGCAAGTCGAAGGCACTTTGAAAAAGCTCGGTTCGCAGGCCGTCGGCGGCACGCCGCAGGATCTCACCAGCTACCTTTCCGCGGAGACGGCGAAATGGAAGCCCGTGCTAGAAGAATTGCACATCCAGGCGGATTGAGTGGACAACTCAGCCCTCCTCCTCCTCCGACAGCAGCCGCTCCACCGAGACCACGCGCTCGTCCTCGTGCGTATCGAGCACGATCACGCCCTGCGTCGAGCGCCCGGCGATGCGGATGCCGGAGACGGTGGTACGGATCAGCTTGCCCTGGTCGGTAACCAGCATGATCTGATCCGACTCCTCGACCGGGAACGAGCCCACGAGTCGGCCGGTCTTCGCGGTGACGTTCATCGCAACGATGCCTTTGCCGCCACGGCCGGTCGTCCGGTACTCGAAAGACGATGAGCGCTTGCCGAAGCCGCGCTCCGATACGGTGAGCACGAGTTGCTCCGCCGCCGACAGCTCGACATAGCGCTCCTCGCCAAGCTCGATACCGGTCCCGGCATCACCATTCTCGCCATTGCCGTTTTCGGAAATCTCTTCCGGCGCGGGCTCCTCTTCGCCGAGCCCGCGGCGCACCGCGCTCGCTCGCTTGAGATACGCGACGCGCTCCTCCGAGGTGACGTCGATGTGGCGCAGGATCGACAGCGAGATCACCTTGTCGTCGTCGGCGAGATTGATGCCGCGCACGCCCATCGACGTACGGCCGGAGAACACGCGCACTTCCGGCACCGGAAAGCGGATGCATTGTCCGCCGGCGCTGGTCAGCAGCACATCGTCCTTCTCCGTGCAGATCGCGACATCGACGATCGCCTCGCCCTGCTCGATCTTCATCGCGATGATGCCGGAGCGGCGCACCTCGACGAAGTCGGACAGCTTGTTGCGGCGGACGGTGCCCTTAGTCGTCGCGAACATCACGTCGAGCTGGCTCCAGGACTTCTCGTCCTCGGGCAGCGGCATGATCGACGTGATCGTCTCGCCCACTTCGAGCGGCAGGATGTTGATTAGCGCCTTGCCCTTCGCCTGCGGCGCCGCCAATGGCAGCCGCCAGACCTTCTCCTTGTAGACCTTTCCGCGCGAGGAGAAGAACAGCACCGGCGTATGCGTCGATGCGACGAACAGGCGCGAGACGAAATCCTCGTCGCGCACCTGCATTCCGCCGCGGCCTTTGCCGCCGCGCTTCTGCGCGCGGTAGGTCGAGAGCGGCACGCGCTTGATGTAGCCGAGATGCGACACGGTGACGACCATGTCCTCGCGCTGGATCAGGTCCTCGTCCTCGACCTCGGCCTCTTCCTCATTGATCACCGTGCGCCGCGGCGTGGCGAACTGCTTCTTCACCGCCGCGAGCTCGTCCTTGATGATGCCCTGGATGCGCACGCGCGAACGCAGGATGTCCAGATAATCGGCGATCTCGGCAGCGAGCTTATCCAATTCCGCCTTGATCTCGTCGCGGCCGAGCGCGGTGAGGCGCTGCAGGCGCAGATCGAGGATGGCTTTGGCCTGCTCGGCGGAGAGCTTGGTCGCGCCTTCCGGCGTCACGCGATGGCGCGGGTCGTCGATCAGCATCACCATCGTCGCGACGTCCTTCGCCGGCCAGTCGCGCCCCATCAAGGCCTCACGCGCCTCGTTCGCGTCGCGCGAAGCGCGGATCAGTCGGATCACCTCGTCGATATTGGCGACTGCGATGGCCAGGCCGACCAGGATGTGCGCGCGGTCGCGCGCTTTCGCCAGCAGGAACTTGGTGCGTCGTGATACCACCTCTTCGCGGAAGGCGATGAAGGCATTCAGCATGTCCTTCAGCGTCATCAGCAGCGGGCGGCCGCCGTCGAGCGCCACCATGTTGGCGCCGAACGAGGTCTGCAGCGGCGTGAAGCGGTAGAGCTGGTTCAGCACGACGTCGCGCTCCGCGTCGCGCTTGAGCTCGACGACGACGCGGTAACCATCACGGTCCGACTCGTCTCGCAGGTCGGCCACGCCGTCGATCTTCTTGTCGCGCACCAGGTCAGCGATGCGCTCGACCATGTTGGCCTTGTTCACCTGATACGGGATCTCGGTGATGATGATCGCCTCGCGCTCCTTGCGGATCGTCTCAAAGGCGACCTTGCCGCGCATCACGATCGAGCCGCGGCCGGTCTCGTAGGCGCTGCGGATGCCCCCCCGACCAAGAATGATGCCGCCGGTCGGGAAATCCGGTCCCGGCACGATATTGATGAGATCGGCGGTCGTGAGCGCGGGATCGTCGATCAGCGCGCTGCAGGCGTCGATCAATTCGCCTAGATTGTGCGGCGGGATGTTGGTCGCCATGCCGACCGCGATGCCACCCGCGCCGTTGACGAGCAGATTTGGAAAACGCGCCGGCAGAACGGCCGGCTCTTTCTCGTTGCCGTCGTAGTTCGGCTGGAAATCGACGGTGTCCTTGTCGATGTCGTCGAGCAGTGCCATCGCCGCCTTGTCGAGGCGGCATTCCGTGTAACGCATCGCCGCCGGCGGATCGCCGTCGACCGAGCCGAAATTGCCCTGCCCGTCGATGAGCGGCAGGCGCATGGAGAAATCCTGCGCCATGCGCACGAGCGCGTCGTAGATCGCCTGGTCGCCGTGCGGGTGATACTTACCCATCACGTCGCCAACGACGCGCGCCGATTTGACGTATTTCTTGTCGGGCGTGTGACCCTGCTCGTGCATCGAATAGAGGATGCGCCGGTGCACCGGCTTCAGGCCGTCGCGCACATCTGGCAGTGCACGCGAGACGATCACGCTCATCGCGTAATCGAGATACGAGCGCTTCATCTCATCGGTAATCGAGACAGGGCGTACGTCGGAGGGACTGCCGTCCCCCGATTTCGGAATGTCATTGTCAGCCAAGACGGGATCCTAAAAGACGTTCTGAATGCGTCCGGGTTTCTAACCGATTCAGCGGGCTTTGACCACCTGAAACGGCGCGAAATACATGGTCATTTTGCACGATTTTTCAATACGTTAGCAGCCGATTTCGAAGGCGAAGAGTGATCCACCGGGGTAGCGCCCGACTCGCAGCGCCGGAACCCGGCGTATTGCGCTACGTTCGCGACGCATGCCGGTCGATTTTCTCGTCTCCGCATTGGTGACGCTGCTGGTCGTGGTCGACCCTGTCGGCCTCGCGCCGACCTTCCTCGGCATCACGCAGGGCATGCCGCGCGCCGCGCGCGCGCAAGTCGCCCTGCGCGCCTCCTGCATCGCCGCGCTCATTCTCGCCGGTACCGCACTCGTCGGTGACTGGCTGTTGACCACGTTGTCGATCACCCTGCCCGCCTTCCGCATTGCCGGCGGACTGCTGCTGTTCTCGATCGCATCCGAAATGGTGTTCGGCGTTCGCGCGGAGCGGCTGGCGCGGCAGGCAGAGGAAGCGCTGGAAGAGCGTGTGCGCAACGTCGCCACCTTCCCGCTCGCCATTCCGCTGATGGCCGGACCGGGTGCAATCACGGCGACCGTGCTGCTCGCTGGCCGCAGCGACCATGATCCGATCCGCATCGGTATTCTGCTCGGCGCGATCGTGCTGGTGGCTGCGAGCTGTTACGTCTGTTTCAACGCGGCCACGCGCATCGCGCGCTTGCTGGGCAATACCGGCAACGTAGTGATAGAACGCCTGCTCGGCGTCATCCTCGCCGCGCTCGCCGTGCAGTACGTCGTTGACGGCGTGCGCACGGCGCTGGCGGGCTAACCCTTCTTCTCCTGTGCCTTCTTGAATCCGGAAAAGGGCGAGCGTGTCCGACGTCAGCGCCCCCGCGGCAGCATCACCTCGATCAGCGAGAACAGACCGCGGCGCTTCACCGCATCCTCCAGCGTCGCAATCAATTCGCGCCGCGTGGTAATGCGCTCACCTTGACCAGATCGACCTTGCGAGAACTTCAACCGATCTTGACCAATGCGCCACCGTCGACCGGCAATGCAACGCCGGTAATGAAATTGGCCTCGTCTGAAGCCAGGAACAGCGCCGCGTTGGCGACATCCCAGGCCGTGCCCATCTTCTTGCGCAGCGGCACATGGGAGTCACGCATCGCCGCCACCTCGGCGCGGCTCTTGCCGGATTGACGCGCGCGCGTGTCGACCGCCATCGGCGTGTCCATCAGCCCGGGCAGGATCACATTGGCGCGAATTCCAAATTCCGCATTCTGGATCGCGAGCTGCTGCACATAGGCGATCATGGCCGCCTTGGTCGCCTTGTAGGTCACGTAGGGATAATCCTCATAGGCGGCGAGCGAGGAAATGCCGAGGATGACGCCGGACTTCTGCACGCGCATGACCGGCAGCACGTATTTGCAGACCATCACCATGCCGCGCAGGTTGATGGCGACGATCCGGTCGAAGGCCTCCTCGGTGATCTCGGTCGGCGGCGCGTCGCCGCCGGCAATGCTGACGCCGACATTGTAGTGCAGGATGTCAATGCGGCCCCAACGCTCGCGCGCATGCGCGACCATCTCCCGCATGGAAGCTTCGCTCGTCACGTCCGCTTCGAACGCCGTGCAGGCGCCTTTACCGTCTTTTGCGGCAAGCGCGCAGGTCTCTTGCGCCGATGCGAGATCGCGATCGACCGCCAGCACGGTCGCGCCCTCTTGCGCAAAGCGGATGACGGTCGCCCGCCCATTGCCCATGCCGGTGCCCGGGCCCTGCCCGGCGCCGATCACGATGGCGGTTTTGTTGTGAAGGCGCATACGGTCCCTCTGCCGACGAGCCGAGCATAACCGTTCGTTCGCCGTCGGTGAGCGAAGGTAGATTGTGCCTCTATAAACGAAATGGCCGGGACAAGCCCGGCCATGACGAATTCACTGGTGGCGACCTCCGCGCTCAGAACGGTATCTCATCATCCATGTCATCTCGGCGGCTGCCGCCGGGCGCGGCCATGGCGGGACGGCGCGACGCGGTCGGACCGGGCGAACCAAAATCGCCACCGCCGCTGAAGTCGGATGCGCCCGAGCCGCCGCCCGCACGATCGAGCATCGTGAGCTGCGAGTTGAAGCCCTGCAGCACGATTTCGGTCGAGTATTTGTCCTGCCCGTCCTTGTCCTGCCATTTGCGCGTCTGCAGTGCGCCCTCGATGTAAACCTTGGCGCCTTTCTTGAGGTACTGCTCGGCGACCTTCGCGAGGCCTTCGTTGAAGATCACCACGCGGTGCCACTCGGTCTTTTCCTTGCGCTCGCCGCTCGCCTTGTCGCGCCAAGTCTCGGAGGTGGCGACGCGCAGATTGACGATCGGCCGGCCGTCCTGCATCCGGCGCACCTCGGGATCGGCGCCCAGGTTGCCGACCAGGATCACCTTGTTCACGCTGCCTGCCATGACACTCTCCTAACGATGGCTCGCGGGCCCCTGCGCCGGTCCGCCTGATATCGAAACGCGCGCCTCGCGCCGCACGCCCCAAGACGCAGCACCCTAGACGCCCACCCGCCCTGCGCGAAGCACGTTCGATATCTGTCCACAGACCGGCACACCGCGTTACCTCGCCCGGCGAAAGCATGGTTCTCTGTTTGTTCTTATCCAATATCGGCCGGTTAGGCAACTGTTTCGCGCGTGAAGGTCGAACACCTCTACGTCGATCTCGCCAGCTCGACCTGCGACGTCGCGACATGCGGGATTACAATCACCGCGAAGTTCAAGGAAAATAATTGCTGGCCGGATTGAATTACCGCTTCTGATCCGCATCACGAGATACCCACGCTTCTTAAGGGTCGGCTTTTGCCGGCCCTTTGGATTCGTATTACCGACAGGACAGCGGAACTGCTTGTGTCCGCCGCCTGGCGCGCTAAAACGAGTTTGGGCGCGCGTGCGTCGGAGGGGTGGCAAGATGGTGCGCGGCTTTGGAGTGGCATTCGTGGCGTTGGCGGCGCTCGCCGGCCCGGCGCTCGCGCAAGTCACACCCAATCCGGAACTTCGCGGTCTGCTGCAGGCGCCGACATTCGACGATGCTCTCAAGACGCGCGTCTATGGGCTCGATGTCTCCGCCGCCGCGACTGACCGCGTAGTCCAGCTCGGCTTCGATCGCCGCTTTGGCGGCTGGTCGATGGGCCTAAAAGGTGATTGGTCATCCAATCAAAGCTGCGTGCGCTTCGATCCGTTCAATCCAGAAGCGAACTGCAACGGGTTCAATTGGCAGAGCACGGCGGCCGGACGCGTCGCCTATGCGTGGGACCGGCTCACCGCCTTCACGCAAGGCGGTGCGGTGTTCTCGCAATGGGATCGCGCCGCTTTGTCCGACACTCGCTCAGGGTTTGACGCTGCCAAGAACGTATCGACCGGCTGGGTGCTCGGCGGTGGCCTCGAATATGCCGTGGGCAGCACATGGTCGCTGCGCGCCGAATACAATTATTTTGACTACGGCCGTCCGGACCCCGGTTCCGCACCGGCCATCAGCAACCTCAACGACTCCTACGACGTCCGCAGTCACATGCTGATGTTCGGCTTGAAGCGCCGGATGTAATCCGGCCGCCCTTTTTCCACCGCGTCACACGCGCAAATCCCCGCTATCCCATCATCGGTGCGCCCGCCGCCTCTGGCGAAGCGGTACTGTTCTTACTACGTTCACAACACGATATGTCCCGACAGAATCCAGATGCCGCGCGCCATCTCCGGGTGCAGCGGAAACCTCGAGTTCCGATGACCGACCTGCCCCGCAGACACGATCAGCGCGCGATCACCATTCGCGGCGCGCGCGAGCACAATCTCAAGAACGTCGACGTCGCGATCCCGCGCGACAAGCTCGTCGTGTTCACTGGCCTGTCCGGCTCGGGCAAATCCTCGCTCGCCTTCGACACGATCTACGCGGAAGGCCAACGGCGCTACGTGGAGTCGCTCTCGGCTTATGCACGCCAGTTCCTCGAGATGATGCAGAAGCCGGACGTCGATCAGATCGACGGCCTGTCGCCCGCCATCTCGATCGAGCAGAAGACGACGTCGAAGAATCCGCGCTCGACCGTCGGCACCGTCACCGAAATCTACGACTACATGCGCCTCCTGTGGGCGCGCGTCGGCGTGCCCTATTCGCCGGCGACCGGGCTGCCGATCGAGAGCCAAACCGTTTCGCAGATGGTCGATCGCGTGCTCGCCCTGCCGGAAGGCACCCGTATCTACGTGCTCGCGCCGGTCGTGCGCGGCCGCAAGGGCGAATATAAAAAAGAGCTCGCCGAGTTCATGCGCAAGGGCTACCAGCGTGTGAAGATCGACGGCGCATTCCACGAAATTGCGGAAGCACCGGCGCTCGACAAGAAGTTTACCCATGACATCGACGTCGTCGTCGACAGGCTCGTCGTCCGCGGCGACATCGGCACGCGGCTGGCGGATTCGCTCGAGCAGTGCTTGAAACTCGCCGACGGGCTCGCGGTGATCGAGCTCGCCGATTCCAAAGCGACCGGCGCGACGGCGAATCGCGGCCGCAACGCGAACGCCGAGCGCCTGATCTTCTCGGAGAAATTCGCCTGCCCGGTCTCCGGCTTCACCATTCCGGAGATCGAGCCGCGGCTGTTCTCGTTCAACAATCCATTCGGCGCCTGCCCGGAATGCGGCGGCCTCGGGGTCGAGCAGCATATCGACGCGGACCTCGTCATTCCGGACAACGATGCGCGCGTCGGCAAAGGTGCGATCGCGCCGTGGGCGAAGTCGTCCTCGCCCTATTACGTGCAGACGCTGGAAGCGCTCGGCAAGCACTTCCGCTTCACGCTCGACACGAAATGGAAGGATCTCGCCAAGAAGACGCAGGAGGCGCTCCTCTACGGCACCGAGGACGAGATCAAATTCACCTATGACGACGGCCTGCGCGGCTACACGACCAAGAAGCCGTTCGAGGGCGTCATCACCAACCTGGAGCGCCGCTTCCGCGAAACGGAGTCGGACTGGGCCCGGGAAGAGTTACAGAAATACTTCACCGACGTGCCGTGCCACGCCTGTCATGGCGCGCGGCTCAAGCCCGAGGCGCTGTGCGTGAAGATCGCCGGCAAAACGATCGCCGACGTATCGGAACTGTCGATCCGCGCCGCCGGCAACTGGGTCACGGCGTTGCCTGAGCATCTCAACGCGAAGCAGAACGAGATCGGCACGCGCATCCTCAAGGAAATTCGCGAACGCCTGAAATTCCTGGTCGACGTCGGGCTCGATTATCTGACGCTCGCGCGCGCCTCCGGCACTTTGTCCGGCGGCGAGAGTCAGCGCATCCGGCTCGCCTCGCAGATCGGGTCCGGCCTGACCGGCGTTCTCTACGTGCTCGACGAGCCGTCGATCGGCCTGCACCAGCGCGACAATGCGCGGCTCCTGGAAACGCTCAAGCGGCTCCGCGACCTCGGCAACACGGTGATCGTGGTCGAGCACGACGAAGATGCGATCCGCGTCGCCGATCACGTGCTCGACATCGGTCCGGGCGCGGGCATCCACGGCGGCCACATCGTCGCCGAAGGCCAGGTGCCGGACCTCATCGCTGCGCCGGAGTCGTGGACCGGGAAATATCTCTCCGGCGAGCTCGGCGTGGAGATCCCGAACCGCCGCGCGCCCAATCCGCGACGATCGCTCAAGGTCGTCAACGCGCGCGGTAACAATTTGAAGAACGTCACCGCCGAGATTCCGCTTGGCCTGTTCACCTGCGTC
>Ga0207779_1000123_pt1 | contig 16661 bp, 17 predicted proteins | sample LuqExpMetageno44_FD_187802 | JGI IMG/M metagenome (GOLD analysis project Ga0207779, IMG submission 187802) | Tropical forest soil microbial communities from Luquillo Experimental Forest, Puerto Rico - Sample 44 (SPAdes) | ecosystem: Environmental > Terrestrial > Soil > Tropical forest ...
AGCGGCTTCATGACGATGTCGCCATGCTCGGCGCGGAATGCCCTGATCTCGCCGAGGTCGCGCGTGACGAGTGTCGGCGGCATCAAGTCGGGGAATTTGGTGACGAACACTTTCTCCGGCGCATTGCGGACATTGGCCGGATCGTTGACGACCAGAGTGTCCGGCTGGATTCGCTCCAGCAGATGCGTCGTCGTGACGTAAGCGAGATCGAACGGCGGATCCTGCCGCAGCAGTACGACATCGAATTCGCGCAGTTCCGCGCGCCGCGAGGGACCCAAAGCGAAATGATCGCCCGGCTCGTCGCGCACCTGAAGCGGTTCAAGGGAGGCGAACACTTTGCCATTCAGCAGTGCCAGCCGGTCCGGCGTGTAATAGGAAAGCCGGTGTCCGCGCGCCTGCGCTTCCAGGAGCAACGCGAAAGTCGAGTCGCCCTGCACATTGATGCGGGCGATCGGGTCCATCTGCACAGCGACGTTCAGGGTCATAAGGCACTCGGCGGGTCAACGGTCATTTAAGGAAAACAGAGCGTTAACTCATTCTCGCCAGTATAGGCCAAAAGCGACGGGTGGGGCTTACAGTGAAAGTTCCGAGACTGTCTATCGCATTGAAGCTCTATGCCATCTTTGCGTTAATGGCTATCGCGGCACTCGGATTGGAGATGGCCGCCCACGCGCATGGTCCAGTATGGATATCGGCCATTGCGGGGGTCGTCGTTCTCGGTGCCGTCGGGTTTGCCGTCGTAGGCGTGCGCGGCATCACCCGGCCGCTGGCCGAGTTGGCCGCAATGACCGAACGGATCGCGCGCGGCGAAGCACAGGTCGCGATACCCCACAGGGATCGCCAGGATGAAATCGGCGCCGTTGCCCGCTCGATGGCACTGTTCCAGGACGCGATGCGCAGGAACACAGAGTTGAACCAGACAGTCTCCGGCGAGACCGAAACGCGCACACGCTGCCAGTCGCAGACGACGAACGAGATCGCCCGCTTCTCCGCCCATGTTGAGGCAAGTCTGGCGGAGCTCGGCCGTATCTCCGAGCACATGCTGCAGGCATCCAGCAAGCTTGCGACCGTGGCGGACGAGGCCAGCACGAAAATGGCCTGCGCCGAAGCCGCGTCTTCGGAAGCCTCCGAGAACGTGCGCGACATCGCCTCTGCGGCCGATGAGCTTACCGCATCGGTGAACGAAATCGACCGGCAGGTCGCGCAATCGAACGGCATCGCCGGTAAGGCGGTGAGCGAGGCGGAAGCGACGAACGCCGCCGTGAAGGAACTGGGGGAGGCTGCATCCCGCATCGGCGATGTCGTCAAGCTCATCACCGACATCGCCGAACAAACGAATTTGCTTGCGCTGAACGCGACGATCGAGGCGGCCCGCGCTGGCGAAGCAGGGCGTGGCTTTGCGGTGGTCGCCGGCGAGGTGAAGGCGCTCGCGGGACAGACCAGCCGCGCGACGGAAGAGATCAGCGCGCAGATTGCCGGCATGCAGCGCGCGACCTCGCGCTCGATCGAGGCGATCGGCGCGATCGAGCGCACGATCCGAGAGATCGGCAATATCTCGGCCGCGATCGCCGCGGCGGTCGGCCAGCAGGGCGCGGCGACGCACGAGATCGCGCGTACCGTCGACGTTGCGGCGCGGCGAACCGCGGAAACGGCGAGCGAAATTGGGCTGGTCGGACAGGCTACTCAGGACACGCGCACCGGCGCAGGGACCGTCAAGCAGGTCGCCGACGATCTCGGCCAGATAGCCGGCCGCATACGCGCGCAGGTCGACGAATTTTTTGAGCGCCTTAGCGCTTAGACGCAATCATGTCTCGAATGCCGCCGATGTGCCGCGGGAAGTTGCGCGTCGCGACTAGGATCGCGTCGAAGCGGATGTCCTTGATGCTCTCGTCTGGATAGGTCGCGAGCCACGCTCCGGCGGCGATGCGCTGGCGCTGACACGGCGTCACGGATTTCGCCTTTATTGCTTGCTTCACTTCCACGAAGATGAGCGGCGTGCGGCGGCGCCTAACAATATCAATTTCGCCCACCGGACTCTTCCAGAGTCTGCGCGACGATGCGGAATCCTTTCGCGACGAGCAGCGTCGCAGCGCGGCTTTCGGCGGAAAGCCCGGTTCGGAACGCGGCCTATCGTTCGGGATCGGCTTCTTTCGCCGGCTTCGATCGCAAGCCCGGCGCGCGGGAATTACGCTCCGTCATGCTCATCCTTCGTCAGTTCGAGCGCGCGGCGATAGACCTCCCGCCGCGGCTTTCCCGTGGCAAGCGCGACTTCGGCGACCGCTTCCTTCGTCGACACGCGCGCAAGCGCCTGGCGCAAGAGCTCGTCCAATTCGCCCGCCTGCACCTCCTGCTCTGACGGAGGCGCGATCACAATGACAAATTCGCCGCGTGTCTCCGCGCCGGAGATGTACGCGCTGGCGAGTTCGCCGAGCGGACCGCGCCGTATTTCCTCGTGCAATTTTGTGAGTTCGCGGCAGATCGCCGCTTTGCGGTAACCCAGTCCTGACGCGAGGTCGGCAAGCGAGTCCGCGATGCGCGGCCCGGTTTCGAACAGCACGAGCGTTGCCGGGATTGACGCAAGCGCGGCGATGCGTTTTTGCCGCGCCGCCCGCTTCGGCGGCAGGAAGCCTTCGAAGAAGAAGCGGTCGGTCGGCAGGCCGGACAAGGGAAGCGCGGTCAGCACTGACGATGCGCCCGGCAATGCCGTGACACTATGGCCCGACGCGACCGCGTCGCGCACCAGCCGATACCCCGGATCGGAGATCAGCGGCGTGCCGGCATCGGACACCAGCGCGACCGCCTGGTCGTCAGCGAGCCGCGCGAGCAGCTTCGGCCGCGCCTCAGTTGCGTTGTGCTCATGGTAGGGCGTGAGCGGGGTGGCGATGCCGTAGCGGTCGAGCAGCTTGCGGGTGACGCGGGTGTCCTCGCAGGCGATCACGTCGGCGCCCGCTAGCACTTCGAGCGCGCGCAGGGTGATGTCACCCAGGTTTCCGATCGGGGTCGCGACCAGATAAAGCCCGGGCTTGTCCGCCGGAGCAGGCATCGCGATGCCGAAAGGGGCATAGGTGCGGGGATTGGCGCTGTCTTGCATGCCCCCACTCTAGCAGGCCCAACCCTGCGCCGCTCTCCCCGGATAAGACGGATTTCCTCGTATTTTCATTGCGTTAACTTTTCCGCGACAAAATCTTTAATCACCGCTAGGACTAAGCGAAGGGGGATTCGCGGGGGAGCCATGGCGAGAACGGCAGGGCACGGCGAGCTTTGGGCACGTGCATGGCGCCGTTTGCGCTTGGGCTTCGGTCTGACCGGTGCGGCGCTCGCGCTTGCCTCCTGCGCCAGCAGCACGATCAATCAGTTCACGACGACCACCCCGCCGCCGCAGCTTGCCGAACAGCCGGCACCGCCGCCTCCGGGGAACGGCCAAGTTCGCGTCGCGCTCATCCTGCCGTTGTCGGCACAGGGCAATGCCGGTGTTGCCGCGCAGTCGATGAAGAACGCAGCCGAGATGGCGCTCGCCGAGTTCAAGCAGCCGAACGTGCAGTTGCTGGTGAAAGACGATGCCGGCAATCCGCGGACCGCGCAGGCCGCCGCGCAGCAGGCGGTCGCGGAAGGCGCGGAGATCATCGTCGGGCCGCTGTTCGCGCAGTCGGTCAGCGCGGTGGCGAGCATCGCGAGGCCGCGTGCCATTCCGGTGATCGCGTTCTCGACTGACGCGAGCGTCGCGGCCCGTGGCGTCTATCTCCTGAGCTTCCTGCCGGAGAGCGACGTCCGGCGCATCGTCGAGTACGCTGTCTCGCAGGGCAAACGCTCATTCGCGGCACTGCTGCCAAGCAATGCTTACGGCAGCGTAGTCGAGGCCGCGCTTCAGCAGGAAGCGGCGCGGCGCGGTGCGCGCGTCGTCGCGCTCGAAAAATACGCGCCGAATGCGGCCGGCATAGCAGAAGCCGCGCGTCGGGTGGCAACTTCGATCAGTGGCGCCGACGTGTTGTTCATTCCGGACGGCGCCGACGTGCTTCCGCAGGTCGCGCAGCAAATCGCATCCGCTGGCGTGAATTTGAAACGCGTGCAGCTCCTCGGCAGCGGTTTGTGGGACGATCCGCGCGTGTTCTCGGACGTGCAGCTGGAAGGCGGCTGGTTCGCTGCGCCCGAGCAGCCCGGCTATCGCGATTTTGCTGCGCGGTATCGCAAGCGTTTCGGGCAGGAGCCGGTGCGCACGGCGACGCTCGCCTATGACGCGGTGGCGCTCGTCGCGGCGCTCGTGAAAACGCAAGGCGCGCAGCGTTTCACCGATGAGGTGCTGACCAATTCGTCAGGCTTCGCGGGAATAGACGGTGTCTTCCGCTTCCGTCCGGACGGCACGAACGAGCGCGGGCTTGCAGTGCTGCGCATTGCGCCTGGCGGCGGGCAGGTGGTGAGTCCTGCGCCGAAATCGTTCGGGCCGGGCACCTAAAAGTCGCTCAGCCCCAGCACATCCATCATTGAATAGAGCCCGGGCGAGCGGCCGCGTGCCCACAGGGCCGCATGCAGTGCGCCGCGCGCGAAGATAATGCGGTCCTCTGCTTTGTGCGTCAGCTCGATGCGCTCGGCAGGACCTGCGAACATCACCGTGTGCTCCCCGACCACGCTGCCGCCGCGCAGGCTGACGAAACCAATATCGCCCGCCTTGCGCGCGCCGGTATAGCCCTCGCGCGCTTTCGCCGCGTGCGTCTTGAGATCGACGCCGCGTCCCTGCGCGGCCGCGTGACCGAGCAGCAGCGCCGTGCCGGACGGCGCATCGACCTTCTGATTATGATGCATCTCCAGAATTTCGACGTCGAAAGATGCATCGAGCGTCTTGGCGACCCGGCGCGTGAGCGCGGCGAGCAGATTGACGCCGAGGCTCATATTGCCGGACTTCACGATGACCGCGCGCTGCGCGGCTTGCGTGATCTTCTCGTCATCCGCCGGGCTCAGGCCGGTGGTGCCGACAATGTGCACCTTGCCGCTCTGCGCCGCGAGCGCCGCAAACGCGACGGTCGCCGCCGGAGCCGTGAAATCGATGATGCCATCAGCCCTGGCAATCAACGGCGCGGCATCGGCGGTCAGCGCGACGCCGTTCGCGCCGAGGCCGGCCAGTTCGCCCGCGTCCTTGCCGAGCAAGGACGAGTTCGCGCTTTCTGTCGCTCCCGCAAGCACGAGACCCGGTGTCTGCGCGATCGCCTTCACCAGGGTGCGGCCCATGCGCCCGCTGGCGCCGGCCACAATCAGCCGCATGTCGGACATGCTTTACTCCTGCTTACGGCTGTGGGCCGTCGTAGCCCTCGATGATGAGGATGTCGGCAGTCGCGTTCGGCTGCCGCACTTTGATGTTGGCCTGATACTCCGGCGAATTGTAGCAGGCGAGCGCGGTGGCGTAGTCGGGAAACTCGATCACCACGTTGCGCGAGCGCGCGCTGCCTTCCGGCGCTTCGAACCTGCCCGCGCGCACGACGAACCTGCCGCCGAATTTCTTGAAGATCGCCAAGTTCGCCATGGCATAGGGCTTGTAGCCATCCTCGTTGTGCACGTCGACGCGCCCGATCCAATAGCCTTTAGCCATTCGTGACCCCCGTGCTGGCCCGCGCGATTTCCGAGACGATCGCCTCGGCCGCCGCTCTCGGTTCGTGTGCCTCCACGATCGGGCGGCCGACGACGAGATAATCCGCCCCCGCTTCGATCGCGCGCGCCGGCGTCATGATGCGCTTCTGGTCGCCGGCTGCGCTGCCGGCTGGCCGGATGCCGGGAGTCACAAGCGCCATGCCGCGCCCGGCAATGTCGCGCAGCTTCATTACCTCTTCGGCGGAGCAGACAAGCCCATCGATGCCGATATCACGCGCCTGCTCCGCGCGCGCCGCGGCGAGTTCGGATACCGTCATGTCGTAGCCGGCAGCGGCAAGATCGGTGTCGTCATAGGATGTCAGCACGGTCACGCCCAGGATGCGCAGGCGCGAGCCCTCGCGGCCTGCGACAGCCGCCTTCATCGTCTGCGGAAACGCATGCACGGTGAGAAAGGTCGCGCCGAGCTCGGCGACGCTTTCGACACCTTTCTGCACGGTGTTGCCGATGTCGTGCAGCTTGAAGTCGAGAAAGAGCTGCTTGCCGGAGGCGACCAGGTCGGAGGCGAAGCCGAGCCCGCCGGCAAAACCGAGCTGATAGCCGATTTTATAAAAGCAGACCGCGTCGCCGAGTCGCGCGATCAGGCTTTCCGCCTCGCGCACTGACGCAACGTCCAGCGCCACGATCAACCGCTCACGCGCATCCATCACGTCGCTCTCCTCACATCATCAGCCGCGCCGTCTCGACGAGCCGGTCAAGTTGGGCGCGCAGCAAGTTCAAGAGCCTACCGTCCGACAGATTGTCGATCTCGTCGAACGCGGTATCCGCCCACGGCACCGCCACTTGTTCAGGGATAACGAAGGCGCCGCAGCCGAGCTCAAGGATTTGCCTGAGCGCCATCAGCGAACGCAAGCCCCCGTGCTGGCCGGTCGAGGCGGAGGCGATGGCGAAGACGCGGTGCTTGAAGGCGGCGTAGGTCGGATCGCCCTTCTCGCGCACGCGCGAGACCCAGTCGATCGCATTCTTCAAGAGCGGCGTGACAGAAGCGGAATATTCCGGGCTCGCGATGAAGACCCCATGGTGCGCCTGGATCATGCGCTTGAGCTTGACCGCGTTCTCGGGCTGCCCGCTGCGTGCGTCGATGTCGGCCTCATAGATCGGCAGCGGATAATCGACGAGCGAGATGCGCGTGACGTCGACGTCCCGAAGCGTCAGCTCTTTGGCCGCAAGAGCCCCCAGCCTGACATTGTGCGAGCCGGTGCGGTTCGAGCCGGGCAAGACCAAAATTTTTGGCGTAGGCATCGGCTGCGCTTTCTCGTCACGGCCGGGCATAGCCGTTCGAAGAACGGCGTTATTTCAGAATGCCTGTGTCCCGGCCATCCACGACTTCATCAGGCCGAGCCTAAAGACGTGGATGCCCGGCACAAGGCCGGGCATGACAGGCCAATCGAGCGATGACGGTTGCGGCTTTACCGTCCGCGATACACCCACACGCGTGCGGGCGGCAGGTTGAGCCAGATCAGGTTCGATGCTTCCGCGCTGATGCTGGACAGCGTCTTAGGGATCGGCGGTACGAGACCGTAGGTGAACTGTATGAACGGCGCCTTTGGTTGCATCAGTCCGACCACATCGGCCATCAGGCGCAGGCGCGAGCGCAGCGGCTTGGTCAGCAGCGGCAAGCTGGACACGATTGCTGCGGCGGGCTGTTCCAGCTTGCTTTCTATCAAGTGCCGCAGCCGATAGGCGTCGCCCTGCACGACGGTCGCTTCCGGATAGCGCTTGCGCAACAAGCGGCAGAAATCGGAGTTGAATTCGACCAGCACAAGGCGCGATGGCTCAATCCCACGCTCCACCAGCGCGGCGGTGACAGGACCAGTGCCCGGGCCGAGCTCGATGACCGGGCCATCCGAGGCACGATCCACATGTCGGGCCATAGTGCGTGCCAAGGCCTTGCTCGACGGCATGACCGCCCCGGTGCGGAGCGGCTTTTCGATCCAGGAGCGGATGAACTGGACCTCGTCGTCGAGGCGGAGGGGTTTCTTGGCGACGCGGGCTGTCACTTGGGGGGGCATGTCAACGGGACCCGTTAAGGCAGCCGGGCTGTACTGAAACTTCACGACTAGAACTCGATACACAGCGGGTCAAGACGGGTCACTCGGTATGCGTGCCACGCGCAGCCAGCCCGTCGAGAAAATCTTTCACCCTGCCGAAGAAACCTGTCGATTCAGGTTGTGTCTCGTCGGATGAAAGCTTGTCGAATTCAGCCAGCAATTCACGCTGTTTCTTACTCAAATTCTGCGGCGTTTCCACCGAAACCTGAACATACATGTCGCCGGTTTGTTTCGAGCGCAGCACCGGCATTCCTTTACCGCTCAAGCGGAAACGGCGGCCGGTCTGTGTGCCGGCCGGGATTTTCATGCGCGCCTTGCTGCCGTCGATCGAGGGCACTTCGAATTCGCTGCCCAGCGCGGCGGACACCATCGAGATCGGCACGCGGCAGTGCAGATCGGCGCCATCGCGCTGGAAGAATTCGTGCGGAGTTATCGACAGAAAAATATAAAGGTCGCCCGCTGGGCCGCCGCGTAAGCCGGCTTCGCCCTCGCCGGCGAGACGAATGCGCGTGCCGTCTTCCACACCGGCCGGAATGTTGACCGACAAGGTGCGCTCGCGAGTGACTCGCCCGCCGCCGCCGCACGCCTTGCACGGATCGTCAATGACCTGCCCGCGGCCTTGGCACGTCGGACAGGTGCGCTCGAGCGTGAAGAAGCCTTGCGCATGCCGGATCTTGCCCATACCGCCGCAGCTCGCGCAGGCCTTCGGCTTCGTGCCGGCCTTTGCGCCCGAGCCGGAACACGCCTCGCAGGTGACCGACGTCGGAATGCGGATTTGCGCGGCCTTGCCCGAGAACGCGTCATCGAGCGTGATCTCCATATTGTAGCGGAGATCGGAGCCGCGCTCGCGTCCCGAAGAGCGGCCGCGCCCGCTGCCCGGCATTCCAAAGATGCCTTCGAAGATGTCGGCGAAAGCAGAACCAAAATCGGCGCTGAATCCGGCTCCGCCCATGCCGCCGCCGTGCTCGAACGCAGCATGACCGAAGCGGTCATAGGCGGCGCGCTTGTCGCCGTCCTTCAGGACATCATAGGCCTCGTTGATTTCCTTGAAACGGTGCTCGCAATCCTTGTCGCCGGGATTGCGGTCGGGATGGTGTTGCATCGCAAGCTTGCGGAAGGAAACCTTGAGATCCGCTTCCGTGCAGGTCCGTGAAACGCCCAGCACCTCGTAGTAGTCGCGTTTGGACACTAGCTATCCCCGCCGCATAAATAAAACCTCGTCCTGAGGAGCGCGAAACGCATCTCGAAGGACGAGGTTTTCGTCAGGATGGCCATGATCCTTCAAGACGGCCTTTGGCCTCCTCAGGATGAGGACCATCATCGCTCTCCGCCTGATTAAGCGGACTTCTTTTTGTCGTCATCGACTTCGGTGAATTCCGCGTCGACGACGTCTTCTTTCTTTTCGCCCGAAGCCTGGCCCGCAGTGCCGGAGGCAGCGCCCTCCTGCTGCTGCTTGTACATGGCCTCGCCGAGCTTCATCGACGCCTGCGCCAGCGTGTTGGTCTTCTGCTGGATAGCATCGGCGTCGTTGCCCTTGAGCGCTTCTTTCAGATCGGCCATCGCGTTCTCGATCGCGGTGCGATCGGCGTCGCCGATCTTCGAGCCGTGCTCAGAGAGCGCCTTCTCGGTCGAATGCACCAGCGCTTCCGCGTGGTTTTTCGCTTCGACCGCAGCCTTGCGCTTCTTGTCTTCCTCGGCGTGCGCTTCCGCGTCCTTCACCATCTTCTGGATGTCGGACTCGGACAGGCCTCCGGAGGCCTGGATGCGGATCTGCTGCTCCTTGGCTGTCGCCTTGTCCTTGGCGGACACGTTGACGATTCCGTTGGCGTCGATGTCGAACGCGACCTCGATCTGCGGCACGCCACGCGGCGCAGGCGGGATGCCGACTAGGTCGAACTGGCCGAGCAGCTTGTTGTCTGCCGCCATCTCGCGCTCGCCCTGAAAGACGCGGATGGTCACCGCGTTCTGATTGTCCTCCGCGGTCGAGAAGACTTGGCTCTTCTTGGTCGGGATGGTTGTGTTGCGGTCGATGATGCGCGTGAACACGCCGCCCAAGGTCTCGATGCCGAGCGACAGCGGGGTGACGTCGAGCAGCAGCACGTCCTTCACGTCGCCCTGCAGCACGCCGGCCTGAATCGCCGCGCCGATCGCCACCACCTCATCGGGGTTGACGCCCTTGTGCGGCTCCTTGCCGAAGAACTGCTTCACGACTTCCTGTACCTTCGGCATGCGCGTCATGCCGCCGACCAGGACGACTTCGTGGATCTCGCCCGCCGACACGCCGGCGTCTTTCAGCGCCTTGCGGCACGGCTCGACCGTCTTCTGGATGAGATCGTCGACCAGCGCCTCGAACTTGGCGCGGGTGAGCTTCATCGTCAGGTGCTTCGGACCCGACGCATCCGCGGTAATGAACGGCAGGTTGATTTCGGTCTGCGTCGTCGACGACAGCTCAATCTTCGCCTTCTCGGCGGCTTCCTTCAGCCGCTGCAGCGCGAGCTTGTCGCGGCGCAGGTCGATGCCCTGCTCCTTCTGGAATTCGTCGGCGAGGTAGTTGACCAGGCGCATGTCGAAATCTTCGCCGCCCAGGAACGTGTCGCCGTTCGTGGACTTCACTTCGAACACGCCGTCGCCAATCTCGAGGATCGAGATGTCGAACGTGCCGCCGCCGAGGTCATAGACCGCGATCAGGCCGGTCTTCTGCTTGTCGAGACCGTAGGCAAGCGCGGCCGCCGTCGGCTCGTTGATGATGCGCAACACTTCGAGGCCCGCGATCTTGCCGGCGTCCTTGGTCGCCTGGCGCTGGGCGTCGTTGAAGTAGGCGGGAACCGTGATGACCGCCTGCTCGACCTTCTGGCCGAGATAGGCCTCGGCGGTCTCCTTCATTTTCATCAACGTAAAAGCGGAGATCTGTGACGGCGAATAGGTCTTGCCGTCCGCCTCGACCCAGGCATCGCCGTTCGATGCCCGGCTGATTTGATAGGGGACGAGTTTCTTGTCCTTCTCGACCATCGGGTCCTCGTAGCGCCGTCCGATCAGGCGCTTCACCGCGAAGATGGTCTTTTCCGGATTGGTGACTGCTTGACGTTTGGCCGGTTGACCGACCAGACGCTCGCCATCGTCCGTAAAAGCGACGATCGACGGCGTCGTGCGCATGCCTTCGGCGTTCTCGATGACCTTCGGCGTCTTGCCTTCCATGACAGCGACGCAGGAGTTCGTGGTGCCGAGGTCGATGCCGATGACCTTGCCCATGTCTAGTCCTCTCATTTGCGGCAGGCCGGCCGGGCCTTTCAGCGCCCGGACAGGAAGAGGCGGATCACCCCGCCAATCCCCCCTAACCAGCCCCCTGGGGATACATGATTCACCGCAGATTTGCGGCTTCTTGGGTCATATAGGAGGGGCCCAAGAGCCCGCAAGATGTGCCTGATCTGCGGCCCTTAGGCCGCATTTCCGGAGTCCGGATTGTCGTTAACCGCGGCCGGCTGGCGAGCCTTCGGCGCGGCCTTGGCAACTCCAACGAGGGCCGGGCGCAAGACCCGCTCGCCGATCATGTAGCCGGACTGCATGACGTGGGCGACGTGGCCGGGAGGAACGTCTGCGTTCGGAACCTCGTACATGGCCTGATGCAGGTTCGGGTCAAATTTCTCGCCCTGCGGTGAGAATTTGCGAACCCCGTTCTTTTCCAGTGATTTGAGCAGCTCGCGTTCGGTGAGCTCGACGCCCTCGATGAGCGATTTGACCTTGGCGTCGCCCTGTTCGCGCAGCTCCGGCCCGATTGCTTCCAGCGCCCGATGCATGTTGTCGGCGACGGCCAGCACGTCGCGGGCGAAGCTTGTAATGCCGTAGGCCCGCGAGTCGGCTACTTCGCGTTCTGTCCGGCGGCGAAGGTTTTCCATCTCCGCCAGGGTGCGCAAAAGCTTGTCTTTGTATTCGGCCGCTTCCCGTTGCGCCGCCTCGACCGGATCGGGCTCAGCTTTTGGCTGGGGGGCCGTCTCGGATGGGCCGTCTGCTATCTGCGCGCCGATGTCGGCCGGCTGACGAGTGCTCTCGTCGGTCATCGTGTTCAATCCACCTTAAACTGCTCGGATGCGGCGCATATCAGGCCTGAAGCGCCAAAAATCAAGCGTCGGAGAGGAGCCGACTGACCACCCGGGCGGTATAATCGACCATCGGGATGACCCGCGCGTAGTTCAGACGCGTCGGGCCGATCACCCCGATGACGCCGACAATGCGGCCCTTGCTGTCCCGATAGGGCGCGACGATGGTCGAGGAGCCGGACAACGAGAACAGCTTGTTCTCCGAGCCGATGAAGATGCGTACGCCGTCGGCGCGCTCGGCGCGGCCGAGCAGGTCGATGACGCCGCGCTTGGCTTCCAGCGCGTCGAACAGGAGCCGCACGCGCTCGAGATCGTCCAGCGCATGCAGGTCGTCGAGCAGATTGGAGTGGCCGCGTACGATCAGCTTGCGTTCTTCGCTCTCGCCGCCAGACCAGCTCGCGAGCCCGGTCGCGATGATCCTCTGTGTAAGCTGATCGAGTTCGGCCTCGCCTTCGACGACCGCCTTCTCGATCTCGCCGCGCAGTTCGGCCAGCGTTTTCCCGCGCAACCGCGCATTCAGGAAATTGCCGGCCTCGACCAGCGAGGACGTCGGCAGTCCGGCCGGAACCGGCAAAACGCGGTTTTCGACCTGCCCGTCTTCCGAGACGAGGACGACGAGCGCGCGCTCGGGTTCGAGACGGACGAACTCGACGTGCTTGAGCCGCACATTATTCTTCGCGGTGAGCACTACGCCGGCGGAGCGCGTCAATCCCGAGAGCGCCTGCGATGCTTCCGTCAGCACGCCCTCGAGTGACATGCCGCTGCCTATCCCGGCGACCTGCGCCTCGATAGAGCGGCGGTCGTCCTCGGCAAGATCGCCGACCTGCATCAGCGCGTCGACGAAGAAGCGCAGGCCCAATTCGGTCGGCAGCCGCCCCGCGGACGTATGCGGGGCAAAGATCAGCCCGAGATGCTCCAAGTCTGACATCACGTTGCGGATCGAGGCTGGCGAGAGCGTGATGGGCAGGATGCGCGAGAGATTGCGCGAACCGACCGGCTCGCCGGTGGCGAGGTAGCTCTCGACGATCAGCCGGAAGATCTCGCGCGAGCGCTCGTTCAGCGCTGCCAGCGAGACCTGCGACGATCCGATCGGGACATCATGCGACGCCACAGAGGAACCTCCTGAAATCGCCTACAGAATTGACCATTGCACCGGCCTTGTTCAAGCGGGGCGGATCGTTATGGTGTGCGGCCGAATCCGTCTTACTCGCGAGGATAGTCCGATGCGGCCGAGCCGCCGACAGGTTGATGAATTGCGCCCGGTTTCGCTGGAGCGCGGGGTGGTGAAGTACGCCGAAGGCTCGTGCTTCGTGAAGTTCGGGGACACGCATGTGCTCGTCACAGCGAGCCTCGAAGAACGGCTGCCCCCCTGGCTGAAAGGGCAGGGACGGGGCTGGGTGACGGCCGAATACGGCATGCTGCCGCGCGCCACCTCAGAGCGGACCCGTCGGGAGGCGAGCGCTGGCAAGCAGGGCGGACGTACCGTTGAAATTCAGCGCCTGATCGGCCGCTCGCTGCGGTCCGTCATCGATCTGGTTGCGCTCGGCGAGCGGCAGATCACCATCGACTGCGACGTGATCCAGGCGGATGGCGGCACACGCACCGCCTCGATCACCGGCGCCTGGGTCGCGCTTGCCGATTGCCTGGCCTGGATGAAGTCGCGCGACATGGTCCGGCAGGGGGTGTTGCGCGATCACATCGCGGCGATTTCGTGCGGCGTCTATCAGAACACGGCCGTGCTCGATCTTGACTATGCGGAAGATTCCGAAGCCGAGACGGACGCCAATTTCGTCATCGCCGGCAACGGCAACATCGTCGAGATCCAGGCGACCGCCGAGCGCACGCCGTTTTCGGAAGATCAATTCCTGACGCTGCTCGCGCTCGCGCGCAAAGGCTGCGAGAAGCTCGTCGGCCTGCAGAAGATGGCGGTGATGTGAGCACGATGCCGCGCCAGCTCACTTCACCAGTCGTCATCGCCACGCACAACCCCGGCAAGCTCCGCGAAATTCGCGAGCTGCTCGCGCCCTACGGCATCGAGGCGAAGTCGGTCGGTGAGCTTGGTTTACCTGAGCCTGCCGAAAACGGCAGAACGTTTGCCGCCAATGCGCGCATCAAGGCGCTCGCCGCCGCGAAAGCAACCAATCTTGCCGCCTTTGCCGACGACTCCGGCTTCTGCGTCGATGCGCTCGACGGCAAGCCGGGCATTCACTCGGCGCGCTGGGCAGGGCCGGAGAAGGATTTCCGCGGTGCGATGAATCGCATCCAGACGCTCCTGATCGAGCGCGGTGCGCGCGAGCCTATGCAAAGGCGCGCGCATTTCATCGCGGCGCTTTGCCTTGCGTGGCCGGACGATCACGTCGAGCAGTTCGAAGGCCGTGTGGATGGCATCGCCGTCTGGCCGCCGCGCGGGGAGAGAGGCTTCGGCTACGATCCGCTGTTTCAGCCGGACGGATCCGAGCGCACCTTCGGCGAGATGGGCGCGGAGGAGAAGCATGGATTGCCGCCGAAGGGGCAGGGGCTCTCGCATCGCGCCCGCGGTTTCATGCAGCTTGCGGCCGCCTGCTTGCAGAAGAAATAAGATAGGCTTGTCTCTTCAGCGTCCGATTTGCATAACTGCGCATCCAACGTCCCCGCGGGAAGACGCTCATGCCTCTCTCACCGACGATCCAGGTACTCATTCGCAATGCTTGGGACGACGGGTATCCCTGCCTACTTGCGACGGTCGGGCCTGAAGGTCCGAACATCACTCCCAAGGGCAGCATGATCGTCTTCGACGATGAGCATCTCGCCTACTGGGAGCGCTCGAAACGCACGGTGCTGGACAATCTCGGCATGGAGAAACGAGTCTGCGTGATGTACGCGAATTTCAAGGCGCAGCGTGACGGCATTCTCGACTCCGGCTTTCTGCGCTTCTTCGGCACCGTTGAACTGCACGAGAGCGGTCCCATCCGCGAAGCGATCTTCGCAAAGCTGTTGCCACGCGAGCAGACGCACGTCGGAGCCGAAGCTGGCATCGGCGTGATGATCCGAATCGAAAAGGCGATCGACGTGCGCGGCAAGCTGCTGATGTAACGCGGGCCGTTCGATCAGGGAATCGACAGGCCTACAGCCGTGACCATCTTGCCCCAGTTCGCGACTTCCGACCTGAAAAACTGCTCGGCATGCGCCGCATTGCTGTAGATCGGATCAAAGCCGATGCTTTCTAATTTCTTCTGCGTCTCGGGATCCTTCATCACCTCTTCGACCGCGGCGTTCAGCTTTTTGAGGATTTCAGCATCGGTCTTGGCGGGCGCGAAGATGCCGACCCAAGAGGCTGCGTAAAATCCGGGGAAGCCGGATTCCGCATAGGTCGGGACATTCGGCACCACGGCCGCGCGTTTCTCGGCCGCGATTCCCAAGCCTTTCAATTTTCCGCTCTGGATTTGCGATGCGGCCAGCCCGCCGAGCGTCGTGGCAAGGAGGTCGATCTGATTACCCATGGCCGCGTTGATGGCCGGCGCACCGCCCTGGAAAGGAACGTGGGTGGCAGGGATTTTTGCGATTTCTTTGAAGAAGTATTCCGCCTGAATATGCGATCCGGTCCCGACCCCGGCCGAACCGAACGTGATGCTCTTGCCTTGCGAGGCCTTGATGAATTCCGCCAGATTATTCGATGGGCTGCTCGGGTCGACGGCCAGCGCCTCCGGACTGGACGCGAGGATCGCGACCGCTTTGAAATCCTCGCCGGAGAACGGATTTGACTTGTGTAACGTCAAATTGATTGCGAGCGCGGTCGTCGTGAGCAGAAACGCGTAGCCGTCGGGATTGGCGCGCGCAACCAGGCCGGCCGCGAGATTGCCGCCAGCACCGGGACGATTCTCCACCACGACGCTCTGGCCGAGTTTGCTTTCGAGACCGTGCGCGACCTGTCGCGCCAGCGTGTCCGCTACGCCGCCCGGCGCGAACGCGACGATGAAACTGATCCGGCGGTTCGGATACGTATCCGCACGCACTTGCGCAGTCGAAATTCCGAGCAGCAGCAAAGCAGAAAAAATAAGTTTGTTGCCGATCGTTCGGCCGAGCAACATCGCGCGCTCCCCCAGTTTGTCCTTATCGTTGGGCCGGATGATCCCATCGGGGCTGCGGCTTGGCAAGCAACCGCCCGGTTTGCTCTCCCCACGTGACCAGTAAGCTGGCATATTTCCCGGAAACCGGCATCAGACCGGCAAAGTCTCGGGGAGGACATCATGAAAAAGCTATGCTTCGCCGCAGCTGTTTTGATCGTCAGCGCGATGAATTTCGCTCGCGCAGAGGAGTATCCCGCGCGTACGGTGACGATCATTGTCCCGTTCGCGCCTGGCGGGCCCGCTGACGTTACAGGCCGTGTCCTGGCAGACATTTTATCCCGGCATCTCGGTCAGTCGTTTGTAGTCGAGAATGTCGGAGGAGCCGGCGGAACGGTCGGATCGCTGCGCGCGGCACATGCGCGCCCCGACGGTTACACCATCATCTCGGGGCACATGGGCACACACGCCGCAGCCCCGATGTTTTATCCGAACCTTGGCTATGACCCGGAAAAAGATTTCGAGCCGATCGGGTTGATCGACGAGCAGCCGGAGCTGCTCGCCGTCCGCAAGGATTTTCCCGCCAATAATCTCAAGGAGTTCGTGGCCTACGCTAAAGCCAATGAGGGGAAGCTCAACATGGGCCATGCGGGGGTCGGCTCGGTCTCCTACATCGGCTGCCTTCTTCTCAATTCCTCCATCGGGATCAAGCCGACGATGATTCCATTCACCGGCACCGCGCCGGTAATGACGGCCATTCTTGCCGGGCAGGTCGATTATGATTGCGATCCAGTGCTCGGACCGCTCTCGCACGTGCGCGCCGGCACGGTGAAGGCACT
>Ga0207779_1000133_pt1 | contig 16296 bp, 20 predicted proteins | sample LuqExpMetageno44_FD_187802 | JGI IMG/M metagenome (GOLD analysis project Ga0207779, IMG submission 187802) | Tropical forest soil microbial communities from Luquillo Experimental Forest, Puerto Rico - Sample 44 (SPAdes) | ecosystem: Environmental > Terrestrial > Soil > Tropical forest ...
CAACGGCTCATCGTGGATAGCGTAATGTTCGGACCAAAGAAGACTCGGGGAGTCGAAGACCTCGTTGCCACAACTAATTGGAGCACTTCGAGCGCAAAGAAGTATACGTACAAATTTGATGGCGCGGTCTATAGAAAAACAGACGAGTAATATCTGCTTACCACGTGACCAGCGAACGCCTTCGCCGCGATACCAATCGTTTTCCTAATAACAGAGATTGTGTCGGTAGTCCTCGGCGCGTGCGTCGTACCGGCCACCATCGCGGCTGGCCTGCTATTCCTTGCGAACTTCTAGCGGGGTTCACCGGCTTTACCGGCCAGTGAACATAATCGACCACTCTGCACCAGCGAGCAGATCCGCGAAGCCCCGGTCATGATGACACCGACAACCACCTTAATGTCCAGACGCCACCTATGTCGCCATCTAATACTTCATCAGGCCTTGCAGCCAACCACTGAGCTCGCCGCTGCCGCGGTTGTTCTGATCGTTGACTTTATAGGTAGCCAAAAAGCTGTTTCCAGCCTCTCGCGCCGCGGTCGGAGAAATCCCAAAAGCCTCACGAAAGGCGCGACTGAATGATGCCCCGTCCGTGAAGCCCAATTGGCCAGCGATATCGGAAATCCGCCGCGACATGTTTTGGGGCGCCGCGATTTCACGAAAACAGCGCGCCAGCCGCCGCTGACGAATATAGCCTTGGACTCCGTCGTAGGGTTTGAACAGCCTGTAGAGAGTCGCCCGCGAGACTGCGAACCTCCTGCAAAGATATTCCGGCCCGAGCTCTCGGTTGGGCAGCTCCATTTCGATATGGGCTTTTATGTTGCCGAGCACGGCGGTGCCCACGCCGTGCCGCGCCAGCGGCTTGGCTTCTATGGAAGGTCCGACACATCCGGCAATCAAGTGAGCGGTCGATCGCGCAACGGAAGTTGCCTCTTCGGGCGTCATCGTTTTTGCTTGTCTGGAAAGATCAATGAGATACCGGCTAAGCAACCGGCCTATTGCGCTGCTCGGCGAGAGCTTCATGCCATGCACCGCGTCCGGATCGCGCAGAAGCGGCGCCAGGACATTGCGCGGGATCGCTAGATTAGTGCTGCGAAACGACACATCATCGTTTTTGACCGAGCGGGAGAGGTCTACGATCCATACGTCGCCGGTGTCGACGACCATGTCTTGGCCTTCGACGTGGCTCCTGAAGCTGCCCTGCTCGTAAACCTGGACGAGATAGTGATCGATACCGCTGCGCGCGATCGTCTGCGGCGAGCGCCAGAACTTGATCCTATCGCTCTGGCTGACGCCAAGGACGAGCGAACCAAAGTGCCAGGCTGAAAACCCGAACCGGAAATCGTTGACGCCCTGACGCGATACATCCAGGTCGTAAACGGTGGCAACGGTTTCCGACCAATTTTGAAACGCGGCCTCGCCGGACGTCTGGCCATAGGGCAGAAAAAGCTTGGTCTGTCCGGCAGATGATTTGGACAAAGGTTCTGTCTTCCGAAGACGAAATGATTCGGTCGCTAAATACCGGGCGGTGTCGGGCTGAACAAGGGTATGACGGGCGCCGCACGACCCTTATCGACAGTCTAATTTCCGGATTAAAACCATTTTGAGACGCCACAACAAGCAATTGAGACGGCGAACAAAGTCAATCCAGGCCGATTTGATTAAAAGCATTGCGCGGTTTGTGAATGACGATCGTGGGGCCGAGCATGTCACCGCTACAGAAAACCTTAGTCGCCAGTGTACTGATCTTGTTCGCCATCGCTCACGTTGCTGGAGCGAAGGTGATGATGGAAAGGCAGGACACGATCTCCGTCGCTTCGATTCAACTCGGCGAGTGAACACCCACGAGGCCGGGCGCTGCTGTGTACGCGGCGGTACCAATCGGGATCGCCGGTCCTGACCTGGTGGAGAAGCCTCAATTTTCACTATATCAAATGATGCACTCCAGATCAGCTCAGGGTCGAACGGTGCTGATCGTTGGAAAGTGACGCGCGACGGTACACCGAGCGCGCAGTCAGCCCAGATGGTATCCGCCGTTCCCAATATCGATCGATGAGAATCGCTATGTCACACGCATTCAGCCAGAATCGGCCGGTACGCTTTAAAGTTCAAGTACGCTCGAGAGCTAGCCATCCGCTGCGCTGGGCTGGTTATGTCCTCGGCAGGATTGGCGGCACATTAGTGGCCGCTATGCATAAAAGTCGAGGACGGCAAGCAGTGCGTTTTCTTCACGAACATCGGCATCTTATTTCCGAAGAGTAGGCCATGGAGCACCTCGCACTAATGGCTGTCGCCACCTTTTTGGGTGCGGTCGTCTCGGGGCTTGCCGGCTTGCGTCACCTGCCTATCACTGAGCAAGGAAAGATCAAAGACGTGATCTCAATGCGAGATGTCACCGAATGGATTATTCAACGGCAGCAGGAACAATTTGATTCTGCAATAAACGCCATCAAAACCATGGCAGCATCCAACCGACGTCCAGCATTGAATACGCTCATAGGCGGGTTTCTCTAGAGTGCTGGGACAGTTCGATGCCATGCAGTCAGATCTGCTAGCATTCGGCGTTTTGATGGCCGGGGCCGTATCCGGCGCGACGGGCGTAGCATTTCCAGTGATCGCCGGGCCACTACTGCTGCTTGAATATCAACCGGCTCAGGCAGTTCTGCTAACCGCGATCTGTTCGTTGGCTGGCCAATTTTTCAGCATGGGTCTGTTGCGCGATAGCATCGAATATCGATTCCATTGGCCGCTTGTACTGCCTGGACTGTTGTGCATTCCGATCGGCACGACTCTCCTATTACTCGCAAGTCCGGCCGCCATGAAGATCGGCTTCGGAGCACTGCTTGCGCTCTCTAGCTTGTGTGTTCTCGTCCGGCGCCCTCGATTCGCATTCAGATCTCACACGATTGACGTGATCGTGGGTGCATGTGGGGGCGTATGCGCCGGTGCATTCGGAGCGTCCTCGGTAATCCCTGCCTTCTGGTTATCACTCCAAGGGCTTGACCGTCACGGACAACGCGGCATTATCCAGCCGTATATCATTGCTATGCAAATTGCGTCGTTTGCGCTGCTGCTTAAGGGCGGCATTCACAATGGCATTTTGCTGCAAGATCTCATTGTGTGGCTCGTGGCCACCCTTGCGGGCGTAGCCTTAGGGAGCTTTATCTTTTATCACATTAGCTGTGCGCTATACTCTCGCGCAATAATACTGATCACCTTCGCCTCCAGCCTCCTTCTCGTCATACACCACTAGCGGGGCGAGCAAAATGGAAGCGCAACTGGTTGTGATCTCACTGATCGTCTGTAACGTTTCCGCTTGCGCCGAAGGTTCAGACAACAAAATACCGAAGAGGGGATTCGGCTACGCAACATAGAAAATGCGAAAGTAATTCACGTCAATCCTTTAGACGAGCACGAAAGGGATCATCTTGTACTTTGGCGCGTCAGTGCGCCAGTGGATTTGGCCTGAGTTGAAACTGGATGACCAGCGGGTTCGACAGCGTTTCGGGGGTCGTGTCAGGAGCGCTCGGTGCAGGTGCGTCGATGCCTTCAACATGGAAAGGCGTGCGATTTGCCGGACGTGACCCACAATCCACGTCCTTTCCAGCCAGCGCTCGGATCGTCGCGTCGACCATCGATCCGCTTAGCGAAGAGGCCCATGGGGTATGGGACGCGCACGTCGAACCCGATTCAGCCGCACACATACGCTGCCGTTGTCCGAAACTGGCTCAAAGCTCCGCAGTGAGCAGGATGCCGCCAAACCGCCGCGGACTCTGTAGAACTTTACATCAGCGTCAGGATGCCGAATTGGGGCAGCAAAGGCGCGCTCCGCTTGCACTCTCGTCGCGCTTGGGTATGAGATGGGGTCATCGCACCACGAGTCAGAGGTAATAAGCAATGAAATTCTTCACTTTTCCTGCATCACCGGGCTGTCGACCCATCGCGATGTTCATCGCGGACCACGGAATGGATGTCGAAGAGCGCGTTGTCGATCTAATGTCCGGTCAACAGTACTCGCCAGAATTCATAACGATAAATCCGAATAGTGCTGTCCCTGTTCTCCAGGACGGAGACTTTGTGCTCACCGAATCCTCGGCAATTCTGAAGTACTTGGCGGACTTGATCGATTCGCCGACGTACCCGAAAGCGTTGCGAGCGCGCGCACTCGTGAACAGTGCGATGGACTGGTTCAATACCGGAATGTACCGAAATTTCGGATATAGCCTGTGTTATCCGCAGGTCCTTCCGCATGTGAAATGGGAAGACGCGAATGCTCAATCTCTTCTCCTCGCCACTGGCCAAGCGGGCTCTCGGAAGTTGCTATCCATAATGAACGATCACATGCTGGCCAATGGGAAAAAGTGGTTATGCGGTGCGGAACTAACGATCGCGGACTACTTCGCCTCGGGTATTCTAACTTTGGGTGAGTTGATTGGCTGCAATTTTTCGGCTTGGCCCAATGTACGGGAGTGGAGCGAGCGAATGGAGGCCCTGCCGAATTGGCGGAGCGCTAATGCTGGACTGTACGAGTGGGCGAAGTTCACCAATACGCAAGAGTACGTCCGCATCTAAGTTGATCCTGCTCAAAAAAGAGCCGGAGCAACAGACTGGTCCGATGCTCCTACTGGTTAGATATGAATGACCACACACTTGTCTTGGTGATGACGAGACGAATTGGCCCACATCTAACAAACGATGAAAAGCGAGCGCATCTAGTCGATTTGGGTCGCGAGCGTCTTATAGATCAGGTTTGCATTCAGGAGATTTTGCGCCGAAATCCTGAATACGTCGCTGATTTTCTTTATAGGTTTTTCTTATAAAGACCTATAAAGATTCTCCTGCGCTTTTTGTCGCGCCGGTCGAAATAACACTGCGAACGCCTGCATTGAAATAGCACTATAATTTACAACGCTTCGATGGCCGTCGCGAGAGCCGCTCAGAAGCAGCCGTTCAGGGTCTTGTCCCAACCAATGAAGCAGAGTCCTACTCATCATAGGCCTCGAGGCGGCGCGGAACCTCTAGAACCCCCACTGCGCAATCCCATCGCGCTGCCCCAGCGAGGTCAGACCGTGACCTCCGGTGAGCTAACGCTCTAAAAGTGCAGCATGGAGCTGAGCGACAGCTTCGAGCACCTGCGTGCGATGCAGAACGTCATCTTTGGGGATGCGGTCGACCGTCAAGGCAAGGTCTTTCAGTATATCAGCGAATAAGCCGAAGTGGATGTGCATATGTATTGATTTGCGAACATCATCGGCCCCAAGACGGTCAAGCGTAAGCACTACGGCCTCTGAATCAAAATGCGCGTCAAATTTTGACGAGTTCTCGAATGTGCCGATATACAGCTTCTCTGGATATTCGAGAGCTATCTCTGCCTTGTCGGCAATGGACTTAGACATCGGCCAACTCCCATGGGGTTCACCAGTATGACGCCACACTGGTTGCGCTCGTTCCGGTCGCAATCTCAACTTTCTTTCTGATGCTTAAAGCGTGGCCGTTTAGGAGCCTACAGGTCATAACAAATAGGAAAGCGCGGCCACCGCCAAACAAAGAATAACGATTGCGGCGACTGTCCAGAGAGTAAGTCTGTCCGCGTCGGCATTCCGGATCCTGAAAAGCGATGGTCCATATCAATCTTTATACTCACTGCGTAATTGAGCGCCTTGAGGTTGATCAAGAATGCTTACCAATAGGCCAGCACCTCTTTGAGAAAGGCCAAGATTGTGTTCGTGATTCATGTCATGGCTGAAAAGAAGTCGGCCGACGAGTTGAGCGCGGGGCCCCCGTGCAATGGGCACGGATTTTGGCCCTTGCACGGACTGATCCATTTTCACACGGGGAGAAGCTCCAGATCCGCAGCCGAGTGCCGCATGCTGGTTCCATCGATGGCGAAGCAGCGGGTCATTTCAAAAAACCAGCTAAATAAGTGGCCGAAAACCGTCGGTGGAACTCGGGGTTGGACAGAACTCACTGAGCCCCATTGTTCGTACCTAGCTCGCGGCACATCCTCCTTCGCAACCAAGCTGCACTCACCCGATTGAACCCATGACATTCTCTCTGCCGTGTTTTGATGCCGACCAAAGCCGTTGCATCGCGTCAATGCATGCACCCTCAATTCAGAAAAAATGCTGCGTAATACATCAAGAGCTTACAATCGCTTTGAAGCTTTCTCTTTCTTTCAAGTTCCTACTAAAATAGCGCGAGGCGTGGTCGTTAGAGAAACGCCCCTGATATTACACAATGCGACGTCAAACGAGAAACTCCGGAGAATCTGATGCCTTGGAATCCGAGTGATGCCGAGAGGCACACACGCAAAGCGGTTACCGAACAGCTCAAAGAACTCTGGGCAAAAGTGGCGAACGAGTGTTTAGAACGGACCGGAGATGAAGGCCGCTCGATCCGTGAAGCGAACGCTGTCATAGCGCGCCAGTCGCGAGGGGATTAGCCAGAAGAGCGGCCCCCAACGCTACCGTCCATAATTCGACACGTCTGCTAATGGCGCCATGAATTGACGTAAGGAGTATGGCGCTTCTAATCAGCTTCTGACCGAACCGAAACATTGGCCACCGGTCAAGCCAAAAGGAGACGTTAAATGACCAGATACCGGCAGATACGCATTGTGCCTACGATGGCGCGATGGCCCGGGCCAGACGTTGCCAACGAAGCATCTCGCAAAGGCAGACAAGCGCAGGGCGCATGACGCGAGCGAGGAAGGCTCTGGAACGCGAACGTAGTCGTATGTAATCGCGATCCGGCTGCCAGACGAGGTTAGTTGAGCAATTAAAGGCGGCTTACCTGAAGTAACTTCTGTGTCAGAGGCGTAGCCATTCGACAAGCGCTTTTGTCGCTGCTGCCGGTCTTTCAAGTGTGGAGAGATGACCGCTGTCGGGGATCACAATGAGTCGCGAGCCTCGTATACCCTCAGCAATTTCGCGGGCGAGAGGTGGCGGGGTCGGCTCGTCGCTCTCACCGACTAAGACTAGCGTTGGGCAGGAAATCGCGGCAAGGCTTGGTCGCGAGTCCGGACGGCTCAAAATCGCCTCTTGCTGGCGCAGGTAAGCCTCGAGGCCAGTAGCCTCGGCCATCTCCCGCACTATGTCCTTCAGCGCTTCGTCGCCGTGTCGGTTGGGATGCACGTAAAGCGGAAACGCCTGTTCGGGGATCTCCTCGAAGCGCCCTTTGCTCGCCAGTCTCATCAGCACGCGCCGCCGTTCCGTCTGCTCCGGTGTGTCAGGACGCGCACTAGTATCAAGTAGCGCCAGTTTTGCGACCCGCTCCGGCGCTTGCCGCATTATCTCGAAAGCAATGAAGCCACCCATTGACAGCCCAGCTAGAGCAAAGTGCGGCGGCGCCGTTGCCAAAATTCGACGCGCAATCTTTTCCACGCTGTCGTCATGCCGATGATCGGCAATTGTCACCGGACCGAACTGCCACAGCGCCGGGATTTGAAAGCTAAAGAGCCGGGCTGTGCAGGTCAGACCAGGGACAAGCACCACGGGCACGCTCTCATCTTTCGTTTCGGCCCTCATATCGCTGCCACAAATCACCTTGTCTGGCCCCTCGGGCCTTGAGCTACGTCCAGATTGCAGTGCTTACTCGCCTTGGCTTGCAATGTAAGCGGCCAAATCCGCAGCATCGTTTCGTGATAAGTTCATGCCCTGCATCGGGGGATGCGGCGCAAGCAAGAACAGGGCAACCTTGCCAGCGTCGAAGCTCTTCCGATCTGCGATTTCAGAAAACGGCGGGGCTTGCGTGTTACCCTGGCTCTGCCGGGCTGAAACAACATGGCACTCGGAGCACCAGCGCTCGGCTATAGCTTCACCCCGGCGCGCGTCTGCAGCCAACCCTGGCACCGTACCAACGAACAGTAGGCAAGCAGCAAGACAGGCGATGTTGGCGCGCATTTGCAGACCTTCTCCGGAGCGATCTAGTGATCCGCTGAACTGGGCCGCGCGGTTTGGCGTATCAACTTGTACTCTAAGCCGTGAGCGGGACACATGCAAAATCGATGGCGAATTGTCTTCGTAGCCGGGCTAACGATCTCACAACTCTTGCAATGTTCTCATTTCACGAGCGCGGCCAATGCTGCTGTTATTCCGACCTGGCGCTGGGCGTGATAGCGGCCCAGTTCTTTAGATTATTGCTGTCTATGGACGGTCAGACTCTGGGCGGGCTATACCGCGCACGGGAAGACAGCGGCTTTGGTGACAGCTTATCAAACACCATCACCTTTGAAACGAACGCATTGATAGTCCGAATATACGTCAGGCCACAATCTGCAGCGATATCAGAAAAATCTTCTCTAAGATAACTCTCATAATACGGCTCATGATAATTCTGCGGAAACAATTCTAACATGCCATCATAGTCACCTCGGTCGCCGCACTGAAGAGAGTCAACGATCACCAGTCGTCCACCTCGTTTAAGGACTCTGGCGCATTCTCTAAAGACCAGACGCCGTACATTTGGCGGCAATTCATGGAATAAGAAAACACTGCTTACAGCATCTATGCTGTTATCAGGTATCGGAATTGCTTCGGCTTTTCCGATGACAAAGCGAGTCCATCCCCAGCGCTTCAACTCGCGTTTCGCGCGCCGGATATAAGCTTCCGACAGGTCCAATCCAAAAATTGGCAGTCGCGGCCAAACCTGCTTGACGGAATCAAGAAATCGGCCAGTCCCGCAGCCTATATCAAGCAGCTTCAATAGGCGCTGATCGCACGAAGCAAATACTTCGCGAAGCTGCGGCAAAGCCTGCCGGCGGATAGCATTCGCCGTACCGTTAAAGAGCACTTCGACCTGGATGTCATACCGTTCAGCAGATTCATCCGTCAGCCAACCACCTGATTGGAAGTGGAAATTCTGCAGATAGTACCGTGGCCTCTTTCCGCGTGTTTCTTCGGTGAGGACTTCGGATATAGCGCGGTGCTTCCGCCGCTCGTGAATGGCAGGTAAATCCTCGAAGAAAAGCCGCGACCGACGCAGTATGGCTCCCCAGGATCCGTCATGATCGACAGGGACCGGGTAGATTCCGGCCTCAACATTGGCGAGGTCTTGCAAAAAAAGATCAGCCATGTCCGCGTAAATTTGACCACGATCTGGCACCGGCAAATCGGTGTGCGGCTGGTGCCACGCTTTCTTGCCCTCTTGGCGCCGCGTTGCCTCGGAGAGTCGGCGCAGGGCTAAACTGTGCCCAACGTACCAAGCCAGTCGCGGCACTTGGCGAGCGCCATAACTCATGCGTGTGAGAAGGCTTGGAAGTGGACTAGCCATTTGTTTCGCTCAGCACTCAAAAGGTTTGTGGCGAAGAGTTAGCTATAGCGTTTGCGGCAACCACGTATTTGCTAACGGTGCCTTGGGCGTGTCCGTTTTCGCCGTACAACAGCTATCGATGTATTTCACATCGCGGTTCGGTGGGGACGAGCCCAGTCGCTCAATGGTATTCCAGCCTGCGCTCGCACGCTTGCATAGAATGCTAGGCGCCATCCGGCGTGCGGTTCGTCGACGCGCAAGATATAGATGGCATCGTCGCTACCTCGAAGTTTGCAATAGCGGTAATCGGAGCCGAACCACTGATCAAGCAGTTCGCTAACGCTTACGTCTCGTTGCTTCAGACGGAATTTGCGCGGCACCTCCCTGCCGCAATGCTCCCGTGTCTCGACCGCAACTCGCACCCCGGGCCTCTCCGATATTTTTTGGCGCTGAGGCCATCTTAGCACCTTTCCGCTGGAGCTTTGAGAGCAGATCCAGTCAAAGAGCGTGCGGCGCACTTTCAGCGGGCGAGTTTCCTCCACGTCCTAGGCAACAGGAGGCGTCAGGAGGGTACGTCCGCCGCAAGATTCGCAACCGCGGCGGCAAAGTTCCACGCTCAATTTCGGAAAGTTGAGGCGCCGCACGGTCGGCTTCCAGGTGTCCGCACTCTGCTTCCGCAGGGGCATGGTTCGCAACCAATGAGCTCGTTCTCGAACACGCATGTGGGCGGCTAGGGGGTCTACACCGCGCGCCGCCGTGCACCGTTCCGTACCTCTCCTTACGGGCGTTATCTGAATTTTCTCGCGTTGTCAGCGCTGCTATCCACAGCATGCATTCCCTTCTCGTGGGAGGCAGGACATGGCCCAAGTCTACTTTCACTGTTCCAATCCTCGTCAGTTGCTGATGGATCAATGCGGTGCCGACGTGTGCGATCTGGCTGAAGCGCGTGAATGTGCTGCACGCGTTGTTCGGTCACTGATCACTACCCCGGGTCTGGAAGATTGGCGCCAATGGTTCTTGCACGCCAGCGATGATCTCGGCGACGAGATCTTCGTAGTCCCCTTTGCCTCCGTTCTCGGCAAGCCGCATTGAGGAGGGCGTCATGTTGCAAGTGCAACCATTATCGATGCCGCTTCGCTGTCGCCGCGAGACGGGAGTAATTATCACAAAGTGGTTTAAACTGGTCCAAAGTATTCGAGATCCCTATCGTCCCGAACGCCACTACATGCGAGGGCCTGGCCCAAGGTGGTATGCTAAACACCAACGTCAGGCTGGCGCCGACGTCCCTTGATCGAGCGCTCCGTTCAGCTGTCCTGGGACCTAGACGCGGGGCGGGCTAATGGCGGCTAATGACCGAAGCTGACCTGAGCCGCTCATTCAGAATAGCTCCGATTCATTTTAATGCAGATGAGGTTCGGGCGTGCCAACTCGTGTTTGTTCGCTCGTCTTAATCACTATTAGGCCGTCCGATCGAGGTTTGATCAGGCGAGCCGCATTGATTGCGTCACTCAGCGCGACCTGCCAACGTTTGCGGCGAAAATCAAGGCGGTGCCCGCATCCCGGGAATGGGCAGACCAATTCCGCTGCCGTTTCAAGCTCCGAAACGGATTTCAATGTGCTCTGTCCGCACTGCGGGCAATGGAAGGCGATTTTCATCGTTTGCATAGGCCCCTCATGCAGACTGTCTGGACCTCAATAGTGCGGAACGGTGTTTTGAATCCGAGTAACCGCCTTATTTTATCCGATTAAGAGCCGAGCATTTATTGGAGTTCCCCGCCACGATATGGCGCCTTAGTTGAGTTGTTGCGATGCGGGGCCAGCCGATCGTTTTGCGACTAGTGTAGCGGGAACGTTCACGGAGTGATGATGATGTGACTGGTGTCGGCCAGCATACACTCGAAGACGTTGACGAAGTGCGCCCGCCCGCCTCCTAGGCACGCGGGTTGGTGGCACCTCCTCGGAACTGCTCGTCGCGCATGAAGATAACGTGCCGTCTGTTGTTTGGCCGAATCCACGCTCGATTATCCGCTGGAAACGACTCGCGCGATCGTGAATTTGCTATACGCCGGGGTGCCTGAGCTTTTTCCGCAGATTCGGTTTATTTTCACGCACGGCGGGGGTGCCGTTCCGTATCTTGCGGGACGAATTGCAACTTTCTCCGAGCTTAATCCAGATTTTCGCCAGCGTGGCTTTTCCCGCGTAATTCCAGCTCTGCAACGCTTCTATTACGACATCACACAATCGGTGAATCCGTACACTTTTGCTGCTTTGAGAACACTCGTGTCGGACAATCAGTTGCTGTTTGGATCCGATATCCCATTTGCACGCCAACAACAGATCGACTTCACGTTATCGGAGCTTCCGACCATCGGTCTGAGCGAGAGCGCGCTGGCAAACGTCAAAAGCGCGAATGCGATGCGTCTCTTTCCAGGTTTGGCCGCACGGAGCCATCGTTCATAGCAGTTCCATAGAGATCGCCGATGGCGAGCAAAGAAGGGAGGCAGCATTGAAGAGATATTTGGAATTGCTCGGCTTGGTGTCGCTGTTGTCGTGGGCGCTTTGCGGCGTTCCTTGGGCGGCGGAGTATCCTACCAGCATCGTGCGGATTGTCGTGCCATATCCTGCCGGGGGCGAGAACGACATACTCGCGCGCATCGTGGCGCAACAGCTGAGTGAAATGTGGGGAGAGCCGGTCGTCGTCGAGAACAGAGCCGGTGCGAATGGAATGCTCGGCTTGGAAACTGTGGCTCGCGCAGCCCCCGATGGCTATACGCTCGGACTCGGCAGCGACGGCCCTCTGGCCAGCAACAAGGCCCTGTACCAAACGATGCCTTACGATCCCGAGAAGGCATTCGCTCCCGTAGGGCTCATGGCGACGTATCAATACGCGCTTGTTGTTTCGCCGAAGATGCCGGTCAGTACCGTCGAGGAGTTGATAGACCTAGCTCGCAAAACCCCCGGAAAGTTGAACTATGCCTCGGTCGGGGTGGGAAGCCCTCATCATCTTGCGATGGAGCTTCTGAAATCGAAAGCCAAGGTCGATATGCAGAACGTGCTCTATCGTGGGGGAGCTCCCGCTCTGAACGGATTGATGGCCGGGGAAGTTGAAACGATGTTTACAGGCATCGCCGGAGTAGCCGCTCTTGAAGAAGCGGGTAAGCTCAAGATTTTGGCAGTCTCCGGTCCAGTACGGCATCCCCTCTTGCCGGAGGTGCGCAGGATCGCTGAGGCGGGCTATCCCGACTACGAGATTTCGAACTGGTTCGGCTTGTTAGCTCCTGCTGGCACGCCGACTGAAATCGTTCATAACATAAACGCCGATCTTGTTCGAGCAATGAACTCAACGGCGCTGCAGCAGCGGCTCAAACCAACAGGATTTGAGGTGAAAACGTCGACTCCAGATCAATTCTCGGAGCATATTCATAGCGAGATTGTTCGCTGGGCCGAAATCGTTAAAATATCGGGGGCTAAAGTAAACTAACCGTGGCTCGATGCGCAGGAGTCCCGCTGTGCAACGCTGTTTTCTACTGAGCAGTGCTCTGCTTTTTTTCAGACGTGCTGGGGCGTGACCGTCTCGGTCCGACGTCAATCATGCATAGACCACTGGCGCAAGGTAGTTTGTTGTAGCCGGAACAGCCGGCCCCGCATGCGATGTGACAGAGCGGGTCAGATGGCTCATGCCACAAAAATAGCGCCTACCCGGAATCGGCTCTCCAGAAAAAAGCCCCGACCGGGGGCCGGGGCAGTATTGCCGAACTCAAATCGGGGAGAAACGACGTTCGGCACGAAGGTCGATAGTGACGACCTAAGCGTTGAGGCGGGTGAGCGCGGCGCGGTTACGCAGCACGATCCTCCGCGAACTTGGGACAGCAATGGCCGCGCCTTTCTCGAGCTGGGTCAGCGTGCGCGACACCGTCTCGATGGTGAGGCCGAGATAATCGGCGATATCCTGACGCGACATAGGCAGATCGACTTCAGCCGCCGCGGCTGAGCGCTTGGCCATCTCAAGGAGGAAGCCGGCGACGCGCTCCTGCGCGGTCTTGATCAGCAGCATGATGTGATCCTGCGCGCGCTGCAGCTCGGCAGCGGTCATCGCCCAGAGCTGGCGGGCGACGTCGTTGTCGCGTGTGGCGAGGCCGATCAGCGCGCTGCGCTTGATGACCAGGATCTTGCAGTCGGTGATCGCTTCGGCGGAGAAGGTGTGCTCCTCGCCGATCTCCAAGCCGAACACATCACCGGCGAGATAGAAGGCGCCGATCTGGCGGCGGCCGTCATTGAGGACCTTGTAGGTGCGGACGGTGCCGTTCAGCACTTTGTAGACGTATTCGGCCGGCTCGTTCTCGCCGTAGATCTCGGCGTTGCGGCCGAAGGGCATCGGGGCCCCCATCAGCTCGATCGACGAATGGAACGCTTTGGACGCAACCGGAGGGGTAGGACGGACCGGCTGGCGGGCCGGGGTCGGGCGCTCGAGAGTCGTCTGCTGATTGAGCATGGTGGACCTCGCTGAATTCGACGGTCCAATCGTTAGTCCTGGTGCACAGAACCCGAAATTCAGATAATCCCCGCTACGGGTTTGCCCCTAACCCAAGTGACGCCCATTCTCCCGAAAGCATGCTGTCGATGTCGCGGAGTATTCGGCGCTCGTTTGGATCGGCGCTCAGTAGACATACGTAATTGATCGTGATGAGTGCCTGCGAGAGCTTGTTGCCGTCATTTCCTGGAAATTACCGCAACAAAAAACACAGCATGCGCGATGGTAACGAGAGCAATTGGGAGCCAATCGCTACAGCACCATTCGACCGCGACATCGCGCTAGCCGTTATAGGCTACGATGGCGTGCACGCGGTGGTCTTCCCGTGCCGCCGTATCGTAGGCGGCTGGATCAAATCAGAGAGTCGTGAGAGAATTGAGGTGTATCCCACCCACTGGCGGGAGTGGGATAAGGCGTTTTAGTCGCCGTGCTTCTTTTTATTATGATCAGCCTCGGCCGCGATTAGTTTTGCCTCCTCCTCGGTAAGCAGTTTTTGCAACATTCCCCGCTTGTCCGGATCGCTCTCATCGCTGAGCAGCTTCCGGTAATGTTCGATATTCAGTCTGGCGACAAGTCTGTCCAAAGGCGTTTTCCAATGGCAAAAACAGTGTATGTCAGACAACCTACCTATGGAAGGGGCCCATAGGCGTCACGTCGGTTAATGACCCTTCGCAACAATGCATGGAACGCAATATTCGGTCGTTTTCCGCAGCGAAGCGGACACTGATTGACGTGCGACCTGGCTTAATCTCGACGCGCTTGGACCCAAAGCGGCCGTAAGGTCGGTCAGTTTCCGAAATCCTGGCTGAAGCAAGCAGGCCATCACGCACGTCGTACAGCGTTGCGGCTTTCTGAGCTGATCTATTTGAAAGAGCATACTTGACGCTTGACCCGCTGCAGATCACGGTTGAGGGGCAAATGCTGCGCTAAAAAGCAGCGCATTACACGGGAGGCATCATGTCTAAGGTACTTGGTTTTTCGATGGTAACTTCTGCGCTGCTCGCATCAGCGCTGCCAGCTTTGAGCCAGGAATTACCAGAAGGCAAAGGGAAGGAAGTCGTAGCTGCGACCTGCAATGCGTGTCACCCGCTCATGGCCCGTGTCGGATCAGGCTATACCGTAAAGGGCTGGCAGACGGTCATGCGTATGATGACCAATCAAGGCGCTGCCGTCCCAGCCGATCAGGCAGGCCTAATAATGCAATACCTGATCAAGACTTTTCCCGAGAAGGGAAAGCCGGCCGGAGTTGTTGTTGCAGGACCAGTGAAGGTCGCATTCAAGAGCTGGCAAGCGCCCACCCCGGGGTCGCGTCCCCATGATCCCCTGGCAGCGAGCGATGGTTCGCTCTGGTACACGGGCCAAATGGCCAACGTGCTCGGAAGGGTCGATTCGAGGACTGGCAAAGTTAAGGAATACCGGCTCAAAACGGCGCATTCGGGGCCGCACGGGCTCGTCGAGGATAAGGACGGCAACATTTGGTACACGGGGAACACTGGTGCGCTAATCGGCAAGCTTGATCCGAAGACCGGCACCGTGACCGAGTACAAAATACCAGACCCGAACGTTCACGATCCCCACACGCTGATGTTCGACCGAAGCGAAATCCTGTGGTTTACTGTACAGAATGCAAACCGGATTGGACGGCTCGATCCTGCCTCCGGTGAGATCAAGCTGTTTACTCCGCCCACAAATGGTGCGCGTCCTTACGGCATGGCAGTTAACTCGAAGGGCACGGTATTCTTCGACGAGTTCGGCACGAACAAAATCGGCAGCATCGATCCGAAAACGCTCGAAATCCGCGAATATCTCCTGCCAGATGCCGCCAGTCGTCCACGTCGTATAGCGGTCACGGGCGACGATATCGTTTGGTATACCGACTTTGCTCGCGGTTATCTGGGCCGGCTCGATCCAGCGACCGGGAAAGTCATTGAGTGGCAATCACCAAGCGGGCCGAGGTCAGAACCTTACGGAATCTCCGCCATCAATGATGTGATCTGGTACAGCGAATCAAATGCGACCCCAAACATGGTGATAAGATTTGATCCTAAAACGGAGAAATTCCAAAGCTGGCCTATTCCGGGCGGGGGAAACATCGTTCGAAACACCTCCGTGACGCGCGACGGTAATTTCCTCCTGGCAAATAGTCTGATGAACCAGGTCACGCTAGTCACGATAAAGAAATAAGCCAGAGATTGCTCGGTCGCGCAGGTCGCGGCCGAGCATGTCTTCATCGACGCTAAAGACTGGCGGCTGGCGGTGCGGTGACGCGGCTATTAGGAGCGAACGCCCAACAGTTAGGTCTGCCGGTGATTGGTTTCGTTATACTTGATAACGGTTGCACCGATTGCTGCATGACAGTGGCACCGGCACCGGGTCATTGAAGATCACCATCACTCCATCGCCAGCGTACCTTTCCAGAGTGCCTAGCCGTTTGGATTAGTGGCGTTCGGGAAAAACAATTGCTCACCATTAATCTTGTAATTGGCGATTGCTTGTTGGCCTTCCGGCGAAACCAACCA
>Ga0207779_1000138_pt1 | contig 16029 bp, 13 predicted proteins | sample LuqExpMetageno44_FD_187802 | JGI IMG/M metagenome (GOLD analysis project Ga0207779, IMG submission 187802) | Tropical forest soil microbial communities from Luquillo Experimental Forest, Puerto Rico - Sample 44 (SPAdes) | ecosystem: Environmental > Terrestrial > Soil > Tropical forest ...
CACCGCGATCTCATGCTCTTCTTTCGTATAGCCGTTGACCGCCTGTTCATAGGCCGATCGGGCCTGATCCACGGCGCGCTGGCTTTCGTGCAAGGAGTCCGTCGCCTGGTCGAGCTGCGCAATCGGCGCGTTGCCATGCTCGGCCAATTGGCTTTTGCGGTCATAGGTCTTCTGCGCCAGCACTACCGTCGCCTCCGCACGCTCGAGCGCAGCCTTGCGTGCCGCGATCTCCTCGGCGCGCGTGCCGGCATTGATGTTGGCGAGCTGCGCCTCGGCCACCACCTTGGCCGCCAGAGCCTGCTCGTTCTTGGCGATCGTCTCCGGATTGTCGATGCGCACGAGCACCGCCCCGGCGGCGACGTCCTGGCCGCGCTCGACCGGGACCTCCGCAACCCGCCCGTCAACTCGCGCCGCAATGTCAAACCGCGTGGCGTCGACCTCACCTTGCACTAGCAGGGGCTGTGGCCGTACCAGATACCAGATCGACAGGGCGGCGACCGTGGCGACCACCACGCCGACGATGATAGCCGGAAAGCGGGTCTGCGAAGGCGCCTCCTTCTTCGTGACGTAGCCGGGCGGCTCAGCCGGCTCGCTCATGTCGCTGGGCGGGGGCTGAGGCGCGGATTGCGTTCGGACCTCGGGATTCGGCGTTTCCATCGCTTACTCCGCTGGACTAACCATCGGCAGGCACCGCGGACGTTCCCGCCCGAGCGCGGTGAGCGCATTGGCTAGGCGCTCACGCGCGTGAGCGATCTCCCGTTTGCGTGCTTTGAGCTGCTGTTCGGGATCGGCGCGGCGCTTTGGCGTCTCGGCCTTACGGCCTCGCTTTTTAGCCAGCTTGCGGTCTCTGTTGGGGCATCGTTGCATCGCGTCCCCAAACGCTAGGGAGCACGTCGGGTTTAGCCTGCAATTCTTGGATAATTAGAACAGGAAATTGTGACTGGGGAAACAGGTTCCACGGTCATTTTGCGAGCCGACCGTTATCTGGTTTCGGCAAAAAAGAGAGGGCTACCCCGGGGGGAGGTAACCCTCCGTCCACCGCTTCAGGGCCACTTTTCGGGGGATGGGGATGAAGCGGCCAACTCGCAAACGCGCAATCCGCTAATTTGTTCCGAAAAAAGAGGAGGGCTGTTTTACGGGAGTAGCCCTCAAAGGCGAGGTAACGCGGCGTGGTTCTCTAGGAATGCGGGCAGATCGCAAGTGATTAGATCCCCAATCCTTGCAAGCTCAAGGTCAGCGGGCGGAAACTCGGCCAGAATTTTTGGATCGTGCGCATAATGACCTTGTTTAGGAAATACAGTAGTAACTCGTTCGCCCCAGATCTTCTTCACCGCGGCGAGAATACGCAACTTGTCGTCGATTAATACATAGTGATCCGCGGGATAGAAACGTTCAACGTCATCGAGCTCCTGCTCTTTGTGGACGTAGATAAGGACACGGTCATCGAATGCGTGCCAGAGACCGGATCGTTCCACCTTGCGAGGCTGGAACACGGCATCGCCGTCCGAGAGAATAACCGCGGTTCCCCACTGCTGCACATGCTTCACCGCGCCTAAAGCATCGGGATACAAGCGAGCGGCGAACGGGTAATCGACTAACCAGCTCGACATGCGTAGGACGTCTGGGCGATGAATCGTTTCGATCCGGAAGCGCTCTAACGCTCCTAGGTAATCGACATATCCCAATTCATTCCGCAATTTTTCAAGGATTTCCCAGTACCTGTCGCGAGCGGCGACCCCGTAGGCCTGTTCCAGATGCTCCTTAAGATCGGCCTGCACGCGATCGTTGTCGATGAGCGTGTTATCGACGTCGAAAAGGAAAACAACATCAAGCGGTTTTGACATCGCATTCTCTTGCGTCGAACGCTGCAGTTTGAAGCTGCATGCCGGACGACTTTAGCGCGCGTTGCTCTTGCCGATCAGTTCTTTCGCAATCTCCGTTACACGCTCCGGCTCAAATCCGAATTTCCGTTGCAGTTCCTTAAGCGGGGCTGAAGCTCCAAATGTCTTCATGCCGATGACGCGGCCAGACTTGCCGACGTAGCGTTCCCAGCCAAAGGTCGACGCCTGCTCCACCGCGACGCGCGCTGTCACCTCGGGCGGCAGAATGCTGTCTTGGTACGCCTGCGTCTGGTGTTCGAAGATCTCCCAGGACGGCATCGAAACCACGCGCGAGCGGACGCCCTCGGCGAGCAGCTCCTCGTGGGCGTTGACGCAGATGCTCAGCTCGCTGCCCGATCCGATGAGAATGACTTCAGGCTTTCCACCAGGAGGGTCGGCGAGCACATAGGCGCCATGAACGACCCCGGATGCTGGTGCGTACTTGCTGCGATCCAACGTCGGTAGGGGCTGACGCGACAGGGCCAGCACCGCCGGCCCGTGCCGCAGCTGCATGATATAGCGATAGGCCTCGACGACTTCATTGGCGTCACCGGGTCGCAGCACCACAAGACCGGGTTCGGCGCGAAAGGATGCAAGCTGTTCCACCGGTTGATGAGTCGGGCCGTCCTCGCCATCACCCATGGCATCATGAGTGAACACAAAGATGGTGGGCAGCTCCATCAAGGCGGACAGCCGAATGGCTGGCCGCGCATAGTCACTGAAGATGAAGAACGTGGCGCCGAAGGCTCGAAGTTTCGATAAAGAGAGTCCGTTGATTACAGCCGCCATTGCGTGCTCGCGGATGCCGAAATGGAGGTTCCTGCCGCCAGGAGTACCCGGCTCGAAGTCTCCGGCGCCCTCGAATGTTAGTGTCGTCTTGTTCGATGGGCCGAGATCCGCCGATCCCCCGAGCAGCCAGGGGATGTTCTGCGCGAGAGCATTGAGGACCTTGCCGGAGGCATCCCGCCCAGCGATGCCCTTCGTATCGGGCGGGAAAACCGGAAGCCCGGAATTCCATCCGGCCGGCAGTTCACGCCGTTGCATTAGGTCAATCTCGGTCGCGAGATCCGGATATTTCGAGTGGTAGGCCGCGAAGAGTTCGGCCCAACGGCCGCGGGCCTGTGCACCGCGCGCGCCAATACCTGCGGCGAAGTGCTCGCGCACGGCGTCGGGAACCAGAAACTTCGCGTCTTCGGGCCATCCGTAGTAGCGTTTTGCGAGGCGAATTTCCTCTTCGCCTAGCGGCTCACCGTGCGCTGCGGCAGTGTCGTGCTTATGTGGGGAGCCGTAGCCAATGTGACTATCAAGAATGATGAAGGTCGGGCGATCCGTGGTCTCGCGAAAAATGGCCAACGCGTGCTCAATCCGGTCGATGTCGTTGGCGTTGCCCACGCGGAGAACGTTCCAACCGTAACTGAGAAATCTCGCCGCGATGTCCTCCGTAAAGGTGATGCGCGTATTGCCTTCGATCGTGATGTGATTGTTGTCATAGATCCAGCAGAGGTTGTCCAAGGCGAGATGGCCCGCCAGCGACGCTGCTTCGGATCCCACGCCCTCCATCATGCAGCCATCGCCGCAAACCGCGTAGATGTCGTAGCCAAAGATCTCGAAGTCGGGGCGGTTGTAACGGTTGGCGAGCCACGCCTCGGCTATGGCCATGCCCACGCTGGTCGCGACACCCTGCCCAAGTGGTCCAGTTGTGGCCTCGACCCCCGAAACCAAGCGGTACTCGGGATGACCCGGAGCCTTGCTGCCGAGTTGGCGGAAGTTACGAATATCGTCGAGCGAAACTGCGGGTTGACCAAGCCGTTCGTACTCGGCATTCACCGCTCGGGTGCGGGTGAGGTGGAGCACCGACCACAGCAGCATCGAGGCATGACCGTTGGAGAGCACGAACCGATCGCGGTTCGGCCAAATAGGATCTTGCGGATCGAAACGCATGACGCGGTTCCAGAGCGTGTAGACGAGCGGCGCCAACGCCATTGGCGTCCCAGGATGCCCAGATTTCGCTTGCTGGACTGCGTCCATTGACAACGTGCGAATGCAATTAATCGACAATTGGTCCAATTGTTCGTTGGTCATCGGTGGGGTGGAATCCACCGCCGCTGAGGTGATGGCACTCATCTTTGCATCTCCAATTCCTCGGTGAACCCTGGCTGTCCTGCCACGACCTGATCGGCAAGTAACAGCGCCAAATCCTGAGGCCCCCGGGATGCTTGGTTGGAAAGCTCAACGTCGCGCAGCCGCACGAGCGTTGCAGCCTTCTCATCGGGATTAACTTCGATCCTCACGCGATAACCTCTGGTTTGCATCCGACCAGCGGCGGTGAGCTTTCCGCTTTTTGGTACTTGCGTTCAGCTCGCGGATATTTCCGAATGTCCGCCAAATTCATAACGCATGGCCGACAGCAGCTTGTCGCCAAAAGTCGCTTCACCTCGCGAACTGAAGCGTTCATAAAGCGCAGTCGAAAGGACTGGCACCGGTACTGCCTCATCGATCGCGGCCTTGATTGTCCAGCGGCCTTCACCGGAGTCGGAGACCTTACCTGCAAAGTTGCTAAGTGAGGGATCTTTCGCTAACGCCGCGGCGGTGAGATCCAGCAGCCATGAGGCGATGACGCTGCCGCGTCGCCAAAGCTCCGCGATGTCGCGGAGATCGAGGTCGTATCGATAAAGCTCCGGATCGCGTAGCGGCGTCGTTTCGGCATCAACAGCGCGCTTGCGCTCGCCGACATTGGCGTGACGCAAAATGTTTAAACCTTCCGAATAAGCAGACATGACACCGTACTCGATACCATTGTGAACCATCTTGACGAAATGACCGGCGCCGCTCGGGCCGCAGTGCAAGTAACCAAGCTCAGCAGTGCCACCAATCTTTTCTCGTCCCGGGGTGCGCGCGATATCCCCGATGCCGGGTGCCAGCGTCTTAAAGATCTGATCGAGATGCCGCACCGCAGCTTCCGGTCCACCGATCATCATGCAGTATCCGCGCTGCAAGCCCCAGATCCCGCCGCTGGTTCCAACATCCACATAATTTATGCCTTTGGTCGCGAGATCCTTGGCGCGGCGAATGTCGTCCACGTAATAGGAGTTTCCGCCGTCAATGAGGATGTCGCCGCCCTCGAGGTGAGGAACAATATCCGCAATTGTCTTGTCCACGAGCGCCGCTGGGACCATCAACCAGACCGTCCGCGGCTTCTCAAGCTTGCGCGCGAGGTCCGCGACCGAAGAGGCCCCGATAGCCTTGTCCTTCGTCAAATCTTCGATCGCCTTTGGTGACGTGTCGAAGACCACGCACTGGTGGCCGCCCAGGAGCAGCCGTCGCACCATATTGGCACCCATTCTTCCCAATCCGATCATCGCGAGCTGCATGACATCCTTCTCCATCAGAGCCGTAGTGCCGCCCGCAACCGTTCCATGGCGACGGTGACGCTTTCGCTGTCATTGAAAATCGCTGATCCGGCCACCAGCACGTCGGCTCCGGCGGCAACCGCCAGGGGAGCCGTTGTAGCATCGACCCCTCCATCAACCTCGAGGTCGCAGGAGCCGGGTATGATTCGATCGATCATCTGGCGCGCGCGGGTGATCTTCGGGAGCATTGTTTGCAGGAAGTGTTGGTGGCCGAATCCTGGGTTCACCGTCATGACCAGCACTTGGTCGAGGTCTTGCAGGATTTCCTCCAGAACGGTCGCAGAAGTCGCCGGGTTGATAGCGACACCAACCCGTTTTCTCAAACTTTTGATGCGTTGCACGGTGCGCGATAGATCGTTATTGCCCTCCCAGTGGACGATAAATGAATCGGTCCCGGCTAGTGCAAATTCATCAACAAAGAGATCGGGATTCGAAATCATTAGGTGCGCCTCCAGCGACAGGCGCGTCACTCTTCGCAGCGAGTTGATGATCGGCGGTCCCATCGAAAGATTCGGCACGAAATGTCCATCCATTACATCGACGTGGATGCGGTTCGCTCCGGCACGCTCAGCCTCCGCGACCTGATCGCCCAGATGGGCGAAATCGGCCGCGAGGATCGAAGGAGCGAGCTTTACTGCATCAGTCGTCACGTTGCGCTCTTGAGCTTGTGGTAACGGCGGATCAGATTGTTTGTCGAACTATCATGACTGAGCTTCGGCTCAGTCTTGCTCTCGACTTCGGGGATGATGCGCTGGGCCAGAGCCTTTCCGAGTTCGACACCCCACTGATCGAAGGAGTCGATGTCCCAGATGACGCCCTGGGTGAACACGTCGTGCTCGTAGAGTGCAACCAGCTTTCCCAGAGCCGCCGGAGTCAATCGGTCCATTAGGATGGTGTTAGATGGTCGATTACCTTCGCATACTCGATGCGGGACAAGCCAATCGGGCGTGCCTTCGGCCTTGACTTGCTCGCGTGTCTTTCCAAAGGCGAGTGCCTCTGTCTGCGCAAAGACGTTTGCCAGCAGCAGATCGTGGTGCCGGCCGATCGGATTGAGCGCCTGTCCGAATGCGATGAAATCGCAGGGAACGAGTCGCGTGCCCTGGTGGATCAATTGATAGAAGGAATGCTGGCCATTGGTTCCCGGCTCGCCCCAATAGATCGGGCCGGTCTCAGTGGCCACCGGCGTCCCAGCGAGCGTGACGTGCTTGCCGTTGCTCTCCATCATCAGCTGCTGGAGATAGGCGGGAAAACGCTTCAGGTATTGATCATAGGGCAGCACCGCGACCGTCTGCGCCCCGAAGAAATTGTTGTACCAAACGCTGAGAAGTGCCATGAGCACCGGCAGGTTGCGCTCAAACGGCGCAGTACGAAAGTGCTCGTCGATCGCATGGAAACCCGCCAACATAGCGTTGAAATGGTCGGGGCCGATCGCCAGCATGGTTGATAGCCCGATAGCTGAGTCCATCGAATAGCGACCACCGACCCAGTCCCAAAACTGAAACATGTTGGTTGGGTCGATGCCGAATTCCGCGACCTTTCCGGCATTCGTCGAGACAGCAACGAAATGCTTGGCTACAGCCTTGGCATCCCCTCCAAGGCCGCCGAGCGACCAATCGCGCGCGCTTTGTGCGTTGGTCATCGTCTCGAGCGTGGTGAAGGTTTTAGAAGAGACGATGAACAGCGTTTCCGCTGGATCGAGATCGCGCGTCGCCTCCACGAAATCGGTGCCATCGACGTTGGAGACGAAGCGAAAAATCATCGCGCGGTCACTGTAAAATTTAAGCGCCTCATATGCCATTACCGGCCCGAGGTCGGAGCCACCGATACCGATGTTGACGACGTTACGGATTCGTTTGCCAGTGTGACCTTTCCATAGGCCAGAGCGGACGCGGTTGGCAAAGTCGGCCATATTGTCGAGCATGGCATGGACCTCAGGCACGACATTCTTGCCATCGACGAGGATGGACGAGCCTTTCGGCGCACGGAGTGCCACATGCAGGACGGCGCGATTTTCCGTTAAGTTGATTTTGTCACCTCGAAACATTGCGTCGATCCGGGCACGCAGTTCGGATCGCTCGGCGAGCTCAATGAGCAGCTTGAGTGTTTCTTCCCTGACACGGTTTTTCGAGTAATCGAAGTAAACGCCGGCGGCCTCGGCGGTCATCCGCTCGCCGCGCACCGGATCATCGGCAAACAGCCTTTTTAGGTGCAAGCCGCGTATGGACGCATGGTGATCTTGGAGCTTCCGCCATATCGTGCGGTTGCTCATCGATTGCCTGCGGCGGGTCTCTGATTGTCTGGCCATATGTGACGTGCTTTCCGATCACTCGGGCCCGTCCTTTGGGACGGACCTCGGTGCGCGGGAGATCTTTGTCTGCTCCCACAGCCGAAAACCGCCGCGAAAGGCATTGTCGTTATCTCCGGCGCGACAGTGCGGCGGCAACTCCTTTAGCTTATGGACGTTGCCTCCTCCGAGCACTGTGTCTTCGGGCTGCAACGCCGCGATGAGGCGGGCCACGACGTCGGCAACGTCGCGCCGCCATTTCTTCTTGCCGCGACGTTCTAGTCCTGCTTTGCCGATATAATCCTCATAGGTGGCCTTCTTGTAGGGCAAATGACCAAGCTCCATGGGCTCAACAATGCCGTCAACAATCATGGTCGATCCGAGCCCGGTTCCGAAGCCGAGAAAAAGCATCTTGCCGCCGCGGTAGCTCCCCAAGGCCTGCATGGCAGCGTCATTGACGACCTTCACGGGGCGACCGAATGCCGCCACGAAATCGAATCCAACCCACCCGCTGCCCAAGTTGTATGGTTCGGCGATCGGTCGGCCGCGCAGCACTGGGCCCGGATAGCCGATCGACACTGCGTCGTACACCCAATCCGCCGCGAGGCGATTCACGCCGGAGATCATCTCTTTGGGGGTCAGCTTCGGTCCGGATAGAAACGAACGGTGTATCTTGTGCCCGCTGGCAAGGATCTTGACCGAGCTTCCGCCGATGTCGACGACCAGTACGCCCCTGACGAGAGACGTCTTGGCATCTCGTCGCACAGCCCCGCGCTCGTTAGTCGGCAGCGATCTCTCGTCCACGGCGGCTAGCTCGCACGCTTGAGGGCAGCGGATTTGGAGGTGATCACGCCCATCAAATCGTTCCACGAATTGACGAACGATTTGGCGCCCTCGTCCTGTAACTGGGCTGACAGCGATTGAACGTCGATGCCCGCCGCGAGGAACCGCGCCAGGACCTCGTCCGAGTCGCTGCCGTCGATTGGCATGGTTGCACTGACGAGGCCGTGTTCGGCGACTGCTTTCAGCGTACCCTCCGGCATCGTGTTCACCGTGAATGGCGCGGCCAAGGCTTTGACGTAAAGCACGTCCGATGCCTTCGGATCCTTGGTGCCGGTGCTGGCCCACAACAGGCGTTGCGGACGGGCGCCGGCATTGTAGGCACGCATCCAGCGTGGCGAGCTCAACAAGCCGAGATAGGTCTTGTAGGCCCGCTTGCTGACGGCGATGCCGAGCTGGTTGTTGAGCGCCGGCGGCACCTTGCCAGTGACTGCGACGTCCCAGCGGCTGACAAAAACCGATGCCACCGAGCCAACATCGGGCTTCAATCCTGCCTCGATGCGCCGTTCGACCCCGCGCATGTAGGCCTCCGCTGCAGCGAGGTATTGGGCGTCGGAGAACAACAAGGTGACGTTGATCGGTATGCCGGCGAAGATCGCTTCTTCGATCGCAGGTAGCCCTTCTTTGGTGCCCGGGATCTTGATCAGTAGGTTAGGACGTTGCGCCCGCGCGTACAGGTCCTTGGCCTCGGCAACTGTCGATTTTGTGTTGTGCGCCAAGAGAGGCGAGACCTCCAGCGAAACCCATCCGTCCACGCCGCATGTTCGGTCATAGACCGGCCGGAACAGGTCTGCAGCCTTCGTAAGATCCTCGAGCGCAAGCTCGAAGAACAGTTTCTCTCCTGACTTGCCTTCCGCGAGTTTGCTCTTGATCGCGTCATCGTAGTCGTTGCTGTTCTTGATCGCGTGGTCGAAGATCGTCGGGTTGGATGTGAGCCCAGTGATCGACAACTCGTCGATGTAGCGCCGAAGCACGCCAGTTCTCAACAAGTTGCGCGTGATGTTGTCGAGCCAGAGACTCTGGCCGAGATCGTGAAGCGTTGCAGTTGGTTTCATAGGAATCACCTAAGGGGTAGCAGGGCGGAGGGCCTTGTGCGGATGTTCGGCCCGGATCGCCATCCAGGCACGACCATCGCGCGCGAGCAGTCGGTCGGCAACGTCTGGCCCGGCGCTGCCGGCGGCATAATTGGGAAAATCATCGGGACGATTGCGTGCCCAGAAATCGAGTAGGTTCTGCACCGCGCGCCACGCCGCCTCGACGGTATCGGCCCGTTGGAACAAAGTGGCATCGCCGATGAGACAATCGTAGATCAGCGTCTCGTAACCCACAGTCGCGACTGGTTCGAAATAATCGCGGTATGAAAAATCCAGTGCCACGCCGTCGATCTCAATCTCGGAGCCGGGTCGCTTGGCGCTCAAGCTGACTGACAGGCCTTCATCCGGTTGAATGCGGAGCGTTAGGATGTTGGGGGGCAGTCGCTCGACCGGCGTGTCGCGGAAGAGCGCGTAGGGCGCTTGCCGGAACTGGATCGCAATCTCGGTCGTGCGAGCGGACAGGCGCTTGCCGGTGCGCAGATAGAATGGCACCCCGGCCCAACGCCAGTTATCGATGCCGAGCTTGAGCGCCACATAAGTTTCAGTTCGGGAATCCAGCGCAACGTTAGGCTCGTGCCGGTAGCCCTGAACTTTTTGACCGAGCACCACCCCACGGTCGTACTGACCGCGTATTGCGTTCTCTGGCGAAATGGGATGGATCGCCTGCAAGAGCTCGGTCTTTTTGCCGCGCACCGCGTCAGCGTCGAATGAGATCGGCGGCTCCATTCCGATCATGGCGAGGAGTTGGAACAGATGGTTCGGTACCATGTCGCGTATTGCGCCGGTTCGTTCGTAGAAGCCACCGCGGCCCTCGACACCTATGGTTTCGGCCGCTGTGATTTGGATGTGATCGATATGGTCACGGTTCCACAGCGGCTCGAAGATGCCATTGGCAAAGCGCAGTACCAAGATATTCTGGACCGTTTCTTTGCCGAGGAAGTGATCAATCCGATAGATCTGATCTTCAGACAGAACCCTGAGGATCTGCGCGTTGAGGGCCTCTGCGGATGAAAGGTCGTGCCCAAAAGGTTTTTCGATGACCACCCGCCGCCACGCTCCCACCGATTGTTGGGTCAATCCCGCGCGACCGAGATGCTCGATGATCGGTCCGAAGAAGCGCTCGCCGACCGCCAGATAGAATAATACGTTCGTAGTTTTGTTCTGCTGCCGTTGTTCGGTCAGCAGCTCCTCGAGATGACTGAAGGTTTCAAACTGCGTAAAGTCCCCAGCCATGTAGTGCATGCGCTCAGTGAGCCACGACCATGCCCGCGCGTCGATCCCGTCCGTCAGCGTAAACGCCTGCAGCATCTCGGTCAGACTCTGGCGCCACTGCTCGGTAGTCTGGTTGTGTTGATCAACGCCAATCACGGTAAACTGTTCCGGAAGCCTGCCAGCTTGCACCAGATGGTAGAGCGCCGGCACAACGAGACGCTTGGTCAGATCCCCACCTGCGCCGAAAATCGCCAGAGTCGTGGACTGTACTCGTAAAGCCTTCGGCGCAGTCTCTGCGCCTTCGGATGAGGGAGTTATGACCGTACACATCGACTAACCTGATTGAGATCGGGCTCGCCCGCTCGCTCTACTTTTGTCTTCTACTTTTGTGGCCGCGCTCCGCCTACGCTCGGGCTAGAGGGATCAACTCTGAAGTGGTTGTCAGTCTGCGACGCTCGACCAGCTTGCGGTCTCCCTTGATCACGTCAAATACTGTCCGCTCTCCCTCGCGCCAAAAGCGGATGTCAAGCATGTGCTTGCCGATGCGAAGATCATGCGCTGTAAGATCAGGCAGCCATGCGGGAAGGTATGGGTCGACGTAGAGTTTGTTGTGCGGCGCATCTGGCAAGAATCCCAGGAGGCCCTGTGTAAGCATGAACACTGAGCCGGCCGCCCAAGCCTGCGGCACATTCGCACCGACATACTGCACCGGGAAATTCGACTCGTTGCGCTCGGATGCGGTGTAAAGCTCCGGTAGCTGATTAAGGAGGAAGTGACTCGCTGCTACGCTAACGTCGTGAGCGATCCGCGCTGCCTCCGTATGAAAGCCATAGCGTTTGAAGCCTATAGCAATGATGGCGTTATCGTGCGGCCAGACCGAGCCCGTCTGATAATTGTACGGATTAAATGCCGGGTGATCGGCGGACAGCGTGCGAATGCCCCATCCTGTCCACATGTCCGGCGCCATCAGGCGCTCCACCACCTTCTTGGCGCGTTCGGGAGGTACGATGCCGGACCAAAGGCAATGCCCGGCATTGGATGCGATGGTCAGGACCTTATTCTTGTCGCCGTCAAGCGCATAGGCATAGAACCCGAATTCCTCGTCCCAGAAAACTTCGTTGAACCGCGTGAATAGAGCGGAAGCCTTGGAACGCAAATCAGTCGCGCGCTCGGGCTTGCCGAGCGCATCGAACACCTCTGCCGTCCGTACCCAAGCATTGTAAACATACCCCTGAAGCTCGCAGAGTGCCTTAGGCCCCTTTACCGGTGAGCCATCAGGATACATGACTGCATCGCCGGAATCCTTCCATCCCATGTTCTCGTAGCCATCCGAGGAGCGTGTCTGATATTCCTGGAATCCATCACCATCGCGGTCACCGTATTTGTCGATCCAGGCGAGACACCCTTCAGCCGTCTGCAGATGCTGTTCCAGCAACCCTTTATCGCCGGTTGCACGCCAAGCTGCGTGTAGCGTGATCAAATAAAGTGGCGTCGCGTCCGCTGTGCCATAGTATGGTGTGTGCGGGATTAGCTTAAAGTGCGCAAGCTCGCCGTAGCGCAACTCGTGGGGGATCTTGCCCGGTTCGGCGTCGCGGTACGGATCGTCTTCCTTGGCTTGCAGCGAACCCAAGAACTCCAATGAACCACGCGCGAACTCCGGGTAGATTAAGATATTCTGCAGCGAAACGAGGAGACTATCTCGACCAAATGGAGCGACGAACCACGGCAGTCCCGCCGCAGGCATGAAGACCATATGGTTCGTGCCCCTGATAGGCAAACGGAGCGCGGCCATATCCTCGACTGCTTGACGAAAGAGACGATAGAACTCTTCGTTGCTTGTCTTGATCTTCACTACGGTCTTCAACCATTGTGACATCGTCTCAAAATGAGGAGATTTGTGGCCGGTCTCAATACAGTCATCTGGCGCATGGAAGAGTTGCTCGCCATCCTCGAGCGTGTAGAGCAAGCAGGCGTGCCAAATCTCGTTTGGTCGAAGCGCGACCTCAAAACTGAGCCGGCCGTTGGCAGAAACAGCCTTGCGCGGAGCACGTACCACTGAAGTCGTCACTGCGCGCCGAAAATCCCGGTTCGAATACTCAGTGCGAACCTGCTGCTGCCGCTCCGACCATTCAGTACTTATTTTGCCGCGCCGTACGATGTGACCCGACTTAACCTCGAAAATGTCGGCAAAGTCACATCGAAAGGCTACCTCAAGCTGAAACCGCACTGGTTTCATGCTGTTGTTGGTAATGTCGAGATCTTCGTGCAGGCCACCGCTGATAGATCGACTTATAGTAAGACCGAGGGTACGTGGCGCGATCGGGCCATCTTCTGTGAGGATGGACTTGTTGGTGAGGTAGATGCGCGCTGCATAGTAGCTAATGGGACCGCCGTTCAGCAGTTGCCAGGTCTCGCCGTTAGCATAGATCGCCCAGTTGCTGATGATTCGCGTGTCGAGGAAGTACAAACCCTTCTCGCTCGGCCAAGTAATCGTCCCATCCTGGTCAGTGACGAGCACGGTCTGACCCTGATGAATGGCAATCTGGGGTGGACCAACTTGAACCTTGAATGCCATTGTGTGCTCCTCAACGGTTCACCTTCTCGCTCCACGGTTTCATTTCTCGCGTCAGCAACTAATACCAGGTCTCTGAAGGCGTGACTCGTTAGGAATTCCCAAATCGGCGCGGGTCTGATTCAACATGGCGAACGAAGGAGGTTTGCCATGTCGGTTCCGATACCGTTGCGGCAGGATTTTAGTGCGCCTGGGCTTCGCGGTTTAGCGAAGAAGACCAAAGACGGTCCGCAGGCCCGACGGCTTATGACTCTTGCGGCGATCTATGACGGGGTGAGCCGCACCGAGGCGGCGAAGATCGGCGACGTGGGTCTGCAGATCATCCGGGACTGGGTGGTGCGGTTCAATGCGCGGGGCCCTGACGGCCTGTTAAACGGCAAGCCGCCGGGCCAACCGTCGAAGCTCAATGATGGCCAGCGACAGGCGATCGCCCGAATGATCGAGGATGGCCCTATCCCGGCGGTTCATAACGTGGTGCGCTGGCGGTTGATCGATCTAGCGCAATGGATTTTCGAGGAATTCCGTATCACCATCGCCAAGCAGACGTTGAGCCGGGAGCTGCGGGCTATGGGCTATCGCAAACTCTCGGCCCGGCCACGTCACCATGCCCAGGCCGAGGGTGCGATTGAGGATTTTAAAAAAGCTTCCCCGCGCGCCTGGACAAAATCGCCCGGCAAAAGGCGGTCGACAGCGACAGGATAGAAATCTGGTTTGCGGATGAAGCTCGGATCGGCCAGAAGAACAAAATCACTCGCCGCTGGGCAAAGCGCGGCACGCGCCCAAGTGCGCCGCGTGACCAACGTACCGCCTCCACCTACATCTTTGGCGCGGTCTGCCCCAGGCAGGGCAAGGGTGCAGCCCTGATCCTGCCGGCCTGCAATACTGAGGCGATGAACCTGCACCTCGCGGAGATCGCCAAAATCATCGCGCCTGGTGCCCATGCCGTGCTCATGGTTGATCAGGCCGGCTGGCACTTATCGACGCGTCTCATCGTGCCGCCCAACATCACCATTATCGCCCTGCCGCCGAAATGCCCAGAGCTCAACCCTGTCGAAAACGTCTGGCAGTTCGTGCGCGACAACTGGCTCTCAAACCGTATCTTTAAATCTTACGACGACCTCGTCGACCACTGCTGCGTGGCATGGAACAAGCTCGTCGACCAGCCTTGGCGCATCATGTCCATCGGATTGTGCCAATGGGCGCACGGGTTCTGATCAATGAGACTCGGTATTAAACGTCATAAAACTAATACACATACGTGTTAAACTTCGTTCCGAAGGACGCAACCGGCGCTACCGCGAGCGAATACGCACTACACGGCCGTTCAGGGTGCCGGCATCACCAACGACTTCGTCAGCGTCTCGACTGCGCTCAAAATGAGGGGCAAATTGCCGAGTTCCCGGTCAGTTCAAAGGCTAAGTCACGGATTTGATTTGGCTTTTTAATTAGACCCAAACTTGCACCTTATAACTTTCGATAAATTGCAAGCAACGGACGTTCAATTGAAAATGCTATGGCGGGGCTTGATTGAATACCTTCTGCAGTGACGTAGGTGTCGCGTGAGAAAGAGCAAAACTGATCCCGCTCTAATACCCTATTTCATCAGCGAGGGTTTGAGCGATGAGGAAATCGCTGAGCGTATGGGTTGGACCGTTGGTACCCTACGCGTTAGGTGTTCACAATTGAAGATCAGTTTGAGGCGGAAAGTTAGTACAGAGAGACACATCGCTCTCCCAAAGGCCATCGTCGACCAGCTCCAGCAATACGCAGCGACGATGGGCATCTCGGCGTCCTCGTTGGCAATTGAGTTACTTGAAGCGATTACCAGGGACCGCCTTTATAGGGCGGTACTCGATCGAGATGATGGGGAAGCGGTCCACGCACATACGTTAGCAAATTAGATTTTTATCCCACTACGATCGCAATCAGATTTTATTTTGGGAAACACGATTGAGCTTGCAGCGTCGCGGCTCCAAAATAATTCGATATGATTGGAAAGGCGTAACTAGCAGAAACTTGCGTGCCGCAGGGTAAATTCCACGCTACGGAAAACGTAGACGCCGGAGGGTTGACACCATAGGTTGCCTGGGCTGCATAAGTTTGAACTGCGCTCGTGCTATTGCAAAGTATAGTGTTAACGCTCGCGCATCGAGCACCCATCTCGACTCCTTGCTGAAGGCCGAGTTGTGTCCAAAAAATAAGACCGCCCTGGACGATTGCAATCATTAATAGAACGAAAGCCGGCGCAGTCATTCCAAATTCAAGCGCGGTCGCACCACAAATATCGTTCAGGAATCGAGGGAATTTCATTGTATTCGGACCGTCGCCTGGGTTGCGAAAGTATAGCTATTTTGAACCAATGGATACGGTATGAGCGTGTTATAGGTCCCTTGAGTGGAAACGCTCACGTAAACACCGGCAGATGACCCATCCGGACATGGTGAACTACAGCCAGTGGCATTTATGCCATTGCTTGCGGCGCAACCACAAAATTGATATGGCGGCGGCGTGACGCTCAATCCGGAAACACTGGTATTACTCGATACTGCATTCGTGATCGCTGTGGCGTCGAATCCGTGCGCCAAAGCGTATTCTGTTCCAAATTGGGCAGCATTCTGCACTCGCATTTTGCAATAGATGCCGAGAGCCAAATCGGCGGTCATAACCATCATAAGGATGAGCCCGGGCGCGAAAATCGCGAATTCGACGGCTGCGGTGCCGCGACTACCATTTACAT
>Ga0207779_1000148_pt1 | contig 15401 bp, 15 predicted proteins | sample LuqExpMetageno44_FD_187802 | JGI IMG/M metagenome (GOLD analysis project Ga0207779, IMG submission 187802) | Tropical forest soil microbial communities from Luquillo Experimental Forest, Puerto Rico - Sample 44 (SPAdes) | ecosystem: Environmental > Terrestrial > Soil > Tropical forest ...
TCATCGTCGATCCGCGCACTGCTTTTGCCTCGGAACAGCGCTTCCCCGACGTGAAGGTGATCGCGCAATGGCCGGACGAAGCGTTGCCGCCGCTCAACGTCGACCGCTACACGGCTTTCGTCGCGCTCACGCACGATCCGAAGATCGACGATCCGGCGCTCAAGCATGCGCTCGCCCGCGATTGCTTCTACATCGGCGCACTAGGTTCGAAGAAGACGCATACGCGCCGAGTCGAACGGCTGAAACTGGCGGGCCTCACCGACGCGGATATTGCGCGCATTCATGCCCCAATCGGACTGCCGATCGGGGCGATGTCGCCGCCGGAGATCGCCGTGGCCATCTTGGCGGAGATCACGCAGGCGCTGCGGCTGGAAGCCGACAGAGCGGCGGAAGCGGCATGAAATTCGGCGCCATCCCCGTGGCCGAGGCGATCGGCGCTACGGCCGTGCATTCGATCCGACAGGGCGATCTCGTGCTGAAGAAAGGCACGCGTATCGGCCCGCAGGAAGTTGCGGCGCTCACGGCCGCCGGCATCTCCGAGATCGTCGTTGCGCGGCTCGAGCCCGGTGACGTCAGCGAAGACCAGGCCGCGGCGGAAATTGCCGCTGCCGTGTCGAACGGGGGCGTGCGTCTCGACAAGGCGTTCACCGGCCGCTGCAATCTGTTCGCCGCGCACCCGGGCGTGCTCGTCGTCGATCGTGAAGCCATCGATCGGCTGAACCGCGTGCACGAGGCTGTGACGATCGCGACGCTTGCTGCGTACAAGCCTGTGGTCGAAGGCGAGATGATTACGACGGTGAAGATCATTCCGTTCGCTGTCTCAGCCGAGGCGCGCGACGCGGCGCTGCGCGAGGCACGCGCGCCGCTGGTACGGGTCGCACCATATCGCATTCGCAAGGTCGGCATCGTCTCGACCATGCTGCCAGGCCTTGTGCCGAAGGTCATCGAGAAGACGCTGAAGATCACCGCCGCGCGCATCGCGCCCGCGGGCGCGACCATCGTCGTAGAAAAACGCGTGCCGCACGAACAGCCAAAGCTCGCGCGTGCGATCGAGGAGGTGTTCGCGGCCGGCGCTGAGATGGTGATCGTCTTCGGCGCGTCGGCAATCGCCGACCGCCGCGACGTCATTCCGGCGGCGCTCGAGACCGCCGGTGGCACGATCGAGCATTTCGGAATGCCGGTCGATCCGGGCAATCTGATGCTGATCGGCAATTTGCGCGGAGCTCCGGTGCTCGGCGCACCCGGCTGCGCGCGCTCGCCGAAGGAAAACGGCTTCGACTGGGTGCTGATGCGGCTGCTCGCGGGTCTTCCCGTCACGCGCGCCGACGTCACCGGCATGGGCGTCGGCGGTCTGCTGATGGAAATCGTGACGCGGCCGCAGCCGCGCGAAGACAAGCATGAGGGCCGGCGCGTGGCGGCGGTCGTGCTCGCAGCCGGGCGCTCGAGCCGCATGGGGCTGAACAAACTGACTGCAGAGATCGGCGGTAAGCCGTTGGTGCGCATCGCTGCCGAGCAGGCGATTGCGTCGGAGGCTAAGCCCGTGATCGTGGTCACCGGTCATGAACGGGACAAGGTGGAAGCGGCACTCGCAGGCTTGCCGATACAGTTCGTGCACAATTCGCATTATGCGGACGGCCTCGGCAGCTCGTTGAAGACCGGCATTGCCGCCGTGCCGATAGAAGCGGATGCGGCAATCGTCTGCCTCGCCGATATGCCGCGTGTCGATACGCAGTTGATCAACCGGCTGATCGCCGCCTACGACCCGGAGCGCGGCGCGCTCGTTGTGGTGCCGACCGTCGAGGGGCGGCGCGGCAATCCGGTGCTGTGGTCGCGCCGCTTCTTTTCCGATCTCATGGCTGTGGACGGCGATATCGGGGCGCGCAATCTGATCGGGAATTACAGCGAAGCTGTCACGGAAGTGCCGGCCGCCGGACCGGCCGCATCCACCGACGTCGACACCCCTGAGTCGCTTGCGGCCGTCAAGGCGGAAATTGAGAGGTCGCGCGACGCGAATCATTGATTGGTTCCCCCGACTCGCTCCAGCTTCCTCTCCCAGCACGGGTGAGGAGGGCGATGAGCCAGATCTACACGCCTGTGATCCGAGCGCTGGTCGTGGGCACGCTGTTGGCCGCGACCGCGGCGGTTTTGCACGTCACCGTGCAGACCGCGCGCGCGGCCGGCGCGTTGGCGATCGGTTCGTGCGACGCCTACGGCGAGGCCTATGACTTCCGCAATGCGGAAGAGGCGCGCGCGACGCGCTGTCGAAATGCCAGAGCGATGCCTGCCGCGTGGTCGCGACTGTAAAGCACGGCTGCGCGGCCATGGCCGTGGATTACTCCAATGCCTGCGGCGGGCGCGGCTGGGGTCAGGCCGCGCGATTAGGAGCGGCGCAAAATGCCACCTTGCGCTCCTGTTACAAGCGTGGCGCGAAGGAGTGCGTCATCCGCGCATTCTTCTGCGACGCCTAGGGCTAAGGTCGCTTATCCATTAATTCGGCGGTTCGTTCCCTTGCGCGATCACCGGCTCATGGCTAAATTATGACTGACCAGTCAGTCAGTGGAGGGCCGGCATGGCGCGGAGTGGGACTGGATCGCGGAAAGGGGCCGAGAGGCCAGGTCCGCGCGGCGCTCGCGGCGCACGACGGGCGGCCACCCCGGCCGCAGCCCGCGGCAGCCGCCTCCCATCCCGCCAGGAGCGGGCGATCGAACGCCGGCAGGCGATCCTCGTCGCTGCGCTCGACGAGTTTTCGCAAGCCGGCTTCGCGGCTGCGCGGCTCGACGACGTCGCCAAGCGCGCCGGTGTCGCCAAGGGCACGATCTATCTCTATTTCCGCGACAAGGAGACGCTGTTTCAGGAGATTGTGCGCGACATGCTGGCGCCGGTCGTGGGGTCAATCGAGGCGTTGGGCAAGGCCGACGTGCCGATGCTCGATCTCGCCGAGCGCATCGTGGCGCTGTTCGTGCATGAAATTTATGAAACGCGCCGGCGTGATGTAATCCGTCTGATCCTCACCGAGGGCCGCCGCTTTCCCCACCTTGCCGAGTTCTATTACCGCGAGGTGCTCGCGCGCGTGCTCAAGGCCGTGCGCGTCGTGCTGCGCCGCGCGGCGGAGCGCGGCCAGGCACCGCCGGGCCTGATTGACTTCCCGCAACTGATCGCCGCGCCCGGACTGATAGCGGTGATGTGGAGCGGCTTGTTCGACCGCTTCGAGCCGCTCGACGTGCCGGCCATGTTGCGCACGCATATCGAGCTTCTGTTCGGCCCGCAGAGGGCACCATGAGACGCGCACTCGCCGCCGCCATTCTGGCCTGCGCGGCTCTCGCTGGATGCGCGCAGAACAGTCCGCGCGTCCTGCAGGGCTGGGTCGAAGCCGATCTCATCTTCGTCAGCCCGGACGAGCAGGGCCGCGTCGAAATGCTGAAGGTCCGCGAAGGCGATCGCGTGAATAAAGGCGACCTGCTGTTCACGCTCGACGCCGACCTACAGCAATCCGACCTGGTAGTGAGGAAAACGGCCGTCACGAATGCGCAGCAGTCGTTCGATCGCGCGAAGGAATTGCTCACCGCGGCTGCCGGCACCCGCAAGACCTATGACGATGCGGAAGCAGCGCTGCGGCAGGCGAAAGCCAATCTCGACTGGGCGCAGACCCGGCTCGACCGCCGGCGCGGTGTGAGCCCGAGCGACGGCATTGTGCAGCAGATCTATTTCCGGCCCGGCGAAACCGCGCCGCCGGGCCGCGCGGTTCTGTCGCTGTTGCCGCCCGGCAATTTGAAAATCCGCTTCTTCGCGCCCGAGACGCGCCTAGCTAGCATTCACTACGGCGACACGGTGCAGGTTTCCTGCGACGGATGTGCCGGCGATATCACCGCCAAAGTCACCTTCATCGCCTCGAGCGCGGAATACACGCCGCCCGTGATATACAGCCGCGAAGAAAGGGCGAAGCTCGTCTATCTGATCGAGGCGCGCACGGCCGATCCGGACAAATTGCGTGTCGGCCAGCCGGTCACAGTCACGCTGTCGGAAGGGCAGAGCCAGTGAGCGACGTCGTCATCGACGTGCATGGGCTGACGAAGAGGTTCGACGGCCGCACGGTCGTGCGCGATCTGTCAATGCAGGTGAAGCGCGGCACGATCTACGGCTTCCTCGGGCCGAACGGCTCTGGCAAGACGACGACCATCCGTATGCTGTGCGGTCTGCTCACGCCTGATTCCGGCGCCGGCACCTGCCTCGGCTACGACATCCGGCGCGAGACCGACAAGATCAAGCGCCAGGTCGGCTACATGACGCAGCGCTTCAGCCTCTACCAAGACCTGTCGGTACGGGAAAATTTGGAATTCGTCGCGCGCATTTACGGCCTCGCCCGTCCCGCCGCTGCGGCGCGCGCCGCGATCGAACGGCTCGGGCTCAACGGCCGTGAAGAGCAGATCGCGGGCGAACTGTCGGGCGGCTGGAAGCAGCGGCTCGCGCTCGGGGCCTGCACGCTGCCGAGCCCGCAGCTTTTGCTGCTCGACGAGCCGACCGCCGGCGTCGATCCGAAGGCGCGGCGCGATTTCTGGAATGAGATCCACGCTCTCGCGGCCGAAGGCCTCACCGTGTTGGTGTCGACGCATTACATGGACGAGGCGGAGCGTTGTCACGAGATCGCTTACATCGCCTATGGCGAGGTCTTGGTGCACGGCACGGTGGATGAGGTGATCGAGTCCTCACATCTGACGACCTGGATCGTCGGTGCGCCTTCGGGCAGCGGGCTTGCGTCGTTGGCGGATGAGTTGGCCCGCACGCCGGGCGTCGATATGGTCGCGCCGTTCGGCACCAGCCTGCACGTGTCGGGCCGCGATGTGGAAAAGCTCGACGCGGCGGTCGCGCAGCACCAGCGTGCCAATCTCGACTGGCAGCGCGCGCAGCCGTCGCTCGAGGACGTGTTCATCGATCTGATGAGCCGTGCGCGGGACAATTACCAATGAGCGCGCACGTCATCCCCGACAGGCCCCCGCACCGTATTCCCCGCTTCGGCTTCTGGCGGCGGACTTACGCGGTGCTGGTGAAGGAATTCATCCAGCTCCGCCGCGACCGCGTCTCGTTCGCGATGATCATCATGGTGCCGCTCGTGCAGTTGATGCTGTTCGGGTATGCCATCAACACGACCCCGCGCGATCTTCCGACCGCTGTCCTGCTGCAGGAGCACACGGATCTCTCGCGCGCGATCCTCGCCGCGTTGCAGAATACCCGCTATTTCAAGGTCACCGAGCTTCCCCGCGACGAAACCGAACTCGACCGAATGCTCGCGTCGGGGCAGGTGCTGTTCGCGGTGGAGATCCCAGCTAATTTCGAGCGAGCCGTCAGGCGAGGGGAGTCGCCGACCATGCTGGTCATGGCCGATGCGACCGATCCGGTTGCGTCGGGTTCGGCGCTGAGCGCGCTCGCCCAAGTCGCACAAACGGCGCTCGCGCACGAGCGCGATATCCAGTCGCTGAACGCGCCGCCGTTCCACATTCGAATCCACCCGCGTTACAATCCGGCGGCCGAGACGCCACTCAACATCGTGCCGGGCCTGGTCGGCACGATTCTCACAATGACGATGCTGATCTTCACCGCGCTGTCGGTGACGCGTGAGATCGAGCGCGGCACCATGGAGTCGCTGCTGTCGATGCCGATCTCGCCGACCGAGATCATGCTCGGCAAGATCGTGCCGTACATCATCGTCGGTTTCGTGCAGGCGGGAATGATCATCGGCCTCGGCGTCGCATTGTTCGGCGTGCCGGTCGTCGGCAGTCTCGCGGTGCTCGCCGGGTTGAGCACGTTATTCATCGCCGCCAATCTGTCGATCGGCTACACCTTCTCGACCGTTGCGCAAAATCAGCTGCAGGCGATGCAGATGTCGATGATGTTCTTCCTGCCGAACATCCTGCTCTCCGGTTTCCTGTTTCCCTTCGCCGGCATGCCGCGCTGGGCGCAATGGATCGGCGAGGCGCTGCCGCTGACGCATTATCTGCGCATCGTGCGCTCGGTGATGCTGAAGGGCTCGACGTTCGGCGAGTTGCGCACGGAAGCGCTCGCGCTGTTTATCCTGATGCTGGTCGCCATGACGATTGCGGTGACGCGGTTCAGGCGGACGCTGGATTGATCACCGCCGCGTCATAACGTTGAGCCGCACGTACGGGCTCGACTGCCGCTCGGAATCGCGCGCCCAGCCGGCAGCGGCCGACCATTCATACGTGTCGGTTTTCAATCCGGCCAGGTGCGCGCCGAAGCGCGTGTGGCGATATCCGTCGGAGCCGAAATATTGCACTTCCGGTCCGACGTAGATGCCGTCGCCGAAGATATCCTCCAGCACGCGCCAGTCGATGGCGAGGCGCACGGTCGAGTTGGTGGCGACGATCGAGAGCGACAACTCGTCGGGGAGCATCGTGTTCGCCATTGGCTCGGTCCAGAATTCCGCCGCCATTACGCAGGCCGAGATCGATGTTTGCTGGGATCGTCCGGCCAGAGTTTGTGCGTTGGCACACGAAGTGCGTGCAGATCGGTTCGGCAGCCCGCTTGATCTGTGCTAAGAGGCGGCGAAAGGTACTGTTGGAATGACCGACGAAGCCGCCAAGCGCCGCTCGATTGCTTTTCTGAACTGGGCGCATGCCCTCGATCACTTCGTACTGCTGATCTACCCGACCGTGGTGATCGGGCTCGAGGCGGTCTACGGGCGGCCGTATTCGGAGCTGATTGCGCTGTCGACCGCGGCCTTCGTCGCCTTCGGCATGTTTTCATTGCCGGCCGGCTGGCTCGCCGACCGCTGGAGCCGGCGCAATATGATGGGCTTGTTCTATCTTGGATGCGGCGTCTCGCTCGCGGGCGCCGCGCTCGCGCCCAATCTCGTCGCGCTCTCCGTCGCCTTGTTTGGGCTGGGCATGTTCGCCGCGATCTATCACCCCGTCGGCATGGCCATGCTGATCGAGGCTTCGCAGGCGCGCGGGCGCACGCTCGCCTTCAATGGTGTGTGCGGCAATCTCGGCGTCTCACTTGCGGCCGGCATCAGCGCGCTGCTCGCGACATGGCTCGGCTGGCGCGCGGCCTTCCTTGCGCCCGCGGCGTTCGCGCTCGTGACCGGCGTGGCTTACCTGTGGCTCACGCCGGACGACCGGCATCATGCCAAGAGCCGCAAGACAATGGCCGCGGTGACGCTGTCGCCGCGCGCGATGGCGATGATGTTTGGCCTGTTCATCGGCATCGCGCTGACTGCCGGCACGGTGTTTCACCTCCTCACCATTGCACTGCCGAAGATCGTCGACGAACGGCTCGCGTCAAGTGTGCCGCTCGTGCTGGTCGGCGGCATCGCCACCGCCGTTCTGATCTGCGGTGCGATCGCGCAACTCTGTGTCGGGCGGCTATCGGAGCGTTTCGCGCCGCAAACGCTTTTCGTGGCCGTTACTGGCCTGGGTTTCCTCGGCAATCTCTGGGCCGCCTATTCGAACGGCATTGCGCTAATGTTCGCGCTCGCGGTCGCAGTGGCCGCAATTTACGGCCAAGTCACGGTCAATGACATAGTGCTGGCGCGCTATACGGCTGACGCCTGGCGCGGACGCGTCTATGCTGTGCGGTATTTCCTGCTGTTCATCAGCGCTGGATGCGCGATCGCGATGATCTCGCTGCTGCATGAGCGCGGCGGCTTCGCGTTGGTGCTCGCGGTCGATGCCGCGATCGCGTTCGTGATGTTCGCCCTGACAGCCGCGCTCGCGGTTCTGGTCAACGCCTTCGAGCGACGGCACGCGGCACAAGCGGTGCCGGTCGCGGCGGAGTAAGATAGGTTCGGGCGATACGGGGTGTTACTCCCGCTCTTTCGGCTCGTCGGCGTCCCGTGCATCGCCGCCTTACGGAGAGTGAAGAGCCTACCGCGTCACCACGGCAATCGCCCGAAACCGGAAAACCGGATCGTCACATAGTGCGCCTGGGGCGGAGCGCAAGGGCTCACTTCGCCGGCGCCGCATCCCAGGCGAGTTTCGGCGCGTCCTGCCCGGCGACCGAATAGAGCGCGCCCGGCGCGTTGCGCGTCTTCTGGAACTCTTCCAGGGTCTGCCCGCGCATCGCCGCGTAGATATGCAAATTGGAGACGCCGGTGACCGCTCCAAGCTTTTCCAGCATGAAGAAGCTGACGCCGTAGTGGATCATGCCGCGCCAGTCGCGAGCGCGGAGTAGGGCACGCTCCTCGACCGTGAGACCGGCGTGCGCGCAGGCGTTTTCCTCGTCGGCGAGAAAGGCGGCGCGCTTCTCCGGCACGATCAGGTCATGTAGAAATTTGTTGAACCGGTAGGCCTTCACGCTGCGGGCGAGCGTGAATGGATAGGTGCCCTCCAGCGCATCCGCCCCAGCGAGTTGGTGCCCGATGTGGCGCCGGTAGTCGCCGTGCACGTCGGCGAGCGTCTCGACCGGCTGGTTCTCGTAGATCGCCGTGGCGATGCCCGTCATCGACGGCAGATAGTAGGTGCGGTGTAGGCATTTGATGTTGGCCGATAGCGCGCCGCGCATGACGAGCCACATAATGACTTCTGCGCCTTCCATACCGCCGAGCCGGGCGTAGTCGGCCTGCGTCATGCGGGTGAGCGTGGTCGGGTCCTTCTCGATGAGATCGAGGAAGCGCTCATCCCAGGCTGTGTTGTTGAATCCCGCGCGCTCTCCGTGCACCTGGTGCGACAACCCACCGGTCGCGACCAGCGCGACTTTCAGATCCTCCGGATAGCTTTCGATCGCCTTGCGCAGCGACTGCCCGAGCTTGTAGCAGCGCGCGGCGGATGGAATGGGAAACTGCAGCACGCCGACCTGCAGCGGCACGACGGCTGCGGGCCACTGCGGCTCGTGCGGGCACATGATCGACAGCGGCGAGAACAGACCGTGGTCGAGCGGCTTGCCTTGAAAGAACGACATATCGAATTCATCGGCCATCAGCGCTGCACCGATGTGGTGTGAAAGGCCAGTGTGGCCTTTGACCGGCGGCAGATCGCGCACGCCGCCGCCCTCGTCGGCGACGGCATAGCTTTCGCCGATGCCGAGCGCGAATGCGGAGTAGTGATCGAAAAAGAACGAGGTGACGTGATCGTTGAAGATGACGAACAGCACGTCCGGCTTGTTGTCGGCCAGCCATTGCTGCACCGGCTTAAAGCCCTCGAAGATCGGCTTCCACACAGGATCGTTCTGCTTCTGCCGGTCGTAGGCGAAGCCGATGGTCGGCGTATGCGAGGCCGCGATCGCGCCGATGATGCGTGCCATGGTGCCCTTACAGTTTGATGCAGACGTTTTTCAGTTCGGTGTAGAATTCGAGCGAGTGGATGCCGCCTTCGCGGCCGATGCCCGACTGCTTCATGCCGCCGAACGGCGTGCGCAGGTCGCGCAGGAACCAGGAATTCACCCAGACGATGCCGGCTTCGATCCGCGCCGACACGCGATGCGCGCGCGAGAGGTTCGTGGTCCACACGGATGCCGCAAGGCCGTAGTCAAGCGCATTGGCGCGCGCGATCACTTCGTCTTCCGTATCGAACGGCGCGATGTGTGTGCACGGGCCGAAGATCTCTTCCGTGACGACGGCGGCGTCGTCCGACAGGCCGGTCCAGATCGTCGGCTGCACCCAGGCGCCGCCGCGCAAGGTTTCCGGCATCTCCGGCACGCCGCCGCCAGTGACGACGGTGGCGCCCTCTTCAACGGCCTTTCGATAATACGAGAGCACCTTCTCGCGGTGCTCCTGGCTGATCAGCGGGCCCATGCCGGTCGATGTGTCGTCCGGCACACCAATCTTCAATTTTTCCGCCCGCACCTTCAGCGCGGCGACGAATTTTTCGAACAGCGGGCGTTCGACATAGATGCGTTCGGTACCGAGACAGACCTGCCCGCAATTGGCGAAGCAGGAGCGCATCGTGCCGTCGATCGCGGCGTCGAAATCGCAGTCGGCGAAGACGATGGCCGGATTCTTGCCGCCCATTTCGAGCGACACGGGCCGCGCGCCGTCCGCGGCCGCCTTCATGATCGCCGCTCCGGTGCGTGTCTCGCCGGTGAAGGTGATTGCGTTTACCCCCGGATGGCGAGTCAGGAATTCGCCGGCCGATCCCGGTCCGAAGCCGTGCACGACGTTGTAGACGCCCTTCGGAATGCCGACCGCGTTCATGACCTCGCCGAGCAGCGCCGCGGTCTGCGGCGTCTCTTCCGACGGCTTCACCACGACCGTGTTGCCGCAGGCCATCGCCGGCGCGACCTTCCAGGTCATCAAGAGTAGCGGCAGATTCCACGGACAGATAACGCCGACCACGCCGATTGGCCGGCGTACCGCGTAATTGATCGCGCCGGAGCCGTCTGGCGTCGCCATTTCGAAGAATTCGGTCGAGACGTTCTTTATCGTGTCGGCGAACACTTTGAAGTTCGCAGCGCCGCGCGGAATATCGAGATGGCGCGCGAGCGACATCGGCTTGCCAGTATCGGCAACCTCGGCGGCGAGGAAATCGTCGAAGCGCTTGTTGATGCCGTCGGCCAGGGCATAGAGCAGGTCGCCGCGTTCCGCCGGCGTTAGCTGGCCCCACGGACCTGAGAGTGCCGCGCGCGCGGCCTTCACTGCTGCGTCGACGTCGGCCTCCGTCGCTTCCGCGACCCGCGCGATCAGCGCGTCCGTGACGGGCGAGCGTTTGTCGAAGGTCTTGGCGCCAGATCGCTCGACGTAAGCCCCGTCGATGAAATTGCGGATAAGTCCGATCTCGGCCGCGGATTCGCGTGACCGCGTGACGTCGAGCATGGCGCCGGTTCCTTCGTTCGCGTGAGCGAATGAATCTGGTCGGCGCCGGGTGGGGCGGCGTTGATCTTTGTCAAGGCGGACTGAATATGCCTCTTAGAATAGCTTCGGGATCAGGTCTTCGACCTTGACCGGCATGCGCGCCTCGACATTGGCCACGATGCGGCTGCGGTGACAGGTCTTTGGATCGCGGCAGTAGCAGAGCAGCACGATGCGCTTTCCGGACTTGATGAGCTCGACCAACTCGCCGAGTTCGGCCTGTGGTTCCGCCTTCTTGATGTGCTTGTTGTAGATGCGCCACAGCGTCTTGCGATCGCCCGCGCGTGCGGCCTGACGGCCTTCGGTCGGGGTGCCGAGCTTTTGCAGATGCAGGTAGGCGATGCCGTTCTCGTCGAGCGCGGCGGCAAGCTGCCGCTTGGAGAAGCCTGGCCGGCGCGAGGCCGCGACCGCGCGCGTGTCGACGAGCAGTTCGATTTTCGCGTCCTTCAGCTCCTGCATCACCGCCGCAGGCGTCGCTTGTTCGTAGCCGATGGTGAAGAGCGTGCGCTTCCGTGCGGGCATGGCGGAACTATAGGAATGCGAGGCGCGGAACGGAAGCTGTCATCGCGCCGTCATGCGCGGCGGGCAGTGTCCCTGCAAGCGCGTGTGGCGGCGTACTTCGCCGCGCGCCAAGACGGCCACGTCGCGACAAGGTGACGCCGGATGAACGCGCACCTTCTCGTTCGTGGTCGTTACGCTTTTAGCCGATCGATCAGCCCCATCGCCGCCGCCGGCGCGCGCACCTTCGCCTCGTGAATGAAATAAATGAAGGTGTCGCGCGGCGCTTTCTTTGGCGCGGCCTTCTCGACGCGCGGCAGGTCCTTCGGCGCGCCACCTTTCGACCAAGCTTTCGCGCGCTCGGCCCAGGCGTCGAGTGCCTTCGACGGATAACCGGCCTTCAGCTTCTCGTTGCCCTTCTGTAGCCGGGCGTAGACGAAATCGCCGGTGATGTCCGCCATCTCCGTATAGGTCGCGTGTTCGGCATAGACGACCGGAATTGAGAACTTGCGCAGCAGCGCGACGAACGCCGGCACCTTGAAGCTGTCGTGCCGCACTTCGACGACGTGGCGCAGTTTCCGGCCGTCGAATTTGTCGGGCAGCAATTCCAGGAAGCCGCCAAAATCGGCCTCGTCGAACTTTTTCGTCGGCGCGAATTGCCAGAGCAGGGGACCCAATTTGTCGCCGAGCTCAGTGATGCCGGAATCGAGAAACCGTTTGATCGAGTCGCCGGCCTCCGCGAGCACGCGCCGGTTCACCGCATAGCGCGGACCTTTCAGCGCGAGCACGAAACGGTCAGGCACCTGGCTCGCCCAGTCGCGAAACGTCTTCGGCGTCTGCGTGCGATAGAACGTGCCGTTTATTTCGATCGAGGTCAGGCGCTCCGCCGCATATTGCAATTCGCGCGCATGCGGCAGGCCATTGGGATAGAACACGCCGCGCCACGGCTCGTAGGTCCAGCCGCCGATGCCGACGTAGATGTTGCCTGATGCCATGAGCACGAGCTTACGTTGCCGAAAGGCTTTTGCGACCCGATCTCGTCTACTTAATTGCGAAAGGCCCGGGATTGCTCCCGGGCCTCTGCATTCTTGTTTCGGTCGGACCGCTTAGAAGTCCATGCCGCCGCCCGGGGGCATGGCCGGCATCGCTTCCTTCTTCTTCGGCAGTTCGGCGACCATCGCCTCGGTGGTGATCAGGAGACCGGCCACCGAGGCCGCATTCTGCAGCGCAGCGCGCACGACCTTGGTCGGGTCGATGATGCCCTTCGACATCATGTTCACGTACTCGCCGTTCTGTGCGTCGAAGCCGAAGGAGTACTGATCCTTCTCCAGGATCTTGCCGACGATGACCGAGCCGTCCTCGCCCGCATTGAGGGCGATCTGGCGCGCCGGAGCCTGGAGCGCCTTACGGACGATCTCGACGCCGTGTTTCTGGTCTTCGTTCTGCGTCTTCACCTTCTTCAGCGCTTCGGTCGCGCGCAGCAGCGCAACGCCGCCGCCCGGCAGGATGCCTTCCTCGACCGCGGCGCGGGTCGCGTGCATCGCGTCATCAACGCGATCCTTGCGCTCCTTGACCTCGACCTCGGTCGCGCCGCCGACGCGGATCACCGCGACGCCGCCCGCGAGCTTGGCGAGACGCTCCTGCAGCTTCTCACGGTCGTAGTCCGAGCTGGTCTCCTCGATCTGCGCCTTGATCTGCTGCACGCGCGCTTCGATGTCGGCCTTCTTGCCGACGCCGTTGACGATCGTGGTCTTTTCTTTCTCGATGATAACCTTCTTCGCGCGGCCCAGCATGTTGAGGGTGACGTTCTCAAGCTTGATGCCGAGGTCTTCAGAGATGAGCTGACCGCCGGTGAGGATCGCGATGTCCTCGAGCATCGCCTTGCGGCGATCGCCGAAGCCCGGAGCCTTCACCGCCGCGACCTTCAGACCGCCGCGCAGCTTGTTGACGACGAGCGTGGCGATCGCCTCGCCCTCGACGTCCTCCGCGATGATGATGAGCGGCTTGCCCGACTGCACGACGGCTTCGAGCACCGGCAGCATCGCCTGCAGGCCGGAGAGCTTCTTTTCGTGCAGGAGGATGTAGGCGTCCTCGAGCTCGGCCAGCATCTTCTCGGCATTGGTGACGAAGTAGGGCGAGATGTATCCGCGGTCGAACTGCATGCCCTCGACGATCTCGACCTCGGTGTCGAGCGACTTGGCCTCTTCGACCGTGATCACGCCCTCGTTGCCGACCTTCTGCATCGCCTGCGCGATCATTTTGCCGATCTGTGTGTCGCCGTTCGCGGAGATCGTGCCGACCTGCGCGACTTCCGACGAGGCGCCGACCTTCTTCGCGCGCTTCTCGATGTCCTTCACAACCGCCTGCACGGCGATGTCGATGCCGCGCTTGAGGTCCATCGGGTTCATGCCGGCTGCGACCGACTTGGCGCCTTCGCGCACGATCGCCTGGGCGAGCACGGTCGCCGTCGTGGTGCCGTCGCCGGCCACGTCGTTGGTCTTCGACGCGACCTCGCGCACCATCTGCGCGCCCATGTTCTCGAACTTGTCCTCGAGCTCGATCTCCTTCGCGACGGTCACGCCGTCCTTGGTGATACGCGGTGCACCGAACGACTTGTCGAGCACGACGTTGCGGCCCTTCGGGCCGAGCGTGACCTTCACCGCATTCGCTAGGATGTCGACACCGCGCAGCATTCGCTCGCGCGCGTCGCCGGAGAATTTGACGTCTTTGGCAGCCATTTCAATTCACTCCACTGAGGGATTTTGGTTTTGCGCGCGCGATCAGGCGACCACGCCCATGATGTCGGACTCCTTCATGATCAAGAAGTCCTCGCCGTCGAGCTTCACTTCGGTGCCCGACCATTTGCCGAACAGCACGCGGTCGCCGACCTTCACGTCGATCGGGATCAGCTTGCCGGCCTCGTCGCGGCCGCCCGGGCCGACGGCGACGATCTCGCCCTCCTGCGGCTTCTCCTTCGCGGTATCCGGAATGATGATGCCGCCTTTGGTCTTCTCTTCAGCCTCGATGCGGCGCACGACGACACGGTCGTGCAGGGGGCGGAACTTGGTTTTGGCCATGATGTCCTCGTCGGCGCTCGCGGCGCGTCGGGTTCTTAAGGAAAGATTCGATTATTCAGTGCCTTAGCACTGTATGTAGCAGAGTGCTAAAGGCTGCCGGGGGAGATATTGCGGATTACCCAGACTGTCAAGGCGAGGGGTAGGGGGCAGGGCGTGAGGTGGCGCCAGGCGGCGCAGACCGCTCAGAGGAGACAAATGCAAATTTGAGAGACCTTGCGATTCAAGTCGTTGCCGCGCAATGTCGCGGCCACGTGAAGGGGGAGCCGTGATGCGTCATTTCCGCCGCCGAATACCGATCCTGAGCCTTGCTGCGCTGGCAATTGCGCTCGCCGGCTGCGCGACCCAGTCGCCGCCTCCGCCGGAAACTGCTGTCGCGCCCGTCGTTCCGACCTTGCCGCCGGCTTTCCCGCCGCAAGATATCGTCGGACGCTGGGGTCTCGCCGCTTACCACGTTGATGCCGACCGGACGCGCATCGAGGCCGCTGCCAAGCAATCGTGCGGTCAGCCTTACGTGATCTCGCTCGGTCCGAGCGGTGGCGTAATGATGCACCTTGCCGATCAGCCCACACCGACGGAACTCGCGCTGAAAGGCGCTCCGGGCGGGAAGACGTATATCGGCCCGCGCGAGGATCCGCCGGGCAGCGCTCAGGACCGTGTCGTCGAGCAGTTCGACGGCCGCATGCTGATCCTGCGCTGGATGGATCCGGAAGTGCAGGGCCGCTACGGCACGATGGTTTATGTCCGCTGCGGGCCTGAGGGAGCAAAGCAGAAGACTGCGGCGAAGCCGAAACCGAAGGCCAAACCGGCCGCCAAACCGCCGGCCTGATCCAGCACCCGCGGTGAGCACGGGCGGTCTGGCGCGGTCGCTATATGACGGCCCTTGGCGCGCCGTGCCCGTGCTCGGCGTCACGCAGGTTCTCGCCTGGGGGACGATGTTCTACCCGCCGGTGCTGATCGTGCCGCTGATCGCGGCCGATCGGAGCTGGTCGATTTCGTTCGCGATGGGCGGCTTTTCCCTCGCGCTGCTAACG
>Ga0207779_1000156_pt1 | contig 14995 bp, 11 predicted proteins | sample LuqExpMetageno44_FD_187802 | JGI IMG/M metagenome (GOLD analysis project Ga0207779, IMG submission 187802) | Tropical forest soil microbial communities from Luquillo Experimental Forest, Puerto Rico - Sample 44 (SPAdes) | ecosystem: Environmental > Terrestrial > Soil > Tropical forest ...
GGCAGGAATTGTTTCGGCAAGGCATCGCGCGAAGGTGGCCACAGTTCTACGGTCATCTGCGGCCTCGTCCTGCTCTGTATTCCGGTCGGGAATCGTCTTAAAACCGATGCTACAACCACGACTTAGCGGATCCACCCGCAGCCGTGTCAGTGCGGTCAAAATCAGCCTCTCGCCAAGCCTCTTTTCAGACTGCGTGCGCGAGACGCGGCTTCGCTCCAGGGAACCCGATGATTCAACGTATCCTGACGGTCGGCGGCTTCACGTTGCTGTCCCGGGTGACCGGCTTTTTTCGTGACATTATCCTAGCGGCCGTGCTGGGCGCCGGGCCCGCAGCGGACGCGTTTTTTGTCGCCTTACGCCTTCCCAACCATTTCCGTGCAATTTTCGCGGAGGGAGCCTTCAACGCGGCTTTCGTGCCCGGCTACGCACGCGTGCGCGAACAGGAAGGGCCTGCGCGGGCGGCGCTGTTTGCCGACCACATCTTTACATTGCTGCTTGCTAGCCAGATTGTACTGCTCGTCGTTGCGCTCCTGTTCACGCCGGCTGTGATCGACATCCTGGCACCGGGTTTCCGCGCCGATCCGGGCCGTTTCGCGCTCGCCGTCGAGCTCACGCGCATCACTTTTCCATATCTGCCGCTGATCACACTCGTGACGCTGTATGGCGGCATTCTCAACGCGTTGCAACGGTTTGCGTCTGCGTCGGCGGCGCCGATCTTTTTAAATCTCGCGCTGATCGCCGCCCTGCTGGTTGCCTGGCTCTTTCCGACCGCAGGACATGCGGCGGCCTGGGGCGTGCTCATCTCGGGCGTACTGCAGGCGGGCCTGGTTGCCGGCGACGCTTGGTACAACGGCGTGTTGCCGAAGCTGCGCCGTCCGAAGCTCGACGATGACGTCAAACGCTTCTTCCGCGCGCTCGGGCCGGCGACGGTCGGCTCCGCCGGCGTGCAGCTTGCGCTGTTTGCCGACACCATCATCGCGAGCTTCCTTCCGGCCGGTGCGCTATCGGCGCTCTATTACGCCGACCGTATCAACCAATTGCCCATCGGCGTCATCGGGATTGCAGCCGGCACCGTGGTGCTGCCGGAGATGGCGCGGCGCATTGCCGCCGGAGACGAAGCCGGGGCGGCGAATGCGCAGAACCGCGCGGTCGAGTTCACGCTGCTGCTCGGCATCCCATGCATCGCCGCCTTCTTTGCGATCCCTGAGCTGATCATGCGCGCGCTGTTCGTGCGCGGCGCTTTCACGGCGGCGGATGCAACCGCGGCCGCACAGACACTCGCGGCGTATGCGTTTGGACTGATGCCGTTCGTGCTGATCCGCAGCGCAGTCGCCACATTCTTCGCACGCGGGGACACCGCCACGCCGGTGAAGGCGTCACTCGCGGCGGCCGCGGTGAACATCGGCTTCAAGGTGCTGCTGATGGGCTCGCTGGCCCAGGTCGGGCTCGCGCTTGCCACCTCGATCGGCGCGTGGATCAATCTCGGGCTGGTGGTTTGGATGGGCGTGCGCGCCGGCCATATGCGCTCGGACGCACGTTTGACGCAATCAACCCTGAAGCTTCTCGCCGCCGGCTTGGTGCTCGGGCTGGTGTTGTGGCTCGCATATGCGCCGGTTGCGGCGATGATGCCGCGGCGGCACGGAGACCTAACGACGCTTGTTGCGCTTGGCGTGATCGGGGGCGCAGTCTACGGCGGCGCCGTACTGGTGCTGTTCGGACGCGATTGGCTCAAGGCCTTTCGGGCGCGGATGCGGCGCTGACCCGCGACTTTGGGAGCGGTGGACAGCCGGAGACTCGGACGCTAGGAGAACCGCTTCGAAAGAGGCGACGGGAAATCCATGAATTTCGCGCGCGGAATGTCATCAAATTCGCTGATCCGTTGGGCTGCGCCCGTTTTGGCGGTCGCCGCCGCGGCCTTTCTCGTCGCGCGCGAGGGCTCGGCTCAGCCGAAGCCTGGAGCGGCGCCGCCGCCGCCGGCCGTGACGGTCGCGAAGCCGATCAAGCGGACGCTGTCGGACTACGACGAATATGTTGGCCGGTTCACGGCTGTGAATACGGTCGAGGTGCGCGCGCGCGTGTCGGGCTATCTCGACGCGATACATTTCAAGGACGGCCAGATGGTCAAGCAGGGCGATCTCCTGTTCACCATCGACAAGCGACCGTTCGAGAACTCGCTGGCGCAGGCGCGCGCCAATCTCGCTTTGGCGAAATCGAACCTGACCTTCACCGAAGCGGACTTGAAGCGCGCGCAACAGCTCGTGACCGAAAAGACCGTCACGGAGCAGGTCTTCGAGCAGCGTGCCCAGGCGTATCGTAATGCGCAAGCCGCGATGAACGGCGCCGATGCCGCCGTAAAGCAAGCCGAGCTCGATCTGCAATTCACCGAACTGCACGCACCGATCGACGGTCGCATCGGCGACCGACGCGTTTCGCAGGGCAATCTCGTTACCGGTGGGACGGCAGGCAACACGACTCTGCTCGCGACCATTGTCTCGACCGATCCGATTCATTTCGAGTTCACGTTCGACGAAGCCTCGTACTTGCGCTACGAACGCGTCGGCAATCAGGGCGAGCCGGACGTTGCGAGCCGCAACACCGGCGTGTCGGTGGCGCTGAAGCTCATCGACGAGAACGATTTCGTCCACAAAGGCCGAATGGACTTCGTCGACAACGTGATCGACCGGGCCACAGGGACGATCCGCGGCCGCGCGGTGTTTGCAAATCCGAACGGCGTGTTCACGCCGGGCATGTTCGCGCGCGTGCGCGTGCCGGCGTCCGCGCCGTACGAGGCCCTGCTGTTGCCGGATGCCGCAACCGGGACGGAGCAGGCGCGCAAATTCGTTCTGACCGTCAACGCCGACGACACGGTCGTGCCGAAATACGTGACGCTCGGGCAGCTCACCGACGACAATCTGCGCGTGATCAAGAGCGGATTGTCACCCGACGACCGCGTGATCGTCGACGGTCTGATGCGCGCGCGGGCCGGCCAGAAGGTGACGCCGCAAGAGCAGAAGTCTGCGACCGGCGCAGCCCCCGCGGCGCAAGCGGCGAAATAGCGGACGCGCGATGCGCATTTCTCATTTCTTCATCGACCGGCCGATCTTTGCGTCGGTGGTCTCCATCATCTTCCTGATCCTTGGCGGCGTCGCATTCTTCCGCCTGCCCATCGCGCAATATCCGGAAATCGCGCCGCCCACCATCACGGTGTCCGGCCAGTACCCCGGTGCCAACGCTGACGTCGTCGCGCAGACGGTGGTCACGCCGATCGAGCAGCAGATCAATGGCGTGGAGAACATGATCTATCTGTCGTCGAATTCGACGGCGGACGGGCGCTTCACGATTTCGGTCACGTTCGATATCGGCACCAATCTCGATATCGCGCAGGTGCAGGTGCAGAACCGTGTGGCGATCGCGCAGCCGCGATTGCCGGCGGACGTGCGCAACATCGGCGTGACGGTGAACAAGAGTTCGCCCGACCTGATGATGGTCGTGCATCTCTATTCGCCCGACAATTCGCGCGACACCCTGTTCATCTCGAACTACGCCACGCTCGAGATCACCGACACGCTGACGCGCGTCGACGGCGTCGGCTCAATCACGGTGTTCGGCGCGCGCGACTATGCGATGCGGGTCTGGCTCGATCCCGACCGGCTGCAGTCGCTCGGTTTGACGGCGGCCGACGTCGTTCTCGCCCTGCAGGGGCAGAACGTGCAGGTTGCCTCGGGCGTGCTCAATCAGCCGCCGGTGGACAAGCCGGGCGCGTTCCAGATCTCGGTTTCGACGCAGGGACGTCTCGCTGATCCAGAAGAATTCGGGAACATCGTGATCAAACAGACGGCCACGGCCGTCGTGCGCGTGAAGGACGTCGCGAAGGTCGAACTCGCCGCGCAGGATTATTCGACGAATTCGTATCTCGATCTCAGCCCCGCCATCGCGCTGGGCGTCTTCCAGCGTCCGGGTTCGAACGCGCTCGCCACGGCAAAAGCCATTCAGGACACGATGGAGCAGCTGGCGCAGCGCTTCCCGCCGGGCCTGAAATACACCATCGTCTATAACCCGACGCAGTTCATCCAGCAGTCGGTCGATGCGGTCGAGGAAACGATCGGCGAGGCGATCGTCCTCGTCGTCCTCGTCGTGATCCTGTTCCTGCAGACCTGGCGCGCCGCCATTATTCCGATCGTCGCCATTCCTGTCTCGCTGATCGGCACGTTTTTCGTGATGGGAATTTTCGGCTTCACGCTGAACAATCTTTCGCTTTTCGGGCTCGTGCTCGCGATCGGCATCGTGGTCGACGACGCGATCGTCGTGGTCGAGAACGTCGAACGCAACATCGCGAACGGACTGTCGCCGCGCGAGGCCGCGATCAAGAGCATGGACGAGGTGGGCGGCGCGCTGATCGCCATCGCGCTAGTGCTATCCTCGGTGTTCATCCCGTCGGCCTTCATCACCGGCATCTCCGGCCAGTTTTATCGTCAGTTCGCGCTGACCATCGCCGGCGCGACGATCATCTCCCTCATCGTCTCGCTGACCTTGTCGCCGGCGCTGTGCGCGCTGCTGCTCAAGCCGCATCGCGAAGACGAGCCGGAGCACTGGTGGAGCAGGCCCATTCACGGCTTCTTCCGCCTCTTCAATCATTATTTCGAGAAATTGACGCGCGGCTACGGCTGGCTGTCGGCACGCATCGTGCGCTTCGCGGTGCTGATGCTCGTCATCTACGCCGGCATCATCGCGTTCGGTCTCAATGAATTCCGCAAGACGCCGGTCGGCTTCATCCCACAACTCGACCGCGGCTATCTCATCATCGTCACGCAGCTGCCGCCGGCGGCGTCGCTGGCGCGTACCGACGAGGTCAATCGCAAGGCGGTCGAGATCGCGCTCAAGGTGCCCGGTGTCGCACACGCGGTGAACATCGTCGGCTTCTCCGGCGCGACGTTCACGAATGCGCCGAATGCGGGCGCGATCTTCGTCACGCTCAACGATTTCAGCAAGCGCGCGAAGGATCCGCAGCAATCGGCCGCCGCGATCCAGCGCACGCTGTTCGGACGCCTGCAGGCGATCCAGGAAGGACTCGTGTTCGTCGCCGCGCCACCGCCGGTGTCCGGCATCGGCAATGCCGGCGGCTTCCGTATGATGGTCGAGGATCGCGCCGGCCGCGGCTATCAGGCCTTGCAGAACGTGGCCTATGCGATGATGGGTCGCGCCGCGCAGACTCCGGGGCTCGTGCAGGTGTTCTCGCTTTTCGAGAACGGCACGCCCCAAATCTATCTCGACATCGACCGCACGAAGGCCCAGCTCCTCGGGATCAACATCCCCGATGTGTTCGCCGCGCTGCAGATCTATCTCGGCTCGTCTTACGTCAACGACTTTAATCTGTTCGGTCGCACCTACCGCGTCGTGGCGCAGGCGCGAAGCGGCGACCGGCTCGACACGAAGGACGTGCTGAAGATACGCGTGCGCAATTCGACGGGCGAGAGCGTCCCGCTTGGCGCCTTCACGACGGTACGAACGGTCACGGGTCCGTATCGCGTCCCGCGCTACAATTTGTACCCCGCCGCCGAACTCGACGGCGCGGCGGCGCCGGGCTACAGCCAGGGGCAGGCGATCGAGATCATGCAGAAGCTCGCGGCGGAGACGCTGCCGGAGGGCTTCTCCTACGAATGGACGACGCTCGCCTTCCAGCAGATTCGCGCCGGCAATACGGCCATATTCGCGTTCGTGCTCGCCGTCGTTTTCGTCTTCCTGGTGCTAGCCGCGCAGTTCGAGAGCCTCACGCTGCCGCTCGCGGTGATCCTGATCGTGCCGATGTGCCTGATTGCGTCGATCGTCGGCGTCGTGCTGCGCGGACAGGATAACAACATCCTCACCCAGGTCGGCTTCATCGTGCTGATCGGCCTCGCCGCCAAGAACGCCATCCTGATCGTCGAATTCGCCAAGCAGCTTGAAGAGCAGGGCCGCAATCGCTTCGATGCGGCGACGGAAGCGGCGCACCTGCGGCTGCGGCCGATCCTGATGACCTCGATGGCGTTCATCCTCGGCGTAACGCCGCTCGTCTGGTCGGTGGGCGCGGGCGCGGAAATGCGGCAGGCCCTCGGCACGACCGTCTTCTCGGGCATGATCGGCGTCACGCTGTTCGGCCTGATCTTCACGCCCGTGTTCTATGTGGTGACGCGCTGGATTGCGCTACGCTTGGCGAAACGGCGGACCGCCAGGACGGGGTAGGGCATGCCAGTAAAGTTCGGATTCGGACAGCCGCTCACGCGCAAAGAAGATGCTGCGCTCATCACCGGAGCCGGCCATTACGTCGCGGACTTCATGCCGGACGGAACGTTGCATGCCACCGTGCTCCGCTCACCGCACGCGCATGCACGTTTTCAGCTCGGCAACCTCGAACGTGTGCGGGCGATGCCGGGGGTGCGGCTCGTGTTCACCGGCGCCGATGTCGCGCATCTCAAGCCGCTGCCGACGCCGGGCGTCATTCCGGGTCCGGACATCAAGATCCCGCCGTACCCGATCCTGGCGCGTGACGTGGTGAGGCATGTCGGCGACTCGATCGCATTCGTCGTGGCGGATGCGCTCGATCAGGCGAAGGACGCGGCCGAAGCGATCGCGATTGATTGGAACGAATTGCCGTATGTAATCGGCGCGATGGACGCGTTGAAGCCAGACGCGCCGCAAGTGTGGCCCGACCGGCCGAACCTGTCGTTCGAGACGACGATGGGCGACGAGGCTGCGACGAATGCGGCCCTCACGGGTGCCTCGCGGGTCGTGACGACGACCATTGTCAACCAGCGCGTCGTCACAAACTACATGGATACGCGCGGGGTGCTCGCCGAGTTCGACGGCGAGCGCTACACGCTCACCTGCAGCAGTCAGGGCGCGCATATCATCCGCGACATCATCGGCTGCGAAGTGATGGGCCTCGCGCCCGACAAGATGCGCGTCATCACACCCGACGTCGGCGGCGGCTTCGGCACCAAGCTGTTTCCGTATCGCGAATATGCGCTCGCGGCGGTCGCCGCGGAGAAGTTGCGCAAGCCCGTGCGCTGGGTCTCGGAGCGCGGCGAGCACTTCCTCGCCGACAGCCACGGCCGCGACAATATCTCGACCGCCAAACTCGCAATCGACGAGAAAGGCAAGTTTCTCGGCCTCGATCTCGACATCGTCGCCGACATGGGCGCGTATCTGTCCTGCTATGCGCCGTACATCCCGTGGCTCGGCATGGGCATGGCGACGGGCTGCTACGACATTCCCGTCGCACATGTGCGCCTGCGCGCGGTCTACACCAACACGGTGCCAGTCGATGCCTATCGCGGCGCCGGGCGGCCGGAAGCAGCCTATCTGATCGAACGCGCCGTCGATCATGCGGCGCGCGAGATCGGCATGGCGCCCGACGTCATCCGCCGCAAGAATGTGATCAAGCCGTCGAAGCTGCCCTACACCACACCGACCGGGAAGCGTTACGACTCCGGCGATTTCGCCGGCACGCTCGCACGCGCGCAGGAGTTGATCGGGTGGGAGGGCTTCAACCAGCGTCTGCGCGAGGCGAAACGCGGAGGCAAACTGCGCGGAATCGGCATCGCCACTTACGTCGAGGCCTGTGGCAACAACGGGCCGGAGACGGCGACGATCAATCTGGACAAGGATGGCGGCGTGACCGTGCTGATCGGCTCGCAGTCCACCGGTCAGGGACACGCCACGTCGTATGCGCAGCTTGTCGCCGAACGGCTCGATCTGTCGCCGGACATGGTGCGCGTCGTACAGGGCGACACGGACCGGATCAAAAGTGGCGCCGGCACCGGCGGCTCGAGTTCGATCCCGATCGGCGGCGTTGCGGTCGACCGCGCCTCCAAGACTTTGGGCGACCAGCTGAAGGAGCTTGCGGCGGAAGCACTCGAAGCCTCCACCGGCGACATGGAGATCGCGAACGGCGCCGTGCGCGTTGCCGGAACCGACCGTACGATCTCGTTCGCCGATCTTGCCGCGCATCCGGCCGCCACGCCGGAGAAGCTGCGCGCGGCGAACGAATTCGGCAACGAGCCGCCGACCTTCCCGAACGGCACGCACATAGCAGAAATCGAGATCGACCCGGACACCGGCGCCACGCACATAATGGGCTATGTGATCGTCGACGACTTCGGCGCCACGCTTAATCCGCTGTTGCTCGAAGGGCAGGTCCACGGCGGAAGTGTGCAAGGCATCGGGCAGGCGCTGATGGAGGACACGGTCTACGACAAGGCGTCGGGCCAGCTCGTCAGCGCTACTTTCATGGATTACGCGATGCCGCGTGCGGCGGATGCGCCGGAGTTCGTGTTCGAGACGCGCAATGTGCCGTGCAAGACCAATCCGCTCGGCGTGAAGGGCGCGGGCGAAGCGGGCGCGATCGGTTCGTGCCCTGCGGTGATCAACGCGGTAATCGATGCGCTCGACCGGGCCTACGGCATCCGTCACATCGACATGCCCGCGACGCCGCAGAAGATTTGGGCGACGATCGCGGCCGCGCAAAGGGCGGCTTGATAATGCGGGTGAGCTCCCGCGCGGCAAGGCGCGGGAGGTTGGGTCGCATTACTAGAGGACGATGACCTCGACGATGTGCCAATCGTGCGGATCGACGATGATCACTTGCTCGTTGTAGACGAAGTACTCGTAGCTCCGCCAGGCTGGATGAATGTCGACCAGCACCTTCGGCACTGGCGCGAGACGAACGGTCGTCGGCACGGCGGCTCCGACACTCACTGGATACGAACGTGACGGGCGCGATGCCATTCTGCGGGAGAATTAGAACTATAGTCGTTACGGCGTATCTGCCGTGCCGCTTGGCCGCGTGATGTTAGCCCGGAACATTTCCAATTCCGGGTGCCAGCCGGCACAACCTTCGTTTCGCTCGGAAGGCGGGGGAAACGCGCGGGATTCACTCCCACAATGCACTGTCGTGCTCTATGACTGACATTAATGAACGTATTCAAAGGCGTCGCCTTCAAGATCGTCTCGGCCTTGCTGTTCGCGGTGATGTCGGCGCTGGTGCGCCAGCTCGGCGACGTCGCACCGGTCGGGCAAATGGTGTTCTTCCGCAGCGCCTTCGCGATCATCCCGGTGGTCGTGATCTACGCCGCGCGCGGGGAACTGCTGACGACCCTGCGCACCGGGCGGCCTTTCGGCCAGCTCGGCCGCGGGCTGCTCAGTCTGTTCGGCATGTCGACGAATTTCGCCTCGCTCACCCGCCTGCAGCTCGCCGACGTGACGGCGATCGGTTTCGCCTCTCCGCTGATCACGGTGGCGCTCGCGGCGCTGATCCTGCGGGAGCATGTCCGCATCTTTCGCTGGTCGGCGGTGGCGGTCGGCTTCGTCGGAGTGATCGTGATGCTGATCCCGCAGTTCGATCCGAGCCATTACGCCGGGCCGGCGGCAGCGACCGCTGCGGCCGGCGCAATACTCGCGCTGATATCCGCGGTCTGTAATGCAGCGACGGTGATCCAGACCCGGCGCCTGACCCAGAGCGAGACGACGTCGGCGATCGTGTTTTATTTCTCTCTGATCTGCGCGATCGGGGGCGCGCTCACCTTACCCTTCGCATGGCATTCGCCGACGCCTTGGGAGGTTGGGGGCCTTGTCTCGCTCGGCCTGCTCGGCGGGCTGGCGCATATCTTTTTGACCGAGAGTTATCGCTATGCCGCGGCCTCGGTCGTCGCGCCGTTCGACTACACGGCAATGCTGTGGGCGCTGCTGCTCGGCTATTATGTCTTTGGCGAATTGCCGCAGCCGCTGGTCTATGCCGGCGCCGCTATCGTCGTCGGCGCGGGACTGTTCGTGATCTTCCGCGAGCGGCAACTGGGCGTGAAGCGCCCGCGCGCTCCCGAAGGCTGGAGAAGGCCGGAGATCTAAGCCGTAAACGCCTTGAAGGTGATGATGGTGTGGGTGTCCTTAATCCCGGGGATCACCTGCACCTTCTCGTTGACGAAGTGCCCGATGTCGGTGTCGCGGTCGACGTAGAACTTCACCAGGAGGTCGTAGTCGCCCGCGGTCGAGTAGATCTCCGACGCGATCTCCGCCTCGGCCAGCGCATTGGCGACCTGGTACGATTTGCCGAGGTCGCATTTGATCTGGACGAAGAAAGGGGTCATCGCGGGGCTCCGGTTTCCGCCCGCAATCCAGCAAAAAGGGCCTGCGGTGGCAAGGCATCTTGCCAGCTTCGCCGCTTTTGCCTAGGTAACCGCAGCAATCTCGCTGGGGTGCCCGGCTACGGGCTGAGAGGCGGTAACGCCAACCCAACGAACCTGATCCGGGTCATGCCGGCGGAGGGAGAAGAGATGCGGTCGCCAGAGCCCAGGCAGCTTGCGCAGAGCGCGGCTGAGTTTATGGAGCGACTGCGCGCGCGCAGCCCACGCGTGCATTGCATCACCAACACCGTCGCGCAGAACTTCACCGCCAATGTGCTGCTGGCGGCCGGCTGCATTCCGTCGATGACCTCGTCGGCGGAGGAGATCGGCAGCTTCGTCGCGGGCAGCAATGCGCTCCTGGTCAATCTCGGCACGCTCGATCCCGAACGCCGGCAGGCGACCGACATCGCCGTCGCGACCGCCGCCGCGCGCGGGCTTCCATGGGTGCTCGATCCGGTGTTCGTAGACCGCTCCGCCGGGCGCGGGGACTTCGCGCGCCGCCTGCTCACGGGCAGGCCAAGTGTCGTTCGCCTCAATCAGGCGGAGTTCGCAGCGCTCGCCGGCGCGGCGGTGGATCGCACGAGCGCGGCCGAATTCGCTCGTGCGCATGACTGTGTCGTTGCGATCTCCGGCAAGGCCGATCTGGTCAGCGACGGCGCCCGGGTCATGCAGATCGCCAACGGCCATGCGTTCATGAGCCAGGTCACCGCGATGGGCTGTGCCGGTTCGGCGCTTGTCGCGGCATGCCTCGCTGTGGCGGACGATGCATTCACGGCGAGCGTTGTCGCGCTTCTGCTGCTCGGGGTCGCGGGCGAAGTGGCGGCCGAGCGCGCGAAGGGCCCTGGAACGTTTGCCGCAAACATCCTCGATGCAATCTACGCGTTGGATGGGTCGACGCTGGTCGCGCGCGCGAGGATCACATGACGCCGATCGCGCTGACGATCGCCGGCTCCGATTCCAGCGGCGGCGCCGGCATCCAGGCGGATCTGAAGACCTTCGCCGCGCTTGGCGTGCATGGCGGGAGCGTGCTCACTGCGCTGACGGCGCAGAACACGCAAGGCGTGACCGGGATCCACGATGTGCCGCCCGGATTCATCGCGGCGCAGATCGATGCGGTATTCGCCGATCTCCATGTCGGCGCGGTGAAGATCGGAATGGTCTCGGGCGCGGCGGCGATCGAAGTGGTCGGCGCCGGGCTCGCGCGTCACCAAGCGAAGAATGTTGTGCTCGATCCGGTGATGGTGGCGACGTCCGGAGCTGCCCTGCTCGCGACGGAGGCCATCGACAAGCTGCGGCGCGACCTCATTCCGCGCGCGCTGGTCGTCACGCCCAATCTGCCGGAGGCGGCGGCGCTCACTGGCGCGACCATCGCCCGCAACGAACACGAAATGGAGATCCAGGCGCGTGAAATTCTGGCGCTCGGCGCGCGCACCGTACTGATCAAAGGCGGCCATGCCGAGGGCGCGGAGAGCGTCGATCTGCTGATCGGGCAAGGCGACGTGCTGCGCCTGTCGGCGGCGCGTGTGTCGAGCAGGAACACGCATGGCAGCGGCTGCACGTTGTCGTCGGCGGTTGCGGCTGGGCTTGCCAAGGGACTTCCGTTGCACGACGCCGTGCGCGCGGCAAAGGCTTATGTCACCACCGCGATCGCCGCAGCCGATCACCTGAATGTCGGGCAGGGGCCCGGACCGCTGCATCATTTCCATCAATTCTGGAACATGTCATGACAACGCGCCGCAATCTGCTCGGTCTCTCCGCCGCCGCCGCCGGAACGCTTGCCACGCCAGCGATCGTGCGCGCAGAAACGCAGCGCTGGCGTATGGTGACGTCCTGGCCGAAGCGGCTGCCGGGCCCTGGCATGTCGGCCGAGCGGGTGGCCGACCGCATCAAGACCCTATCCGGCGGACGCATCGAAATCGTGGTGCATGCCGCCGGCGAGATCGTGCCGGCCTTCGGCGTTTTGGAAGCCGTCGGCACCGGCGTCGCCGATATCGGCCACACGGCGGCTTTCTATTGGCAAGGCAAGATGCCGGCGGCCGCGTTCTTCACCACAGTGCCGTTCGGCCTGACGCCCGGCGAGCACGTCGCCTGGATCGAGGCGGGCGGCGGGCAGGCGCTGTGGGACGACCTCTATGCGCCCTTTGGCGTGAAGCCGTTCATGGGCGGGAACACTGGCGTCTGCATGGGCGGCTGGTTCCGGCGCGAATTGAAAAGTCTCGCCGACCTCCGCGGCCTCAAGCTGCGCTCGTTGGGCCTCGGCGGCGAAGTCTATCGCCGGCTCGGCGCGACGCCGCAGACGACGCCGCCGTCGGAAATACTGACCAGCCTGCAATCTGGCGTGCTCGACGGCGCCGAATTCGTCGGGCCCGGCACGGACATTGCGCTCGGGCTCTATCGCGTCGCGCCGTTCTATTATTACCCGGGCTTCAACAAGCCGAACGGCACCGGCGAGTGCATCGTTGCGCTCAGTCGCTGGAATGCGCTGTCCGACGAGTTGAAGGCCATCGTGCAGCACGCTTGCGCGGTCGAGGCCGATTATGCGTTTGCCGAGATGGAGCGGCTGAATGCGCTGGCGCTCGCCTCGCTGACCGGCGAGTATAATGTGAAGCTCACCGCGTTTCCGAACGACGTCGTCGAGGCCGCGCGCAAGCAGGCGAACGACGTGCTCGGCGAGATGGCCGCGCGTGATGCGGCGACAGCGAAAATTTACAAATCCTATGCCGAATTCCGCGCGCGTACTGCGCCGTGGTCACGGGTCTCGCTTGCCGCCGTGCTGCAGGCGCGGGGATAGCACACATGCCGCTCATTCCCGCGCAAGCGGGAATCCGGAGTTGCCTTTCGGTTTTGCACGCCGGTGGCGGGTCCCCGCTTTCGCGGGGACGAACGGAAGGGGCTGTGTCAGCTTCAAGGCCAACATGTTCCGCGGCGGCGGGAACTACCGCTTCTGAGATTTTATAATTCGGCGGCCGGCTGCGCCGGTCAAAGAGCTGAAGAAACCCCAGGCCTCGCGCCCGGGGTTTTTCGTTTTGAGGGGTCGCGGTGCGGCGCAGCCGTGTCGTTCTCTACACCGCCTTCCGTCCATCGAAGGGCGTGAAGAATATGAGTAGGTTCGCGAGGATGATCGTGCCACCAAGAAAATAGAAAGTTGCGATCAGACCGAACTGATCGGCAATCGCGCCGCCGAGACCCGGGCCGATCGCGCCGCCGAGCGCCTGCATGCCGAACAGGATGCCGATGCTGGAGCCGCCGAGGTTGTGCGGCGTCGCATCGAGCAGCCAGGCCTGCATCACTGCGCGGATCGAGAACAGGAAGAAGCCGAGTACGGAGATGAACAGCACGAAGGCGGGCGATTGACCAACGGCCGCCATTGCGATGAACACGACCGCCGTCATGAGCATGCTGCTCATGATGATCTGCCGCCGGCCCATGCGATCGGAGAGATGGCCGGCGATGGGCGCCGCAATAAAGCCCGCGGCCTGGAGGGCGAACATGCAGCCGCCGACCCAGAGCGGCGAGTAGCCCATCTGTCCGGCGAGAAAGACCGGCAGGAATGTCAGCAGTGTGGTCTGCGTCATCGTGCGGAAGGCGGAACTCACAGAGATCGTCAGTACGCCGCGGTTCTTGAACAGAGCCGCGATCGCGCGCAGCATGTCGATCAGGCGCATCGGTGCGGCGTTATCCGCTTTCTTCTGCGCGCCGGAAGCCTTGCCGAAGTAGAGCAGCAGCAGAAGCGCGACAAGAAGTGCCGGAATTACGTTAATCTCGATGACGCTGCGCCACGTCAGCGTACTCAGCATCGCGCCGGCGACGACCGGCGCCACCGCATCGCCGACATTGCCGCCCATGCCGTGGAACGCGACGGCGAGTCCGCGCCGGTCGGGAAAGCGGTCGGCGAGCAGCGGAATGGCCACGGGATGCCAGAGATTGTTGCCGAAGCCCACCAGCGCCGTGCAGAGCAGCAGCAGCGCGTAAGAATGGCTGAAGCCCATCAGTAGATACGGCACACCGACCCAGAGCAGCGACACGGCCATCAGCACTGGCTTGCGCCCGACCATGTCGACGAACAGCCCGCCGGGCACATTGGAAATTGCGCCGACAAGATACTGGCAGGTCATGATCGCGCCGATCTCGCCAAAACTCAGGCCCAGTTCTTTGCCGATTAGCGGCAGCAGCAAATAGAACGTCGCCGGATACCAATGCGTCATCGCATGCCCGATCGACACCAGCCAGACCTCGAGGAACGGGCGGCTCGCGGCCGTCGGAATTGCGTTTGCCTGAACCGTCATTGCGACTGTCTTGCTGCCTTTCAGATGGGACCTTTCGATGCGCGCAGCGCCGGCGGGGCAGCGTGGCCGAAGGCCACGGCTCCTCGAATCCCCGGCGCATGTGGGCGACAATGAATTACGCGATCGCCGAGGCGAATCCAATCGCTGTGGCGAGCGGGAGCGGCCCCGGGCCGCCCGAAAAAGGGGTCGTTCGTCGGAAGATGAGGCTTTTCTTACGCTCAGGCCCCTTTTGCGCGCTCGCGCACGCCTTCCACCATCCAGGAGAACATCTCCTTCGTTCGCCGCGCCGTGTCCGGCAGAGGCATGTTCACGATCGGATAGTCGTTCTTCCAGTGGAACGGACGGCAGGCGTCGATGATGGCGCGGCTGTTTGTGAAATCGTTCTGCGCCTTGCGCTCGGGCGGGATCGACGGATCGAGCGGCGTCGACCACGCATTGTGGATGAAGTCAATCGAGGTCGCCGGGTCTGAGCGCGAGCACGCCGCCCACATCAGCTCTTCCAGATTCGAGACGTCGATGTCGTCGTCCACGACAACCACGTATTTGCCCGCGTAG
>Ga0207779_1000180_pt1 | contig 13773 bp, 16 predicted proteins | sample LuqExpMetageno44_FD_187802 | JGI IMG/M metagenome (GOLD analysis project Ga0207779, IMG submission 187802) | Tropical forest soil microbial communities from Luquillo Experimental Forest, Puerto Rico - Sample 44 (SPAdes) | ecosystem: Environmental > Terrestrial > Soil > Tropical forest ...
TCGGCGGGTCCGGGGGGGGGACCTCTCGGGAAAGCCCCTCTTTTTGCGTAGCAGGGCATGCTCTCTCTTCAATCTGAGATCGTTGCTGAAAGAGAGGTCCAGAGACAGGTCCAATGCAGTTCTCAAGGACGAGCTAGATCAAATCCTGTTCCAATCCCGACTTGACCCTTGTCTCGTCCAAAATGATTTGCGATATCTTCTTCGTATTTCTGAACCTTTAGTGGATCAATTTGATCAAGACAAAATACTCGATATTCAGACGCCATAAGGTTATTCGCCGACTCAAGAATTAATAAGTCGCCGCGACAGTGGACCAAAGCAATCTTTTTGGGAAAGAAAGGTCACCCGCAAAGCGATCTCGCGAAGCGAGATGGTTAGCGGTGATTTGATTCCGATTAGGTCTTCTTTACTGCGAAACAGAAGTACGGCCCGAAATCACCGGGAGTGCAATGACACCAATACGGCGTAACGAGATAGTTCCAAATATCGACTAATATTCGCCCGAATTGCAGAAGAGAGTTCCGTTCATTCGGACGGGGACAGTTCCATGAGTGATGTGTCTGCTGTTCAGCATTACGTCGTCGAAATCGATGGCGTAAAATATTCCGAACACGCTCGCTTCGTCGACGCGATCAAGACAGGTCTACTTCTCCACGAGCAGAATCCAGAGTTCAAGATCAAAGTTCGCGATCTTTCTGATTCCAAATCAGAAGAAGTTGCGTCGGGGTTGGTGGCTTGGCCGTAAGCAGGTATCAAGCCGCTTTGGCGATTGTTTGCTCAAGTCGCTGATCGAGATATGCCCTGTATTTCTTCAGAAATGGCTTTGACTGCTCGTTTCCCGCTTTCAGCAAGTCTTCGGTTTGCTCTATTGCTTTCGGAAGAGTTAGCCACTCGGCTTGATCGGCTATCAAGCGATGGGCAAACTCCCGCTCCTGCGCGAATCGTACTTCCATAGGAAGGCACCAATTCGTCATCGCTCATCCCGGATAGCCCTTCGGGATTTTCGGCTAAGTCCAGGACGCAGATTTCGTTGTCGTTCTCAGGGTTACGACCTATCGCTGTTACTAACCAACTATAGGGACCGCCATAGAATTCGGTGAGGCATACGACCGGCCCGTGCCGAAGTAGATCCTGGACAGATAGCTTTCGGTTGAACCGAATGAATGTAGTCCAAAGACCGAGTGCCCGTTCACGAATCAGCTTGCAAAGGTGGATCGTGGCTTCGACGTCGCCGAGCGCATCGTGAGCGTTGTGCTCCCGGAATCCATTGGCTCTAGCGACAGCTTCTAGCTTGAACGTTGGTGCACCTGTATCGCTGAGCGGAATCACAAGCGCATTCGGCGCAAATACCGAGGTGGCCTGCACCATCTTCATCGGGTCGGTGCGCGAGTTGCCGCCAGTGTTGGTGAGGTACGGAGGGTGGAGGGTTTGATACAGGGCCTGGCGAAAAATGTTCTCGTCAAACCGAAGCGAGTTGTACCCAATGAAGATTGCTGGCGACCATGCCCTGAGCTTTGCTTGGATCGTTCGCACCATCTGGTAGTGAGAAGGCAGACTAGGGTCGTGAAGTCGTTCGACTGAGACGCCGTTTGTTAGTAGGGCCCCAGGAGCGGCAACGATGTACGGCAGCAAGCGGCTGCGAACTTCTAGCCGATCTAGCTCGTTGAAATGTTCGTCGGTGTAAATCGCGGCGAACTGGAGAGTTTGGTCGAAGCTCGTGTTCGTACCGGTAGTCTCAGTGTCATAGAACACGAACCGCATCACACCCCCCGATTCCCGAAAAGAGATATCTTCCGGATCGGAAGCTATCAGGTCAACTCTGCAACGGGACGTAATGGTCACGTCGCAATCTGGTTTGGATAGGGAGGCCAGGATAGGCTAAACCGGTCGACAACAACCCAATCGTCGGCTCAGATTCGGTGATTTCTTTCTTCGGCGCCAATAAGATCTCGTTACGATTGCAAGCGAAAGGCCGGGCAAGGATGAAGCTCACGCAAAGCTACGTTCATGGCGCTTCGAATGTTCCACTCATCGGCGAGACGGTGGGCGCGCATTTTGATCGCGCGGCCACGCGTTGGAAGGACGAATTGGCGCTTGTGGTGCGTCATCAGCAGGTGCGCTGGACTTACGGCGAACTCAAGCAACGCGTCGACCAATTTGCCGCTGGGTTGCTGGCTTTGGACCTCAAGCCGGGCGAACGGGTCGGAATCTGGTCACCGAACAATGCGGAATGGGTGATCACCCAGTTCGCCACCGCCAAAGCGGGACTGGTACTGGTTAACATCAATCCGGCCTATCGGCTGACCGAAGTCGAATATGCGCTCAATAAAGTTGGCTGCAAAGCGCTTGTCACTGCCGATCATTTCAAGACTGGCGATTATGTCGGTATGCTGCGCGAGCTTGCGCCGGAACTCGAAACCAGCGCACCGGGTCGCTTATCATCTGCGCGACTGCCGTCACTGTCTGCAGTGATCCGCATCGGCAATGACGACCGACCGGGTATGTTTAGCTTTGCCGATGTTATGAAGGCGGGCGGCGAGCAGCATGTCAGGCTACTCCACGAGCTTCAGGCAAAACTGCAGTTCGACGATCCGATCAACATTCAGTTTACGAGCGGTACGACAGGTACGCCCAAGGGTGCTACCCTCACGCATCACAACATTCTTAATAATGGCTATTTTATTGGCGAGGCGCAGCGGCTTACGCCACGCGACCGCGTCGCCATTCCAGTGCCGCTCTATCATTGCTTCGGCATGGTGCTAGGCAATCTCGCCTGCATGACGCATGGCGCGGCGATGATCTATCCGGGCGACAGCTTCGAACCTCTTTCCGTACTTGAAACTGTCGAAGCCGAATCCTGCACTGCCCTGTACGGCGTGCCAACCATGTTCATCGGCGAGCTCAGCCACCCGGAGTTTAAACGCTTCAATTTGAGCTCCCTGCGTACGGGCATTATGGCGGGCTCGCCTTGCCCCATCGAAGTGATGCGGCGTTGCATCGACGAGATGCATATGAGCGAGGTGACGATCGCCTATGGCATGACCGAGACCAGTCCGGTGAGCTTCCAGACCTCGTATGATGACCCGTTAGAGCGCCGCGTTAGCACCGTGGGGCGCATTCATCCGCATGTCGAGGTCAAGATTATTAATTCAGAAGGCCATATCGTACCGCCACGCACGCCTGGCGAACTCTGCACGCGCGGCTATTCGCTGATGCTCGGTTATTGGGGCGATACCGAGCGCACGGCCGAAGCGATCGACAGCGCACGCTGGATGCACACTGGTGATCTCGCAACCCTTGACGAAGATGGCTATTGCAATATTGTCGGGCGCCTCAAGGACATGGTTATCCGTGGCGGCGAGAACGTGTACCCGCGCGAGGTGGAAGAGTTTCTCTACCGCCATAATAAGATTGCTGACGTACAAGTGATCGGCGTGCCCGACCGCAAATACGGCGAGGAGCTGTGTGCCTGGATCAAGCTGCGACCCGGCGAGGCAGCGACGGCGGAGGAGATCCAGGCGTTCTGTCGCGGCCAGATCGCCCACTACAAAATCCCCCATTACATTCGCTTTGTCGATGCCTTCCCGATGACAGTGACCGGCAAGGTGCAAAAATTCATGATGCGTCAAGAGATGATACGCGAGTTGGGACTAGTCGAGGAAAAAACCGCTTAAAGAAAACCAGCGACGTATACCGGATTCCGGCGGGCAAAATCTCCTGAATGGGGAGCCAAGGTGAAGAACGTCCGATTGTTGATGCCGGTCAGCCACGGCGTGGGGCCTACATCCGAATTTGGGGTAAACCGGACATTCGATCGTTCTAATAGAAACGGAAGGCTCATCGGCTCTTAAGAAGTTGCCGCAAGTCACTAGTCAGCCGACCGTTGCTTAGGCAGCGATGACCGCTCCGAGAGCCACCGAGGCCACCATCGCGAAGGATCGCATCGGAATCTCGGTTGTCGAATATGAAATTATGCACCGCGCTCGCAGCTCTTCATGAAGCTGTTCTTGGCCGCCCCGGAGAGAGATTTACCCTTCTTGCTCACAGCCTTAGGCTCGCACGCGTCGCGTTTGCACTTGTTCACAAATGACGTTTTGGCGGCGCCGTGAAGGTTCTTTGCTGCCGCTTGAGCATCACAGGATTCTCGAGCCCAAGCCCCGCAGATCGTCAGGGCAACTAGGCCGGTTGCCAGAATGAGCGATTTCATATGATTCTCCACGAGATGTGCCGAAAAGGCCGGTAAGCCCACTAAATCCCCAGGGTCCAATTTGAACCTTCCGATCAGGAACTTTGTTCCTCTGCCGGGGACCAAAGTTTGCAGCCTTTGAACGCTTAACCCACCCCGCGAAGTCGTTGGCAGCCGACCCGGCCTCTGCTTAACGACGGACATTTACTTCTTCGATTTTCTCTTCGACTTCGATGGAACACCGAGTGCACCTTTAACGCCGCCGGTAACGGCACCTACTGTGCCACCAACGACACTCCCGACTGCACTGCCAACGGCCCCGCGCCTTACTACCTTCGCGCGCTCCTTGGCTTGCGCCTTGCTGCGCGCCACCGATGAGCCCTTGCGCACTTGCAAGCTCCGGCGTCGCTAAAACGGCCACAACTCCGAGGGCAATCCATCTGTTTTTCATATAACATCTCCATTTTTAATTCTCCCGCTTAGGGTAGACTGAGAAACCGCCTGGCCTCTCGAACGCATTAGAGGGCCCCTGATCCTCAACAGGGTGAACCGGGTCCAATGTTAGTTTACCGCTGGCGGTTGCGTCAGCGTGGAATTGGATGAAGACAGGACCGATTAGGCTACGGTCATGGTTGAGGCCAATCCGTAGACGTCCATTCGGAATTCCGGCAAGGTGGTCAAACATAATCTTCTTGAGGCGGCATAGTTCCCGATTTGCTTGGCGACGTAGCTCCAGACTATCTCAACGAGACGGCGTAGAAAGACGAGTGGAGATGCATGTCGACTGAGCAGATACACGCCCTGGTCGATCAACTCGCCAAAGGGCTCGAGATCGTAGGTGTCGCGATTATCGTCGGCGGAATTCTCGTAGCCACGCTGACGTTCGTGCGCGATGGCATGCGGACCGGTGACTGGCGTTCTGCGTATCCTCATTACCGCTCAGATATCGGACGTGGCATTCTGCTTGGACTCGAGTTGTTGGTAGGTGCCGACATTATCTCGACCATCACCGCCCCATTGACGTTCGAAAGCGTCGGGCTGCTAGCCGCAATTGTACTAATCCGCACTTTTCTCAGTTTCTCACTCGAAACAGAGATTGAGGGCTGCTGGCCATGGCAGCGAGCCACAAAGGAAGCAGCTGAATCGGCCCGTCCTGACATCGCGCGCCGACCTGGCTGAAGCCGTTGTCCAACGCGCCAACGAAGCCGAGATCCTTGACGCAGCGCGTCAGTTCGGCCTCGGCGGCTTCAGCTGCTTCGGCTTCTCGCCTGCAAAGCGTCCGCCACCGAGCGCAGCCTCGTTCACCAAATCAACGAAACGCACGTAGCTATCGTAAAACGCATCATGGCTAGTAGGTGTGCCAGCCTGTTTCGTCTCCACTCGAAGCTTCTGGTATGTAGCGAGCCGCTGCTTGAGAATGTTGCCCCAATCGAGGGTCAAATCTTCGACCGAATGAACGGTGAACCCGGCCTTCTTTATCAGCTCGAAGTAAGTCGGCAGGTCATACAGATCTGCGACTGCATGCCTTGCTACATCAATTCCTTATCGGCGTCAGAGAGAGGACGATGAGCAACCCAATCGGTAAAGGCAATCCGCCCACCCGGGTTCAGAATTCGGAAAGCCTCAGCAAGCGCTCGCGCCTTATCGGGCACATGGAGAAGGGCCTCCTGACTTACAACTGCATCCACGCTCCCATAAGGAAGGGGGACTTCCATAACATTGTCTTCAATGACGCTAACGGTGTTCTGTAGGCCAACCAGACGCGTCAACTCTCCCGCCCCCTGACCCTCGCCGGGGCTATGCTCTCGCGATCCTCTACGTCGCGATCAAGTATCGCGAGGTGCGGAAGTTTCTCGCAGGCGACGCGGCGGTGGTAGCCCACATGAAGGGATTGACTTTCAATCATCCCGTTGAACAGTGTCTCAGCCCGTCTCGGGCCACAGTGTCCGTCGCGCTTCCAACCGAACCCAGATGCCCCAAGCAGTGAGCAGACCGATAGGCGCAGTCCTGGAGCCGATCGAAAGGATTGCGGAGATCCTGTTCGGCGTGATCATGACGCTTACCTTCACCTGCTCACTCGCGTTCGGGGCCGCCGATCGTCTTCAAGTCCGCACCATGCTGATTGGCGCGCTCGGCTGTAATCTCGCCTGGGGTATTATCGATGCCGGGATGTACCTGATTACGCGTATCAACGCTGAAAGCCGCAAGGTCGCGGCCGTGCGAGCAATGCGTGAGGCAGCTACCGGCAGCGCGGCACGGCGAGTCCTTGCCGACAGCTTGCATCCGCTTTTGGAGTCGGCGCTATCCAACGATCAATTGGAATTGATTTGCCAGAATTTGCGCCAAATCCCCGAACCGGTCGAAAGCTTTGGCCTCACCAATCGCGACTGGCTGGGCGCTGGAAGCGTGTGCCTGCTCTGCTTTCTGTCCACTTTTCCGATCGCAATTCCGTTCATATTCGTGTCAGAAACTAGATTTGCGCTGCGCATTTCGAATGCCGTCGCGGTGATGCTACTTGCTTTGTGCGGTTACGCGTTCGGTTATCGCAGCGGGATTTCTCCCTGGGTGACCGCGTTATCGATGGTAGCCTTCGGCGCCGCGATGGTTGGCGTTGCAATCGCGCTTGGTGGCTAGCCATACTTGTCGGTGTCGCAATATGCGTCAGGGGGACACCGGTGGCGTTGAGGCCACCTTGATCCATCCACCTTCCCACTTTCATCGCAAATTGGCGACAGCATGCTCTTTCTGGCCGGAGGCCTCAATGGAAAAGGTCACGAAGGCGTTCCATCCCTCTAGTCTGTTCCTCGCATTGAACTCCGAATAGGCCCTCAAATTCAGGTACGTCTCCCGACCGAAGAGCGGAATGAAAAAACCTATCTGAGGACCAATTGCCGCAACCCGTGACTTAAAATCGCCAAGTAGAGCGCCCGTACCGCTATCGCCAGTTATTTGGTTATAAAAGTAACCAACTACACCGATGTGAAACTTGTCATTAAAGTAGGGTGAGATGGCCCAATCCAGGTGAGCGTCTGTGCCGCTTTGATATTGTGTGTAGGGATTGATGAAATTGTAGGTCAAGCCGAACACTACCGATCCCTCGATTCCCAGTTTCTCGTTGAGATACGTATAGCCAACGCCTCCATCGACGGCCCAATGCCCAAGTCCAAGAGCTGATAATCTGGTCAGTTGGTAGGCACCCACAGGTATGCCCGTGGTCGCATAGACCATGAAGTTGTGAAAATCCTTGTTCCATTTCAACGAAGCCGTCGGATATACATCGCCAAAACCAAGGACTTCATCGGATTTAGACCCCGATAGTATATTTCCTGCGGGACTAATAAGCGTTTCAGATACCGAGGTCGCGTTTTTCCCATATAAGATTGTTGTCCCAAATGCCGCTTGTGCACCGAACATCGACGTTTTGAATGCATAGGTCGGCGTAAGCATAACGAAATCTGACGGAGACTTCATGCCGGCTTGAATCGCACCGCCACGGTCAAAGCTGACGCCACGGCCGGCGTCCGCGGACGCATGATAATAAGCGCTCTCAAACGACCATCCGGGGCCCGAAGGCACGGCTGCAAAACTTCCATACTGACCGGGCAGCCAGAAGCTCACGCCAGCTTCGTCTGCAGCGGCAGTGCGGGGGAAGGAGAAGCACGAAAACGTGGCAAGGGAACACGCCAGGCCCACCAAAAATCCGTGTCGATTATTCCTCACGCAGGCATTTTACTCGCTCAAACTGCCACTAAAAGGGGGCGATCGATGCATGTTACCCCTTGAAAGACGCTCCTGCTCGTTTTCCTGAATGTTTCTTACCGGATAGGTAGTGATGATCGAAGGCTTGCTGTAACCGGGCGGTAACGTCACCGGCGTTATCAATCATCACTGAGCAGCGCACTTACGTCTGGTTTTGACCCTGGCTGTGTGAAAACGCGCTGGTTCATGAGATTCTTCCAGCACTGATTCTTCAGGGGCTGCGGAGGGTCGGATGAGACGCTTCGTTGAGGGCACGGATCGCAGGCAAGGAACGCTGTTTCCGGGTCATCTCGACGACTGGATCGACGAGAATAACCCGGTCCAGGTTGTCGATGCTTTCGTCGATGAACTCGACCTCGCGGAGCTGGGGTTCGCTGGAGTTACGCCTGAGGCGACTGGGCGACCATCCTATCATCCATCGGTGCTGCTGAAGCTGTACATTTATGGCTATCTCAATCGGGTTCAGTCGAGCCGCCGGCTGGAACGGGAAGCTGGGCGGAACGTCGAACTGATGTGGCTGACGGGGCGTCTTGTTCCTGACCACAAAACGATCGCCGACTTCCGCAAAGACAATGGCAGCGCCATTCGCGCGGTATGCGCCCGTTTCATCTTGCTTTGCCGGGCTCTCGGTCTGTTCGGGGAAGGCAGCATCGTGATCGACGGTAGCAAGTTCAAGGCGGTGAACAATCGGGACAAGAACTTCACCAGGGCGAAGATGGAACGACGCGTGGCGCAAATTGAAGAAAGCGTCGCCCGCTATCTCCACCAGCTCGACATCGCTGATCGGCAGGAGCCTTCAGAAGCGCGCACGACTAAGACCACCCGCTTGAAGGAGAAGATCGCCAAGCTGAAGGAGGAGATGCAGCGCCTGCATGGGCTCAAGGCGAAGATGCTGGCGGCGCCTGACCAGCAGATCTCGCTGACTGACCCCGATTCCCGTTCAATGGCGACCAGCGGCCGAGGGTCGGGTGTGGTTGGCTATAATGCTCAGGTCGCGGTCGACACCGAGCATCATCTGATCGTGACGCACGAGGTCACGAACACCGGAAGCGATCGGGCCCAGCTCGCCCGCATGGCCCAGCAGGCGAAGGCAAGTCTGGGAAGAAGTAATCTCGACGTCATTGCCGACCGTGGCTACTTCAACAGCGACGAAATCCTCAAGTGCGAGCAAGCCGGCATCACGGTCACTCTGCCGAAGCCGGTGACTTCGAACGCAAAAGCGGAAGGGCGCTTTGGCAAGCAGGACTTCCGCTACGTGCCAGATGAGGACGTTTACATCTGTCCTGCTGGAGAACGGCTCACGTTCTCATTCACAACCGAAGAAAACGGATTGATCCTACACCGGTACTCGACCAAAGCCTGCCAGAACTGCGCGATAAAACAGCGCTGCACCACCGGCAAGGAGCGGCGGGTCACGCGATGGGAGCATGAGGACATTCTCGAAGCCGTTCAGCGTCGGCTGGACGAGCATCCGGAGAAGATGCGTCAGCGCCGCGAAACGGTCGAGCATCCCTTCGGCACAATCAAAGCGCGGATGGGCGCCACGCACTTCCTGATGAAGACCTTGCCGCGGGTCGCCTCAGAGATGGCCCTACACGTACTCGCCTATAACCTCACCCGCATCATGAACATAATGGGCATCCAGCCGCTCATGGCGGCGATCCGGACATAGTAAGATCCGCCGCTAGTGCAAACCGCCCTGAACCTGACCGATCTAAAGAAGCGTTTTTACACGGCCAAGACCCAAAGCGGACATCCTTAGTTGCGCTGCACATGCCATGCCGTGTGACATATCTCTATCGCAAGCGTTGCTAAAACAGTCATGCACCAGCGTGTTAGTGAAATGATACGATTAAACACATAGAAGTAGGCTGTCGGGTTAATTGTCGTCATGCCCAGAGAAGCCGACGCTTTACACGTTGGCGGGAAGAACATCTGCGGCAATCGTTTGTTCCATCGATATTGTTTTCGGTGAAATCGACCGGTGAACTGTCTTTAACTTCACTCGATCGGCCGAGCAGAGGCTGGTCCGGTATAGGCGCGAGCAGATGAACGAAGCTTTCGTACAAAAAAGCTGCACTCCCTGCCGCGGAGGCATTCCGTCGCTGACGACCGAGGAAGCCGAGAACTTCCGTTCGCAAGTGCCAGCTTGGGACCTTCTCGATGATGCGCATCGGATAGAGCGGAGGTTTCGTTTTCGCGATTTCAAGGATGCCTTGTCGTTTGTGGAGCAGGTCGGGCAGGTCGCGGAAACACAAGGACATCACCCGGACATTTGCTTCGGATGGGGAAACGCGACGGTTTCCCTGCAGACCAAGAAAATCAACGGCCTGCACGAAAACGATTTCATCATGGCCAGCAAGATTGACAAACTGTTTGAGTACGGAAGATGGGCAGACAGCCGCGCAAGGAGCTCGCACATGACGATCGCCCCTACATTGGCAAAACATCTCGACCAGCGGGTCCGGTATGACACCCTGCCGCATGAACGTACCCCAACCTCGCTGCGCGCAGCCCAGGCGTCTCACATTTCCGGGGAATGCCTCGCTAAAGGTGTCGTGTTACGCCGCGATGGTGGCTACCTCCTCGCCGTTCTGCCGGCTACACATCACATTCGTCTTTCTGATTTGAGAGAGCAGGTCGACGACAAAGTTGACCTTGCGAATGAGGACGAAATCGCGCGGCTGTTTTGGGATTGCGTGCCTGGCGCCGTGCCAGCAGTGGGCGAGTGCTACGGGCTGGAAACCATCGTCGATCGGAGCATTGACGCGCAGCCGGAAATCTATCTCGAAGGCGGCGATCACGAAATCCTGGTGCATATGAATAAAGATGAGTTTTCCAAGCTAATGGCGGGCGCTCGCCATAGTTCCTTCAGTACTCACGATTGAACTCATCGGTTTGAGAACGAGAGCGCCATACCTGTGCAAGCTATTTTTGAGGTGCTCGAGTGGTGCCTTAGTGCAGGGCGTAGCATCGCAATTTGGGCACGGTGAGCCGAGCTTGGTGATGGCGTTCAGCATATCGGCTTCTTCCTTTCACAAAGATTTTGCGATTTTCTCTTCGTTGATCAGTAGATCCTCTACTCCATGATTATCTTCGGTAAGATGCTTCCGCCGCAACGATGGAACAATCACTGGTTACTAATAAACGAAAAACAAATCCTTAAATCGGGTACCGCGAAGAAATCGAGTCGGGTACCGCGAAGAAATCTAGCGAAGCGAGATGGTGAAAGGTGATTGGACACGATTAGGTCTTCTTTACCGCGAAACAGAAGTAAGACGGAACCAGACCACCGGAGTGCACCGATAACGCTTAACTAGATCATTCCAAATACCGACCAATATTTGCCCGAATTGCAGAAGAGACTTCCATTCATTCGGACGGGGGACAGTTCCATGAATGATGTGTCTGCTGTTCAGCATTACGTCGTCGAAATCGATGGCGTAAAATATTCCGAACACGCTTGCTTCGTCGACGCGATCAAGGCTGGATTGCTTCTCCACGAGCAGAGCGACTTCGCGCCGTTCGGGCAGGCGCGCAGCAGTCCGGGACAGCAAGCTGCAATTCCTGTGACCTAATTAACGCCGCGGTTACACAGGGTCTGGCTGCCCATCACGTTTAGAGCAAGGTCGAATCGTGAAGGCAGCGCTTGGATGTCAATGGCTCCGCATTGGCGACAGGACACTGAATTTAGCGCCTAACAGCAAAGCTCGTCGCAGGATCTTTCCAAGCTGCAAGTTCCATGTACGTGCCGGTCTATGTGGGTCGATGACTGAGGTGCGATGCGATCTGAATTGCGAAAGGATATCGAAACTGGGAAAGGATATCGAAGATGCTCACGCTTGAGCAGTTACTATTGCTGATCGAGCATGATGGCTGGCAGGATGCGGTACTTTCTGCGGGCAATTTGTTCTTTTGTTTTACGCTCATTCCGATGCTTCGCCATCCAGACAAGCCTCCGGTTTTGACGTCTATGCCGACCGCGCTCGCCTTGCTTGCTGGCGGGTTTGTGTTCGCAACCCTGCACCTGTGGCTCACCGCATTAACCCAGACAATACAAGGCCTCCAGTGGATCGCCTTAGCTTTTAAAAACTCTCGTTCAAACGTTGTCCCCGATCAAATAGCAGGATCCTTTCTCAGTGCGCCGCTCTCCAACGACTAGTCTTTAACTCGCCATAAACGTCCTGGTGAATGAACCTTCGCAGCTTACTGCATCGGAGGAAAGTATCGCCATGAACAGGCCCGCACGCTTTGCGATCATGCTTGCGTTACTATCGGCATACATGGCGTCATCGGTGGCTGGAGCCGAGAGGGCGGCCGGGAAAGCGGCGGGTGGAAGCGATGCGCCACGAGCAGGGGGCGTCAGACAGGGTAAGCGTCATAACGCGAATGTGAGCAAGACGAGCCTGTAACTGACAAATTCCGGTTGTAACCTCCGCACGTTGAAATCGCTGCAAAGATAAAGAAGCGTGGTCGGCGTCATGGCTTCTCAATTTTCCTGTCCTTGGGATTACGATCGCAAGGAGATTTTTGCCGACTGCATCGTGCATATCCTTGGCATCGTCACCGCGATTGGCGGTGCCGCCGTACTTATCGTCATTGCTGTTCACGCCGGCAATATCAGGCGGGTCACCGCAGTCGCAATTTATCTGGGTAGTCTTCTGATAATGTTTTTTTCTTCTGCAGTCTATAACTTGTGGCCGGTAACTCCATTTAAGTGGTGGCTACGACGTTTCGATCATTCGGCGATTTATCTGCTGATTGCCGCGACTTATACCGCTTTCATGCTGCCCGTGTATGGAGCCGTGCCCGCCGTAGCGCTTGCAACGATCTGGATTGCTGCGCTCCTAGGCATAGCAATTAAGATTATGTTGCCCGATCGTTTCGACAAGATGTCTGTTCCGCTCTATCTCACGACGGGATGGAGCGGCGCTCTCGCGATAGGGCCAGTGGCTGCGGTTCTGGCGCCGGTCACGCTCTTCCTCATCCTTGCCGGTGGTGCGCTTTACTCCTTCGGCGTTGTATTTCATGTGTGGTATGGCCTTCGTTTTCAAAATGCGATTTGGCACGGCTTCGTACTGGCCGCCGCGGCCTGCCACTACGCTGCGGTACTGACGTCTGTGACGGAATGATTTAAAAAGGGCTGGGAAAAACCCAGCGCCATGCACCGGCGCGGAGGAGATTCAACACGCAATCGCCCTCGCGCCCTCGGATTCCGCACTGGATGAGCCCTGTCGGAGGTCTGCCTGGACATCGAACAGTATGTTCCTCATTCATGACCGGATCGGAACTGGTCGTCGATGGCGGCACAACGCAGCTTTAGGAGGCCGTGAGGGATAATGAGGGCAATTTCACGCTGAAGACCGTCGCCACGGCCCTGAATTCAACCAGGACGTCTACCACGACCGTTGTCCGATGAAATGGTGACAATTTCAGTTGGCGCGCGAACGAATGCGCTAGGCGCGTTCCTGATGAGAGGGATTAGGCAACATGAAAACCAGTACTGATCGCATCCTCACAACACATGCCGGCAGCCTGGCGCGACCGGACGTCTTGCGGGAAGCGTGGTCGAAACCTGCGACGGGCCCGGACCAAGAGCGAGAGTTGGACCGGCTTCTGCAATCCTCCGTTAAGGACGTGGTGCAGGCGCAAATGAGCGCAGGCGTGGATGTCCCTAACGACGGTGAATTTGGCAAACCGATGCGCGCGGCATCGGATCTCGCAGCGTGGGGCACTTACATCTACGGCCGTATCTCTGGATTCGGGGCTACGCCGCCGGGTGCTGCGGCGCCCGATCGGACTCCTCCCGGACGGCCGATGCGGATCGT
>Ga0207779_1000183_pt1 | contig 13704 bp, 19 predicted proteins | sample LuqExpMetageno44_FD_187802 | JGI IMG/M metagenome (GOLD analysis project Ga0207779, IMG submission 187802) | Tropical forest soil microbial communities from Luquillo Experimental Forest, Puerto Rico - Sample 44 (SPAdes) | ecosystem: Environmental > Terrestrial > Soil > Tropical forest ...
AATGTGGCCTCGGCCTTCTCGCAAGGCTGGTTCTGGTACGCACCTTTCTGAGTTGGACGTTGGTGCTTGAGGTCGCTGGCCCTGACGGGAGCGAACGAACGTTCATGAGGCGCACATGAAAACTTGTCCAGATTGCAACGGCGAAGGCGTGATTGAAAAAGGCACGGACGATGAACAGCAATGCCCGACGTGCGGCGGCAGTGGTTTCGTACCTGATGACGATGACGCCGAAGAAGTAATAAGGACTGGGCAGAGCGTGGCAGGAGTTCGGCGCGGGGCATGTACTCGATAAAAGACGCGTAGAAGCCGACAGGCAATACAAAAGAAGAGGCCGCCCCAGCTGGGCGGCCTATACGCTCACCCCTCGGTGCGGCTCAGGAGCCGAGCGCGTTTTTAACTGCGTCTATCCCAAGACTTCGAGCTTCCGGATTGTCAGGTTTCCAGATTAACAGGTCTGATGCCGATGGCCTCTGCCCGACGATTTGACGCAACTCCTTGATATTCATTTTAAGGTGCTCTCGCGTCGCCTTCCTCTGCTCAGAGCTCAAACCTTTAGTGGCTAACACCGCCCAATCGTGACCGATGGCGGTTCGAAGGGTTTTGATTCTCCATTCGACCGTTTCTCGCTCGGTTACTGGAACGGACTCTGACGCGACCATAATAGGCTCTTGTACAAAGCAGACCCCCTGCAGCGTATTGCACGTAAGTATAAGTCACCGCCAACCAACGTATGCTGGCGTGATTGCCCACGCGCGTTCTAGCGTTCTTCAAGACCGGCCGCCTCGGCAGGGCCCCCTAAACCGATTGCGAACCCATCCCCCAGTCCCACCGCAACCGGTACTCTGAGGCGGTCGGCCCGTAAACCTAACAAGTAACAAAACCGTAGCCGGGAGTGCCCATGCAGAACTTCGTTCGGCGCGAAAACCTTAAGCGTTTTCGCAAACTGCTGGTAAAGACGACAGACGAAACAGTGCGTAGTCAGCTCTTCAAGCTTATTGCTGAGGAAGAACGTCGGCAGATTTTGCAGGGACGCGATTGGTCATCGTTGCTGAATCAGGCGCCTGCAGATTTCGATAGTCGCGGGTTCCGACAGTGAAAGTCGGGATTCATTCACCGAATAAGCCGCCAGTCGTTGTATCGCTGCTGTTGGCGATCCTCGCACTGATCGGGTATTACGTTGACAGCTCTTTCGCGTTTGTCATCGCGATGTTTGCATACATCGTTGGAGCACTCGGCGTCCTGGTGGAAATCTAATGAGGGAAGCAGATTTCGATAGTCACAGGGCCCAGGGAACTCGTACTAATTAAGGTTGCTTTCCTTCAGTTGGTTGGACCCCGCTCGGTTTCCGCACACACCGGCGGGGTCATTTTGTGTGAGAAATTGTTCTCGGGTGCCCAGCTAGAAGTTGTGTCATATTCTGTGGTGCTGGCGCATACCCAACCCCTGTTTAAAGCGCCAACTGCGCCAGTGCCCCGCTTGCTGAACCACAAGCGGGGTATTTTTATATCGCCTTGATTTGCTGTTCCGCGAATCCACGCACCTTATCGCCCGCGGGGTGGCCCAGCCCCCGGCTACCATCCGCCAACAGCCCTGCGCGTCGGCATCCACACATGAACTCGCGAGCCGCGCGCGGGCTTTTATTTGATCTATGATGCTGGCGGCCCAACAACCTCTATGCCCCGGGGCTTTTTGTGCGTCGCCACATTTAGATTGTGTGAAAGTTCCATCGCCCGATAGTGATTACCGCCCATATCGCCGCAACCGGACGCCGCGCATATATATCTGCTCGGCGATAGCGCGGGGTGTTTTCTGCCCAGCCCCCTGTGACAGAAGAGCCGGTTTGCTTTGGCAGACTCCTCGTACCGGCTCACTCACGCCCGCGCCGTCGCCGCGTCACACGCGAACGTGAACCAACTTTAATCTGTTGAAGCTAACTTTAATTTGCTGAGATAGGCACGGTTAAAATAAGATCGGAGCCGCTCTTCACCCAAAGAGCACGGCTCCGATCCTACCCCATCCCCCGAAATCCCCCGGTGTGGATCGGGGCCGGTTTATTTGCATCACGGCTCCGATGACAATCACAAATTGTGCAGCAATTATGGCATGCATTGCGAATTCGCTCGCATTGTTGAAAATTAGCGTTCGACATTCCCCGCATTACCCCCATTAGCGACCGAGCTTAATTGTATTTCGGCTTAGGGCCGATTCTGTTGAAAAGTCCCAAGCTCAAGCACACTGTAAAACTGTCTAAATGACAGCGAACTCTTCGATCAAATCGAATTCCATTTAGAATGACTACGTTGCACATAATGAGGTCCCCCGCGTCTGCTTTAAAAGAACGTGCCCACGAGGCTAAAAAAATTTTTGATCCCGTTAGCATTCCGACTTTTTCAACAGAATCGGCCACAAGCGACACACCCACACTCGGCTACCAGACGTGGAATAAGAAGTCGCCCTGGGTGCGATGGGTGTCCAGCGATATAGCCCGCCAGATCACTTTGTATGTCCCAGCCGGAAGCGGTTTGAGTGCGACGCGCAATTGTGTGCCGTGATCGGGATCGACCTCTGCCTTTCCACTGGACATCAGGGCACCATTCTCATTGCGTACTTCGATCGTGCTAAACGCTGGTTCCAAAACGTCAGTAAAGAATAATACCACTTCGCTCGGCGGGTTGGCGAGCGAACGCCCTACCGGCGGACTCGCGCGATCCAGCGTGGCATGTGCTAGCGCTGAAGCTGCCGAAAACAAGAAGGTCGATAGCGCGACAATGATCGTTAAACAATTTTTCATGGTCAGTTGCCGAGCATCGGCCTCCCTGCGGTGATTCTGTTGGAGTGGCTTGCTTACCAGTGATCGTGATCACCAGGGCGATCTGGATACGGAAAGTTGTACCCCGGGCGTACCGCCGGGACTCCGCACAATGCGCTGCTTAGTCGTCATTCTTTCCCGATCGTAGCGATCAGCCGGTGGCGCGCACGGGCGAGCCGGGACATCACTGTTCCTATCGGTACTTCGGTCGCCTGAGCTATCTCGCGATAATCGAGACCTTCGATGTCGCGCAGCACGAGTGTCTCCCGAAACGGAGAGGGCAATGCCGCGATTGCCGCGCGGAGCTGTTCGGCATCGGTCTTTGCGATGAGTGCCGCCTCCGGGGTGCCGCTACTTCTATCACCTGGATTAACTTGCTGAAGCTCGACCGCCTCGAGATCCTCGACGGTAACGACCTCTGCCGGACGATTCTTGCGGAGCCATGAATAGGCGGTATTCCGCACAATACTCAACACCCAAGAGCGCGCACTTCCGCCAGCGAAGTTTCGAATGGCCCGGAAGGCACGTATTGATGCATCCTGCACCACGTCCTCGGCATCGGTGCGATTGCCGGTTAGCCATTGAGCTAGCCGATAGGCTTCATCGATGTGCGGCATCACGATGCTTCGGAAGCGCGCATTATCATCGAGCCCACTCACCAATTCTGGGGGATTAGAAGCAACCAACCGCATTGTTGGCCTTTCAGCTTCAATTGGCCGGGTCTTAGTCTGCAGAGAAATTACCGACATGCCCAGCTCCCGGATCGACTACAATTCGGTTTTGCTGGTGCGGAATAATCGAGCGAAATCCTCCAATTGTTTCGCTTCGAGGTCGGAGATTGCCCAGTAGCTTACACCGTTCTCGACCCACTGGACCACGTTATAGCCACTAACGGTGCGTGGACTTTTGTCGAGTTCAAAACGGCTTTCCGCCGGTATTGCGGTGAGACTGATAAGATGTTTGGCACGGCGATAAACCAATGTCGAGACAGGTGTCCGGTCGACCACATCGACGCGCCCACCAATGAGCGTGAAATCTTCCTTCGCAAGGTCGACGACCCGCGGTGCACTTGTAATGCGGCCATTGAACCACGGTTTTACTGTATGGCGGTCCGACGAGATGACATCGACCGGTTCCGGCGCCATCAGAGCGCGGATGTGGTCGGAGACTAGTACGTCCCCAATCATGGTTGGCTGTTGTTGAGATCCGGCCATGAACCAGGTCGACGAGCTGGTGACTATAGCGGTTAAAGCGATCGATGCCGCTAGCGCGCGCCACGACGGCCCCGTGCGGTCTCGCCTCAAGCCGCCGACCGACGCCTCGATTCTGCTGCGCAGCCCGGGCGGCGCCTCCTCGCGCGGCAGCCGTTCACGAATTGATTGCTGCAAGGCCTTGACGCGCTCAGCTTCGGCGGCGAGCGCGGGCTCCTTATCTATCTGTTGCGCGACACTCAGCGCGTTGGCGGGATCGAGCTCGCCGTCGAGATAGGCATGCACCAGCAGTGCCGAGTTGTCGTCAGATCTTGAACGGGTCATAGTTGCTTTTCCAATGGGGACGGCCAATCGATCTAATGCTCTATGTTTGATCTCAACCGCGGCCGTTTTCTCCCTTCTATTACATGAGGATACGTGCAACGTTAATAGCAAGCACAGTATCCTTTCATACAGACTCGCTCACGGTCCGATTCATTCCCGGATAGGCAAATTTTTTGGCAATTCCGGCCGAAACAGATGGGAAAAAGAGGGCAAGCCAAAGCCTACCCTGTTTTCTTCCTCGGCTCAGAAGTTACGGAGCATTTCATTATAGCCTAGGCTGCCACCGCCCGTTAATGCCGGACTGTTCGGATTGAAAGCCGCGCCCGGTCCCGGAACCATGGCGAACGCGTGTAGCCCGCTCTGACGCGCTGCAATTTTGTGGTCCTGGCGAGCAGCCGGCGTGTACGCGAACGGCAGCGCGTTGCCGGTACCGGCATCAGGATCGAACGACTGAGCAAATGCCGGCGTTGCGAAGGCGGTCAGCACTGCCAAGGTAGTTAGAAACTTCTTCATGTCAGTTCTCCTGTGGTTGAGGCTTAAAATTTCCGAGAGGGGTTTTGCGAAGACCCTCAAGCGGTCACTCAGAGGTGGAGACTGCAGAACGTCTGGGATATTCCCGGTCGCCGATGGCTGACGCCTCATTCGAGATAACGTTTTTATGAAACAAGATTGAGAGGATTATCCGGGAATAAATGATTGCCTGGTTCCGTAGTTTTCAGTGAACGCAACGCTCACCGAATTTATGTCGAACAATGCGACGGCATGCTCTTCGCACGGGAATAAATCTTCGTCAGCATCAGTCTGCTCTCCGTAAACGCAAACAAACAACACCTCGCCATCATCGATACATCGCCGCAAGGTTGAGTAACGAACATGTCGAAAAGAAAATCGCTCATGACGGTTGTTTTTGCAGGCGTCGCGGCATTCCTACTCCTAGCGGCGACGCCGGTCTGGGCGGCGGATGCTACCGTCAAGATCGGAAACTTCATGTTTGGTCCCCAGGAATTAACGGTGAAAGCGGGGACCACGGTCACTTGGACCAACGAGGACGACACCCCGCACATGGTTATGTCGCCCAACAACTTCCGCTCCGAGGTGCTCGACGCCCGCGGCACTTACGCGTTCACATTCACGACGCCCGGCACCTACAAATACTTTTGTTTCCTGCATCCACACATGACGGGAACAGTCGTTGTGGAGGCGGCGACCGGAAGTATCACCCAGCCGTAACACATCGAATTCGCAACACAGAGAATCCACAAAGAGATGGGCGATGGCGACCATGTATCAAGGCAGTGAACGTATGCGGCCAACCGCGACGATCTGTTGTCTCTATAAGAGTCCAGTTGATGTAATTCGGACGCTCATGCAGTTCGATTCATACAGACCTGAGCTGCATTACATGCGCGGTCCCGGTCCCAAGTGGCATGCCAAGCACGAACTCACGTTCGCATCGCTTGACGGTGCCACGCCCGCTACAACGAACGTAGATGCCGCGCCTGGCGCAAACAACGAGGCGAAGCGCAATGCCAGCCTCTCCGCTGCGGTCTGGCTCGCTGCGGTCCTGTCTGTTTTATTTTTGCTGTTTATCGCAACCTCGTTAATTGCATCCTCATCTTCATCGGTGAATGCAGATCCCCCTCGGAACGGGTGCGTTGCCGTTTCTAAGGGCGAGTACCGAGGCGCCCACAAGAAAAACCTGCTGCGTACCAGGTTTGGCACATACGTGAGAATGGGGCGTTTAGGGCGGTATTCTTACTGGTACTGTCATTAATTCTTCACACGCCAAAAGCTAACCGCAAGTTGTCTGGCGAGATGCGCGAAAGGCTTAGTCCGCGTCTTCGTCGTCCATTTTGCCGATATGATGTTGCGCGTACAACTGCAGGCCGAGTTTGCCGACTAAATCCAGTTGCGTTTCCAGGAAGTCAATGTGGTGTTCCTCGTCGGCCATCAGTTTCTCGAACAAGTCGCGACTGACATAGTCTTTGACCGAATGGCAATGCGTGGCGGCCTCCTGATACAGCGCGCGCGCCGAAATTTCTATCGCTAGATCGTAGTCAAGAATCTCTTTCACACTCTGACCGATACGTAGCGGATCAAGCTGCATGTTAGGAGAACCGTCAAGAAAAATGATTCGCTCCATGAGTTTATCGGCGTGCTCCATCTCCTCGATGGATTCTTTGCGCCATTGTTTGGCGAGATCCTTGTAGCCCCAGTTGTCCATGAGCCGGTAGTGCAGCCAGTATTGATTCACGGCGGTAAGTTCATGGCGGAGCGATTTATTCAGATACTCAATCACCTTGTCATCACCCTTCATGCGATCCTCCCACGAAAGAATTTGCGGCCTGGAGCCCTACTGCGCATGGAACAATGTTAACTTTTGCTGACGCGGTCAACAACGAAGCGCGCTTGGTGGGTGATCACCTTGGCGTGGGAGTTTCGGGACGAGTCATTACGCAGATTCACTGTTTCGATTAACGCTAATAGTCATCTGTATAACAGGGATCACAACTCGAATGATAAAAAGCGTTGAATCAACCTGTTTAGCTCGAATGCAAGTCGGCACATTTCCGATGAATGAAAAAAGAGGAATTCAGCGCCGCCGGGCGTTGAAGGCCGGAACGATCCGCATTGATGATAAGTCTACCATTGATTGCGTGGTGCGCGACCTATCCAATACCGGGGCGTCTCTCGAAATAGAGAGCCCGATTGGCATCCCCGACAGATTTATTTTGGTTACGAAGGGGGACCGGGAACACCGATCGTGTCGTGTAACTTGGTGGTCGGCGCGACGAATAGGCGTTCGTTTCAAGCAGTGTCCAGCCCTATGGAGAGGTTAAGTTTTACTCCGGCTTCGCCTTGCAACTCTGGCGGGCCGGTGATGTAGTAGTTGTTGCTGCGAGGATGCAAACTATGGGACCGCGCGAATTTACGCCTCTTGTGATGGGATTGTCGATCGCGGCTTATTTTTTCTTCCAGCCGGATCAACTCCACGATTTAATTTTGTGGATGCGTGATCTTTTGGCCGATTTATGGTCGCAAGCGGCGTAGGGGTTCCGCGCAGGTCAGTCGATGGCTTCCTTATTTTGGATTGGCCGCTCTTTCCATTGCTTAAGGCTTTCGGCGATGACCCTCATGGCCGCTGTGGCCCCTTGGTTGAGGTTAGCATAACCGCTAACTTCCCGACTGACGCGTGCACCTTCATTGCGCAGCATATCGCGCACGTTTTCCAGCTCGCGAATGACCCGGCCTATTTCCGCCATTGAATCCGTGGCGATGCGCCTGATCATCACATCCAGGTTCTCGGTAACCGAGGCCAACTCGGTCGATGCCTCAGGCTGTTGCATAGCGAGCAGCTTCACAACATTTTCGACATCGTCATCACGTTTCTCCGACACACGCCGATGCGGCGGTGCGTATTTCTCTGGGCCATCTTCCGGCGGGCGCCGGTATCTCTCTGGGCCGAAGTTCTCTGGCATATCTATCTCCGCCTAACCAAAGGACCAGTTGCGTAAACGCCCAAACAGTTTGTTCCAAAAAGAGAGGGCTGTCCAACGGCCCGGGAGGACAGCCCAAAGGGAACGATTCACACCGGCCGCCCCACTGGGTTGCCGAAGCGGCCGCACCGCAAACGCGGTAATCAGCCGGTTGGTTCCAAGAAGAGAGGGCTGCCTAAGGGGACAAGGCAGCCCTCAATACGCGCTTCGCTCCGAAATTGACCAAATTGCTGCGTCGCCGCGAAATGACGAGTTAGGCCAGAAGGGGACATTGGGTAACTAGCGCTAGTTGGCAGGTGGAATGATCTAGCGCTTCGGTCTCGTTGCATTAGCAGCGATGAACAAGACCATTATCCAGGCAACCAGACCGAGACGGAACCACACATCCTCGCTAAGGCGGCCGAAAAACCCGAACACGGCAGGGAGTCCGGGTGCTACAGCCATCAGCAAACCACAAAGCATCAGAACGACAGCCGCCCCGTAAGACGCGAACTCAGGCCGAGACAGCGTTTTCTCGGCAAATATGACGAGAGTGACAGCCGCCATTGCTGCGTTAGTCATGCCGAGCGGAAAGAGACTGACGAAGAGAAGCCAGTAGCACCCCAGACAATAGGCTCCGTGGAGCAAGCCCATTCGAAATGCGCCTGCCGCGCTGTGATGCCATGAGGTCATAATGATGGGCCTGCGACACTCTGAGAGGCATCGCTGCTTTAACGGGGTGAGCTGGTAGATACCCGCCACCATCAGGATTAAACCGCCAACTTCGGCTGCAAGGGCCGGACCTAGCGCGGGTTGCGCGGCAGCGGCGGCGAACACCCCGGCAAAAGCGGCAATCCCCGAAAGTGCCCACACCAACAAGTAAGCCGCCACGAACACCCAGGTGGCAACGAAAGCGTCATCAGGTTGGTGTGTACGGGCTTGCACGCCATGGAAAGCGAGGACCATTGGCAAGACGGTCGGAAACATCATGGCCACCATCATGACGGCCCACATCGCTAGGAACAGCAGTGCGTGTAGGCCCCATGTGGTGGGCAAGGCCATTGTCATATCCATGCTCACGTCGTGGTGCTGCCACACAAGCACTGCCCACGCCGCTGCAGCGAGAGCTAACAGCAAAACCACTATGACATTGCGTTGAAACGAGACTGGCCGGACTTCGTCCACCGCGCGGTACCCCCCCAATGCCACAAGCAAAAGCGGCTTCGCCACCCAATGGCAATGGGTTAATCAATCACATCGTTGTGAAATTTCGATGATGGCAATTTGGTGCTGACGACGGCGGCCCCACCTCCGCCTTGGGTCGTCCAAAATTGGACATCCACGATTGTCTTACTATAGGGGGGACCGCTGGGCTTGATTTAATGGCTTTGAATTGGGACGGCGCGTTTGTCCATTAGCGGCGTGCCAGCCGCTAAAAATGAATGCAGCGCAGCGACGACTTGCGCACCCTCGCCGACCGCCGCAGCGACGCGCTTCACCGAGTTGGCGCGTACATCGCCGATGGCGAAGACGCCACGCCGCGTGGTCTCCAAAGCATGGCGCCCGCCCCCGGCATCGCCGCCAGTGAGAATGAAGCCCTTTGCGTCGAGTGCGATACTCGAACCTCTGAGCCAGTCCGTGTTCGGGTCCGCACCGATGAAGAGGAACAGATGATTGATCGGACGGCGTACTTCCTGGTCGGCGCCGATCTGCCAGCGCACGGCTTCCAGCGTGCCGTCGCGGCCTTCAAGCCCACTGATGGTTGCGCCTGTCACTACTTGGACATTGGCAAGACCGCGGATGCGTTCGACTAGGTAGCGGGACATCGTTGCCCCCAGGTCGGATCTGCGCACCAGCATCCAGACCTTGACGCCTTGGCTCGCCAAATAAACGGCGGCCTGGCCGGCGGAGTTGCCGGCGCCGACCAGCGCAACTTCCTGATTGGCGCACAGCTTCGCTTCCAGGGGCGACGCCCAGTAGTGAACGCTCGATGCCTCGAAGGCGTCGAGCTTCTCGCATGCGAGCCGCCGATATCTCGCTCCGGTTGCGAGTACCACAGAGCGCGCGCTCACCCGCTCGCCGATCTGCAGATTTAAAGTGAAGCTGGCCCGTGCACCGTCGTGTGCGACGAGCCTGGTCGCCTCGTCGGGGATCGCCATCTCGGCTCCAAATTTCTGCGCCTGATTGTAGGCACGAGCCATCAGCGCCATACCGCTAATTCCAGTCGGGAAGCCGAGATAGTTCTCAATCCGCGCCGATGCGCCGGCCTGCCCTCCGAATGCACGGCAATCGAGGACCACGACTGACAGACCTTCCGACGCCGCATAGACAGCAGTGGCAAGGCCGGCTGGTCCGGCACCGACCACGGCGACATCATAGAGACGGTCCGGATCGATCGGCCGCACCAAACCAAGGCAGCGCGCCAACTCGTTCTCACCGGGATTGCGTAGCATTTGTCCGCTCGGGCACAGCACGATCGGCAACTGTCCGGGATCGATTTGGAAACGTTCAATCAGTACCTTTGCAGGTGCGTCAGTCTCGGGGTTGAGCAGTTGGTGGGGATGACCATTGCGGCGGAGAAAACCTTGCAGCCGCAGCACGTCACCATTCTCGGCGCGACCAAGGATGATCGGTCCACCGATCCCAGCTTGCAGGATAGCGACGCGGCGCAGGATCAAAGCGCGCATGATGCGCTCGCCGAGTTCGGCTTCCGCAATCATCAGCGCGCGCAGCCGCTCTCGCGGGATGATCAGTGCTTCTACCGAATCCTGAGCGATCGCGTCTACGAGCGCCGGACGGCCCGACAATAGCGACAGTTCGCCCAGGAAGTTCCCGACGCCGTGGATGACGATCGGCTTGTGATTATCGAAATGGTCGCGCTCGGTGACCGCGACCTTACCGGCGAGAATGACCATAAGGCCGGGAGCGACATGACCGGTGGTCCAGAGCGATTCACCGGGCAGAAACGAGCGCACGTCGCCAAACCGGCGTACCCGCTCGATTTCTAGGGAATCGAGTGTGGGAAATATCTGCTCGCGCCGTTGTTCGCGAATGGACTGCAAGCGATCAATGGGCACGTTCAAAAACTCGTCACTAAGACCTTTGGCCGGAGCGTTACAGGGTTAGCGGACATTCGCAAATCACCCGCGGGAAACAGACACCTCGCGGCGGTCTCTCCGAAATCCGATCAGATGTTTTAATCAAGCGGCTGCCAGAGCAGCAGCCCCTTTATTTCCTGCACCAGCCGAATATATGCGTCAGTCGTTATTGCACAATCCTCGTTTTTCACTGGCGCAGAAAAGCCGCATCGAGAGCCGCGTTGCATCGCGCGGAAACTGAACGCCTGGCCGTTGTCAGGCATCCGAGAATATTGCCTTGACCCGCGACAACGCCTTGGCAACGATGCGCTGCGTCCCTATCACACGCACGCACAACATGGTGCGCCAATGCAGCGCACCTTTTGGAGAGGTTTTCTTGGTTCTTTTCGAGGCATTCAAGCATGTTGTTTGCGGCCACGGGCACACCGGTGCACAGTTTTATAAGTTCTTTGCCGCAAGCTAACCCGACTGCTCTTTTGTTTTGCGCTTGAGCAACATTGAAATGGGCGGCAGAAATTAGGATGGCAACGGAGAGACGCCACGTGATCGCCGCGATGGCACTAAAGCGAACAGTCCCTTGCATCATTTTCTCCTCCAAAGCTTTCATCATAGGGCTTTCTCAGAATGATAGCGACTGCCAGGAATTTCCCTTTTATCTCGCGATCGACGGGAGCGGCCCGAAGGGATCTGTAGGCTTCTTTTCGTCCATGCTTGCTCCTTGCAGGCATGTGAGCAATTCAACGTAGCCAGCCGCGGCCGCCCGGTTTGTTGTCACTTGAATGCATCGTGAAGCATCTGATTGCTTGAATTGCGGCCATAGCTTTGCGAGCTGATCACGTGCTGCCTGTTCGTCCTGCGTGCACTTCAACGGTGTTTCCACCGAGCCCGATCCCCGACAGGTCGCGGCGATGTCGAATTTAGGTGGCCCTCCTTCCGCAGCAGCAGTCATCTGCGAACCAAGAACGCTGACACAAATTGAAAGCAAGATTGTATGTTTGATGCTCACGGTTTTCTCCTTTCACCGATGGCAGTGAAAAGCGTGGCCGGCGTGCTGGTGGCAAACGTGCTTTGCCGACCCATGCCCGGACGCCACGCCGATCAGTGCAAACATGAACGGGATCACTAGCAAGATGGTTCGCATGGCTTCTTCTCCTTTCAGCTCTAGAAGCACTCACGGGCGGCAGCGTGCCGATCCCGCACGGGGCCGATCGGACTAAACTTTGGCCACTGCGCTGGATCGATTACGGCAATGATATTGACCCATCCATGCATCCCTGAACCGAACGAACGAAGATTTCCAACATGCTATAGGATACTCTTGTCGGATCGCCACTCAAATGCAAACTCGGCTTTGATTGCTGAGAGCTGAAATAGCAAAGGATGAAAACCCATGCCGCGTATTAGTTATATCGAGGAGTCCAAAAAGACCCCGCAGATAATTGCGCTGATCGAATCCGCAAAGAAGACCGGCGCGCCGGACCCCCGGGTAGTCAGCATTATGACTCGCAGTGAGGTCGGCACGGCCTGGGTCGAGTGCTGGAATAAAGTTCTCTATAAGGGCGTATTGCCGCACAAACTCAAAGAAATGTGCCGCATAAGGATTTCGGTGGCGCACCAATGCGGCTACTGCTCGACCGTGCGCTCAAACGTTGCAAAGGCGGAGGGCCTCACAGAGGATATGATCGATCACCTTCTCACCTCCTATGAGACGAGTAGCCATTTCACCGCTCGCGAACGGGCGGCGCTGCACTACGCGGACCTTTTCAAACAAGGCGAGCACGCGATCGATAAAGATGAAGTGTACGAGGAACTGAAGAAGCACTTCAGCGAGGAAGAAATCATCGAGCTCGGAATGCTCTGCGCACAGACTGATGGCGTCGGCAAGCTCGTTAAATCTTTGAACGTGGTGAGTTGGGACGACGCCTGCAGCCTAAACCCGAAGCTGAAGCAGGGCACGACCGCCGAAGCGGCCGAATAACCAATCGGGCTAGCGAACGTCCCGCAGCCAGTTAGTTCTCAGTTTTACGTCGCGTGGAGCGGTGGCTCAACCGAAGGTTTTCACGCTGCGTTCCGGGTGACTTCGGAGCAGCACCTTTGCGAGGTTGGCGTTGCGGCCTTTTCTTTCTCTGAAGCTGGGCCAACGCTGATCGCGCTCCCCCAGAAAGATTATCGAATGAATGCGCGAACCTAGGCGCGTATTGGTTTCCTGTGGACGCAGGGTGTTCGCGCCGTCTGCTCGGCTCACGAATCAGTGACAATGCGAGCCACGGGGGCATGGCGTCCCTATCGGGGCGATCCATTTGACGCAGGGGGGTATTCTAACAATGCAACCATCCGCCGTGTGGATTATCTACACGCTGATGTTCGGATATCCAGTGCCAACACTGGAGGCACGTCAGTTCACTAGCGAGAGCGCTTGCATCATCCACATGCGCTCCTTCAGCCAGCAAATCATCGACGCCTTCAAGCTCGTGTGCGCTAGGCAATCGATCGTCCCCGCGAGTTCGTGAACGCAGTGGCTTATTTTGGGGTGGTGGGCCGCTCCAACTGCTGGCGAAATCTGAGAAGGAGAGGTCGAGGTGTAAGAAGAGGCCGCGGTTGTCATGTAACCGCGGCCGCCGCGAGAGAACGAGTCACGCCTTAATCGCTCGGGTGCTTGTCTAGCCCCTTCTTAACCTCCGCAAGGATTCCGCTGAGGTTGTAGGTTTCCGGCGCTTGCAGTGGCGGAAACTTTTCGTAAGTAGTTAGGTGCTTCAGCCAAAGCTGCTGACCGATGGGGAGCAGGT
>Ga0207779_1000186_pt1 | contig 13601 bp, 13 predicted proteins | sample LuqExpMetageno44_FD_187802 | JGI IMG/M metagenome (GOLD analysis project Ga0207779, IMG submission 187802) | Tropical forest soil microbial communities from Luquillo Experimental Forest, Puerto Rico - Sample 44 (SPAdes) | ecosystem: Environmental > Terrestrial > Soil > Tropical forest ...
GCCGATTCCGGAGAGAAGCACGAGCCCGCGAGTGACATTCATCTGTCGTGGACAGTCTAAAGCGCTTGACCCAGATCGGCCGATTAGAGAAGCGGACATCAACTGTTTGGACGAGAACTTCGTGTATCGGATGTCCAATACTCAGTTTGTGTGACTGTTGGTTGGCGCTTTAGCTGGTCGGCTTGCTCGAGATAGCTGTCTGCCAGGATTGTCAGCCGTTCCTTCGTGATCGGGTCTGATGTTCTCCGAGCCAACGTGTAAAAGCGTCGGGCTATGCTCTTAAGTTCTTCTATGGGCATGACAACAATTAACCCGACAGCCTGCTTAAATATCTTCCTGCTGTGTCGTTAATCGTATCATTCACCCAAATTTCTTCGCGTATCCACAACAACGCCGGCCGAGTACCCCATCTAATGGGATGGTCCGGCCGTGCTCCTACTCGGGCAGCACTATACTGGTCAGAGGCACCCAGTTGAATGAGTGAACAGCGTCAGCCTTTTCACCCGACACCGACGTGACCTAAAGTTAGTCCGAGGGCGTAAAACCGCGGGAGATGAATTTGCCCAAGGTCCGCGTCAACGACATCGATATGTATTATAAAATTCATGGCAAGGGCCCACCGCTTGTCCATGTCGGCGGCCTTGCGGGTGACGCTCGCACTTGGCAGCGGCAGATCGAAGACCTTGCCCAGCACTATCAGGTGCTTTGCTTCGACAACCGCGGCACCGGCCGCACTGACTGTCCGGATTTGCCATACTCAACCAAGTTGTTTGCCGACGATACGGTTGGCCTAATGGATGTGGTGGGCATCGAGCGAGCGCATGTCTATGGCATTTCGATGGGCGGCGGCATCGTGCAGGAAGTGGCAATTAATTATCCGAGCCGAGTTTTGAGCTTGGTGATTTAATTGCTCGTTTGCCAAAATGGACCGCTATGGTGCTCGCGTCACTGAAAATATTATGAACGTTTATAAAGCGCAGGGCCCGCAGGAAGCCGCCCGTCATATGACGCTGTTTTGCTATACGCTGCCATTTTTCAATAGTCATAAAGACGAGATCGACGCAAAAGAAAAATCTATCGGCGATGCGCAACGCCCGACCCATGCCTTCATCCAATCAACGAAAGCTTGCCTTGGGCATGACGCGCATTCTCGATTAGGTCAGATTAAGGTCCCGACGCTCATCAATTGCGGGTCCGAGGACACCTGGTGCTCCGCCTCTTGCTCGCAGGAACTCGCGAGACTGATCCCTGGAGCGAAGCTCAAGCTTTATCCGAACTCGAGCCATTTCTTCCTGAACGAGCACTTCGATCACAGCATGGCGGACATTCTTGCCTTTCTCGGCTCTGTCGAAATTAGGTCTGGCGAGGCGGATTAGAAATCGGTAGCGGAGGAAGCTGAGCGCTATCGCTCAGCGGATCTTGCGCAGCCTGACGATCAAGTCGATGCGGGCGATCTCGTAGCCATCCGGCGCCCTCGGGTGCTCTTCCAGCTTCAGGTCGAGGTCGGGAATATCTACCAACTCGTAGCTGTTCTCCAGGTAGAAGTGATGATGCGCACTGACCCTAGTATCAAAGTAGGTTTTGTTGCCGTCGACACAAACCCGCCGCAGCAGTCCCGCTTCGGTCAGTTGGTTGAGCGTGTTGTAAACGGTGGCGAGCGAGACCGGGATCCTGGCCTGGGTCGCCTCCTCAAACAGCATTTCCGCCGTTAGGTGGCGAGCACCCTTGCCTAACAAGAGCCGGCTAAGCGCCACGCGCTGCCGGGTCGGACGCAAGCCCGCCAATCGTAACATCTCGTTGACGTCGCGCCACGGACAATCGGTCGACATTACCTCGCGTGCAGGCGGTGACAGGATCACGTTGCCGCCTCCGATGATTGTGCGAACGTTCACAGGCCCTTCCGTAGAATCCGTCAATCTGTCTTGGCAGGACAGCAACGAGCCCCGACTGAGCTTGTTGCTTGGCGTCGAACCTCCGCCGGATCCACCGGCGGAGGTTTAGATGTTGATGATGCTAGGGGGGATCAGCCCGCCCTGCCCGCGCTGGAAGCCACTTTGGCCGCCAGCGCGGACATGCGAGCGGGACGAGTTGCGTCAGAACTTCATTCCAACTGCTAGCGAGACGACCTGACGGTCGCTTAGCGCGTCGTAAGTCCCCACGGTCAGTGCCGGATTCCAGGCAACTTCGGCGAAATACTTCTTGCCGTATTCAGCGCGCAGCTTGAGGTTCAGCAACACGCGGCCCTCGCTGAACACACCATCATAGGACCAGCCCCTAACGTCTTGGCTCAGGCCGATTGTCGGCGTGACGGTCATTCCTGGCATGAATAGGTTTTCGTATTGCAGCGACGAGGTCAAACGATAACCCCATGCGAACGAGCTTACGTACCCGTTCAGGCTGCACTGATAGGGCGGCGCCCCAGGGGTGCAAACGCCGCCGACTGGGCCAAGCCCGAATACGTCAATGCGACCGTAGCGACGGACGTTTTGATCGGGCAAATCGTAAACCGATTTCGCGCCGAACTCGCCGCCGAGCACAAGCGCCTTGGCTCCAAGGACCCCGGGCACAATCTGCCTGGCACCGAGAACCAAGTTGCCGACCTGCAGTCGATCGAAGGCGTTAACGACCGAACCGGGAGACGCAGCCGCGTACAGCGATCGCAACTGCGTCGGCCCCGTGGCCGTCAGCAGGGCGTTAAGAACGTCCGCGGCGTTGTACTGGATGGGCGCGTTTGGCTTATAGACATATTCGCCGTAGAGCGTCGTTGCCTTGAGCTGGGTCGTAAAGTTGAAGGCAAAGCTGTCGACCCCTTCAGCATATCGCTCGAAATACATGGGATTGCCCGGCGCGTTCGGGATGAACAGCGGAGCCGTTCTGGTCGAGGTGATGGTCGCAGCAGTGGGCGTCGGGTTATCGACGTGCGAATAATAGGCGCCGAACTTGGTGCTGATCGGCTCGGCGACGTAGGAGCCACCGAAGCCGAACTGGGCGTCATGATTGTCCGGCGTCGAAGCACGGTTGATATCAAAGCCGGTAGCGAGAGCAAGAGGATCGGCGAGCGGCCCGAACACGACGTCGTTGCAACCTGGCGCGACCCAGTCCGCCCCCGAAAACAGCATGCCGCATCCCGGCAGTATGCTGCGCGGATTCGTAAACAGTGCAAACGCTTCGAGGGTCATCCGATCGAACAGGCCGACCCGGGCCCACGCGCCGGGCGTTGGTGCGAATATTTCCTCGGGCTGAACGCCTGGACGATTCAGGGCGGCGTAGTTGACGGCGTTCATAGAGAACGCAAAGCCACCCGGGATCATCGTTGGCAGGCCCCACGGCACGAGAATGTCGCCGGCCCGCCCTTCGAACGCCACGTCCCCCGCCCTCTGCTTCACATATCCATAGGCTTCTAGCGGCGCGATGCCGAGCGAACGAGCACCAGGGTCCCATCCGCTTTGGCTCAGCGGTCCGCCTGAAAGATAACCGCCGGACGTATTGCCCCACCGCACGTCGTGCGTCGCGAGCGTGTAGTCGTACCAGGCCATGCCGCGCGCAAAAACGCCGATCATATTCTGATAGTTTGCGTCGACGGTGAGGAACGCCTTTGCGACGCTTGATACGGGCTTTCCACTATCCCAGTTAAGATTGCCGTCATCGGCATTGACACCGCCGACCGCCTTGCCCGGAATGCCTAGCAGTTTGCCGTTCGCTGGCGGAACGAGAATTGGATTGCGGTCGGTCGTGCGGATTGAGGTGCCGAGGGTCGCTACACCCGAAACCGTCACACCCCAATCGCCAAATTGATAGTGACCAGGAACGGGCGCGGCCGGTGGCGGCGCATTCGTGATCGGTGGCGCGTCGTTCGGGATCGGCGGCACGTCGGCGGCGCTCGCGACGCTATGTAGGGCGAGCACCATAGCGGCCGATGACAGCAAGCCAAGAAGGCCAGTTCGAACGAGATGCCTCTCCAAGGTGATTGGAGTTTTTACAATTGTCACGGTCGTTCCCCCTCTACTGCCTTTTGTCGGCTTGGTTATTGAACAAGCTTAATTTAGGTTCACGCGGCGCGTTGCATCGCGCCGGCGAAGTGACCCTGGGCTTCAGCAAAATCCGCGGTGTTCTTTCTCTCCGCGTCGTAGGTGCGCGCGGCGAGCAACAGCGTCGCGGCCGCTACGAGGCTGAACGTCGGAACGATGGCCAACGCGGGCCCTAGGCCGATGGCATCGGACAAGGCGCCCGAGAGGAACGGCCCCAGGGCCAAACCGAGGAGGTTCTGCACGAGCGAGAGAACCGAGCAACCGGTAGCGCGCACGCCGGGGTGAGTAACGTCGATCACGACCGCCGTTACGGGCCCGACTGTGCAGGTCATGAGAAAGCCACCGACCGCAATCAATATAAATTGCGCTTGCGGCGAGAGGCTGACGCCCAGTACCGGTGCTCCGAACGCGACTGTGAATACCACAAACGTCGCAACGCAACCGGCTGCCATTGCAACGAATCTGGCGCGCTCTCCGTACAGTCCCGCACGATCCACCATCGCGCCAGAGACAAGGCTGCCGACTGCACCGATGAGGACGATCAGACCGGCTTTCACGCCGGCGGCGCCCGGCTCGATTCCATGGACACGATTGAGGAAGCTCGGCAACCACACCCAGATCGACGAAAGCACTATGAGCTGCGCGGGTGCTGCGACGCATATCCACATCATCGTTCGCGATCGCGTCAGCACATGTACAATTCGGCGCGCGACGCCGCCAGCCGAATGCGTCGCATGTTCGAGCTCCGGCGTGAGCTTGACCGTCTTGTAGTCGCGCACAAAAAGATAGAGGCCGGCCAGCAGCAGTCCCGGAAACCCGACGACGCCGAACGCCGACTGCCAGCCCCACTTCGACGCGATGACGCCACCAAGCATCACTCCGAGCAGCGATCCGACAGAAGCCGAGGCAAAGAAGGCGGCCAGCAGCGAACCGCGCATCCGCGTCGGGAAATGGCTCGCGATCAGAGCGGCGCCGACGGAACCATAGCCGGCCTCGCCAACGCCTACGATTCCACGGGCAAGCAACAACTGCGAATAATTGCCCGTAAACATGCAAGAGATGGTCGCCAGGCTCCACGCGGCCGCCATCACGGCGACGCTCTTGACGCGGCTCAGCCTGTCGGCGGCGAGCGCGACCGGAATGCCGCCCAGCGCCACCACAAAGGACACGATCGCAACCAGGGCGCCAAGCTCCTTGTCGGACAGCCCCCAATCGGCCTTCAGATGCGGGAACATCGAGACGATGACCTGGCGGTCCACATAGTCGAACACCATCAGACCGATCGTCATCGCGAAGGCGAACCAGGCTGCACTCCGGCTGTGGAGATATTCATCCGAGATGGGGAGGTCTGTGCCGTTCGCGTGGAGATTCATCGGCGTTTCAATCCTGTTGTTTTTGGTCAGGGTACGAGCACGGTTGCGCCGGTGGTCGCGCGCGATTCAACGGCGCGATGCGCATCGCCGGCCTGGTCAAGCGCAAACACCTGTTTCGGTTCGCTGGAGATCTTGCCGGCGCGCACCAGATCGAACACGTCTTTCGCCATGGCAAGCATGTGGGCGCGTGGCGTGATGTAGTGCATCATCGCCGGGCGCGTAACCCACAGCGAGCCCTTCGCGGCGAGGACCATGGTATCGATCTCGACTTTGCCGGAAGACGTTCCATTGCTGACGAGCACCCCGCGCGGCTGCAAGCTGTCGAGCGAGGCCATCAGCGTGTCCTTGCCGACAGAATCGTAGACAACCGGAACACCCTTGCCGTCGGTGATTTCGCGGACGCGCTTTGCGATGTCCTCCCGCGTCGAGACGATCGTGTGCGCGCAGCCGTGCGCCTTGGCGATCTCGGCCTTTTCGTCCGAACCAACAACGCCGATCATGGTGACGCCGATCGCGCGCGCCCATTGGCAGGCGATCAGACCGACGCCGCCGGCGGCCGCGTGATACAGGATCGTCTCTCCACCCTTCAGCGGGTAGACTTGACGGAACAGGTATTGCGCCGTCATCCCCTTCATCATCAGGGTCGAGGCGATCTTGTCGGACACGTCCTCGGGCAGCGGAATCAGCACCTCCGCCGGCATGACGCGGACGTCGGAATAGGCGCCTTGGGGACCGATGAGATAGCCGACCCGGTCGCCGACGCGAATATCGGTCACGCCCGGTCCAACGGCTTCGACGACGCCCACGGCGTCCGAGCCGAGGCCGTTCGGCAGCTGCAGCGGATAAAGGCCGGTCCGGAAATAGACATCGATGAAGTTGACCGCGACGTAGGTGTGGCGCACCCGCGCCTGTCCCGGTCCCGGGTCGCCAACATCGACGGTTTCCAATTTTAGGACGTCCGGTCCGCCGGTTCTATCGAAGCGTATTGCTTTCGGCATCTTCTCTTCTTTTCTCGTGTTCTTGTTGTGCGTGCCGGCGTGTCGCGCCGGCCAGCTCTTTGATCAATTCATCGGCGCGCGGCCAGTCGCCGTACCCGGACGCCGGGTTGAGATGGCCGACTGCTCCGAGATTGACCAGGCGACTGCCCCAGGCTTCGCTCAATTCCAAAATCTGGTCGAACCTGCCGAGCGGATCGTCCAGACTGGCGGCAACGACACTTGGAAATGGCAACGGCTCTCGCGGAACGGGCAACCATCCACCCTTTTCAAGCGCATCCATCGTCGGATAACCGGCAGGCATTGGAGATTCGAGATCGGGCGGAACGGCGAGCAGCGCGCCGGCGACTGGCCGCTTCGTCCGCACTGCCCAATGCACGACCATGATGCTGCCGGCGCTGTGGCCGACCACAATCAGGGGGCCTTGAACGGCATTCGCGGCAGACTCAATTGCATCAAGCCGCGGGACGAGATCGACGTTCGCGCGGCCCATCGGCTCGACCGAGACCGCGCGCGGGGTGCGCGCGGCCAAAAGGGTCTGCCAGTGATCTGGCGCGTGATCTCGCAGGCCCGGAACGATGAGAACGGTCGTGTCCGTCATCAACGGGACTATTCTGCCGCCTGCTGGAAGGCGCGAAGACCCGTACGGTTCGGAGCAAAGCCGTTCTTCGCCAGCGTCTCTTCGATGCTGTTGTAGAACGTGCCGATCTTCAGGAGCTTCTTCGCTTCCTTGCCGGTCGCGATGTCACGGCCGAATTCACGCGATATGCGCACGAGCTGCTCGATCTGCTGCACCGTCGTTATCTTGCGCTCGCGGTTCTGGCTCCAAAGGTTATCCTCGATGCCACAGCGGACGTGCAGGCCCATTGCGATCGCCATCATGTTGACCGGCAGCGTGTTGAGCATCGAGCTTTCAAGCGTCAGCACGGCGTCGTCTGGCGTCGCGCGCAGGAAGTTCGCGAGGTTGTAAACGTTCGGCGCATCCATGCCGCCACCGATCGCGACCCAGTTCATCACCAGCGGGCCCTTGTAGACGCCGCGTCGGATCATGCGCTCGACTGTCTCGAAGCTGTTGATGTTATAGAACTGGAACGCGCTCTGGATCCCCTTGGCGCTGAGCCGCTTGACGTGCTCCTCCGCCCAGGTCGGGCCGCCCGGCACGATCATCTCGCGAAACGCTTCGCGCAGCGCGGGTTCGCCGATCGAGGTGCCGGCATAGTCGCGCGGATCCATCTGCTCGATGATGTTCATCTGCGAGGTGTTGACGGTGACCGTCACCTGGTCCGGCGTCGGGGTCAGCTCGGCGAGCATGTGACGGGTGTCGTCAGACAGCCACTTCGCCTTCTCGCCTTCGCTCTCCGGTGCGAAGGAAATCGAGCCGCCGACCTGCAGCACCATGTCCGGCACCGCAATACGCAGTCGCGCCAATAACTCGTTGAACTTGGAGAGCCGCTTCGAGCCCTTGCCGTCGGCTTCGCGAACGTGAACATGCAGCACGGTGGCGCCGGCGTTGTAACAATCGACTGCCTTCTGCACCTGCTCGTCCATGGTCACGGCGATGTCTTCGGGGAAATCCGAAGGCAGCCATTCGGGACCGTAGGGAGCCGCGGTAATCACCAGCCTGTCTTGATTCTCGGGATGAAGTGCGCCGTCGAGGAAGTTCATGGTTGTTTCCTTGCGATGAAATGAAGTGGTTCAGTGCATTCAGAACGTGGCGTCGCCTTTGATGCCCGCTCGCTCCATCTTTCGATGGCAGGGCGAATAATCCATCACGGCATAGTGCTGCGTTGAGCGATTGTCCCAGAAGGCGACGCTGTTCTTCTTCCAGCGCCAGCGCACCTGATATTCGGGGATGTAAGCCTGGCTGATCAGGTAGTTCAGCAAGTGGCTCGCTCCCGGACTGTAGTCTTGCCCGACGCGAACATTCGCGGCGGTATGGAAATTCGTGAAGTGTGTAGCGAACGCGTTGACGAACAGGATCTTCTCGCCGGTTTCTGGGTGCGTGCGCACGACCGGATGCTCCGCGTCGGGGTACTGCGCCTTCAACCCGTGACGCTTCTCGATCGGCATCGCAGCGCCAAATGTCGATTCAATGCTATGGCGGGCGCGCAGGCCGGCGATTTGTGTCTTGATGTGCTCGGGCAAGCGCTCATAAGCGAGAACCATGTTCGCCCACATCGTGTCGCCGCCGACGTCCGGGCATTCGACGCAGCGCAGCACACAGCCGAACGGGGGCTGCTCGCGCCAAGTGGCGTCCGTGTGCCAAGCGTTTTCGTAGCGGTCGTTCGGCTTGTCCGGCGACTTGTAGATTCGCACGAGGCCGGGATGATCAGGGTCGCTGCCGGCGACCGGGTGATCTTCGAGATTGCCGAAGTGCTGCGCGAAAGCGACATGTTCGGCGCGCGAAATGTCCTGGTCGCGAAAAAACAAAACCTTGTGCTTCAAAAGAAGCCTGCGGATCTCAGCCATCATCGCAAAATCGCGCGAGGCGGCGCCGAGATTCACATTGCCAATCTCCGCGCCGATGGCGCAGGTGAGCTGCTCGACTTGCAGCGATCCCAACGATGTCGCCTGGACGATCGCCGGGGCCCTTTTTGTGGTCGCGTTCATAGCGGTACTCCCATACTCTTGCCGAACGTCAGTCCCGCGCGGACACGCGCCGCGAGCGAGCAGTTCTTCTTTTTTGATGTCTTGCAAAGCGGCGCAGTCAGCCGCTTCCGCCCGTCGGGCAGAATCCCCAGTCCCCTTCCCCTCGCGTGCGCCTGTTGATCAGCGTCTTTGTTGGATTGACTATTATTCGCAGAATTCCCGGCCGCGCTTTTCAATCGACGACAATTACTTGTCATTTGACGACACTATGCGACGGGGTTTAGCTGGGGAAGAATGTCTGCAACCATCAGGTCTGCATCACTCGCGAACTATGCCGACGTTGCCCGCCAGGTCGGAATAGATCCCTTGCGTATGTTGCGGCGCTTCCGCATCGACGCCAGAGCCCTTCGAGACGGCGAGATGCGCGTACCGGTCAAGCGGGTCGCCGCGCTCCTAGAGGCCACTGCCGATGCAGCCGGCTGCTCCGATTTTGGATTGCGGATGGCCGACCAGCGACGCGTGTCCGATCTCGGCGTTATTAGCCTCGTGGTGTCGCACCAGCCCACCGTGCGAGATGTGCTCGACACCATGGTCCGATACCGCAACCTTCTCAACGCGGCTCTGGCATTGCATGTCGAAGAGGCGGGCGACGTCGCTGTGGTGAAGGAAGAGCTGGTCGTCGACTTCGACTCCCCGAAAATTCAATCGTACGAGCTTGCAATCGGAATCTTGTCACGCCTCTTTCATTCGATCCTTGGCTCTCAATGGCGACCGATCAGCGCGCATTTCACGCATGCACGCCCAAAGAGTGTGTCGCTCCATCGAAAGCTTTTTGGCGAGCACATCGAGTTTGAGAGCGACTTCAATGGACTTACCTGCCTGAAGGCCGATCTGCACCGGCCGAACGCAGTTGTCGATCCGAAGCTCGCTCGGTACGCGGCGCAGTTCGTCGATTCGATAAATTCGGTTGAGCAGACTTCGACGGCCCACGAGGTACGAAAGTCAATCTATCTACTGTTGCCGCTGGGCGATGCAACGATATCGCGCGTGGCGAGCAGCCTCGGCCTGCACGAGAGGACATTGCAGCGTCTGTTGGCGGCCGACGACGCAGCATTTTCCGATCTGCTCAATGGCGTACGCCGCGAACTTGCCGAACGGTATCTCTCCAATCGTTCCCATTCCTTGACCCGCATCGCCGAAATGCTGGGATACTCACAGCTAAGTTCGTTCACACGATGGTTCGTCGGCGAGTTCGGTACTCCTCCAGGGGTGTGGAGAGACCGGAATCCGCCGTCGCAGCCAATCGCTGGGCAGAAGCAAAGCCACCGATAAGCGGGGCCGTGTCGCATTTTCAGGGCGGCGAGCTTTGATTTTTAGTAAGACGAACCCTGATTTTAAGGAACTTTCAGCCCCTCGCCGCGCTTGTCTGTCTTGCGTCAATCCGCATCGAACAGGAGCGCGTCATGTTTGAACGACGTCTTATTTTCGTTGCTGAGATGTCCGCCTTGCTCACTCTGCTGAGCTTCACCGGTACCACATATGCTGCGCCCGCCGCGGCAAAGTATGCCGCCTCGTACGAACTCGGCTACCCCCAACACCTGGCTTGCCAATGCTCGCCACTCCCGAGACCCGGTTTGCAACCAGACTACCAATTCTACTTTGACACACCCGGCTATTTCCCCGGGTTCTTGCCTGCGGCCGGCATGGCGCGGCACCTTGATCCGCCTGTCGGCTCGGGTTTCTCAGAAGGCCCGTTTGGCGTTCATTGATATACGAAGCCTTCTCTGCTCTGACGCGGCCGAACCAAAAGGGGCCGCGCCTCGGAGCCTCTCTGGTCGGCGCGACTGCGACGCGTGCCTCCGCCACCGTCGCGACCTTCTTGCTTTGACCTCGGCGCACGTTGTCTTGTTGGAGTGAGTCATCGCGCCCTGGATCGCCTCAACGGCGGAGATCATTGAATTCCTTCATCACCGCGCCGGTCCGTAGATCGCGCTGGTTCCGGCAGATCGCGCGCGCCGCATGTATCCCCGACGAGGTGTGGAATATGGACTCCCGCGCTGGCGGGGCGACGGAAGCCGACGAAGCTGGTAAGGAGACATTGCCGCCCTGGCAACCCTTAAAGAAATGATCGAAGTAAAGGGTATGCTCCTGCACAGAATGCGAAGAGCGGCAGGATTTTGCCGACAGCTCTGCTGCCGACAGCTCTGCTGAAGGTAGCTATCGAAATAGAACAACTTAAGAACATTCCGCGTACGGAGGCTCGCGCGTTTGTTTCGGACTGCCAAGTCCTTGCGAATTCCCGCCAGTGCGGTGGCATCCCGCTGGCACCATTCATCGACGTTTCTTAGAGCTTGCGGCAAGCCGAGGACGTTTTGCAGGCAGCTTCAGATCAGGGTCATTAGCCGCCATCAGCGCGACCCGCGTCTAGGTCCGCTCTGCTCCTCAGAGCAGACGCCGTGTACAAATTCGGCTTGGGCCCGTGTGACCGTTGGAATGATTAAATACAATTCAACGTCCACAATGCCGCTGGTTACGAGCAGCTCATGGGCCGCTGGAGCCAAAGACTTGTGCGTCCATTTATCGAGTGATGTCTATCACTGGAGGGGCTTCAAACCGACGCGCGCGTGATGCGCATCACATCACGCAATCGGTGAGTTTGGTCAGATCAATTTGTTTCACCTAGGAAATTCTCCTCCCACACCTAGGTAGATCACTGTCATGAAACTGGCCCCGGCTCGCCGGGGTCTTTTTCGTACGGCGGGCGAGTTTTCACGGCTGCCAAGACAGGCGCGCGGCCTTTCTGTTTTTAATGGATTTCAGAAGCTTGTATTAAGTCGTGAAAAAAGGAGCGATGGCCCTTTTGACCTCGGACTTTCGTCAATGAATAACCTTCCCGTAAATATCCTACCAGATATGGTCCCGGTACTCCGGATGCCGACCAATTCAGAAAAACGAGCACGTTAGAGGCCGCCAACCTGAACGGCGGCCTCTTTCTTTTTAATTGTGGGACTTGTTACCGAGTTCTTATGCGGGCGGGAACAAGATCCGGGCGGCGAAGCTGCCGGCAACACCACCGGCCAGTATCCAAAGTGACATACGGAATGCAAAATTCTCGTACGCGCGAGAAAGAAAGGGACGAAGACCGTCGGCTACTAAATGTGTCATGGAGAGGCCCCCCGTTAACTATGTGCACCGTGGGCTTTTGGGGGCGCTTTGACTTTTCGCAAGCAGCGGCGAGATTCCTGATACTTGCTACTTGCGACAATACGAAAGTCCGACCTCATGGATCGGAGGGGCGTCTTGTCTCTCAAGTTCGTTTTTATATCGCGAAACTAGCAGACAGAGAGCGGAGCTGCTCAGCGCCAGGATAGCGCGAGAGCGTGTCCGCTATGGGCCAATAACAGACGATAGGGAACATGTGACAAGCGCGCCCACGCCATTTTGATTTAAATCATGGAACGATGTCTGACAATTGTTATTGCATGACATGCCGATGTCTTGCGTCAATCGCATCGGACAGGAGTGCGTCATGTTTGAACGACGTCTTGTTTTCGTTGCCGCGGCCTCGCTTACTCTGCTGAGCTTCACCGATACGACATATGCAGCACCTGCCGCGGCAACGTATGCCGCCCCGGCTTGCCGATGCTCGCTACTCCCGAGACCCGGTTTGCAACCAGACTACCAATTCTACTATGACACACCCGGATATTTCCCCGGGTTCTTGCCTGCGGCCGGCATGGCGCGGCACCTTGAACCGCCTGTCGGCTCAGGTTTCTCAGAAGGCCCGTTTGGCGTTCGTTGATATACGAAGCTTTATCTCCTCTGACGCCGGTGAGGCCAGCGCCGTGGGGGGTCTCATCCCTCGCCTGTTAGTCACATACCAGCCGTCGAACGGCGACAGGCTGGCCGTGTCGCCATGCGCGAACGACAGTGATCCTGCAAGACGACGCATACGCAGACCCCGCGCTCGCGAACGACGGATTTAGATTACAAAAGCCCCGGCTGCCCCCGATCACGTTTGGACGGCACTGTTCGATCGAGGCGTAGCTGCAATCCCACGTCACATTCCCAGTGCCATTATCGACCACAGCACACCAGCGTCCCGGGCCGTAGAATTGTGCATCAGCAGAAAGCGGAAGCATTAACACTGTCGCCAGCGCAGCTGGAATAGCCAATTTCGAGAACATAGTGGCCCCCATTCGTTTCCAGGACAATAGCCGTGCTCCGTTCCAAAAGCCGTGCTCCGTTCCAAAATAATTGTAAGGGCATTCGCTTTGATTTCTCTAGCCTCCCTTAGGTGAGGTACGCGGAGGTCTCCACCTCCGTTGTCTCTAAAACGATCCAAGAGCATCATGACTACACCCTGGGATCCTTCCATCTGCATGTGGTTCTGGTGGTGAAGCTTCCTTGATCAATCTCAAGGCGCTAAATTAGGTTTCGACTTAATGAATCGTCACATGACGCGGCGCTTTTCCAAATCCAAGTTTGCCAACGCGGACAGAATTACGCTCTGGGCCGTTGGGGCAGTTATTCTTTGTTTGGCATTATTCGCGCTTTTGTATTTCCTGTAACTTCGGTCGCGATAGCGGCAACACCTTTACTCGGATAACTCGAAT
>Ga0207779_1000191_pt1 | contig 13375 bp, 13 predicted proteins | sample LuqExpMetageno44_FD_187802 | JGI IMG/M metagenome (GOLD analysis project Ga0207779, IMG submission 187802) | Tropical forest soil microbial communities from Luquillo Experimental Forest, Puerto Rico - Sample 44 (SPAdes) | ecosystem: Environmental > Terrestrial > Soil > Tropical forest ...
CAACCGTCGAGCCACCAATCATGGGCAGATAGTGACCTACCGTACGTTCGAATGCGTGCGCCAGCGGAAGAATCGACAAGAACACATCATTTCGGAGCGGCGGGATAAGTGCACCCGAGCCCTGGGCGTTCCACAACAGGGCGAAATGCGACAGCATCACGCCTTTCGGCCGGCCCGTGGTCCCGGAGGTGTATATCAAGGTCGCGAGGTCGGTGGGCTTGACCGAATGGGGCGAAGGCGGCTCCGTGATGTCAGCGAGGACGTCGGCAAGTCCCCGGATGACTAGGCCGGTTGAGCGGGGCGCGAATCCGCGCTCAAGCTCGCTGATCCACACAATCTCCAGCGACGGGAATTCAGAACGGCGCGATGACAACGCGGTCCATCGGGCCGCGCTGTCAAGGAGAACCAGACGCGCATCCGAATGGCCGAGTAGATATGCATTGCTGGCGACAGTGTCGTGAGGATAGAGGCCAACCACGACCAGACCCGAGCCATGCGCTGCTATATCGAGACATGCCCAGTCACTTCCGTTCGGCAGCAGTATCGCTACACGATCATTCGGTTTTAGATTTGCCAGAGCGAGGGCAGCTCGGAAGCGGTCGACGCGCTCCGAGATCTTACGCCAGCTGTGATCGCGCCATACGCGCTTCGTATAATCGTAGTCACGGTAGGCGATGGCATCCGGGCAGCGTCGAACGCGCTCGCGAAAAAGCCCCCAGAGGGTGACTGCCTGGGAGGCGGTGATGATATCTTCGCCGCCGTCAACCTGCTGATCTTGTCCTCCCATCGAGCACTCCATCGCAGTGGGTAAATATAGCTGAAGTTTCAGCCGCGCCGGGTTTGATCAGCGTCAAACAGTGACCGGGTGGCCAGCCGATTTTTTCCAGAATAGGAAAGCCTTGACAGGCGAACCCGCCGTTAGTTGATGCTGATCACAAAATGCGGAAGCGCCGATTGATAACGTGGTGCTGATCTTGTGCACGAACTGCATCCCCATGGCATCCGATTTGTCGAGGTCTTGCCGTCCAGCCCGAATCGAGCGCGATCTTGAGATCGATAGTCTCGGTCGAACTGAGCTAATCCTGCGCATCGAACGGGCCTTCCATGTGCGTCTACCAGCTCAGATGATTGGGGAGTCCGAAAGCGTGCAGGGATTTGATTCAGGCGCTTGAGCAGGCCGCCCTGGCGGGTTGCGGGCATGGTGGAAATAGTGCCCGTTCACGCTTTGCCTTCCGTACTGGCAGCCAGCGATGCGCAGACTCTACTTGAGGTCCTCGAGTGGCATGAGGCGAGGCTTCCTCAACGGCTACACCTAATCGTGCTACAGGAGACCATACTTGGAAGTCTTACCTACGCCGAGCTCGCTACGAAAGCGCGCGCTTTGGCTCGCCGACTGGCGGCGCGGGACGTAGCGCCAGGTGACAATTGGTAATTGCGCCATGCTACTCCCCGCCACGGTCAAATCTGACTGGATGGTGGCGCGACAGCCGGTCAGCCGCGCGAATAGGCTCGGGCAAACGGAAATGGCCGGTGCAGCGGAGCACAACATCGATTGCCGTTTGCAGACTAATCCGATGGCCAATCGAGACAAATACTGGCTGTACAGCAGACCTCGTGCGGAGCACAGCACCGATGGTCTCGCCCCTATCGGTGAGCGGTGACCAAGCACCGCGCTCGATGTTCGGTTCCTCGTACGTGCCAACGAGACACGACTTGGCCACCCCTATTGTCGGTATATCGGTGAGTAGACCCAAGTGGCACGCCAGGCCGAAGCGCCGTGGATGTGCCAGCCCGTGACCGTCCACCAATAACACATCCGGCCTCACGGACAGCTGATGCAGGGCCTCCACAATCGCCGGTGCTTCTCGGATGGACAGCAGGCCCGGCACATAAGGAAAGGTAAGCCGCCGGTGGACCAAGGCGCTTCCAACAGCGGCAAGGTTCGGTAAGCTCATTACCACGACAGCCGCCCAAACTTTGCCCGCGCAGTAATGCGCATCGGCGCCGGCTGCCTCATGCACAACGCCGAGTTTGTCCTTGGTGACGACTCGCCCACGTAGTCTTTCCTGCAGCTGGCGCGCTTCCGCAGGCGAGACTGGCCAGCGCTTTTCGGGCATTTGCCGTCTCATGTCGGTAATGTTCTGACAACGGCACGGCAGCGAGGACAAATCCCGATCTGGCGCTCTAGTTTTTCTGCGATCATCAAAGCTACCGGCCGCTGTTTCGCAGTTTGATCTGCCTCAACGCCTTGTTTGCGCCACCACCGATTATACGACGGCAAGGAGTCTTGCCCTTAGGGGGGACGCTATGTCCTTCGCAACGCAAAGCAGCTCTCGGCCAGTCGCGCAGCCAGCGCCCACGCAAACAATCTGGTTCGCGTCAAACTGGCGTGTATTGGTCGCCGTCATTGCACTAATCGCTAGCCCGTCCCTGCCGCCAACTGGCCTATCCTCAACTTACAAGATCAAGCTTCTGACTGATTGCAAGGTGACGTACCTACTCGCCAGCGATGGGCACAATGTCGGTATCGCGTCTGAGCCTAATCATGACGGTCGCGGATTCCTGGTGAACACCAAACAACCTGACGAACTTTACCCTGATCCGGCTGCTTCACGCGGGTTGCAGTGCGCAAAGAGGGTTCCTGGTGGTGGATTAATTGACTCAATATGCGGTCCAGTGCCCCTGCTAATAAAAAGCTGTCAGCCGGTCCACTAATGATCTCAAATTTTCATTCGCTATATACACACGATTTCATACGAATTGCCTCTTGTGTCCCAAGCACACGGGTGGCCCATGTCGCGTCAAATCTGGCTGAGACAATTGGGCTTGTTAAGGAGGGCGAAGCGCTTAAGGCTGCCCTCATGATATTCCCGGAACTCGGCTTATCGGCTTATGCACTCGACGACCTGCTCTTTCAAGATGCGCTCCTCGATAGCGTTGAAGGAGCCATTGCTCGGCTTGTTGAAACCTCAAAGGAGCTTTATCCGGTATTGGTCGTAGGGGCGCCAATACGATGCGAAGGTCAGCTTTTCAACGCCGCAATCGCAATCCATCGTGGGAGGGTCCTTGGCGTTGTGCCAAAGACTTATCTGCCGAACTACCGCGAATTCTACGAACGACGGCATTTCACATCAGGCGCACGCATTCGCCAGCGACGGGTGCTTTTAGCAGGCCACGAGGTACCATTCGGCACTGATCTTTTATTTTGTTCGACTGGATCGGTACGTTTCAACTTCTATATCGAGATTTGCGAAGACTTCTGGGCACCTTTGCCACCATCGACGATCGCCGCTCTCGCTGGTGCTGAAATCCTTGTCAATCTGTCCGCTAGTAACGTCGTGATCGGCAAGGCCGACACGCGACGCCTACTGTGCGCAAGCCAATCGGCTCGCGCGATCGCGGCCTATGCCTATTCAGCCGCTGGTCCGGGGGAGTCGACGACCGATCTCGCGTGGGATGGCCACGCGGCGATTTTCGAATGCGGTGATCAGTTGGCCGAAAGCGAACGGTTTCCACGCGGCTCGGCACTAATCACAGCCGATGTCGATCTCGGGCGCATCCGGCAGGAACGCATGCGCTTCAATACTTTCAGAGATTGTGCGCACGAGGAATCGGAGCGAACGGCCGCGTTCCGCAGCGTTACATTTGCCCTTGATGCCCCCACCAAAGAGGCCACGCTTAAACGACTGATTGACCGCTTCCCCTTTGCGCCATCCGAACCGGCCAAGCTGCGCGAACACTGCTACGAAGCCTACAACATCCAGGTACAAGGACTGACCACACGGCTTAAGGCTGCCAAGATAGAACGAGTCGTTGTGGGCGTTTCGGGTGGCCTCGATTCAACACAAGCGCTGATTGTCGCCGCCCGAGCAATGGATTGGCTCGGTTTTCCTCGTAAGAACGTGCTCGCTTACACACTACCTGGGTTCGCCACTTCTGATCAAACCAAGAGCAATGCGTGGGCGCTCATGCACGCTCTCAACGTAACTGGCGCCGAAGTCGACATTCGTCCCGCTGCCAAACAGCTGCTGAACGACCTCAAGCATCCCTTCGCGCGCGGCGAGGCTGTTTATGACACCACTTTCGAAAATGTTCAGGCTGGATTGCGGACAGATTATTTGTTTCGGCTTGCCAACCAGAATGAGGCTTTAGTTGTTGGTACCGGTGATCTTTCTGAGCTTGCGCTGGGCTGGTGCACCTACGGCGTAGGCGACCAGATGTCCCACTACAATGTCAATGCCTCTGTTGCGAAAACTTTGATTCAACATCTCATTCGCTTCGTCGCCCATTCAGGCGAGGTAGACGAGAGTACGGCACGCGTACTTCACGCTATCTTGGCCACCAAAATTTCACCTGAGCTCGTGCCAGCGCGGGTAGATGAAGCCATTCAATCGAGCGAGAGGATGATCGGGCCATACGCACTCCAGGACTTCAATCTCTATTACCTAACGCGATATGGATTCCGACCATCGAAAATCGTGTTTCTGGCACATCACGCATGGAGCGAGGTCGAACACGGCGTTTGGCCGTCTGATATTGCGGCGAGCCAGCGAAAAGCTTACTCGATCGGCGAAATTCGGCATTGGCTCTCAGTTTTTCTGGTTCGCTTTTTTGCCAACCAGTTCAAGCGCTCTGCGTTGCCAAATGGACCGAAAATTTCATCCGGCGGATCGCTGTCGCCACGCGGCGACTGGCGCGCTCCGTCAGACGCGTTCGCCGACACCTGGCTTGCCGAGCTCACCAATAATGTGCCCGAGGTGTAAGAGCAGGTTCGTGGTGGTGAATATCTTCACGACCTTATTGAATCCATTGCCCGACAGGATCCGGTCTGCTGACTATTAAATCAACAAACTGAAATGGTGCCGAACAAAGGTGGCGAATGGAGAAGATATCGCGTCAGTCGGCGGGGTAGTCGGGCATGCCGACTCTGGTTATTACGTAGCCACGAAATTTGTAGTTGAAGGCCTGTCGGAAGCGCTCGCGCAAGAGGTCGTGACCATTCGTGGTTTCGAGAGCGTCAAATTGTGTGAGGACGCGGTACAGCGGCGATGAGGCCAGCCTCAATCAGCCGCTCGACCGATGCCCGGCTTTGGCCAATAGCGTCGCGTGCGCGTCGCTCAAGTTCATCTCGATCCAATGGATTGAGTGCTAAACCTTCCGTGACTGCGGCAACGCCCGTTGCGGCCGCGACGCGTGCCGCGGCCGTCCAATCGTCCATCGATGGTAGGAGTCGATCCGGGCTGAGACCTTTTTCTCTGGCGGCAGCTACTAATTCCTCGGCTGCGGCGATGGCCATGCCATTGCTGATTGTGCGCGCCCGGACGTCCAATACGCCACGGAAAAGCCCGGGAAACACCAGCGAATTATTGACCTGGTTGGGAAAGTCACTGCGTCCGGTCGCAACAATCTGTGCGCCCGCGTTGCGCGCAACATCTGGCCAGATTTCAGGTATTGGATTGGCGCAGGCGAGCACGATTGCGTTTGCCCCCATAGTCCGAATCCAATCGGGGAAAATGACATCTGGCCCGGACCGACTAAACGCAATACAGACGTCGGCTCCCCTGAATGCCAACTCTGCCCCGCCTCGGCGCTTATCACCGTTACTTTCGAGGCATATTCGCCATTTGTCGACAAATTCAGCTTTTTGCTGATCTATATCGCTCCGCCCAGCATGAAGAATACCTTTCGTATCGCAAGCAATGATTGCTTTCGGGTCGAGGCCATAAGCAGTCAACAATCGATAGGTAGCGACATTTGCAGCACCGACACCAAATAACACGATGCGTATCTTATCGAGTGGCTTACCTACGACGTCCAAGGCAGCAAGCAAGGCCGCCAGGACTGCCGTGGCAGAGCCCTGTTGATCGTCATGCCAGACCGGTATGGAAACCCGGTGGCGCGCCTCATCGAGAACCTTGAAGCATTTTGGCTGGGCGATGTCCTCGAGATTTATCCCGCCGAAGGATGGCTCGATCATTTCAACCACGCGCACAATATCGGCCGCGTCACGTGCGCGAATGCACAGTGGCACTGCATCCACACCGCCGAACATCTTAAAGAGGAGGGTCTTGCCCTCCATGACCGGCAGACCGGCCTCTGGACCGATGTCGCCGAGCCCAAGCACGCGCGAACCGTCCGAGACGATGGCAATCGTGTTGCCCCGATTTGTGTAAGCAAATGCCGACTCCGGATCGACCGTGATCGCGCGGCAGGGCTCGGCAACCCCCGGCGTGTACCAAATTGCGAGATCGTGCAGGTTGCTTACGGGAACCTTGGCTTGTGTTTGGATTTTGCCGCGGTAGCGCGCATGCATTGCGAGCGCGCGATTAGCTAGATCGTCGACTACATTTGAGGCCTTATTCGATTTTTGTGTAGCAAGAGCCATGGCCTCGTTCTTCGCTTGTTCGGAATGCCGCTTCATTTCGGCCGGCTGCGCGACGCCCTAAACGGTCAAATCATGGAAATTCTACAGCTCGGGCTGATGATTTAGATCAAACCGCGTCTTTACACAAATAGCTGAAGACGGCGCCTCGAATAAGTATGGCAGCGGTAACTAAAGTTAGCCTCATCGGCAACGTTTTGCGCTCAGCTGAGATAAAGGGAAGAAGACACCACCACGCGGTCTTTCTGTTTCATTCAGCATTCGCTGCTGTGACTTTTCACACAAGCCGTCTTGAATGCATAACATTTAGGTTCCATTGTGATCTACGATGAGGTCGCTCGGGGCTAAATTCGAGTACTCATGTCCGAGGGGTCCAGCCTGTCCGCAGCTCGATTTTCGAAGTTCTGCCGCCGAGTACACCGTGCGCCGCATTTCGGTCTCGACCTAGCTGGATGCCTTGCATACGTCATTTCGCGCACGCAATTCTTGCTGCCGATCCTGCCAATTCGGAGGTAATCATGGCCGAGAATAGCTCTCAGCGACACACAGAACTGATTGCCAAGGTCTTCCTTGAGCTCGGCGCGCAACTACTACCTCACGAACGCGAACAACTAAGTTTCAGTGTGGAAAAAAATACTGATGATTGGTTCATCGCGATTTGCAAATGCGGAGACCATAGATTGCGACTGGTTGTTGAAGACAATCAACTAACTTGGGCTGAGGGCAAAAAAGCTGGGGTCGGTGAATTTACCGTCGAACAGGCGATTAGTCTAATCGTAAGGTTTGTGCGCGGTGCGACGGCTAGTTGATTGATGCGCCGATAGAATAGCGTGACGCAGGAGCTCAGAGTATTCGATCATTAGAGGACGCGGCTTGCCGTCTTCGTCGCCTCGGCTGCGCGTCAGCGGTGCCATCACAATGCGGTTTGTTAACTGATATCGTCCAAGCCGCACCGGTCGGAACAGATCGGAGCGCGTCTGATCTTTCTCACCGACGGTCTGCCATTTCGTTTCTCCGGATGAAGTGACAAGTGCGCAATCGAGGGTAAAACGCATTGATCCGCGTCAAACCGCATTGATCCGCGTTAAAGGGTCGATGACGCCGGTGTAGGTCAGAACTGTGGTTTGGCTGACGTCTACTTTGGATCCGAAAGCTTCTGCTGGCGAAGAGAAGAACCAGGCCGGTTCCCGGCAAGAGTTGGAATATTCTGCTGCGTCTGTAAGGCAAACAAAGTCTCGGAATGGCTGCACGCCATGAGTGGACCGGTGGAGCCAGAGCCCTCTATGTCAAGCAGGTGAGAATAGAGACGCTCCAAAATTGTCCGCTATTGACGCTGTGGACGGCTCCTCCACCGGCACGTGAGTGCCATGAAAATGGGTCTGTTTGAGCCTGTCCCTCCTGAAAATCATCGGAAATGCTCACGCTCTGCCAATCATCTGCCGTGCTCGCCGCCCCAACATCACGCGGCGAGATCGGATGGGTCTAGCAACGGTAATCCCAGACTTTCCGCGACTGGCCTGCTTGTAATGGCGCCGCGATGTATGTTGAGCCCCGCCCGCAAGTGGGGATCCTGGGCGAAAGCTTTCAGCCCTTTGGCGGCAATAGCGAGACCGAAGGGAAGCGTCGCGTTGTTGTGCGCGTGGCTTGAGGTCAATGGCACGGCGGCAGGAATGTTTGCAACGCAATAGTGGATGACCCCATCAACCTCATAAGTTGGGTTCGCATGCGTCGTTGGGTGAGATGTTTCGAAGCACCCGCCCTGGTCGATTGCTACGTCAACGATAACCGCGCCCTGCTTCATCAGCTTCAGCATTTCTCGGCTAACAAGTCTTGGCGTGCTCGCCCCAGGAATCAGCACCGCACCGATCACGGCATCCGCTTCGGCAAGCTCACTATCAAGTGCGGCAAGCGTCGAGAAGCGCGTACGAACGCGTCCGGAAAATAGACTATTGAGCTCGCGAAGCCGTGCAATCGAACGATCAAGAATAGTTACGCTGGCTTCCATCCCGATTGCAATCTTAGCAGCATTCGCTCCCGCAACCCCGCCCCCAATGATGAGTACATTGGCAGGTGCAACACCGGGAACACCGCCTATCAGGAGTCCCCGACCACCTGCCGTACGCCGCAAAGCACCCGCCGCGGCTTCAATTGAAAGTCGGCCAGCGACCTCGCTCATCGGTGCGAGCAGTGGGAGACCGCCTTGGTCATCGGTCACGGTCTCATAAGCGACGGCTGTGCAACCGGATTTCAATAGTCCTTCGGTCTGTGCACGATCGGCGGCCAAATGAAGATAAGCGAAAAGAATTTGGCCTTCCCGTAGCTGCGACCATTCGGAGGGTTGCGGTTCCTTCACCTTGACGATCATGTTCGCGCGGTGAAAAATTTCTTCCGGCGTGTCGACCAATTCGGCGCCACGACTACGATAGTCTGAATCGAGGGCACCCATTCCAATACCAGCGGAGACTTGAACGAGAACCCGGTGCCCATGTGCGACATATTCGCCAACACTGTCAGGGGTCAGGCCGACGCGATATTCCTGCTCCTTGATTTCTTTGGGAACGCCTACCAGCATAAACCTTTCCTTCAAACAAAAATGACCAGACTTTGTTTAGGTTATCAATAGCGAACGGGCATCTCTCACAGTTCAATCACCGATTAGAAATCTCCGCTTTGCTCCGCAGGGCCGCTCGAAGACGGTTTTGGGGGTCCTTTAAAACCGAGGGCGCTTGTTGAGGGCAGATGCGCGAGACGAAAAGGGGACCCAACGAGGACACTGGCTCAGTCGATCCGCTGACAGCGATAACCGTCATCGCGCTCTTCGCGATGACAATCCTGATCGGTCGCTTGCAGCGAACCCTATAGTACCAGGCCATCTTCTGTGCGCTACGAATGTCGTCGGCGTTTAGCTTGAAGGTCTCGCCTGATCTTGACTTTGTGGATCATCGCACTCGCCCCTTGTGTTGTTTCGGGCGAACTTGGTAGCCGCTGATGGGCATCAGCGATATTGTCCGAAAGGACAGATGGGTTGCCCGCTGAACTTTTGCGCGATTCGTCGACATCAAACAGAGGCCCCGGGACATCCAGGCTGTGTGAAAACTCCCCGGAACGTTCTGAACGCGCAATTAAAGAAGCGAACATACTGTTAAGCCTTGATCGCTCGCCGCCGCTATTGTCCTTTCGGGAGTTGCGAGGATTGCGACAAATGATCGCAGGCGGCTCTGCTCTCATCACCCGCGCTGAACTCCTAGGCCACGCTCTCTCACACGCACTGCGCAAGGTGCGCTAGGATGGTCGCATGGGGCCTGAACTGCGCCGCAACCGATGCGAGGCGCGTTATGCCGACTGGATTCCTAGCCTCTTCATTCGTCACGCTAGTCCTCGTGGTCGATCCCCTGGGTCTGGTGCCAAGCTTCATCTCCATTACGCACGACCTGCCCGAGCGCGCGCGTCGCGACGTCGCGCTGCGCGCCGCGTTTATTGCGGCCACCATCCTCGCCGGCAGCGCGCTGATCGGCGACTGGCTGTTGCGCACGCTGGCCATCTCCCTTCCGGCCTTTCGCATCGCCGGGGGCCTGCTGCTGTTTTCGATCGCCTCGGAAATGGTGTTCGGCCTGCGCATCGAACGGCAGTCGCGCCAGGCCGAGGAAGCGCTCGAGGAGCACGTGCGCAACATTGCCGCCTTCCCGCTTGCCATCCCGCTGATGGCTGGCCCCGGCGCGATCACGGCGACGGTGTTACTCGCGGGCCGCGCCAACGGTGCGCCCGTCAGGATTGCAATCCTTCTCGCGGTCATCGCGATCGTGTCGGCGCTGTGCTTCGTGGTGTTCGCGCTCGCGGCACGCATCGCCGGTTTCGTCGGTGCCACCGGCAACGTCGTACTCTCGCGCCTGCTCGGCGTGATTCTAGCGGCGCTCGCCGTGCAGTATATAGTCGATGGCGTGCGCGCAGCGATTTCGGGATGAAGCATCGTCCCAGGGCAGCACTTAGAAATTGGAACAGAGTGACTGTTCTTTCGAGTGTACGAGGAAGCGCCGATGCGCCCCTAGCACCAAGCTCCGGCCCTTAAGACAGGCGCCAGCTTAACGAACGACCACGCAAGACCTTGGGATTCGCAACCCAGCAGAGAGATTTAACGCCTGTGTTGCATCGACCAGTGGAGCCGCCAGCCAAAAGCGGACACCTACTAAAATCAGCTGGCGACCGTTTTCATTGACTAGCGGTGGAACAAAAACCCCGGGCATCAGCCCGGGGTGCAAAAATATTTTCGCAGACTGTCGGCAACCCTCAAGTTGCCTTTACCTCGATCTTCTTTGCAGGCTTTTGGGCCTCGGCCTTCTTGGGAAGCGTCAACGTAAGCACGCCCTTCTTGAAGCCTGCTTCGATCTTGTCGGTCTCAACAGTTTCCGGCACTTCGAAGCTGCGTTCGAACGAGCCAAAGCTACGTTCCTGCAGGTAATAGTCCTTCTGCTTTTCCTCTTTTTCTTCCCGCTTCTCACCCTTTATGGTCAGCACCCCATCGGCCACTTTGACCTCGATGTTCTTTTCATCCATGCCGGGTAGCTCAGCAGTGATTTCATATGCCTTCTCACTCTCGACAACGTCGACAGCCGGCATAGCGGGCCACTTCAGTTGGCTGCGGAACAACGGTGCGGCCGGAAAAAGTGACCGACGGAATGGCTGCCACGGGCCCCGGCCAAAATCTTCAAACAACCGGTCGATTTCATCGCGAAGGCTTTCAAAGGGCTGATATGCTTGGAGCTTTGACGAGGGCTTTTCGATCTTTTCCTGCTTCACAGGTACTTTGGTTACACTTTCAGCCATGATGGGACCTCCCTAAATTCGAACTGCTTCCTCGTAAGCGGTTGAGAGTAAAGTGCATTGATGCAGATCAAGCGATGTTGCTGGGGGGTCCGCTCAAATCTGGACGCTCCGTAAAATCCACGTTTGCTCATCAAAAAATTGTTGATCGACTGCGCACTTAGCAATCGGTTGGTTGCGCCGAATCAGCCGATCTCGGCATCATGTCAATATGAGCGCAACAGTCATCAAATTTCCCGGCGCGCGTGAAAGCGGCGGTAAACCTGCGCATAATGTCAAGAGTGCGCAGGTTTCCGATGAAGTTATCGCACCACTTACCGATTTTGAGATTGCCGCGATCGAAAGCCTAGGGGCTATCTTTCAGGCGGGAGGCACCGAAGCCTTCAACTTCGCTGCGAAACGCCAACTTTTCATACTCGCTTCGTTGATAAAGCGGATCTTAGGCGAAGATGGACTAAACGAATTGCTGACGGCTGCGGAATGGGTCTGAATCCGCTTTGGGCCGATTCTGTTGAAAAAGTCCCAAGCTCAAGTACATTGTAGCGATTAACGGCGGTCAGTCAGCCCGGCGACCAAATCATCCTCTATCCGAGCGACCGCATTACGGACGGTGTCCGTGTGCAGTCACGGTAGCTCCGCAAGCCTGCGCCTGACGTAAAAATACTGCACCTAGGGTATAACTGGCTCCGTTGTACAGGATTACAAAAATCTGTCGTTCTCGCCGGACGAGATTCAAACTTATGCAACCGCGCGGTTTGCCCCGCCACGTTGTGGTGTTCGGCTTAATAAGCCTACTCACCGCAATGTCGTCAGCCATGGTCTACGGCCTGCTGCCGGTCTTCCTGGTTCGCGCGCTCGGGGCGACCAGTGTCGCGGTCGGTCTTATCGAAGGCATTGCCGAAGGAGCAATGTCGCTCGCGCGCATTTTCTCAGGCCTTGCAAGCGATTGGCTTGGTCGGCGCAAGTCACTTGTCCTGCTCGGCTATGCCATATCGGCGGTCAATAAGGTGATGTTTCCGCTTGCCGGCGCCGTCTCTACCGTGCTGGCGGCACGAATTATCGACCGCATTGGCAAGGGTGTGCGCGACGCCCCACGCGACGCCTTCATGACAGATGTGACGCCGATTCGGGTTCGCGCTTCCGGCTTCGGCCTGCGGCTAGCCTTCTACACCACCGGATTTGTGATCGGCCCGCTCGCCGCGATAGGCCTCATGCGCGCAAGTAACGACAATTTTCGCCTTGTGTTCTGGATCGCGGTAATCCCGGCTACGATTGCTATCTTCGTGCTCCTATTCGGGATTAAGGAAAAAGTCCCAAGGCCTTTCGCCGTTCGTCCGCTGCAGTTGCGGCATAACGACATTTTTCAGTTTACCAGCCGGTTCTGGTGGGCGATTGCGGTGGCGAGTCTGCTGGCACTCGCGCGCTTTAGCTATGCATTCCTAATCCTGAAGGCCAACGAGGTTGGGATTGATCCGGCCTATGTGCCGATCATGTTGGTCGTCATGCATCTCTTTTATGCGGTTGCCGCTTTTCCGTTCGGCATTCTTGCCGACCATATCGACCGGCGGCTGCAACTGATGATGGGCGCCGGCGTCCTCATCTGCGCTGACATCGTTTTAGCAATAGCAGGGGAAGCATGGCTTACCGGCGTCGGCGCAGGCCTTTGGGGTTTGCAGTTGGCGATGACGCAGGGGTTGTTATCGGCATCGGTCGCCGACGCCGCACCGGAGACCTTGCGCGGGACTGCATTTGGCATTTTTGACCTAGCCATTGGCGCCGCGAGTTTTGTGGCGAGCACGGCTGCAGGCACGATCTGGCTGACCCTCGGCTCCGAGTTGACCTTCCTGTTCAGCGCGATGGTTGCATCCCTGGCTATTTTTCTCTTGCTGAGCAAGCGCATTTCGATCTGATCCCGACACATTTAGGCGATTCACGCACCTGTCAACGTGATAAACTTCGTAAAGGCTTGCCGTGATAGGCATGGAGGGAATCGTCGGTTGTGACTTTATAACTTCTGTATTAGCCGGCAGATACGTTCAAAACTCGGTGTGCATTATTGAAGGATGAAATAATAGCCAAGCTGGAGAAGCGGCTCGGGCGTTTGCACGCGCGGCTTCGTCTCGGAGTTGAGGCAGATCATGAGGCGCAGGTATTCGGACAAGGCATCAATTATTT
>Ga0207779_1000217_pt1 | contig 12676 bp, 14 predicted proteins | sample LuqExpMetageno44_FD_187802 | JGI IMG/M metagenome (GOLD analysis project Ga0207779, IMG submission 187802) | Tropical forest soil microbial communities from Luquillo Experimental Forest, Puerto Rico - Sample 44 (SPAdes) | ecosystem: Environmental > Terrestrial > Soil > Tropical forest ...
AGCCCCTCCGGAGGCCGACCACCCATGAGTCACAGAAAAACTGATTTGGGAATCCCTCACCGCTCAAAATCTGCCAAAGTAGTGCTAGGCCGAACTTGCAAACGATGTCTGCTCTGAGAAGAGAGCGGACCTAGACGCGGGGCGGGCTAATGGCGGCTAATCACCCAAACCGGACATGGAGCGGCGGCGCCTACTTCACCGGAAAGAGTAGCGCGAGCGTGATGCGCAATGACCCGGTTGAAGCCCCGGTCGGGCGCTCCACGTTATAATACGCTGCATGTTATTTATCGCTGGTTTCAGGTTTGCATTGCTAAGTCAGCGACGCAAACCTCACCATCGGTGACGTAGTGGTTAACTTGGTGACCTCCTAAGTGGCGACCACTTTTATACAAAGCGACTTCGCCGACAGCACTGTTTTTCCTTAACTCATCTAAAATGTAGTCTCGTTCGGCGTTCGTATCCGAGTCTGTAGCATGTGTAATCTGGAACGTAAGACGAGTTAAAGAAAGGCCGGTATCTTTGGTGGCGGCTCCCACCCAGTGAACACGCGCACCGTCAGGCGGCCGGTCTGTGTTTAGCCAGAAGCTGGGTTTACCCAACGCGGATTCGGAATGCGAAAGGCTTAAAGCCCAAAATCGAATATGATGGCGTTTCCGCGGGCTGTTGTCGATTGCCTTCTGAAATCCGACGTCCTGGCCGCGGCCAAAAAGGTAGAGTGTGCTAAACGGAGCCGTGGGGTAAGCACTGTTAAATACGAACGCGCGGACCATGGCCCATGAACTTTCGAGACTGAGCCGATCAGCCCCCGACCAGCCTGCAGCCGAAAACGCAGCCTGAAGTTGTTGAAGCGTCCCTGTCAATATCACGTTGACTGGGTCGCCGGGCAAACCATCAGCAGTCGTTGTGTAGCGAGGAACACGTTTGCGCTTAAGAATTTTTAGGCCCATGCGAAGGGTATGTGGCAGAACGATATATGCAGCGATTCCATAAGTAAGGGCCAATGCCAGGACCCAGGGCAACCTCCGATCCGTTAATTCAAAGAAAAAAACTATCAACCAAACGCTCAGGACGCCTAAGGCTAAAACCAGAAGACGTTGCAACCAGCGCTTAAACACTCTCACGAGCAGCCCTCAGTCGTAACTAGGATCGAGACAACTGTGGTAACAGATATCGCACGCCGGTTCGCCGAATCCGCAAGAGCCAGTTCAAGGGCTGCAACCGCAATACACTTAGCCTTTTATCTCCGTACGGAAAAGCATTTCCGATAGGCCGCCCTTTGGGCAGTCGCACGAGCAAACGTTTAGGGCCGCTTTTGGCCCAAGCCCGACATGAGCCCTGATCCGAGGTCTCCTTTCAGGGTGCGGACGCAGAGGTGATCGGCTTACAGCCACTTCTGACCGTAGCCGACGTAAGACGCAACCTCGCTAGCAATCAGGCCAAAGCCGCTTGTTTGCGATGCGTGTGCTGCCGTTTGTTCAACTGCACGTCCGGCCGATGCGATACCGGATCGGTTGCCCATCTGCGTTCCAGAACTAAGGATTCGTCGGCTGGTATGCGCTTCAATAGGGGCCTTGGCCGGTGCGGTCGGCGTGTGCCGCTCGACCGGACTTGAATATTCGGTTCTTTCGCTCACCGGCTTTGACGAAAAGATATCCCCGAAGGTATGCTCGGCCAGCCGGCAAAACGGACAGCATAGCTGCAAAAGTATGGCATAGCGAACTCGATGTGCAGATGAGTGCCCTACCAGGACAAGCACGACAGGGCGGATTGGTTTTTGGCGTGCGTCAACGCCGTAATTCAAAAACTGTGCTAGAAGTCAATATCTAAAGAGGAATTACACATGTCGAAAACACTCTTTCTCATTTTATGCACGACAGCCTTAATTTCATTTGCTCAAGCGGCTGACGGCCCCAGGAAGTTTTCATGTACTGGTTCATTGATCGAGCCGCACGGCCTTAACCCGGCTACGAAGACTGCACAATTCTCGTTTGGCCCGAGCACAGCGACCGTCGTTGTGGATGACAGGACGATTACCGCGCCAATCACTAGCAATAATGAAGTCGCGCTGAAGTTTGCAAATGATCAAGCGGTAGCCTCTTTCTTTCATTATACGAATGATTTGTTTGTCGAGTATAAAACAGGCCATCTCGCCAAATTAAGCTGCGCCGAAGTGAACTGAAATACATACGCTCGTCTGGCTGTTGTGTATCGGCGCTGTCCACGGAGAACGGCGGCGGGGCGAGAGTGAGGCTGCGTAAACCGGCGCATACCGTAAAATCTTTTTCCGAGACGCGCGGTTCTCTGAAAGCGCCGGAGACGCTTGAAGTCCGCTACCGGGGACAAACCGGAAGAAACAGAGCGTTACCGCTTGTGAGCTTGGCTGTGTGAAAACGCTCAGCGGACGCCGCGCCGCCCCGGCGCGACTACGGCGTGATCCCGACCTTCAGCACGCCATCACGCTGGTGCGCAAACAGATCATAGGCCTGCGGCGCCTGATGTCGGTGATCGCGTCCGCCCGCGTCGATCACAACGTGGTCGGCACCGAGCCGACGCGACACCTCCCGTCGGGCCGGAACGCTCTCCACGGCAATAATTGTGGTCGCGCCGAGCAATTTGGCGCCCGCGGTTGCGCAGAGCCCGATCGGTCCCTGCGCGAACACGGCAACGGTATCGGCTATCCGAATGTTGCCGCGCTCGGCCCCGCTGAAGCCGGTGGACATGACCCTCGCTCGACTGGATACTCGCCCTTTAGGATATGAATGTCGGTGCCACAGATCGTAGTGGTGGTGACGCGCACCAAGGCATCAAGCGGGCCGACATCAGGAACCGGTTTCTCTTCGAGAACGATGCGGCCAGGCTCGACAAAGACGGCCGCCTTCATCTTCATCTTCGGCATATCGTGCGCCTTCGACTGTCAGATGACCTCCGAGGACCACAGACGCCGTGGTCGGATCAACGGTCCCGCCCCGATCCTCGGATGGCGAGCCGACTGATGGACGTGATATTGCGTCTCATACGAGTTAGCACCCGAGTCGCCGGAGTTCGCAATTCGTTTTATGCCCACCGAAACCCGGCGCTTCTTCTGAGGGCGGCTAAGGGCGCGAGCGGCCCGGAAATTCCAGCGTGTGCTGCTCCATCAGCACACGTCGGCTTTCGGCATCTTTCAACCGGCGGCCATTTATAGCTTACGGTGCCCAAGCCCGGCTTGCTCGTAGAGCGCGTTGATGTGCTTTTTCACTTCAGGAGGCGTGGTGTCCTTTTCGGGGCGATGCGCCCAACCGACCTTTTCACGAGCATAGACGGCAATCTCTTCGTCCTGCTGCGACGTGGCTCCGCTCACCCCATAGGCGCCGACCATTTCGTTGCCCCTGAAGATGGGCGCGCAGCCGCCGGATACGGCGACGCGGCCATTCGTAAGAACGGACAAGTTCGTCAGCAATTGAGGATTGCGCTCCTGGCACCACTGCTGAATCAGCAAACCGTCCTGAAACCGCGGGCTCATCGAGCGGAATGCAGCGACGGTGTAGGCCTTCGCCCAGGCGAGATCGGGTGTGACGAAGCCAGCTTCATCCATTCGTTCCAGCGCAATCAGGTTGCCTTCTGGTCCGACGACAGCAACCGAGATGGGGACGCCCACCTCTTCCGCCTTCTCGACCACGACCTTGATGAACTCACGACATTCGACAGCGCGCAATTTGGACATGAGATTCTCCATCTAATTCACCCTATTTTCGCAGTCCCGCTGCGACGACAACGGCTTCCCATTTTTTCGTTTCAGTGGCGATGAACTTCCGGAAATCGTCCGGCGATCCGCCATCGATCTCCAGCCCTGTCTTCCGCAGGGCCTCGGCTGTCTCGGGATGCTTGAGCGCCCTGTTGATCCCGTCCGATAATTTCTGGACGGCGTCGTTTGGCGTGCCTGAGGGGGCGACGAATCCCAGCCATAGGCTCGTATTGAAATTCTTCACGCCGGATTCGGACACGGTCGGAAGCTCCGGAAGCTCACTCGAGCGCTTGAGCTCCGTCGTCGCGAGCGCCTTCAACTGGCCCGATTTGATGTGAGCCAAGACGGTGGAGATTGGCGCGAACATAACCTGTGTCCGCCCCGCCAACAGGTCGGTCACGGCTTGAGCGCTACCTTGGTAAGGCACGTGCACCATCTTGATTGCGGCAGACATATTGAATAGCTCGCCGGAAAGGTGCGGAGCTGTGCCAACGCCTGACGAACCGAAGAACACTTCACCGGGCTTGGACTTCGTCAGTTTGATCAAATCCTGAACGCTCGAAATTCCGGTAGATGGATGCACCACGAGGACGAGCGGCGATGAGGTCGCGAGAGTGACCGGAGTGAAGTCTTTTGAGAAATCGAAGGATAAATTGGGCTGGAGAACGCCATTGATGACGTTTGCCACTGTGCCGAGATAAATCGTGTACCCGTCCTTGGCGCCGCGCACGACCTGCTCGGCCGCTACCGTGCTTCCGCCGCCGGGCCGATTTTCGACCAAGAACCTCTGTCCCATCGTCTCCGACAGCCGGTTCGCGATGACACGAGCTGTGATGTCGGCTGCCGCGCCCGGTCCGAAGCCGACAATGATGTGAACCGGACGATTGGGGTATGCGCTCTGCGCTTGCGCGGCGCCCAAGAGCAACGGCATAACGGCAAGCAACAGAGCAAAGTAGTTGTGACGCATCAGTGCTCCCCAAATGTTTTGACGTGTACGCCAACTGCTGAGAGGCTTGCACCGTGAGGCTAGGCGTCGCAGCCGGACCCCCCTTATCGGTCCGGACTTAAGATCGAGTTATGACCCTCGACGAATCAAATATCCCGGTGCCGATCACGCCTTCGCGCGCCTCGGCGGGAAGACCTACAGCAAACCGGAAGCCGACCGTGCACTCGCATTGACGCTCGACTTCTTCTGCCAGGATCTCGACTAAGACTCGATAGGCCCCCGACTCCCCTTTTGTTCCAGATGGTGCCCGCGCCCGGCTCATCTGTGCATGACTGCACATAATTTGAGCGCATGCCGAAGAATTCCATCGGCTCCGCAGAGCGCCTGACGCCTTTCTTGTTGGTTCCCCGGGAACATCGGTCGGATTTTCCGGGTTGTTAAAAGACATGTAGTGTGAGTGAGTCCGCCTCACGCAATTAAAGGCCACCTAGCCGTCGGCAGGTTTTTCTTTTCGCGTAGAACGGCCGCAAGTGATGTGACGTCTAAGATGCTCGACGACGGGACCCTGGTTATTCGGTGCCCCCAATGCGACGGCACGCTGCGCTTTTGGACAAAGCTCAACCCGATCTCGAAGGAAGAAGGCACGCACCGCATTTATCGCTGCGAACTTTGCGACCGTTTTGAATGGGTGTTTGATCCACCCGGCAAACGTACGTAAGTCAACATGGCAGAGGACCGTCATAGCGCCCAGATCATCAAGCTTTTCCGTGCCGCCGCTTTCGGCCCGAAAAGGATAGCTGAGCTTTGCTCGGCCTATGACATCGCTACCAAGTCACTGCAGGATCGGGGTCGCCGCCCTAAAATCGTCAATGAAGTCATCGCACAGCGCATAATAGCGTTGGCAGAAACAGGTGAGCGCGACCCCGCACGGCTTGCTGCCGGTGCGCTCAGATCGCTTGGGTTTGAGGAACGTTGAGAGCTTGCGGACGGCTCAAGTGCTGCCGCCAGGTGAACACGAGCGCGTCGCCTGAGCGAAAAAACCCCAGCGAAGGTTGCCGGGGCTAAGGAGCAACGATGCTGACTAATTCCGAAGCTTGGCGGACAGGGGTCAAGCTCTGCCAAGGGCGCCGCTCACTGAATTGAAAGTCGTCTGAGGGTTTTGGCCGAGGCCCGATATCCGATTTTGGTCATTAGCGAACACTTCATTCACGTGCGCGGGTGTCCGCTCTTGGACGCTAGAGCGGACACTGCGACTCGGCTTTTTCAGCTTAAAAAAATACGTCAGCAGCAAGGTCGCGAAGTGCAACATCCAGCAAGCGTTCGCGATTGCGTTCGCCCTTGGCGGCTGTTTTAAGGATGCGTTCAGCCAGGGTCGTCTTGAGCATTGTAGTTTGCCGCTCACGAGGGAGGCGGCTCCAAGCTTCGTCCAGAATTTCCCTCAAGGCGCTGACGGTCTCTGGATCAAGATAGACAGGCTCTTTGAGAACCATAATGCACCTTTCATTACTGTTTCCTGGCAATCACCTAACTTACCCGTCCGAGGTGGCGACAGTCTGACAGTAGGATGACCATTATCTGTTTCGACGGTAGACGCGTTAATCGTCAAAAGAATGCGTCAGTTCACATTAGTTCACATCCGCGTAATTACCGCAAAAATTTCGCGCGCTTGGCCGCACATAAGCGCAAAGGTAGCTCAGTTCACACTGATAATAGTGACTAGCCCCAACGCGGAACGAAAATTCGGCGTCGGTGTTAGCCGAAGCCCATCATTAGGATCGAAAAATAACTTGATGGGCGAATGGGAACGCGACGGGGGTGGGCTCCTAACGTCAACTGAGGAGCACCACATGAAAATGGTTCTCACCACCGCGACGTTGCTGAGTATCATCGCGACACCGGTTCTTGCGCAATCGTTCGACCCCGACGAGGGTAGCGGAAACCTTGACTTCAATTGGCAAGGCGGAAATGCACTTGCGCAGTCGCCTGCTAGTGCTCGCGCCGAAGCGGTAGAATGTATCACCCGAAGTATAGATCGGGCCACGAACCGAAGGGGACCATAGAAACGAAGGCAACGACTAGCCGTTCGTTGCACATCGCGTCGGCAAAAAAAGCGGCCCAGCGATGGGCCGCTGAGTCTCAGGGAGAGTAGAAACGATAGTTCACACCTCCACTTTTGAAAAAATCATGACCGCCGCGCGTTATTTTTGTGACCATGCTTACGGCCGCAATTAAGCGTTGGTAGATTGCGCGCAAGTTTCCAATGGCGATACACCGAACAAGTAGTCGGCGATAGGCAATTCAGTGGCCGGCGCAGCGCTGCCTGCTGGCCAGGGTAACGCCGTGACAACTCCATCGACATTCATCGCGGCAAGCTGTCTCGGCACGCCGTCGCCGTATTCGATGTGTCCGCCTCCGACGATGCCGACGACTAGCGACGATGCGTGGTTCGCGGCCGTCGTGATTGCCTCTGCCATCGCGCGATCCCAGAATAGCTGCGCGCGCACGAAGCGCTCGAAGCGTGCTGCGTCAAATCCGGGTGAGGCGGCGCTCATTGGGTGCCGATTGAACCAACCAAGCAGTCGCTCGCGGTAGGCTGCAGATGCGGGAGCCGGTTGCCCAACGCCTTCCAGTGCATCCTTATCAGTTTCGCCGGCAGCCGCTAGCCGGTTCGTCTCCCGATCAACGTTCAACGCCACCATCGGCACGTGGTTGGCTCGGGCGAGTTCAAAAAGAGGAAGATACAGTTCTGGCTCGAAACCCCAGATCCGCGACCACTCGACATCGCGTAGAAATGAGGTGGAACTCAGCTCGTCCCGAGACCAGCGGTCGAGGGAGCGCTGCACGCGCCGCGGAAACATCTCAAAGCCCAAAACGAGGTCTGGTCGCAATCTCACAAGAGCTCTCAGAGTTTCGAGCTGCCATCGATGATGCTCAGATTCGTCATGCCGTTCTCCGAGCAACACGACTCGGTTCTTCGCTAGCATCCGAGGAGCATTATCGATGAGACGGGCTGACCTGGTCTCAAGCCAGCAATTGAGCGGCACATAATTTGAGGTGTCTTTCACTGCCGGGCCCCGATCGTTTTCCCGCCATGGTAATGATCCCGGGACCCGAGCGGCAGGCGTAGAGGGCGACTGATCAGCCCACATTGAGTGGTCCGGGTCGGATGTTAGTTTAGAGCTGGCGGTTGCGCCAGCGCCCAACGGGGATTGGTACTATGGTCATCCGCCGTATCAATACAGCGGCGAGCGAGCATTGGCGGCAGGATGTGCCATGGCTGTCAACGATGAACCGGCTTGGCGGAATAAACCGATGAGCAGAGCGAACGCTAATCCCACAGCCGACGGTATCACTTGGCATACCATGACGGTGGACCAGGTGGTGAGGCGTCTCACGACCGATATTGAGAAAGGTCTAGGTGCGGGCGAAGCCTCGAGCCAGCTGCAAAAATACGGCCCAAACCGCTTGCCGGAGGGCAAGAAACGGGGGCCATTCATCCAGTTCCTGTCCCAGTTCAACAACATTCTGGTCTATGTCCTGCTCGGTGCCGGCTTCACCAAGCTGATGCTCAACCTATGGGTCGATGCGGCAATCATCTTTGGCGTGGTCGTCCTCAACGCGCTCCTCGGCTTCGTTCAGGAGGGCAAGGCCGAGAAGGCGCTTGAGTCGATCCGCAACATGCTGTCTGCGGAGGCGCGGACGCTGCGCGGCGGCGAGACGCGCATGATTGCCGCGGAGCAGCTTGTGCCGGGAGACATCGTGCTACTGGAGTCGGGGGACAAAATTCCCGCGGACCTTCGACTCATAGATGCGAAGAACCTGCGCACCGAGGAAGCGGCTCTGACCGGCCGACAAGAGCACCGATCCGGTTTCCATCAACGCGACTGTCGGGGATCGGAAGTGCATGGCGTTCTCCGGAACCATGGTGGTGTCCGGCCGTGCGACGGGCGTCGTTGTCGCGACCGGCAACCAGACGGAGCTTGGCCGCATCAATGCGCTGCTTGCCGGCGTGAGCGCGCTCGAGACGCCGCTCCTGCGCCAGATCAAGAGGTTCGGTTACGCCATTACCGCCGTCATCGCTGTCGTTAGCGCTCTGGTGTTCGCCTACGGCAAGTGGGTGAAGGGCATGGATTTCGTGGAGCTGTTCCAGGCCGTGGTCGGCATCGCCGTGTCGGTGATTCCTGAGGGCCTGCCTGCGATCATCACGATTACACTCGCGATCGGCGTACAGCGCATGGCGCAGCGCAACGCCATCATCCGGCGGCTGCCGGCGGTGGAGACGCTCGGGTCGGTATCGCGCATCTGCTCCGACAAGACCGGCACACTGACCCTGATGGAAATGATGGTGGTCTCCGCCGTCACCGCCGACGCGACATATCAGATCACCGGCGACGGCTATGCGCCGGAAGGCGAGGTCAAGAAGGATGGAAGGCCCGCGGGCAAGCAACCGGTGCTAGACCTCATGGGGCGCGTCTCCATGCTGTGCAATGACGCAGAGCTGTTCGAAGAGGATGGCGCCTGGAAGGTGGAAGGCGATCCTACCGAAGGGGCGCTCTATCCGTTCGCGGCCAAGCTTGGGATGGAACGGCAATCCGAGCTGGCTGCATCTCCGCGCGTCGACGCCATCCCGTTCGAGTCGGAGCACAAGTTCATGGCCACAATGCACAAGTCCGCCGACGGCAAGGAGCTCCTCTTCGTCAAGGGCGCGCCCGAAGTCATCCTTGAGCATTGCGACCGACAGCAGACCGCCGACGGTGAGCGGAAGCCGGTCGATGGGGCACACTTTATGAGCGCCTCCGATAAGCTCGCCGGCCAGGGTGAGCGCGTGCTGGCTCTCGCTTGGCTCGAGAATCCCGGCCTGAAGGCGGGCAGCCTCACTCCCGGCGATCTGCCGAGAAACCTCGTCCTCCTTGGCCTGATCGGCCTGCTCGACCCGCCGCGCAAGGAGGCGATCGAGGCGGTCAAGGAATGTCACGGCGGCGGCATCCGTGTGACAATGATTACCGGAGATCACAAGATCACGGCCGCGGCCATCGCCAAGATGCTCGACATTGGCGATGGAAAGATGGCGATCTCAGGCGCTGAGATTGAGCAGATGAACGATGGGGCTCTGCAGGAGAAGGTCCGCAACGTTGATGTATTCGCGCGCGCGAGCCCCGAGCACAAGCTTCGCCTGGTGAAGGCAATCCAGGCCAACAAGCAGATCGTGGCAATGACGGGCGACGGCGTGAACGATGCGCCCGCCTTGAAGAAGGCCGACATCGGCGTCGCCATGGGGATCAAGGGCACCGAGGTCACCAAGGAAGCGGCCGGAATGATTCTCGCCGACGACAACTTCGCCTCGATCACGGCCGCGGTGAAGGAAGGGCGCACCGTCTACAACAACATCGAAAAGGCCATCCTCTTCATGCTGCCGACCAACGTCGCCCAGGCGCTGGTTATCATGGTGGCGATCTTTCTCGGCTTCACCATGCCGATCACGGCGCCTCAGGTACTTTGGGTCAACATGGTGACCTCCGTTGCGCTGGGCCTCGTCATCTCGTTCGAGCCGCACGAGCTCGACGTCATGAAGCGCCTGCCGCGCGCGGTGGACCGGCCGATCCTGACCGGCTTCGGGATCTGGCGCGTCATCTTCGTCGGCTTGGCCCTGCTCGCCGTCACGTTATGGGCGTTCTTCTGGATGAAGTCGCAGGGCGCCTCAGACCAACTCGCCCGCACTGTCGCGGTCAACATGATCACGATCGGTCAGGTCTTTTATCTCCTCAACAGCCGTTATCTGCTGGACAGCTCACTCTCCCTCACGGCGCATCTGGGCAACAAGTACCTGCCGCTGGGCATCGGCGCGGTCGTGATCCTGCAGCTGCTATTCACCTACGCGCCGCCGCTGCAACGACTGTTCGACAATGAAGCCATCCCGCTTTGGGTCTGGCCGTGGCTTTTACTGGCCGGGCTAGTGTTTTTCCTCGCGGTCGAGACGGAAAAGCTCATCATCCGCTCGTCGAGCTCGTTGCGTAGGGCCGTGACCGCGCTGGAAGCCGGGACGTGACGCAGTAGCCTCATGCTCGTCGAACGGGAGTTCTAGGAGCGGATGGGAACGCAAGTCGAGAGCCGGAGCGAACCGGCCACGGCTATGTGTGGGGCAGCTTTCGGCGACTTCGCGGTGCTCGTGATGGAAGGCGTGTGCCGCCCGAAGGCTAGGCTGCATCTTTCGGAAGCTTGATCTCGCTCATCGGGTTTACCTCTCGCGCGCAAGCGCTGCCCGCGCTGCGTCAAGCTCCTTCTTCTTTGCCGCATCGATCTTCGGGTAGCTCAAGTCGAGCTTCTCGACCGCTTCCACTATCGCAGCGGCGACTATGAGTCGGGTGAACCACTTGTTGTCCGCAGGCACGACGAACCAGGGTGCTCGCGACGTCGCGGTAGCGCGGATTGCTTCCTCGAATGCGTACATGTAGTCGGCCCAGAAGCCTCGCTCGCGGACATCGGCAGAAGAGAACTTCCAATACTTCTCCGGCCGCTCCAGGCGCTGCATGAAGCGCCTCTTCTGCTCCGCGCGCGAGACGTGCAAAAAGAACTTGAGGATGATTGTCCCCTGCCTGGCGAGGTAATCCTCGAAATGCGCGATGTCGGCGAGCCGATGATCCCAGATTTTCTTGCCAACGTCCGGCCCGGGCAGCCGCTGGCGTCTGAGGACCTCGGGGTGCACGCGCACGACCAAGACCTCCTCGTAGTACGACCGGTTGAAGATGCCGATGCGCCCGCGCTCGGGCAGGCACTTGACGTAGCGCCACATGAAGTCGTGGTCCAGGTCTTCCCATGAGGGTTGCTTGAACGAGAACACCTGGCATCCCTGCGGATTGACGCCCGACATGACGTGCTTAATGGTGCCGTCCTTGCCCGCTGCATCCATCGCCGGAAACACAAGCAGCAGGGACCAGCTGTCCTGCGCGTAGAGCATGTCCTGCTCTTCCGCGAGCCACTCGACGCCGCGACTGAGAAGTTCGGCCGCCTCGCCCTTACCCAGCTGCAGGCCGCAGGTATCTGCCGGATCGACGCTCTTTAGGCGGAAGCCCTTGCCCTTGGTAATACGGAATGGGTCGACGTATTTCTGGATGCGATCGAGGATCTCTTGTCTCGCCACGCATAGTCTCCCATTTCGTAAAGGCGCAATCTAACTCCAACGTTGCGCGCTCCGCGACCACCGGTCCCGGTGTGGCTTACGGAAATCCCAAGCCTCAATCTCGGCAGCACTTCGGCTTTCGTGCCGCCGCCTCCTCAGCGCCTGGTCGATAGCCGTCCGAACCGAGTAAAAATAATTCAGTCCTGCGACGTGTGGGTCTCCGCTGACGGGCTCGTCTATTGCAGCGATTTCAATGACGGACTCTTTATTCTGGAATACGCGAAAGATAGAGCGAGGTGAGCTCACATTGTGGAGGATCACAGGGCTGCGCCGCTAGCGAGGTCGACAGGACTGTTCGGCAGTCCGCCGCTCAAGCGGTGATCACACACTGATCGCAAGCGTTGCACCGGAAAGCAGCAACAGTGCTAAAACGTCTTTTCGAAATGTCGCTTTCGTTGACGCGGCCATACAGCTTCAGTGCCAAGCCAAGCCGCGCTCATGGCAAAAACCGCAACAGCGACCGGTTGAAAGACCGTGCGTTGCTGGTCTTTCGACCAGCAGCATGGCCAGTGCGCTCTGGTGGGGTCACGATAGGAAGCAGCGGACGCGGCGTCCCGCCGCGGTCGCCGGCTTCTCCGTCTCGGAGTAGAGCGTGCTTTGCCCCGCCGATCCTATGACCAGGGGCTCCGAGTGACGCATCACAACTATTGCCTAATTCCGCCGCTTGTCCGGCCCAATTACGCCGAGGTCATTGCGCTGGAATGCCTGTGCAAACCCAAGGGGGGAACTGGACCATGAGCATTGGCAGCCTCGATGACGTGAGCTTCGGCGCGGCTGATCGCGGCTCGTCCGCGCCGAGCTTTCTGCTGCGCAGCTCCGTGCATCGGCG
>Ga0207779_1000218_pt1 | contig 12674 bp, 14 predicted proteins | sample LuqExpMetageno44_FD_187802 | JGI IMG/M metagenome (GOLD analysis project Ga0207779, IMG submission 187802) | Tropical forest soil microbial communities from Luquillo Experimental Forest, Puerto Rico - Sample 44 (SPAdes) | ecosystem: Environmental > Terrestrial > Soil > Tropical forest ...
GCAGGTCAAAAATTCAAATTCGAAAGTCAGTCCATCGGCCAGTCGTGCCAAAATGCCGCTTGTGGCACAAACTGGACATTAGTTGGGCCAGCGTATGTCCACTTTGGAGCGGACATCACCACTAGTTTCGGGTCCCTATTCAAGGGATAGGATCGAGGTCCAATAGCTTCAAAGACGCCTGTGTAGTCGAGCGAGAAAAGGGTGGCAAAGTTCATATCAAGCAAGCTGTCAATCTCACGGCGCTTGGTGCCGCAGCTGGCGGGACGAGGGGTGCCATGTGGGGAGCTTTGGTCGGTTTGCTTTTCATGAACCCGCTTGCCGGGATGGCAATCGGCGCAATTACCGGAGCGGGGGCCGGAGCCTTGTCGGGATCACTGGCGGACTACGGCATCCGCGATGACTTCGTAAAGAAGCTCAGTGCGACGATACCTGAAGACTCTTCGGCCCTTTTCGTGCTCTTCAGGAGTCTAACGGAAGACAAGGTGCTGCGTGAAATAGAGCCTTACAAGCCTCGGGTGCTGAAAACCTCCCTTTCCAATGAAGCTGAGGCAAGGCTCAGGGCGACGCTGAGCAAAGCGGCCTGATGATGCTTTAGGCTCGAAGACAGAGATACGATCAATATTTTGGCTACAAAATCCTTGAGAACGTGCACAACGCGCTAAAGGCACTCGCAGCGTAATCATGAACAAGAAAAGCGCGGGATCGGCAATGGTCCCGCGCTTCTTCTATTCGAAGCAAACACCAATGCGACGCGGTGACCGCCAAATTACCTGGCACGTTCGCTTGGTAGGGTCCGCTTTCATAATCAAAGTAAATTCGCCAGGGATGCCGATTCGGGCTCTCTATTTCGAGACAGGGCCCGGTAGTCGATAGGTCTCGCACCAGGCAATCAAAGATGAATTTATCATCCATGCAGATCGTTCCGGTCTTCAACGCCCGGTGACGCTGAATTTCTCTTTTTTCATAGTCGGAAATGTGCCGACTTGCATACAGGCAACGCAGATTCACCGTTTCGATTAACGCTAATAGCCACCGGCGTAACACGGATCAAAGCTCGGATGATAAAAACGTTGAATCAACCGAGCGTTATAAGAGACGGTATGGCCGGAGATTACATAACGCCGAAACTCGAACCAGAGGTCCGGCGCGCCAACGGTCGTTTTTACGCGGCCTTGTGTAACAGGGCCGTCCACGAAGCTCCGTGGACCGACGGCGACATGACTACCCAGGGCGGAATCTACATTGCTCTTAAATTGGCGCAGCAAGCCTACAAGGCCCACGGCTTGCCCTACGAGAGGGGCGTTTCAAACATGCACCGATACGATCCCAGACGATTTACCTGGTTCTGCGAGGACGCGGGCGATGCTGCGAACTGCCTCAAGGTCCGTGACGATAAGACGGGGCGCATAGTCGTCTGGCCGCATTTCTGATTCCAATTCGACGATCCGTCCGAGCGCACGGGCGAATCGATAAATAACAAAATCGACAAACGGCCGGTTTGCCGCCGTCCTTGATCCCCTGCGCCTATTCGCCGGGCATTCACAGATCCAGGCGTCTTTGGCGAACCACTCGTGTGTTAGTTGGCACAGCGGGCATAAAACCTGACTGAAGAACACCGGGGCGGCATGGAACGTTGCAACGTCAGCCCTAATTCCGGTCGAGATCGCTCGGCCGGTCTTCGGACAACGGATCATAACCACGCGAAAAAGAAGTTAATCATTTGTAAACAGCGCGGACTACGTACTTTGCATGGGGTTGTTTTTCAACTTTTTATGAAGTGCATCCTTTGGACAGTGATCCGATCCATTTCACACGGCTTACGTATCGACCGGTGTCTGTGGGAAGATAGGCAGCCGCGCGAAAAGAAGTTAATTATTTGCAAACATCGCGGGCTGCGTACTTTGCATGGGGTTGTTTTTCAACTTTTTATGAAGTGCATCCTTTGGACAGTGATCCGATCCTTTTCACACGTTTTGGCGCGTTTGCGTGCCTCGCGGCGCCGGAATCAGCTTGAGACTTCGTATTCCCTGTGCCCCTCTGACCAAGACACCTTCGATATCGGCGGTCGCCGACGGACCGGTCATCAGCACCGCGTATTTTGCGGTCATAAACCGCGAGTCTTTGTAGGCATGATGCAGATTGGGAACGATGTCAGCGGGATCGAGTAAAGCGACGAGATGTTGCGCGAGATAGCCCAACGCGATGACCCCGAGCTCGGCCTCGCTCAGCCAGATCGACCCCGTTTCGGCAACGGCAAACGCCGGCCGCACCACCGCAACATCGACGTCATCGAGTTCGGCAGGCAGCTTGATGTCTTGCAGATTCTTGGTGCCGTGAACCTCAGGCACAGCCGAACAGACGACCTTGGCCTCCGGGAACAGTTCGGCGACTTTCCCATTCAAATCGGTGCCGGGGACGTAATCGACAAACGTGCCGCCAAGCAGTTCAAAACCCACGCGGAAGCGAGCGAGTAAGGACGGCTCGTCGCGATCGAAGTTCGGCACCGGCGGCAGCGGGATGGCGATGCGCGGAGCATTGGCACGAACCGCATCCAATATGACGTCCCGGCTCGTCTTCACCGCTTGCCCCTATTCTCGATGTACCATTGCCGGAACGTCTTGACTGGCGGCCGCGGAACCTCGCGCTGGCGTCCCCAGGGATTGAACCAGTTGTAGATGGCAAAGCGTGGCAGATCCTCTAGTGCCGTCTCGGTCGCCGCCAAGGCCGCCCGGTATAGTTTGGGATTGCCGAACAGCTTGCCAGCCGCCTTCATGGTTGCCTTTTTCACAAAGGGCAGCTGATTGCGCTCGGCGATGACGCGCCGCCATTTGTAGATCTGGTCATGGATATTGATCTTGACCGGGCAGACGTTCGTGCAACTGCCATTGAGGGTCGAGGCAAAGGGGAGATTGCTGTATTTGCGGATATCGAAGGTCGGATCGATGATGACGCCGATCGGACCCGAATAGGTCGCGCCATAGCTCAAACCGCCGCTGCGTCGATAGACCGGACAGGTGTTCATGCAGGCCCCGCAGCGGATGCATTTGAGCGAGTACCAAAAATCGTCCATCCCAAGCCGCTCCGAGCGACCGTGATCGACCAGCACGATGTGCAGCTCGGCACCTTGCCGTGGCGCGCGGAAATGCGACGTGTATTGGGTGATTGGCGAACCGAGCGCGCTGCGCGACAGAAGCCGGATGAATACACCCAGATGTTCGACCTTGGGGATCAGCTTCTCGATGCCGATCGAGGCGATGTGCAATTTGGGGAGGCTGGCGCTGAGGTCGGCGTTGCCCTCATTGGTGCACACGACGAAGCCGCCGGTTTCGGCAATCGCGAAATTAGCGCCGGTCATGCCGGCGTCAGCACGCAGGAAGTAGGGTCGCGTCGTCCGGCGCTGGCTTTCAGCAAGGTAGCTTACGTCCTCGTTGCCGGGCTCGGTGCCAAGCGTCCGCGCGAACACGGCCGAAACATCGCCGCGCAATTTATGCACCGCCGGAACGACGATATGACTCGGCGGTTCGTTGTCGAGCTGCTGGATGCGCTCGCCGAGATCCGTCTCGATCACCTCGATGCCGCGTCTTTCGAGGAACGGGCGCATGTCGCATTCCTCGGTAAGCATTGACTTGCTTTTGACGAGTGTCTTGGCCTCCACCGCGGCGAGGATTTCGTAGACGATTTGATTATGCTCGGCGGCGTCGCGCGCCCAATGCACCTTGACGCCGTTCTTGACTGCGTTGCGCTCGAACTCCTCAAGGTAATCGGCAAGATGCGTCAGCGTATGTTCCTTGATATCAGAGGCAAGCTGGCGCAGTTGCTCCCATTCCGGGATGGCGTACGCCTCGCGGTCGCGCTTCTTGCGCAGATCCCAGAGCCGGGCATCATGGAACGCCTCGTGTTTTTCGCTGGCGATGAAGCGCGAGGCCGCCTCGGCATGATCGAGCCGGGTCATGCGCGCGCTCCATTGAGGATCTGAGCGATGTGAATGAACTTGATGTCGACACCCATGCGCTCGGCGCACCCCTTTTGATGCATCAGGCAGGACGAGTCAGCCGACACAATATATTCCGCGCCAGCGCGCAGGTGATCGTTGACCTTGTCGTAACCCATCTTGGCGGACACCGGCTCCTCGAACACCGCGAACGTGCCGCCAAAGCCGCAACATTCATCGGGCCGCGCTGGAGTTACGAACTCGATGCCCTTGACCTTGCGCAGCAGGTCGAGGGGCTTGGAGAAGAACGGCTCGTCGATTTCCGAGGCGGATGCGGTACGCAGGGCCCGCAACGTCGAGCAAGTGTTGTGCAGCCCCACCTTGTGCGGGAACTCGGCCCAAGGGAATTCGTTGACCTTGAGAATGTCATGAAGAAATTCGACGAGCTCGAAGACGGCTCCGCGCACCTTTTTGACTTCGGTTGTTTGCGGGATAGCATCGAAATGCGAACGAACATGATGCGTGCAACTGCCGGACGGCGTGACGACGTAATCGAATTCCTTGAAATTCTCGACAAATAACGTTTCGGCCGGCGCCGCATCCTCCTGGCAGCCGCTATTGGCCATCGGCTGCCCGCAGCAGGTCTGATCAAGCGGATACGATACATCGAGGCCGCAGCGTTCGAGAAGTTCGAGCGTCGCGACGCCGACCTCGGGAAAGAAGCCGTCGATGTAGCAGGGAATGAACAGCCCCACCCTCATTCGATAAATTCCCTCAAAGGCTGCGGCCTAATGCTAAGACCTCTGGTCCACGGATCAGCATCCTCAAATGAGGGCGCGGATTCAAGAAGGTGCAGTTCCGTGTTGAAGCCGCCGCCCGAAATGCCGCAGTGCAGTATTGAAGTGGAGCAAACGCATCGACGGCGATCAAGCCAGCAGGTGCAAATAAAAGAAGCTCGGGCAAGCGACCCGAGCTTCGGTAGGTTCTTACAATTACCGCTTAGTCAGAGTGTCTTTGTACTTAGGCGGCCTTACGAAACACGCCGGCAAAGCCTTCTTTGACCGGTTCTGTCGTCTTAATAACGATCTTTTGTGCCGCCTCAGTGAGGCCCTTGGTCTGCTCGGTCATTGCGTCGAACTGCTTACGCACATAACCAGTGTAAAGTTCGACCGCCTCGGAGTACGACTTCGCCGTCAGCAACTGGCCCAACAAATCAAACGTGAGGTTGCTGTTGGCCCGAGCCGCATCGATAACCTTTAAACCGAAATTGCGGGTTCCCTCAGTACCTGACGCATACACCTCAGCAAGCCGGTCATTAGCCTCTTCGGCAGCCGCCTTAAACTTATCGTACCCGTCCTTGACCTGCGCGATGCCCTTCTCCGCAAATTCACGGTAAGCTTCCGGCACTTCGACCTTCGGCAGGTCGAACTTAAGCAATTCGAATTTCGGCATTTCCAAACTCATGACACCCTTCCTTTGTTAGGAGGACAGTTTTGCCCCTCGGCACCGGTGTCCTCGGCTCGCCGGTCACGTGCTTTTTCAAAGGGTCTCCCCTTTGGCTGAATTTTGCATAGCACACTTTATTGTGCAGTGCAATATATTTCTTGACGATGAACCTGTAAGCTGAACAACTCGCCCGACCAAATCAGTCATTCTTGGTTAAAATGCTCGTGTTTTCATATACTTATTTGGACCGCAAAATAATCAGTGACCCTATTCGTCTGTTGGAAGGACAGGTATACGTTTTTTGCAGTGCAACAACACCACCAAAATACAGAGGGAGCCGCCTGATTGATACGGGCATCAGGCATCGCGCTAGACTCAGTTCGCGCCACATCTCGACGCCGTCGATCGGCCAATTTGGTTCGCCGTGGCTCCGTGGCGTAACCGGCGGCATAAGGCAGTAAATTGGGGCATCGTTTCCAAATCCGAAATCAGGAGAATGTGAAATGATGCTGATTCGTTACATCCTGTTGATGAGCGGTTTGCTGCTCACAGCCGCCTGTACTGGAGCGGCTTTAGCGCAATCAGGCGCGCAAAGCACGAAGCCCATGGTGACGCTCCAAATGCCCGCGCTCCCGGACCCTGTTCCGGTTTCGGTTAAAGCTCCGACCACAGCACTGCTGGTCTTCGATATCGTCGATCCAATTTGCACGACGCAGCCGAAATGTATGGCAACGATGGTCCCGGCCATCACTTCGCTTCTGGCAAAGGCGAGAAGCGCTGGTATGCTCGTACTGTACGGCACGCGGGGACTGACGCTTTCAAAGTGGCTCACCCAGGTTGCTCCGGCCCCTGGTGACCGGGTAATCCAGTCTTATGCCCAGGACCGCTTCTTCAACACGGACTTGGACAAGATTCTGAAGGACAAGGGCATCACGACGCTGATTCTCACTGGCTGGAAAGTCAGCGGGTCGGTTGTCTATACGTCAGTGGGGGCTACAGCGCGGGGTTACACCGTCGTCGTGCCCGTAGATGCCAGCTTGGCCACCACGGACTACGAAACGACCATCGGTCTCTTCCAAATTCTGACTCAGTTTGATGCGAACATCACAAATGAGCCGTTGAAGGCGAAAGCCTCGACCTTAAGCCGCACTGATATGATCACAATTCAATGACTCGCCGCGGCGAGAACACCGGCGAATTTGTCAGCTTCGAAGTCAACATCCTGCAGCGAAGTCGGAGAACGTGGAGCAGCAACCGCAGCTTCACGTTCTCCTACTCTCTTTACTGCTCGAGATAGCGAGCCGGCGGATAGTCGCGCGAATACACCGGATTTTTCAAAAACTCCTTCGGATCATAAGTCCAGAATTGGCTTACATTCGGGTAGGTCTTGATAATTGAATTGACCAAACGTCCATCTACCCTTGTCACCTTGCGAATGTAGACGTTACCAACCACGTTTCCGTATTCGTCGAAGGACACGGGCCCCCTGCAAGTGTCAGCCTTGATGTTGCGCAGCGCCTTCATCAAGACGTTTTTGTCATCGATCTTTCCATTGAGCGACTTCACCGCTGTTTCGAGCACCGCACCGTTCGTGTAAGTTGCCGCAGCATAGAAGCCGGGATCGTACGAATATTTCTTTCTAAAGGCAGGAGCGAATGCCCTATTAATCGGATTATCGAGCTCGGCCGAATACCAGCAGGTCGTAATCGTGCCCAGAGCCTCATCTCCCATGTTTCGTAGCACGGCCTCGTCCAGATGCGTCATGCCTCCCACGATCGGAAGTTTGTCCTTGAGGCCGTATTCGACGAACTGTCGCGTAAAGCGGAAGCCGTTCGTTCCTTCAAATGCAGAAAAAATCGCGTCCGCATTGGTTTTCAGCTGAGCGATGAATGTCGAGTAATCCGGCGCGACCAGAGTGGGCCAGAGCTTCTGAATTATCTTGCCGCCATTGTCCTCGAATACGCGCTGGAAACCAGCGCACATTTCCTGTCCATACGCCGTGTCGCTGGCAATTGTGATCATTCGCTTATAGCCAAGTTCCTTGGCGCAATAGTCGGCCAATGGCTGCGCGCATTGCGAAGAGGTCGAGGTCGCACGAACGAACCACGGGATGGCCTGCCGCTGCGTCATGTCCTCGGCGGCAGCAACTGACAATGTCGGGATCTCTTTCTCCTTAATATAATCCTGAATGGCTAGCGCTTCGAAGGCAGCAAGGGGGCCGATATAACAATGCACGCGGTCCTTCTCGACCAACTCCAGTGCTTTCGAGCGTGTAGTAGTTGGGTTGGAAGCGCAGTCCACCGATATTAAGTTTATCTTCCTCCCGGCCATGGTGTAGTTGCGTTCTTCAAAAAACATCATCATGCCGCGCTCCATGTCGATGCCACCGGAGGCGACTGGCCCAGTTTTGTCGGCAAGTAATCCGACGCGGATTTCCTCACTGCTTTGCGCCTTAACATAGGGAGAGCTTAACGCGGCGACACCAAAGCCAGCCGCTCCTTGCACAAAACGCCGTCGTGAAACATGCATAGCTTCCTCCGTTCTTTGCTTATTTGTGTTGAGTGTGATGATCTCTTTAGTTGTTACGCGTTTTGAAAAACCCCGAGATGTTGAATGATCATGTTTGGGTTGTTGCGCACATCCTCGACTGAGCCGTCGAAGACGCACCGTCCAATGTTAAGAATGACGACATGATCCGATACATCGAGCGCTAGGTTGCTATTCTGCTCTACCAGGATAATAGACTGCCCCCAGTCCTTTAACTTCCTAATGGTGCGTCCAACCTCAGCAACGATCAAGGGAGCCAGGCCTTCCGAGGGCTCATCAAGTAGAAGTACGCGCGGATTGCTTACCAGAGCACGAGCGATCGCCAGCATCTGCTGCTCGCCTCCGGAAAGCGAGCCTGCGACCTGCCGCTGACGTTCTCCAAGCGCGGGAAATAGCTCAAAAATTCGGTTCAGCGTCCAAGGGGTGTCGGTGGATTTTTCACGCTGTCGCGCAATGATGAGATTCTCACGCACGCTGAGAGAGGCAAATATTCGCCGGCCTTGCGGTACAAGCCCTATGCCCAACTGAGAAATTGACTCCGGTGGTAACCCGCTGATCTCAGTTCCGAAGAGTTCAATTCTGCCACGCCGCACCGGCAAGAATCCGATAATGCTCGAGATACAAGTAGTCTTCCCAGCGCCATTGCGGCCGAGAAGCGCGAGTACTCGGCCCTCCTCAAGTGCAAAGGTGACGTCATGTAGGACATGGCTGTCGCCATAATAGGTATTTATGTTTGAGACCTTTAGCGCTTCAGTGGCCAAGATAGACCTCCCTCGCGCGTTGGTCTGAAATCACCTCCTGACGAGTCCCTTCGACGATGATTTTTCCGTAATGAAGAAGTGTAATGCTCTCCGCGAGATCGAGCGCGGTATCCATATCATGCTCAATCATCAGAATGGTGGTTTCTCGCGGAATGCTCGCGACCAGCGACTTAATACTTTTTCTCTCTGCTGAGGAAAGTCCAGCCAACGGCTCGTCCAACAGCAATAATTTTGGTTTCTGCGCTAGCGCCATTGCAATCTCAACGCGGCGCTTTTCTCCGTAGGCAATTTCCGCGATTGGACGATCGGCAAGATGCTCCAGACCGACAAGACTTAGCACTCGGCGCGCTTCGTCGTGAATGTCCTTCGAGGTCGGTCGGAAAATGTTCCACCGCGAGCTGCGCAACGCGAGTAAGCCAAGCGTTACGTTGTGCTCAAGTGTATCATGCGGAAAAAGTGTAATGATCTGATAAGTCCTCGACATCCCGCGATGCGCGCGCTGATGCGTAGGTAGATTCGTAACGTCTTCTCCGAACAACCTTATCCGTCCGGAATCCGGTGGTCGATCGCCCGTTATCAAATTGAAAATAGTTGTCTTGCCAGCACCGTTGGGGCCGAGCAGAAGACGACGCTCGCCGGGGCGCACCTTAATTGAGACATCCTGAGTCGCCGGAAGACCTCCAAACTGTTTACAGAGACCAATCGTTTCGAGCGCATAAACATTTGAAGCGTTCATTTCCGCGCTCTCCACATCGCTTGCAACCTGTGGAGTCCTGGAACGATGCCATCGGGCATTACAACGACTATAATCAGGAAGACAAAGCCAAGCAGCATATTCCAGCGTTCGAGATAGGAAGAAACGTAATTCTTCAGAAATGTGACCAAGGCGGCACCGATGATAGGACCAACGAGTGTGCCTGAGCCGCCGGCGATTACACCTAAGATTCCTTCTGCCGATGTCGTGATCGACAGTGATGTCGGGTGGATGTATTTATTGTAGTAGACGTACAGCAGCCCAGCGATGCCGCCCCAGAAGCCGGCATAAATAAAGGTGATCCAGCGGATCATCCACACATTGTAACCGAGCGCCGACATTCGTCGGCTCTGGTCGCGCGTACCAGTTACGGAATCGCCGAAAGCTGAACGCACAAAAATCGCGATTAAGATAAATGAAACAAGGGTAACAATTAAAGCGAACCAGTAGAACGACGCTGCACTATCGATGGAAATCCCGAGGGGTTGTGGCCGACTTAATCGAGTCATGCCGTTGTCCCCATTGGTAACTGAAACCCACCGATAAGCTAATCCCCAGAGCACCTGCGACAGCGCGAGCGTGATCATCAGGAAGCCAAGTCCGGATGCGCGCAGGGCAATCAGCCCGAAACCCGCGGCAACGAGGATCGTACCTAAAATTGACAGCAAGGCCGCTGACCCGTGTCCGAGGCCGGCACGCGTTGTGAGCCAGGCGGACAGATAGGCAGCAAGACCAAGAAAAGCCGCCTGTCCCAGCGATGTCAGACCGGCATAACCGACCAAAAGATTGAAGCTGAGCGCAAATACCGCCGCGATCATGATCTGACTGCCGAGGTTAATGTAGAAATCGCCCGCAAAAACCGGCAGCAGCGCGAAAAGACCAGCTACGAGAACGGATAGGAAAGCGATCCGTTTCATGCAGGACGTCTCCCAAACAATCCCTGCGGTCTGAAAGCGATGACAATAATCATCGGGAGGAACAGGATGACGTAAGCGAGATCCGGGAACAGCGCGGATCCGAAGGTGTAAATGAACCCGATCAGAAAACTGCCAATAAAAGCGCCAACCAAGCTCCCTACGCCGCCCAAGATGACCACAATGAGCGCGAGTGGAAGCATGTCTGCATCAAGGCCGGGATAGGCGGAGAGAATGGGTCCGCCAAGCACCCCGCCCATTCCTGCGATACCGGCCCCGAGACAAAAAACTGCGGTGAATAACCGTGAAATCCTGATGCCAACCGCACGCGTCATCTGCATGTCGTCAACGCCGGCGCGAATCATGGCGCCAAGCCGGGTCCAATCCAGCAGCGCGTAAAGTGCAACAGCTGCGACCACAGCAAGCCCTACCAGCACTAGGCGATAGGTTGGAAATGCAAAGCCAAACAAAAATGTCGGCGCACGCATGAGCGCGGGCGTGGACACGGGGATTGGATCACCTCCCCAAACCACGAGACACGCGTCCGAGATGATGAACGAAATGCCCAGCGTTACCAGAACTTGGCCGAGAGGCTTCTCGCTGAGGCGGCGCAGAACAAGACGCTCCAACACGCCCCCGATTGCCGCGACGGCTAGACCACTGCCAATCGCGGCGATCCAAAAATTTAGCCAGGGATATGACCGGAGCGCGCTAGCGCCAAAATAAGCGCCAAGCATAAAAAACGCGCCATGTGTCAAATTGGCGATCCGCATCAAGCCGAAGATCAGCGAAAAACCTGAGGCCAATAGAAACAAAAGGCCGCCCAACGCCAGGCTATTAAGACTCTGGATGATCCAGAACTGCATTGTTCATTTCTCATCCGGGCAAAGGATGAAGAAACCGTCGAGACGACAAATGAATTTGCTCTGGGATACTGGCGCTGGTGTCGTCTGTGCTCGGTGCGTTCCGCCGAGTGTCCATACCGCAACCAGACGAGTTATTGGCAAGCCCCCTCCCCGCACCCCAAGAAGCTTCAAAGGTTGACTTTGTGCATGGCGAACCGTCACAGACCACACCTTATTGGATTCTTAGCCGATCTTGCGCGCGCCAGCCCACTCAATTTTGCAGCTGAGAAGAACGATCCTGTCAGTTGATCACAGACAGAAAGCTCGAATAGGCTCAATTAGCGTAAGGGTTGGTGGTAATTCAGCACACCTCCTTTGATCTCCAAAACCGAAGAGGCATTCATGCGAGCCGCCGTTGGTTTTAGCCTATCAGCACATGGCGCAACGATGCCGGCCATCGGCTTTGGCACGATGGAATTACCAGAAAGGCCCGCCGAGTTGGTGGCTGCCGCCATCAGCGTGGGCTATCGACATATCGATACGGCTCGCAAGTACGGTACCGAAGCCTATGTAGGCGAAGGCATAAGAACTTCTGGAATCGCACGAGGGGAGCTGTTTGTTACCACGAAAGTGACCGAGCTTGACGCGCGTGAAGCCGATTTCATGCGCTCAGTCGAAACAAGTCTCTCCACACTGCAGCTCGACTATGTAGACCTTTTACTCGTCCACTGGCCGCAACCGAAGGTTCCTTTTTCAGTAACACTGGGTGCCTTAGCGAAAGCCAAGCGGCTCGGCCTAACCCGCCATATTGGCGTCTCGAACTTCACTCTCGCAATGCTTGATGAGGCGGTCGCCGTCTGTCCAGAGCCGTTGATTACCAATCAAGTCGAATATCATGCCTATCTGCCGCAGGATCGCATGCTCGCAGCGCTGAAAAAATATGGAATGATTCTGACCGCCTATTGCCCGCTCGCGCGTGGAAAGCTGCTCCAGGATCCAGTTCTGCGTGAAATCGGAGAGGCTCACGGCAAAACCATTGCGCAAATTGCGCTGCGCTGGCTCGTGCAACAGCCAATGGTGTCAGCAGTACCGCGTGCACTTACCGAAGGCTCCATCGAAGAAAATCTGAACGTTTTTGATTTCGCGCTGTCAGACCAAGAAATGCAAAGAATTTCTCTCCTCCGGAAGAACCGGATGCGCATTGCCGATCCGCCGGAACGCGCCCCGAAATGGGACTTCGAACCTGTCTAGGGTCAATTACACCGGAGCAAAGGTCGACATGGCCTCGATTCAAACTCAGCGACCGGCTGCGTTCTCCTTCGACCCGGCACGCCTTTATCTTCTTGGGTCCGGACGATAAGTGCATTGGCGCAACCCCGTAGGATGTTTTCCAGACCAATCAGACCAATTTCCGCCATCCGCTCAACACAGAACACGTCGAGGAACCCATGGATTACAGAGAAAAAAACGAAATCC
>Ga0207779_1000223_pt1 | contig 12546 bp, 12 predicted proteins | sample LuqExpMetageno44_FD_187802 | JGI IMG/M metagenome (GOLD analysis project Ga0207779, IMG submission 187802) | Tropical forest soil microbial communities from Luquillo Experimental Forest, Puerto Rico - Sample 44 (SPAdes) | ecosystem: Environmental > Terrestrial > Soil > Tropical forest ...
AAGCAAGAACAAAGAGGAAACTTTGCTTCATACGTCACACCGCAAACTGATGAATGATATCACATAGCATGACCAAATTAGCAAATGAGGTTTAATGCGAAATGTATTCGAAAACGGTATCAGGCGGACATTGCGTTTTGCTGGCCAGTCCGTGTACCCAGATCTGTGCAGGCCGCGTCATATCCTTTTAATATGTTCGCCGGGCCGGAACGTATGTGGATGGGACTGAGATGATCAAGCAAGCCGGTATAATCGCATGGTTGATGGGGCTCCTCGCGCTCATCTCCATTACGGCTTGGTCCGGATTAAATGGGGTTGGCCATGCGGTTGCTAACGTTGGGTGGGGGATTCTCTTCGTTGTGATGGTGCGCGTGGTCACGGTTTCCCTGGCGGGAACGGGCTGGTGGCTGCTTTTTCCGCTGAAGACGCGACCTCGGTTTCAAACATGCATCGCCCTGAGATTCGTTCGGGAAGCGACCAATGTTCTTCTACCTTTGGCACAAATAGGCGGCGACTTCATCGGCGCGGGACTGCTGACGCTTTACGCAATTCCCGGCGCACTCGCGGTAGCGAGCGTCATCGTCGATGTCTTGCTTCAGGCGGCAACCCAGTTTTTATTTGCAATCGTCGGCTTGCTTGCGCTGATCGCCCTCGGGGGCGATGCGACGCTGATATGGGCTGCAGCAGTAGGGCTTGGCATTGCCGGCATAATGCTCGTCGGTTTCTATTTCGCGCAGCGTGGCGGCGGGCAGCGCATTCTTCACTTTGTCATTAATCGTATTACAGGCGATCGAAAGTGGGGCGCGGCAACGGTCGACGCTATCTACCATAGCCTAGCGACGATCTACGCCGCCCGGTCCGATCTTGTCGCTAGCACAGTGGTTCATATGACCGGTTGGATCTTTGGCGTGGCAGAGGTCCTAATTGTGTTTGCCTTTATGGGCAACCCGATCAGCCTGGCAGAGGCGCTTGTTATCGAGAGTCTCATGCATGCAGTTCGGGGTGCGACCTTTGTTATCCCCAGCGCGCTCGGAGCGCAGGAGGGCGCCTTGGTGCTGCTGTGCGCCATATTCGGAATTCCACCTGAGCAGGCGATAGCGTTGTCGCTTGTCAAGCGGGCCGTCGACCTCATGATTGGCGTGCCCGCACTCGTTGGTTGGCAGTTGCTGGAATGGAAACGCCTTGTGCCAAACTATTCATCGGTCACGTCGCGTCGACAAAAGCCAACGCGCGCACACGATGCCTGAGTTCTAGTATGATCTTCTTCTGGTTATCGTTCATTGCATTGATACTGGCTGTCACGGGCTGCGCCTATCTGCTTGCGGCCATAGTCCTTGTCAGTCGTTCGGTACGAAAGCCTGTTCAATGGCGTGCGAATGCTGTCCCTGGGGTTACCATCCTCAAGCCGCTTTATGGCAATGAGCCAGGATTGTTCGAAAACCTCAGTTCATTTTGTGCGCAACACTATCCGGGCCGCGTCCAAATTGTGTTCGGGGTGCAGGATCCAAGCGATCCCGCCATAGCAGTCGTCAGGCGACTGCAAAATGCTCGGAGCGCACGCGATCTCAATCTCGTGGTCGAAGCCAAGGTGCACGGATCGAATCGAAAGGTCTCCAGTCTCGTCAACATGGCGTCACGTATTCGGCACGATGTTGTTGTCATTGCTGACAGCGATATACGGGTCAACCCCGACTATCTCTCCCAGGTCGTTGCAGCGCTAGATCACCCCGGGGTCAACGCCGTAACCTGCCTGTACTACGGCGTTCCCATAGCCGGCATGTGGTCGAACTTCTGTGCCCTTGCCATTAATGCGCATTTCCTACCGAGTGTCGTGTTTGGCATGGCGCTGGGCTTGGCCCGCCCTTGCTTCGGCTCAACCCTGGCGCTTCGCCACCAGACACTGGCTGAGATTGGCGGTTTCATGCCGTTTGTTGATCGCCTTGCCGACGATTACGCCATGGGCGAGGCCCTGCGCGCAGGGGGTAGCACGATCTCGATACCACCCTTCTGTGTCGCCCACATGTGCACGCAGTCTTCCCCACGCGAGTTCTGGCGTCACGAGTTGAGATGGGCGCGGACGATCAAGAACATTGATCCTGTTGGTTACACCGGTTCAATTGTCGCTCATCCGTTGCCATGGGCTCTAATCGCAATCTTGCTTGGTGCGTGTTCGAGTATCCTTTTCCCTGCAATCGCCATCGCCATGGCGTCCATCGTCGGTCGGGTCACGCTCTTGCGACGAGTGGAGAGGATCTACGCCCTTCCGTCGCAAACGTATTGGCTTGTGCCAGCGTGTGACTTATTGTCGTTTCTCGTATTTGTTGCGAGCTTTTTCAGCCGGCACGTGAGTTGGAAAGATTACCGCTACCTCACAGTCGGGAATTGGGTCACTGATCGGGGATCACGCGTATGATGCGGACGCTTTTCCTACAAGCACCGTCATTCGATGGCTTCGATGGTGGAGCGGGTGCGCGCTACCAAATGCGCCGCGAGGTCCAGTCTTTCTGGTATCCGACGTGGCTCGCGCAGCCAGCCGCTCTCGTCAACGGCTCGAAGCTCATCGACGCCCCACCCCATCGAATGAAATTCAAGGACGTCGCGCCTCAAGCTACGAGCCGCGACCTTGTGGTCCTCCATACTTCAACACCATCGTTCTCTGCTGACGTCAAAGTGGCCGAAGCCCTCAAGGCTCTCAAACCGACTCTCAAGATTGGCATGATCGGGGCTAAGGTTGCGGTCGAACCGGAGGCAAGCCTGAAAGCTTCGAGGGCTATCGATTTCGTCGCGCGCAATGAGTTCGATTTCACGATCAAGGAGGTGGCCGAAGGGCGCGATTTTGATCGCGTTGCGGGACTCTCCTGGCGCAATGCCAACGACGTCGTGGTGCATAACGTTGATCGTGCCGTACTTGAGGATATGGACGCGCTGCCTTTCGTGACCCCGGTCTACAAGCGCGATCTGGTGATCGAGAATTATTTTGGCGGCTATCTAAAGCATCCTTATATTTCTTTTTACACCGGTCGCGGATGCAAATCGCGTTGCACGTTTTGCCTTTGGCCCCAGACGATCGGTGGCCACAAATATCGCACTCGTAGCGTCGGAAATGTGATCGAGGAACTGACGTGGGCGCAAAAGGCGTTTCCGCAAGTAAAGGAATTCTTCTTCGATGACGATACACTGACTGACAACCTGCCGCGCGTCGAGGCGCTCGCGCGTGAGATCGGCAAGCTTGGAATCGTTTGGTCGTGCAACGCCAAGGCGAACGTGCCTCGGTCGACCTTGAAGGTATTAAAGGACAATGGCCTGCGACTACTGCTCGTCGGCTATGAATCGGGCAACCAGAAAATTCTTCACAATATCAAGAAGGGAATGCGCGTTGACGTAGCGAAGCGTTTTGCTAAGGACTGCCGTGAACTCGGTATCGTCACGCATGGCACGTTTATTCTTGGCCTCCCGGGCGAGACTAAGGAGACGATCGAGGAAACCATTCGCTTCGCTGTCGAGATCAATCCGCACACTATTCAGGTTTCGCTCGCGGCACCTTATCCTGGTACGGTCCTCCACAAGCAGGCACTAGAAAACCATTGGCTCGTTGATGAGAGCGCAGATCTACTGACGGAGCGCGGCACGCAGGTCGCCTCCTTGAGTTACCCACATCTCAGCCACTCCGAAATTTTTCAGTCTGTGGATGATTTCTACAAGCGCTTTTATTTCCGTGCGCCAAAGATTGCCGCCATTGCGAACGAAATGATTAGAAGTCCTGAGGTGCTGCGGCGTCGGTTGCGCGAGGGAGTCGAATTTTTCCGCTTCCTGCGCGAGCGGAGGGAGCCTGCGTCCTGAAGCAGGTTATTGTCACCGCCGATGATTTTAGGTTCGCGCGCGAAATCAATGATGCTGTCGAAGTCGCGCATGGGAGCGCGTCTAACCGCCGCCAAGCCTATGGTCGCTGGTCCAGAGGCGACTATTTGGATTTTGACCCTGTACGGCTTTGCTCAAGGGCACGTAGCCTGATCGCTTGAACCAGGCCACTGCATCCGTAAGGGCCTCGCGATATGGTCGTGAGGTGTATCCAAGATCACGCCGCGCTTTTGCGTCACTGAAGAACATGTGATGGCTCGCCATACGCAGCCCGTCCAGTGTCACAAATGGAGTTTTTCCGCTTAGGCGGGCGTAGAGTTCGGCGGCAAACGCAACCGGGTATAGTGGGGCGATCGGGAATCGCAGGGTAGGAGGGCGGCGGCCAACAATGTTGGCGACGTCAGCAAGCATGGTGCTAAGAAACACGTTTTCCCCGCCGAGAATATAGCGTTCGCCGATCCGACCGCGTCGCAAAGCCAAAAGATGGCCGATCGCCACGTCGTCGACGTGAACAAGATTAAGACCAGTATCAACAAATCCCGGCATACGGCCGCATGCGCACTCCACAACAATGCGTCCAGTTGGCGTCGGCTTCACGTCGCGCGGGCCGATAGGGGCCGAAGGGTGGACGATGACCGCCGGAAGCTGATGCTGTTTCACCATGTCTTCGACGAGACGTTCCGCAAGGACTTTGCTCTTCTTGTATGGGCCGATCGCGCCGGTTTCCGGCAGCGGTCGATTTTCGTCGGCTGGCGAATTGTCCTCCCGTAACTGGAGCGTCGCGACACTGCTTGTGTAGACGATACGCTCAACCCCCGAGCGTAGCGCCTCTTCCATCAGATATCGCGTCCCTTCGACATTGGTTCGGATGATTTCGGCAGGTGATGGCGACCAAAGCCGATAGTCCGCGGCGGCATGTGCAAGGTAGCGAACACCTTGCAGCGCGCGGAGCAGCGATCCGCGATCGCAGATATCCCCAATGACCACCTCGTCATCGGGGTGGATATTGGTCCGAGGGCTTGACCGTCGGACCAGCACTCGAACCCGGTAGCCAACCTTACGCGCCGCGGTGGCAATGGCTGAGCCGACGAAGCCGCTCGCTCCGGTTACTAGCATCAGCCCATGACTGCCATCGTTACCTGCCATTTTAGAGACCTAATGCCGACTGTCAGCGCCGCTGCATTCTAACAACAACAGTCGCGTGTTTGTATTGGGGTTTCGACATCGTGGTCGGTGGCGACTTCCAGACGCCGGTGGGCAAGGGTCGAAGCCTCTGTCGTCCGTCGAGGCTCTGATCCCAGGCGGATCGAGAGCGGGAAAAAAATTAGCGGAAAAAGCGGTGACGGGTATGTCGTGCCCGACTCCTAACTATTTGAACACGAGTAGTCAATACTTCGTGCCTCGCTGAGGAAGGTCTCGCCGCCGCGAAGCGTGCATTGATCGAGCGGTGTCAATTATGCCCTAGTTTTGGCCGTTAAGTTATCTTGCTCAGTACTTTTGGCTTGTTTCCGATGTCATAAATTTTTGCCAAAGCCAGAGAGCCGCAAGCACGATTAGCGAGCCAACGAGGGCTGCCACAACATCGCGTAGCGAAATTGCAATTTTGTCGAGGTCGGGCAGGAGACCACAAGCGGAAGATAAGTCCGCCGACTAGTGCGCCGACGAGGCCCACACCCAGATTTCGTAAGAAGCCAAATCCCGCGCGATCCCAGGTGACGAGCAATCCCGCGAGGCTTCCCCCTAACAACCCAACAACGATCCAAACGATGAATTGATCAACCGAGGGCATCGTTGATTCCTCCGGTCTAAAATGAGTGTTCCGGAGTGTAATACTTTACCAGCGCAGCAGTCTTGAACCGAGTTTCCAGCCGGCAAAGACGTACAAGTCACCGCCGCTGTTCCGATGGCTCCAATGGATGCGCCAGCTAGACCACCTGGTTTTCCCGCCCACAGATTTTTTCCGTAAGGTCGGGACACCCAATCGAGTACGTTCTTGAGGGCGGTTGGTAGAGAACGGTTGTGTTCAGGCGTAACGAACAGAAATGCATTTGAAGCGACGACCTGTGCCTTCACACGACGCACAGACTCTGGCGGGTCTTGATCGTGATCCTGATTGAAAATCGGCAAATCGTCTATTTTGACGAAATCACATTCAAAATCCTTAGGCGCAAGCTTAACTAATGCCTTGGCCAGTTTGCGATTAATCGAATCTTTTCGGATACTTCCGACAACAACTGCGACTTTGCGGCCCTCCCGATTACCCAAAGAATTGAGTCAGCAACGGCAACAATGAGCTTTTTCAATGTACTCATGTTTGCCTTTAAGTTTATTCGCTCTTGGGATAAACAGAAGTAATGTTTGTTTTGATGAATCTCACTCGCGGTGGATTAATTCACCGTACCAGCTTACTTCTTTGCGCCAATGTGGAGGATAAACACTCAATCTTGCCGACCAGATATATGTGACTGGCCACCCCGATGAAAAGATAGCTCATTGCTGAAATTCCCTGTGAAATCGAGCCGGGAATTCTTGTGTCGAAACCGGAAACGAAAGCTGGTAGCCAGCGAATGGGTCGGGCCGTCTCGCCCTCGCTGGTTGCGACCACACCTTCCTCGTCTTGGCCTGCAAGAGTCGTTCTCGGCCGCGATAATCCACAAAACGGAACTCAGTGGGTATGGGCTGCCGTTAACCATATAAGTAACTGCTTTAGCCCAGCGTCTTAGTTTGTTGTTATAAATCTGTTAAGTTTGTTTACCTTTACCGCATTTTAACAACATTCATTTTCTGGGGGATCTTGAAATGCAGGTGAAAAAATCCTCGCTCTCAACTCTCTCAAATGAGGCCCTTTGTAAGCTGCGTGATGAAATTGCGGCGCTACTCAGCAGCCGTGCTGAAGAACTGCAAAAGGAACTTAACCGACTGACTGCCGGTGCCATATCTCACAGAAAGGAAACTAACGGCAGGGCAATTGTATCTAAAGCAAAAAGGAAAAGGGTTGCCCCGAAATATCGAGGACCCGCTGGCGAGACTTGGTGCGGGCGAGGGAAGAAACCTCGATGGTTGGCCGGGGCGCTGAATGAAGGCAAGAATCTGGAAGACTTCCTGATTGTTCCGGCGGAAACAGGCAGTGGAAATTCGCATCGCGAATGAGGGGTGTAATGGCAAAGACCAGGAAAAAAGTTAGAAGGCGTGCACGATGGACCAAGAAAGACACTCGGATCCTGAAGGCGCACTCAAAAGCAAGGACGCCAGTAGCTAAAATTTCCAAGGAGATGAAACGGACCGCTGGCGCGCTACGCCAGCGGGCGTTCAAACTAGGTATTCGCCTCGGGCATCAGCGTTAGAAGCGCGATTAAGTTCAGGTTTGCTTAAACGCCCGCCCGGCCTTACGCGAGTATGCGCCGGTCAAACGGCATAGCGTTAAGCGCCTCAGGATCGTGGTCTGGAACGATGCTGACCCCTTGCTGGGCCGCGGCGCAGGTGCACGTCAGTGCCTTTCGGAATTCCAGATTTATTCTCTGACCGCCAGGAAACTCGACATAGCGGCGGACAACCGGTCCCCGACTTTCGAGCACATATTTGGTGCCAATTGGAAACCGCGCTGGCAGACGTGCGGATTTACGCATTGAACCCTCCTCAGCTCTAGTCGCCTGAAAGCTGCAACGCACGTTTTCGCGGCAGGTTCGTTAGCTCAAGGGACTTATCCCCGCTCTCCACTGCCTCGGAAAACCGTACAAATCCACTTTGGCCGGCCAGTTACCGGTTTTGGCCCGGCATGGTCACCACGGTAATTGCTGGCCTTGCCGGTTGGTTTCGCTTCTGCCGGTCTCGCCTTTTCTGCAGCGCAAAGTGGTTGCCGACCCAGCGAGGGTAAATTCGTTAAAAAGTAGACGGGCTTGGCCTTTCGTCGGGGTCTTGGGAACTGTAAAAATGTTCCCTGACGCAGAGGACCCGGAAGAATGCGTCAAGAGCTACCCACCGCTGGCCAAGTTGTAGCCGGTGAAAGTGAGGCTACGACGCTATTCGTCCTGACGGACCGGCTATACCGCGCCCGTTCGCTTCAGGATGTGTTTGACGCCGCTTTGGATGCGATTGTCGGCTCCCTTGGGTGCGAGCGGGCCTCCATTTTGCTGTTCGATGATTTTGGCGTGATGCGCTTTGTTGCGTGGCGCGACCTTTCGGAAAACTACAGGAAAACGCTTGAGGGCCACTCGCCATGGAAACCTGGAGAGCGGGACGCTCAACCTATCTTCGTTGAGGACATCGATCAGACAGAGGAATCGGACCGGGTAAAAGATACTGTCAAGAACGAGGGTATACGTGCGCTCGGGTTTATACCGCTCATTTCGGAAGGTGTGGTTGTAGGTAAATTCATGACCTATTACGAGGCCGCGCGTGTCTTTACTCAACATGAAATCAGGTTAGCCGTCACTATCGCGCGGCAGGTCGGCTTTAGCATCGAACGCGCCCGCGCCGAACGAGCGCGAAAAATATCAGAAGAACGCTTTCGCTACGCCGTGGAAGCCTCACCGAGCGGCATGCTTATGACCGACGGCAACGGCCATATAATGATGGCAAACGCGCAGGCCGAAAAATTGTTTGGATATAGCCGCGACGAAATGGTTGGACAGCCTGTTGAATTTCTCATCCCAGCCCGGTTTCGCAAATCCCATCCTGATTACCGCAATGAATTCAATCAGCAGCCGAGCACCCGACCAATGGGCGTCGGACGCGATCTCTTCGCCCTACGTAAGGATGGAACCGAGGTCCCGATTGAAATCGGTCTCAATCCTATACAGACGAGGGAGGGGATAACGACAATTGCATCCGTCGTAGACATCAGTGCGCGCAAACAAGCCGAGAGGCAGCGAGAAATATTACTTGCCGAACTAAATCATCGGGTGAAGAACACGCTAGCGGTGGTACAGGCCATCGCACAGCAAACATTCAAAGACGAGCACTCGTCGCCAGAAGCGACAAAAGCATTTGAAGGTCGCCTTTGTTCTCTGGCGACCGCGCATGATCTTCTCCTTCATTCCAACTGGGAATACACGTCACTTCATGAATTGGCGTCGAGGGTGTTGCTCGCCGGAGGCGTAGATCAGCAACGAATTACAATCTCCGGTCCTGCTGTCCGAGTTCAATCGCGGCAAGCCGTGGCCATTAGTATGGCTCTACATGAACTATTCACGAATGCCGTTAAGTATGGAGCACTCTCGAACGACGTTGGCAAAGTTCATCTGACATGGCTCACGACTGAGGAGCCTTGGATCAAAATATCTTGGCAAGAAACCGAGGGGCCTGTCGTCCGGCCACCGACGCGGCGCGGGTTCGGCTCTTTACTACTTGAACGAACTCTGGGACACGACCTTGGCGGCGATGTTCAAATCGAATTTAGGCCGGAGGGGCTGCGTTGCTCCATCACAGCGCCTTTAGAAAAACAAATGGCCGATCGATTTAGTACTTAAGCGGTGTCCCGGCGAGGGCCAAATGCGTGGCAAAATTCTTCCGCTTGTCATTGCTGTTTTTGCGTATTCGGGTGCTGCGACGGCGGAAGAAGTAACGCTTCGGGCAATATCAGCATTTACCGAAAAAACCACTTATTCTCGCGGGATAGAGCGCTTCATCGAGCGGGTCAACCAGACCGGCAAGGGTATCGTCCAAATCGACTATATTGGTGGGCCGAAGGCGATGCCCCCATTCCAAGTTGGGAATGCATTGAAGAATGGCGTCGTCGATCTGGCGAACTCGACCGGCGCATTCTACACGAATCTGATGCCTGAAGCCGACGCTTGGAAACTCACCCAACGTTCCATGGCCGAGCTGCGCAAAAACGGCGGCTATGATTTCATGGCGCAGCTCTATGAGCAGAAAATGAATGCCATCCTGCTGGCTCGCGTCGTCGACAACAATCCCTTCCATCTATATCTAAATAAACGCATCGCCGGCCTCGACCTCACCGGCTTAAAGCTGCGTATTACTCCGGTTTATCGCGATTTCTTCCAGGCCCTGGGCGCAACCGTCGTGCAGACTGCGCCGGGTGAAGTCTATACCGCACTCGAGCGCGGCGTAGTCGATGGGTACGGCTGGCCTATCACCGGCATCTTTGATCTTGGATGGAATGAAAGGACCAAATATAGAGTCGACCCTGGTTTCTATTCTGCGGAAGTATCAATTCTCATTAATAAGAAGGTTTGGGACAGACTGAACGATCAACAAAAGGCGGTGCTCAGAAAAGCTGCCGACCAGGGCGAGACTGAGGCGGCATCAGAGTTTCTTGCGGAGGACGCCAGGGAAACTGAGCGTCAGGCTGCTGCGGGCATCGAAACAATCAAATTTGATCCTGTGGTGGCAAAAGCCTATTACGAAAAAGCCTATGAGGCTGGCTGGGCCGGACAGATTCGCCAAAGTCCGGAAAACGGACCAAAACTACGTGAATTTTTTTCGAAGTCAAAATAATCCTCGATCCGAAACTACTCAATTGACCTATGGTTGGTACCGGCAGACATCGTTACCGCAGCAATAGAAGACAGGGCTCAACGTAAACTGGGTTTTTGATGCGTGAGTTTGCGATGAAATCGATCTCGGAGTTCTACGGCAGTCTTCTCGACAAACTGCTACTTGTAGCGTGTGGTGTGCTTTTTCTCATGATGCTGATGATTTGTGCCGATGTGCTACTGAGGAACGTCGCACTAGTGAAGTCTCTGCACGGTCTGGCGTGGGCGGATGAGATTTCCGAATACATGCTTTACCTAATCACAATGCTCGCTGCACCTTGGCTGCTCCGGCAGAGTCGACACATCCGCGTCGACATCCTGCTGCGCGCAATGCCGCCCAGGCTCGGCTGGTACTGCGAGTGGTTGACCGACGTGGCGGCTCTCGCCTGCTGTGCGATTATGGTTGTTTACGGAGTGAAAGCGACTTATGCCAGCTACTCCTCCGGTATGTTCACGATTAAGACGCTGGTGACGCCGGAATGGTGGTCGCTCGCTCCGCTGCCGATAACCTTCTTCCTTCTCGCGATCGAGGTTCTGTTTCGTATGCAGCGCCTCGCGGAAGGCGAGCAGGCGCCTCGCGACGATGCAATGCAGGCATCGTAGTCAAGATGTCGTGGCAAGCTGCATCTTGGCTACTCCTCGGCGGCTCAACCATGCTGCTGTTCCTCGGCCTGCCAGTCGCATTCAGCTTCTTGGCGATCAACATAGTTGGGGCAATCTTATTCCTCGGCGGCGAACCCGGTTTGGTGCAGCTGGCGCGCAACAGCGTCGATTCGGTAATGAGTTTCTCATTAACGCCCATCCCCATGTTCGTGCTGATGGGCGAGGTGCTGTTTCGTACCGGCCTGGCCGTGAAGGTATTGGACGCTTTCGAGCGTCTGATCACTAAGGTGCCGGGAAGATTGGCAGTGATTGCCGTCATCGCTGGAACCATCTTCTCGGCAATATCGGGCTCAACTATCGCAGTTACGGCAATGCTTGGCAGCCTAATGGTGCCATTGATGCTGGACCGAGGCTACCACCCCTTGCTGGCGACGGGTCCAATCATTGCCGTTGGCGCGTTGGATATGCTGATGCCTGTCTCCGCGTTGGCGGTGCTGCTCGGAAGTCTTTCAGGCATTTCGATCACTAGACTGCTAATGGGAGGATTTGTCCCGGGCATGATATTGAAGGTCGTGTTCGTCGCGTACATCGTCGTTCGCGTCAAACTGAACCCTTCTCTAGCGCCCACCACACAGCTTGCCGTTTATCAAGGCTGGGAAAGGCTTAGGCCCTTGGTAAAATACGTTATCCCCATTCTCTCGATCTTCCTGGTCGTAGTCGCGTCCATGAATGCGGGATGGGCGACCCCGACCGAATCGGCGGCAATCGGCGCGTTCGCCACGATGCTGCTGGCGCTCGCCTACCGAGCGCTTACGGTGGAGAGCCTGCTCGCGGCGCTGCGGGGCACAATAATGATTTCGGGAATGATCCTATTCATCATCGTCGGGGCGACGACCTTTTCGCAGATCCTGTCGTTTTCAGGGGCGAGCAACGGACTAGTGTCGTTGATCACCGGGCACGGCCTGGCGCAAAACGCGATCATCGGCGGCATGATGCTGATTCTGATCTTTCTTGGCATTTTCGTCGATCAGGTGAGCATGATGCTAATCACGCTGCCGATCTTCATGCCAGTGGTGCAGAAGTTTGGCATCGACCTTGTTTGGTTCGGGGTAATGTTCCTTATTTGTATGCAGCTTGGTCTACTGCTGCCGCCGCACGGGTTACTGCTGATGACAATGAAGGGAGTCGCGCCGCCGCAAGTCAGGATGAGCCACATATTCCGTGCGGTCGTGCCTTTTATCATGCTAAGCTTGCTGATGTTGGCGCTCGTGTTCTACATGCCGTCGGTGGCGCTCTGGTTACCGGGCATGGTGCGGTAGGAACGGAACATAGAAACCTCCTCGGCGGCAAGGTTGAGACGCAAGGGGGCCAGAACCTTTTCAGGGACTTTCCTGAAATGGTCTCAACTGCAAACGTATAAAATCGTACCTCGTCGCCCGTGAAGAACGTCCTTTTCAGCTGAATCTGAATTGAGAAGCGCCAACGATTGCGATCAACATTCGGAACAGCAAAAGTCTCAGCCACCTGAGCAGGAGGCGGAAGTTGTATCCGACGGCGGCGAGCATTGCGTTGATGGCATCGCCGCTTG
>Ga0207779_1000224_pt1 | contig 12524 bp, 14 predicted proteins | sample LuqExpMetageno44_FD_187802 | JGI IMG/M metagenome (GOLD analysis project Ga0207779, IMG submission 187802) | Tropical forest soil microbial communities from Luquillo Experimental Forest, Puerto Rico - Sample 44 (SPAdes) | ecosystem: Environmental > Terrestrial > Soil > Tropical forest ...
CCAATAAACCTCGCCGAACCTCGATCTGCGAAAGTGCGAGCATCTTCTTTTTTCAGCAGGATCGATTCATTGAAGTCAGCGATAGCCAACTGGACAGCTCCTGCTTGCAGGCGCACATCGCCGCGATATTTGTACGCGAGCGCTTTCTGATCGGATGCAAAACTCGAGTTCTTAATGATCTCGGTGCAGGCATGCATAATGACCACGGATGGGCTGGATGGAACGCAACCATCGACCGCACTCGTAACTGCCGCCAGGCTTGCCGCTGCGAAAACAAATGCGCTCGCAACTGCCGCCAGGCATGTCACGGCGAAAGCAAAGCAAGCGATCGCCACTTTGCTGGTCATTTCGCTGAAGCCAACATTTTTTGTGTGAATTTTCGCGTTACGTTGTGGGCCTCGACTATCATTTGGTAGAGGCGGCACATTGCGATAAGTGCAAGAGTAAAATAGCCGCTAGCCACAACGAACTATTCTTCTTCAGCGATCACAATCCTGATTTGCCATTCAATAGAACTGAAATCTCAACAGAGTATTAACCAATCTCTACAGGCATTAATCGACGAGTATTTCGGGGATACCGGGGGTAAGGCTTAGGTTGCTAAACATACAGCACAAATTGCTGCGTCATCAGTCTCAATAGCGTCGATTGTAGAGCGAGCCTTGCGTCCTCAATCCTCTTTATCGACACACGCTGTCAGGCCTCACTTGCCTTTAAGGCCGAGTTGGTCGATCACCTTGGCGTAACGATCAAGGTCATCCTTCATGAACTGCACATAGTTAGCAGTGCCTTTCTCCTGCATCGCCATGCCGAGGATAGCCATACGCTCGACCATCGCCGGTTCGCGAATGATCTTGGCAACCGCCGACTGCAAACGCTCGACCACCTGGGGAGACATGCCAGCCGGTCCCTGCAGCCCCAACATGTCGGCGATGTCGAAACCCTTGATGCCGGCCTCGTCGCAAGTCGGCACGTGCGGCAACGAGGCCGCGCGCTGAAGCACGCTAACGCACAATCCGCGCAGCTTGCCTGTGTTGATTTGCGCGATAACGTTGGGAAGGCCAGACCACCCGGCCTGAATTTCGCCGGTAAGCAGTCCATTCACGAGCGCGGTGCCGCCGCGATAGGGAACGTGGACCAGCTTGATCCCCGCCTGTTCCGCGAAAATTTCCATCGTGAGGTGGTGAATCGAACCCGGGCCCGCGGATCCATAGTTCATGGCGTCGGGTTTCGATTTTGCGAGCGTGATGAACTCGCTTAAGTTGTTGGCGGGCACCGATGGAATGATGACAAGGGCTGTCGGTACGGTTGCGAGGGCGGTGATAGGCGTGAAATCCGCAAGTTTGTAGTTCGCGTCCGGGTTCATGGTAATGTTGATAGCGAGCGCCCCGGAGTCGTTAATCATCAGCGTATAACCGTCGGGCGAAGATGTCGCGATGCGCTTAGCAGCAAGCACGCCACCGGCGCCGGGGACGTTTTCGACCACGAAGGATTGTCCGAATACTTCCGACAAACGCTGTGACAGCAACCGCGCCAGCACGTCGGGATTCCCGCCCGGCGCGGCAGCGGCAAGAATATGGACTGTACGGCTGGGGTAATCGTCTTGCTGCGCTTGCGCTGCAGACGAAGATACCGCTAACACAAACCCAAGCGCCAAGAGTACGATCCGACGCCGCATACTTATCTCCAATTTTCTCTTGCTTAGGCCTCGCCCCAGATATCACGTGCCAGTTCGACGACCAGGCGGAGCTTAGCCTCCTGCACCTGAGGCGTCACCGGGTTGCCAGTATCGACGCTGGCAAAACCGCATTGCGGGCTCACCGCCAAGCGGTCGAGCGAGACATGTCGGCACGCGTCCTCGATGCGCACACGCAAGGTCGCTTTATCCTCCAGAGTGGATGTCTTGGAAGAAATCAACCCGAGCACGATCGACTTATGCTTGGGAACGAAGCGGAGTGGCGTGAAATTACCAGCCCGCGGCGAGTCGTATTCGAGGAAATAGAACGGAATTTCAAGCGCATTGAAAAGCCGCTCCGCAACTTCCTCATAACTGCCTTCTGCATGCCAATGTCCGCCACGATTTCCTCGGCAAAGATGCATACCAATATGCAGCGACTTCGGCGCAGCACGCAGCACGCGGTTTGTGATCACGATGTAAACATCGATCAACTTGCTCCAATCGTCCCCGCGAGCCGCCAGCGCCGTCTGCACATCAGGATCGCCGAACTTGGCGAACGCGGTTTCGTCAATCTGTACATAGCGGCACCCTGCCTGCGCCAACGCGCTCAACTCCTTGCTGAAAGCTTCGACCGTATCATTCCAAAATTGATCGACGTCGCGATAGGCGTGCGCAAGCACAGCTGCGTTACCGCCGCGGAAATGTAATGCACAGGGACCCGGAATTGTGATCTTCGGTAACAGCGTCGTTTTGTTCTTGAGAAAGTTGAAGTCGTCGACATTGATCGGATGGGTCCAACGCACCCGGCTTCTGATAACAGCAACAGGTTGCGCCCCGCGCCCGCCGCCGCCTTGCGCGCCTTTCGCGTCAGTGCCGGCAAGGGTGTCGATGCTGAGATCGCCGAGTTGCTGATAGAAAAAGCTGTGATAGGAGCGTCGACGGAACTCGCCATCGGTCACGAAGCACAAGCCGAGCCGTTGCTGCAATGCTATCGTCTCGGAAATAGCGGTGTTCTCCGCTGCGGTCAGATCGCTTTGCGAAATTTCGCTGCGTGCAAAGCGCGCGCGTTGCTCGAGCAGCGCCGCCGGGCGCAGCAGGCTGCCGATATGCTCGGCACGGAACGGAGGTTGCTTGCGCGTCCGAGTACCAAGCTGAACATTCATTATGGTCGCTCGCGTTACCGGGGCCTAATTTTAGGGGAGTAATTTGGTCGGGCAACAGTTTGGCAAGGTGAGGCCTGGGTTGCGACCTCGGGGGTTACGCCAAGCCCCAACATCTACAGCAATATTTCCACTGGCGTCCTCGTCTTGGCTCATCACATACTCTACTGAATATTCCGCCGGGACGGGGCCTCACTATTCAGCAGGCTTTGGCAGAGACGAAGGAGTCGGATTGTGACTGCAGGGACATTGAATAGCGGCCAAGCACGTGGTGACGCCCTCATGCTCGCCGCTGCCGGATCATGGACCGTCGAATACGCTAACACGCTTGAGCCGCAGGTTGAGGCCGCGGCCAGCACCGAGGCGCGCACACGCAGCGTCGCGATTGACGCAGCGCAGATCGACCGACTGGATACCTTCGGCGCCTGGTTGTTGGAACGTGCGATGCGCAGCTGGACCGAACGGGGGTGCGAGACCAGATTGATCGGGCTGCGCGAGGACTACCGGGGCCTGTTCGAAAAGGTTCATACCGGCACCCACGTTCTGGCACCGGAGCCACCGAAGCGAAACGTTATCATCGTCGCGTTGGAGAGAATTGGCCGCACCATGGCGACGGTCGGCGACGACCTTGTCAATCTGGCGCAGATGATCGGCGCGCTGATGATCGCGCTCAAGCGGGTGGCGCTGCGCCCCTGGACGTTCCGCCTTACCTCGATGGTTAACCATCTCGAGCGCGTAGCATGGCAAGCGGTGCCGATCGTTCTACTGATCACCTTTCTGATCGGCGCCATTCTCGCTCAGCAGGGCATCTTCCACTTCCGCAAATTCGGCGCAGACATCTACGTCATCGACATGGTCGGCGTGCTGGTGCTGCGCGAGGTCGGCGTATTGATCGTCTGCATCATGGTAGCCGGCCGTTCCGGCAGTGCCTATACGGCCGAGCTCGGTGCGATGAAGATGCGTGAGGAGGTCGACGCCTTGCGCACCATGGGCTTCGACCCAATCGAAGTTCTAATTCTCCCGCGCATCGTGGCGCTTGTCATAGCGGTACCAATCCTGACATTTCTCGGTTCGATCGCTGCGCTCTACGGCGGCGGGGTGGTTTCCTGGGCCTACGGCGGCATCGAGCCTGCGGCGTTTATATCGCGGCTGCGCGAGGCAATTTCGCTCGAAACCTTCGAAGTGGGCATGCTCAAGGCGCCGTTCATGGCGCTGGTGATCGGCATGGTTGCCTGCATCGAGGGCCTGCAAGTGCAAGGCAGCGCCGAGTCGGTTGGCGAACACACCACCAACTCAGTGGTTAAATCGATTTTCCTTGTCATTGTGCTTGACGGCGTATTTGCCATGTTTTTCGCCTCGATCGGAATGTAGCCAATGCAAACCTCTCTTAAGCAGCCGGTCTTGCGTGTGCTTGACCTCGTTGTCGATCTGAAGTCGCATCGCGTCCTCAACGGCATCAATCTCGATGTCTTCGGCGGCGAAATTCTCGGCTTCGTCGGCTCCTCTGGCGCGGGCAAATCGGTTCTGTTGCGCACGATCCTCGGATTGCTGCCGAAACGGCAAGGCCGGATCGAAGTATTCAATGTTGACCTCGACCAGGCCGACGAGGATCAACGGCAGGGGATCGAACGACGCTGGGGCGTCCTTTTCCAGCAAGGCGCCCTGTTCTCCTCGTTGACCGTTGGCCAAAATGTCGAATTTCCGATGAATGAATATCTCAACCTGTCGGATCGGCTTATGACCGACATGGCGATCACCAAACTGGAGATGGTCGGCCTCAATCCGGACGTATACTGGAAATATCCATCGGAACTTTCGGGGGGCATGGTCAAGCGCGTGGCGCTCGCCCGCGCGCTGGCGCTCGATCCGGAGATCCTGTTCCTGGACGAACCGACATCTGGGCTCGACCCGATAAGCGCTGGGGACTTCGACCAACTTATTCTGACCTTGCAACGGACATCAAAGATGGCGGTTTTCATGGTGACGCACGATCTCGACAGTCTGCATACGATCTGCGACCGTATTGCCGTGCTAAGCGACGGCAAGATCGGAGAGGCGGGCACAATGGAGACGATGCTGGCCTCGCAGCACCCGTGGCTTCGAGCCTATTTCCATGGCGCGCGGGGGCGTACCGGCCGGCGAGCGGCCGGTTAAATAAGCAGCGGAGTTCAGTAATGGAACGCAAGGCGAATTACGTTCTGATCGGCTTGTTTACGGTCGCTGTGCTTGCCGGCATTTTCGGCTTCATGTTCTGGATTCATCACACCACGGGCAAGACGCAGAGCGTGGCGTACCGAGTCATCTTCGGCAGCTCAGTTTCCGGGCTGCACGTTGGGGCGCCGGTCCTGTTCAATGGCATTCGTGTTGGCGACGTGACGGCGTTGCAGCTCAGCCCCGATAAGCCCGCACAGGTCGTCGCCATGCTTTCAGTTAACAAGGCGACGCCGATCCGCTCTGACACTCGTGTTGGGTTGGAGTTTAGCGGCTTAACCGGGGTCGCCTCGGTGTCGCTCAAAGGCGTCTCGGCGACCACCCCGCTGATCGAACGAGATGAAGGCGAGCCGCCAACCTTGACTGCGGAGGTGAATGCCACCCAAGATTTGATGCAAGCGGTGCGTGAAACATTGAACAACGCTAACGCGGTCATCGCCGAAAATCAGGAGGCGCTGCACAAGGCAATCGCGGACCTGGCAACTTTCACCGGGGCCCTGGCACGCAATTCAGACAGCGTCGACGAAATCGTGAAGAACGCCAAGGACGCCACCGCCTCACTCCGCGAACTGGCTGACAACGTCGACAAGCGCACCGAAGGCGTCGCTACCGGTATCAACAAACTAACGGAGACCGCGACCAAGCAAATCTCCACCGTCGGCAACGACGCGCATCGCACATTAATACATATCGACAATGCAGTGACGGATCTGGCTAAGAACCCGCAGCGGATTTTGTTTGGCAGCGGAAGCAGATAGCCGCCACAGCTGAACCTAGCCTTCGATGATAAAACAGGCGGTGCGCGATAGACAATGAACCAGCTTGTCTGACGTAGCGACGTCGAATTCATTGACGAGAATGGCGACGGCCCAGAAGTGCGGTCGCGCCGGCGTCAGCGGAAAGAGCATCGCCGAATAGCGCCCTCGTCGTCACACAAAGCGAACGGCCATCATAGTGATGATCGATAGAAAGATGAAAGCTGAGAATATGTCGCCGATAACCTTGCCGATGCGTTCAGGGCGGTCTGCGGATGGTTCGAAATACGGCATTTAATGCTCCCAATGTCCTATGAGGGCAAACATAGGGAGCGGGCCTGTTTTTGTATATATGAATAGCGATGACGATGCTGCTCTGCTTTGGCCTTGGCTACTCGGCGCAATACTACTTGGCGAGTTATGGCGGGCGCTTCGGACACATTTGGGGAACGGTACGCGACGCCAAGCGCGCGGCTGACCTAAGCTCGCGGGCGCAACCTGCAATCTCGGTGCTCGCCTTTGACGGCAAAACAGCCTCCGCCGATCTAGTAGCGGCCATTGCCCAGGCCGAGTCGGTATTGGTATCGGTGCCGCCGAATGCTTCAGGCGATCCCGTCCTGATGACCTGCGGCGATGCACTCAGGCACGCGAGATGGCTGCGCTCCATCATCTACCTGTCCAATGTCGGTGTTTATGGAAATTACGACGGGGCTTGGGTCGACGAAGAAAGCGAATGCCTGGCCAGTGAGCCGCGGCACCGTCAGCGCCTTGCCGCTGAGCGGGCTTGGCAAGATCTCGGCGTACGCATTGGGGTGCCGGTCGCCATTCTACGGTTAGCTGGCATTTACGGGCCGGGCCGCAATGCGCTGGAAAACGTGCGGCACGGCACCGCTAAGCGGATCATCAAACCCGGCCAGGTGTTCAATCGAATCCACGTGGCGGATATCGCGCAGGCGATCGAAGCCGCCTTCAGCCATCGTTCGGATGGAATCTTCAATGTTGCCGACGACGAGCCGGCATCACCTGGTGATCCGATTGTCTTCGCCGCGCAACTTCTCGGGGTCGAGCCGCCGCCAGAAGTGCCTTTTTCAGAGGCACGGGCCGCGATGACTGAGTTGGGGGCTAGCTTCTACACCGACGTCAGACGCGTACGAAACAACAAACTGAAGTCGATACTCGGTGTGACCTTGCGGTATCCAACCTTCCGCGAGGGACTTACGACATTACTCCATCGCACCGAGTAGCCTGCCCACGACGGCGGCACAGAGTTCCATCCTTGCAACATTAGTAAGCAGGAAAATTGCGCCGAGAACATACTTTTAGTTGTGCAAACGCAACGAATCAGAATCAATGCCGCCAATTCCCAATGTCGCTAATTCCACAAATTCTCGATGGAGAGACCATGTCGGTTGAAAGGCCAGCGCGGGTACGACCCGCTCAAGTGATCCTTGTGGGCAATGAAAAAGGCGGATCCGGCAAATCGACGGTCGCCATGCACATTGCGATTTCCCTGATTAAATCGGGGCAACGCGTTGCCACTATCGATCTCGATTCGAGGCAAAAGACCTTCACCAATTACATTGAGAACAGACGTGCCTGGGCAGAGCATATTGGCCGCGACCTCGGAGTTCCCGACCATATTTGTTTCGATAGTGACGCAGATGCGGACAATCGGCAGGCACGATTCACCGATACCGTTGATGCGCTGGCAAGCTCTCCGGGTTTTGTTGTCATTGATGCACCCGGCCATGATAGCCAGTTGGTGCAGTCAGCGCATTCGCTGGCTGACACATTGGTTACGCCGCTGAACGACAGTTTTGTGGATTTTGACGTTTTGGCCAATGTCGATCCGGAAACCTTCAATATCACTGGTATCAGCCACTACGCTCTGATGGTGCAAGAGGCGCGGGCTCAACGCGAGCATCTTGATAATGCCAACATGGATTGGATCGTGTTACGAAATCGTCTTTCGATGCTCAGTTCGCGTAATAAACGCCTTGTCGGCGACGCGCTGGAACAGCTTTCACGGCGGCTTAACTTCCGCTACGTCGAGGGATTAGCTGAGCGGATGATTTTCCGAGAGTTTTACCCGCGCGGAATAACGGCCGTTGATGATCTCGATCAAAAAACGCTCGGTACTCGCCCAACAATGTCGCATGCCACGGCCCGTCTGGAGCTAGAAAACCTGCTTGGTGCTATGGGGCTGCGTGGTCCGACAGAATCTGAATCTGGCGAAGCAGTCGGCGAAAGACTGGATGCAGCGTGAGAAACTGGACGACCCCTCAGTGATGAAGGGGATCTATCGGTACCGACCTAGGCCAGGCGTTCGCGGGATCAATGGTTCCTGCTGAGCTTGGCTACTTCCGGTGCATCCAGCACCGTCTTGCAGGCAGGCGGCAGTTGGGCGAGTGTTAGCCTACTGTTCGAGGTGGCCGGCGGCTGCCAGTGCAGAATCGCGTCCGTGAACCAGGAGTCGAGAGACTTATCGCAACCATCGCCAACCGGCACGGCTGACTGCTCGCGGCAGTTCGGTGAATCGTCCGGACACTTCAGCCGGACGTGAATGTGGTCGGCGTGGCCGTACCAAGGGCGTACCTTCGATAACCAGCCATCATCCTTCTTGTCGACGACGTGGCATAGCTCCTTCTTGATTGCTGCGTTGACGAACACGCGTTCAACCTCGGGCTGCTGCGCGGCGGTTCTGATAAATTCGACGTCTGACGGGGTCCAAGTCTGTGGGTTGACGTGTTTGCCGTCGGCGGCGACCAGATTGCTTGCCGCGATGTCCTCGCGCTCCTGCCTGTCTAGCTCTCGATCCGGCATTGGCATGAACCAGATGTCGACATCAAGGCCGATCTGGTGGCTCGTGTGTCCGTAAGGCAGCGGCCCGCCACGTGGCTGCGCCATGTCGCCGATGAGGATCCCCTTCCAGCCGGTAGCCTTGGCGGCGAGTGGGGCAAACCGCTCCAGAAAATTTATCAGTTCCGGATGACCCCAGTTGCGGTTGCGTGACAGACGCATCACCTGCCAGTTCTGGCCATCAGGCGGCAGTTCGACCCCTCCTTGCAGGCAGCCACGCGGGTAGTAGCCGATAGCCATGGCCTTGCCGAGCGACGGCAACTGCTTGGCCGCAAACAGGTCCTTGGCTGGCAACTTTGCCTCCGGTACGGCAGGCTTTCGCGGCATCGGTATTGATGCAGTAACTAGGGGGGTCGCTTCCTTCGGCCCACTGCGTTCCTGGGCCTGTCCAACACCGACGCTTGCCGCGACCACAGTGAAGGCCGCGAGCAACGATCCAGAAAGAGTAACAAAGCGTGCGCGCATGCTGATTCCAGTTAGCGATTCCATCTCTAGATTATCCAATACAGGCGACCGTATAAACAAGGGATGAATCAATCGGTTAACCCAAAGGGGCGTCGGCGAGTCAATTTGCGCGGACATCGAAGCCGGTATTTACCCTAAAAGCCGTATAAGTGGCTTGGATTATCGACGAGAATGCGACGGCGTATTGCGTCGTCGGGCACCCAATCGAAAAGCAGATCGAAAAATTCGGTCGAATTCGGCATCGGTTTGCCTGGATTGATGTGCGGCCAGTCGGTGCCCCAAAGCAGCCGGTCCGGCCGCGCCGCGACCAGCGCCTGGGCGAGCGGGATAACGTCGCGATAAGGCGGCTGCTGCTGAGAGGCATGGTAGCCCGCCGACAGCTTGGTCCAACAGCGGCCGGTCTCGAGCAGTCGCAGTAAGGCCTTAAAGGCCGATTGCTCGGTCCCCAGCGCAGCCTGGATATCGCCCATATGGTCGATGACAAAATCGCAGCGTAGCTTTTGCAGGCGCGGCGCGAGTTCGAGCAAATGAGCAGGGGCCAGCATCAGCTGGATGTGCCAGCCCAGGGCCGCCAGGCGTTCCGCGTAGTATTCGAGCTGCGCGAGCGGCAAGCCTCCCGGCTGCGTCGGAATGAAGCGCACGGCGCGAGCTCCAGCGCGATAAAGCTCGTCGAGTTCGCGATCGGTGATGGCGGGTGGAACGACGACGATTACGCGCGTCGGAATGTCCATCTCGCGCGCCGCATCGAGTTGCCGACGATTGTCGGTTCCGTAACTGCTCGGCTGGACCAGCACCGCGCGCGATAAGCCAAGTGTACGGTGCAAATGCAGATAGGACTCGACGGAAGCATCCGGCGGCGTGAAGCGGCGGTCGGCGACCAGCGGGTACTTCTTTTCCGGCCCGAAGATGTGGAAATGCGTGTCGGTCGCACCCGGCGGAGCCTTAAAGCGGGGCGGCCGCGGATTGGGATCGGCCGGCTGGCACCGCGGTAACATCGTCGCCTCAGAAGCCGTAGAGCGCCGCCGGGTTGTCGACCAAAATGCGGTTGCGCGTCGCCTCGTCTGGTACCCAATCGGCGAGAAGATCGAGCAGGTCGGTAGTGTTCGGCATCGGAGTCTTGATGAAGACGTGCGGCCAGTCGCTCGCCCACACCAGCCGGTCTGGGCGCGCCCCCACCAGTCGCGCCACATAAGGCTTAAGCTCGATATAGGGCGGCGCTTGCGCGGACAGACGGTAGGCGCCGGATAATTTCACCCAGTGGCCCTGGCGCAGCAGGCGCAGGACCGCCTGGAACACCGGCTGATGGAGACCATCGCTCGGCTTGAACATGCCAATGTGGTCAATGACGGCGGGGCAGGCGAGCTTTTCCAGGCGCGGCGCGATCTCCAGGAGCTGCGGGCCTTTGGCCAGAAACTGGATGTGCCAGCCGAGCTCCTTGGCACGCGATGCCCAGTGTTCGAGCTCTGTGAGCGGCAGCCCGCCCGGATGCGCGAGCACATAGCGCAGGCCGCGCGCGCCTTGTTCATGCAGTGCCGCAAGCTCCTTGTCGGACGTGTCATGCCGGGCGACGATTACCGCGCGGGTGGGAATGCCGATCTCGCGGGCGCCTTCAAGCTGCGCGCGATTGTCCTCACCGTAGACGCTGGGCTGGATGACCACCGCCCGCTGAATGCCAAGCGCGTCGAACAACTGCCGCGCCATGGCCGGCGTGATGAGCTGCGGCGTGTATTCGCGTAAGGTTACTAGCGGATAGCGGTTTTGCGGCCCGAACAGATGAAAGTGCGTATCGGTCGCGCCATCGGACATTTTAAAGCGCGGCTTGCGTGGATGCGGATCCGGGCCCTGACATAGTTCGGGAAAGTCGGTCATTCTCGTGGTTCTTTCAGCTATCCGCCGTGGTCGGCAGAGCACGCAAGAAATTGGCGCGGGCGGTCGCTGCCGCGAGCAGCAGGCCGTGATCATTGCCGGCGAGCACCATCCGCACGCCCATGCCGATATAACGGGCGGTCAATTCTTGCTCGTAGACGCCGCCCATCGCAAAAACCTTCTTGTGCCGGCGGCAGGCCTCGCTAACCCGCCGATAGGCGTTCTGCACACGCTCATGATTAAGCTGACCGGCAATGCCCATCTCCAAGGCAAGATCGTTGGTGCCGATCAGTAACACATCGATTCCATCGACGGCGGCGATCGCCTCGGCGTTCTCGACGGCCTTTGGCGTCTCGATCATCGGGATGAGCAGAAGCTCCGCGTTGAGGATCCGCTGCATCTCTGGCGCCGGCGGCGCGCGGAAGGCAAATTGTGCCGGCGCTCCGCCGGTGCTGCGGCGGCCCATCGGATGGAATCGAAAGGCGCTGACCAGTTGCCGCGCCTCGTCCGCCGTATCGACATGCGGCACGACGATGCCCAAAGCGCCGTTATCCAGGGCGCGGGTGCCTTCGTCGATGGCGCCGCAGCAGACGCGTACAATCGGCGCGATGCCGGCGGGCAGCGCGGCAAGGCAGATTTGCGATATCTCCTGCGTAGAGATCGAACCGTGCTCCGAATCGATGAACAACCAGTCGTAGCCGGCAGCCCTAGCTAACATTGGCACGGCGGCGCCACGGAGATGGTGCACGCCGAACCCGAGCGTAAGTTGACCACTACGGATGCGTTGCAGAGCCTCAATTGCCAGCACTGTCATCGGATTCCCCTTTAGAGCAGCACCACTAAGCTCGCTATAATGCGGTGTCTCCCAACAAACGCGGGACGACGTGGGTGAACCAGGGCACAAAAGCCACGGCGAGGACGCCCAGGATCAGCACCGCGAGATAGGGCAACATTGTTTTGGCAGTGGATTCGACGTCGGCTTCCGACACGGCGCAGGAAATGTAAAAACAAATGCCGATCGGCGGGATGAAAATCCCGATACCCATCGCTAACAGCATCACCATTGCGTAGTGGATGCTGCCAATCCCCAGTTGTGCAGCGATCGGCAACAGCAGCGGTCCAAGAATGATTAGCACCGGCAGCCCCTCGAGCAGTGAGCCGATCGCGATCAGAATGACCAGAGATCCGATCAGGAACAGTGTCGGGCTGTCGCCGGCGAGGTGTAGCACCTTGATCAATAGGGCCGGCAGATTCGCCGCCGTCAAAGTCCAGGCAAACGACCCCGCGGAGGCGATAATAAACAGCACCATACCAGCGAGCAGGCCGCAGTCGACGGCGATGGTAAAAAAGGTACGCGCATCAATCGAACGATAGATCGCGACCGATAGCACAATGCCGTAAAACACCGCGACCGCGGACACCTCGGTCGGCGTCGCATAGCCGAACTTGATACCGACTACCATGATCACTGGCATGATCAAGGGGAGGATCGCACCGGCGCTGGCCTTCAGCAGTTCGAGAGGAGTGGCC
>Ga0207779_1000233_pt1 | contig 12213 bp, 8 predicted proteins | sample LuqExpMetageno44_FD_187802 | JGI IMG/M metagenome (GOLD analysis project Ga0207779, IMG submission 187802) | Tropical forest soil microbial communities from Luquillo Experimental Forest, Puerto Rico - Sample 44 (SPAdes) | ecosystem: Environmental > Terrestrial > Soil > Tropical forest ...
TAGGCAAACTCTACAAGGGCGAGATCGATATTGCGTCACTACGGGGGTAATGAATGAGCGATAAGGAACTTGCCAGCAAGGTGGCCGTTGTCACCGGCGCTGGACGCAACATCGGCCGCGCCATTGCGCGTCATCTGGCCGCCGCCGGCGCTGCGGTGGTTGTGAATGTGCGCACCAATAAAGCCGAGGCCGACGCGGTCGTGAAAGAGATTGAAGCGGGTGGCGGTAAGGCCATTGCCGTAGTCGCCGACGTCGCCGACCCGACCGCGGTCGAGGCCATGGCAGAGGCGGCGCTGAAGGCGTTCGGCCGCATCGACATACTGGTCAACAATGCGTCGCTGCGGCGCGAGAAACCGATCGATCAGATGAGTTACACCGACTGGCGCGAGGTGATGGGTGCCACGCTCGACTCCGCTTTCCACGGTGTGCGTGCGTGCCTGCCGGCGCTCAAGAAGGCAGGCGGCGGCACGATCATCAATGTTGGTGGCCTGAGCGCACATATCGGCTCGAAGAATCGCGCGCATGTGATGACCGCGAAGGCCGCGTTGGTCGGCTTCTCGCGTGCGCTGGCGCACGACCTCGCTGCCGACAAGATCACGGCAAATTGCGTGGTCCCCGGCGCGATCGACACCACGCGGCCGGGCTCTTCGCCCAACCCGGCGCACCATCTGACCCATGGCACCATCACGGGCGAGCGCGGCAAGCCCGACGACGTCGCTGCCATGGTGCGGTTCCTAGCCGGCCCCGGTGGCCGCTTCGTCACCGGCCAGACTATCCATGTCAACGGCGGAGCCTTTCTGGGGTGATAGCCCCGCGCGTCCGAAAGTGCTAATCCACGCCCCAAGAATTTCCGGTCAGTAGTGAGGCTCGTCATGTACACCGATCTCGCACTCTATATCGACGGCAAATGGCTCAACGGCGAAGGCCGCAAGGGCGAAGACGTTATCAACCCGGCGACCGGCAAGGCGCTTGGCCACCTTCCGCATGCCTCGACCGCCGACCTTGATGCGGCGATTGCCGCTGCCGAGAAGGGTCTCGCAGTCTGGAAGTCAACTTCAGCCTATGACCGCTCCAAGATCATGCGGAAGGCCGCCGATCTGCTGCGTGAGCGATACGATCATGTATCGAAGGTGCAAACCCAGGAGCAGGGCAAGGTCTATGTCGAGTCGCGCGCCGAGGTGCTCACCTCCGCCGAGATTATTGAGTGGTACGCCGAGGAAGGCCGCCGCACCTATGGCCGCGTCGTTCCGGGCCGCCAGAAGGGCGTACGGCAGATCGTACTGCAGGAACCGGTCGGCGTGGTCGCGGCGTTTACACCGTGGAATTTCCCGACACTGACGCCGGTGCGCAAGATCGGTGGCGCACTCGCCGCCGGCTGCTCGATCATCATCAAGGCCTCGGAAGAGACGCCGGGCACCTGCATCGAACTGGCGAAATGCTTTGCTGACGCTGGGCTGCCTGCGGGCGTGCTTAACTTGGTGTTCGGCGTGCCGGCCAACGTTTCCGAGCATCTCATCCCGGCCAAGGCGGTTAAGAAGATCTCCTTCACCGGCTCGATTCCGGTCGGCAAGCATCTCGCTGGGCTGGCCGCCAGGGGTATGAAGCGCGCCACCATGGAGCTCGGCGGCCACTCGCCTGTTGTGGTGTTCGAAGACGCCGATCCGGAGAAGGCGGCCGACACCATCGCGGCATTCAAGTATCGCAACGCAGGACAGGTCTGCATTTCACCCACGCGCTTCTATGTGCAGGAGAAGTCGTACAACAAATTCCTAGCCCGCTTCACCGAATACGCGAAGGGATTGAAGATGGGCGACGGGCTGGAGAAGGGCATCACGCTCGGGCCGCTCGCCAATCCGCGTCGGCTCGATGCCATGGAAACCTTCGTCAACGACTCCAAGGCGCGCGGTGGCAAGGTCGTCACCGGCGGCTCGCGCCAGGGCAACCAGGGCTTCTTCTTCCAGCCGACGGTGATCACCGACGTACCCGACGACTCCAAGATCATGACCGAGGAGCCGTTCGGCCCGGTGGCGCCGATCGTCACATTCAAGACTTTCGACGAAGTGGTAGAACGCGCCAATTCACTGCCTTATGGTCTAGCGGCTTATGCCTTCACCTCGTCGGAGAAGACCGCGACCGCCATCGGCGACGCCATGCAGTCCGGTATGGTAGGCGTCAATAGCGTCGCCGTATCGACGCCGGAAACTCCGTTCGGTGGCGTCAAGGAATCGGGCTACGGTTCGGAAGGCGGTATCGAAGGTCTGCAGGCTTATCTGAACACGAAGTTCATCTCGCAGGCGTAAGCCTGCGAGCAATCCTGTCGGAAATTTCGGAAGATTAATGCGATACGCTTCGGGAGCGGTCGAATTGGGGTCTTGCCTGACTGATGCGACCCGCGACGGCCGCTCCCGCTGTGCCGTTCGCTAACCCGCCGCTATGCTTTCGCCCGAACGGATGCGATCGCAATCATGGCGGCATTCTGACCCGGTGGCGTCATAAAACCTCCGCGTCCGATGTCCGACCTATTAGTCTGATCAATTCTTGCAGACTGTCAAGGTCGGATAGCGCGTGAAAATGTCGCAAGGTTCCCGACGCCTAGAAAGGCGTTCACCATATTTGCTATGCACGTGCGGCCTTCCCAGCGTACCTGCGGCATTTCCATGAACCTTCCGCGCCGGAAACTCCTACAGCTCGCGGTTGGTGCTGCCGCGCTTCCTGCTGTCCTGCGTTTTGCTTTCGCGCAGAGCTATCCGTTACAGCCGGTGCGCATGATCGTCGGCTTTCCCGCCGGGCAGGCTGCCGACAGCTTGGCGCGCATCGTGGCCCAGGCGTTGTCGCAACGGCTCGGGCAGCAATTCATTGTCGAGAACCGCCCGGGCGCCGGCGGCAATATCGGCACGGAAGCCGTCGTTCGAGCCGCGCCCGACGGCTACACGATCCTCATGGAAGTGATGACCTCAAACGCCATCAACGCGACGCTTTATCCCAATCTTAATTTCAATTTCATCAAGGACATCGCGCCGGTCGCGATCATCGGCGGCGGCGCCTACGTGATGACAGTCAATCCGTCAGTGCCCGCCAAGACCGTGCCAGAGTTCATCGCCTATGCCAAAGCCAACCCGGGCAAGATTAACATGGGCTCGGCCGGCATCGGCACGCCGCCACATGCCTTCGGCGAACTATTCAAGATGCTGGCCGGCGTCGACATGGTGCACGTGCCGTATAAGGGCAGCTACGTGCCCGATCTGCTCAGCGGCCAGGTGCAGGTCGTATTCGCGCCGATCCCGACAGTGATCGCGCACATTAAATCCGGCAAGCTGCGCGCGCTCGCGGTGACTGCCACCAAGCATTCCGAGGCGCTGCCCGATACGCCGACAATCGCGGAGTTCGTGCGCGGCTATGACGCTAGCGGCTATTTCGGTTTTGGCGCGCCCAGCCGCACGCCGAAAGATATCATCGACAAGCTCAACACGGAAATTAAGGCCATCGTCGTTGATCCGCCGATCAAAGAAAAACTGGTCAGCCTCGGCATCGAGCCGATGCAGCTGACGCCCGCCGAATACGGCAAGCTAATCGTGGCTGAGACCGAGAAGTGGACCAAGGTGGTCAAGACCGCCGGCATGAAGGCGGATTGATCCGTGAAAAATACGATCAGCTTACGGGTGCGTTTCGTCCGTGGCGACAGCCTGACCGGCATCATCGATTTCATCGGCGCGCCGATGGCGGTCGAGATCCTGGCACGCGCCGGCATCGATTTTGTCATCATCGACATGGAACACTGCCCGATGGACTTGGGCCCGCTGGCCCAACTCATCCGGGCGGCCGACGCGGCGGGCATCGCTCCGCTGGTGCGCGTGCCGGAAGTGGATACCGCTCTGATCAAGCGCGTGCTCAATCTCGACGCCGCCGGCATCGTCATCCCGCACGGCACGCGCGAATCGTGCGAGGCGCTGGTGCGCGCCGCGCGCTACGCCCCGGAGGGCGAGCGCGGCGCCTGTCCGATTGTGCGCGCCACCGGTTACTGGCCGGAGGATTGGTCAGCCTACGCGCAGAAAGCCAATCGGGAGGTCATGCTGCTGCCGTTGATTGAGGATCGCTCGGCGATTGATGACGTCGACGCGATCGCGGCGACCACTGGCATCGACGGCCTGTTCATTGGTCCCTATGACCTGTCGGTGTCAGTCGGCGCCCCGGGCGCCGATTTCGATCATCCCACGATGAGCGCGGCGCTCGATCGCGTTGTCGCGTCCTGCCGGCGGAACTCCAAATTTGTTGTTTCCACGATCGGAGACCGCCAGGAAGCGGATTACTGTCGCCGCCTCGTTCAGCGGGGCATCCAAGGCCTGGTACTGGCGACCGATGCCCTCGTGTTGCTGCAGGCCTGCCAGCGACTGGTTGCGTTCACGCGCTGATCTTGCACATGGCGAGCATTGTCAGCGCAAATACCGACGCGCGCTTCAGGCGCCGTGATCGTTTGCGTTTGGATAGAAGAGTTGCTCGCCGTCGATCTTGTAGTTGGCGATATCCTTCTGGCCCTCCGGCGAGATTAGATAGTCAATGAACCGCTGGCCAAGATCCTTCTGCACTTTCGGATGCTTAGCCGGGTTCACCAGCATCACGCCGTATTGGTTAAACATGCGCTTGTCGCCTTCCACCAGGATCTGCAGGTCGCCCTTGTTCTTGAAATGGATCCAGGTGCCGCGGTCAGATAGCACATAGGCGTTGCTGGCGTTAGCGATGTTGAGCGCAGCGCCCATGCCCTGGCCGATCGACTTGTACCAGTGGCCTTTGTCCTTCCCGATGTCGATGCCGGCGTCCTTCCAGAGCTTGAGTTCGGCGATATGCGTCCCAGAGCGGTCGCCGCGTGAGATGAACGACGCCTGTTTTTCCTTGATAGTCTGGAATGCCCTGGCGACGTCCTTCATGCCTTTGATGCCGGCCGGATCGCTTTTCGGCCCGATCAGCACGAAGTCGTTGTACATCACCGGGAAGCGCTGCACGCCCTGACCTTCGGCAAGGAATTTTTCTTCCGCCGACTTGGCGTGCACGAACACGACGTCGGCGTCGCCGCGCCGGCCGGTGTCGAGCGCCTGCCCGGTGCCCTGCGCCACCACCTTTACAGTGATGCCGGTCTTCTTTTTGAACAGCGGCAGCAGATATTCGAACAGACCGGAATCCTGCGTCGATGTGGTCGAGGCCACTACGATCGATTTGTCCTGCGCCAGCGCGGGCGTTGCGGCCATGACGGCGCCAAGCGCCAGAGCAACAAGTGCGTGGCGGCTAAACATGAACTCCTCCACGTTTGTTTTTTGTTTTCTAGATCAGCAACTCTCCAGCGATGAATTTCTTCGCTTCTTCCGTGCGCGGATTGGTGAAAAATTCCCGCACCGGACCCTGTTCGATCAGCCGACCGCGGTGCAGCAGCACGATGTCGCCAGCGAGCCGCTTTGCCTCGCCGAGATCGTGCGTCGACATCACCACCTTGACGCCGCGTGCGGCGACGGTGCGCACGATGTCCTCGATCGCCTTTGTCGCGGCGGGATCCAGGTTTTGCGTCGGCTCGTCGAGAAACAGCAGCGCCGGACTGCGCGCCAGTGCGCGGGCGAGCGCCAGCCGCTGCTGTTCACCGCCGGAGAGCCGGCGCGCCGGACGCCGCGCGAGACCTTGCAGCCCGACCATTACGATCAGCTCGGCGGTGCGGGCCGAGCGATCGGCTCGGGGTACACCTGCGGCAGCGAGGGCGTAGCCAATATTGCCAGCGGCACTGCGCCGGAGCATGACCGGCCGCTGGAACAGAATGGCGCGCCGGTCCGGCGGCGATGCCTCCTGCCCGCCCCAGGTGATGCGGCCGCGCGTGACGGGGATCAGTCCCATGGCAGCGCGCAGCAGTGTTGTCTTGCCTGAGCCGTTGGGGCCGATCAGAACAGTCGGTGCGCCCGGCGCGATCGTAAGTGAAATTCCATTGAGGATCGTCACCTCACCGGCGATGATTCCCACTTCTTCGAGCATGACTGGTAGGTCGCTTAAGGGTCCGCGCATGCTCATCCCGCGTAGCGTTCGCCGGCGCGGCGTGCGCCCCAAGCCAGCGCATTGATCAAAATCACGATTGAAATCAGTACCACGCCGAGGCCGATGGCAAGCGGCAGGTCGCCCTTGGATGTTTCCAGTGCGATCGCCGTGGTCATGGTGCGGGTGAAGCCGTCGATATTGCCGCCGACAATGATAATGGCGCCAACTTCCGCGGCCGCCCGGCCCCAGCCGGCAAGTAGCGCGGTGACCAGGGAAAACCGCGCGTCCCAGACCAGCGTGACGATACGCGTCGCAGCGCCGACGCTCATGGCGGCGAGCTCGTCATGGTACTCGACCCAGAGATCCTCGATGGTTTGCCGCGTCAGCGCCGCGATGATCGGTGTGACCAGCACCGTTTGCGCGATGATCATCGCCTGCGGCGTGAACAGCAGCCCCCAGGCTCCGAGCGGGCCCGAGCGCGACAGCAAAAGGAAGATCGCCAGGCCGACGACGACTGGCGGCAGTCCCATCATCGCGTTGAGTGCGACAATGACGACCTCGCGTCCCGGAAAGCGGGTGAGCGCGAGCATGGCGCCGAGGGGCACGCCGATCAGCGCGGCAAAAAGCACAGCGCTCAGGCTGACTTCCAGCGACAGCCCCACGATCGCATAAAGCCCGGGGTCGCCGGTGAGCACCAAATGCAGCGCGGATCCCTCGCCCATGGCAGTTTCTCATGTTCCGAAACTGGTCAATCTCCATCAAATAAACAGGTTTATGCAAGCTATTTGCCCAGTATAAAATCAAGGGCGCGGCGGCGCGATGGCGGCTTGAAAAAGCCCGCCCGTGTCGGCATGACCTTGTCTTAAGCGCGCCGGCGCTGTCAGGCGCGCTTGTGCGAGCGCAGCGAGGAGGGGTGGCCGAGCGGCTGAAGGCGCACGCTTGGAAAGCGTGTATACGGGAAACCGTATCGAGGGTTCGAATCCCTCTCCCTCCGCCAACGCGGGCGATGGAGCCAGCGAGCTTCGCTTCCGAAGATGACTTTCAAAAATTAATATCGCGTTTTTCAGAACTTCTCGTCGGAGACCAGATTGATCCGCCCGCCCGCACACCGTCATCAAGGACAAGGATAAGCTGTATTTATTCCGACACGCGCAACCGTGGCAGCACTCTGACGGTCGTGGGCCGCCATAAGTCGTCGGCACTGAGGCTTATCCAACGCGCAATCCGACACCGCATACTGGAAAGTTCGCAGCCTTCAGCGCGGGAATGTTTGGGGCGGAGTAGGCAGCACTGCTGGAGACGACGAGCCAGGAAAGGGCTTACCATGCGGAGTGTAAGACTCGTTGACCGCGAAATATCGGAAGCAAGGAAGGCCCTGATCCTCCCGATCTAGGCGGCCCGCCCGAGAGACGAGGATCTTTCCATCGCAACCATAGGAAATGCGCGCCATTAGATTATATGTCTATCGACTATGAACCTCTCGCAACTCTTCCATCCAGCGGTCGCAAAGTGGTTTGCTGACCACTTCGCTGAGCCGACCCCTGCTCAGGCTGAAGCCTGGCCAGTGATCAAAGCCGGCCGTCATACCTTGATCGCAGCGCCGACGGGTTCTGGCAAAACGCTTGCTGCATTTCTTACGGCGATCGACGAATTGGTTCGTCAGAGTGTAGAAGGCCGACTCGCTGATGCGACCCAGGTGGTCTACGTCTCGCCTCTCAAGGCACTGTCCAACGACGTCCACCGCAACCTCGAGGCGCCGCTGGCCGGGATCCAGAGGGAACTCCGACGGAGCGGTCTGCCGGATGTCGAGATCCGCACTTGGGTGCGCACCGGCGATACGTCCCCGGCTGAACGCGAGCGCATGCGCCGCCGACCGCCGCATATCCTCGTGACAACGCCGGAATCTCTCTACGTCCTGCTCGGGTCGGACTCCGGCCGGAAAATGCTGGCGACGACGCGCGCGGTGATCGTCGACGAGATACACGCCGTGGCTCTAAACAAGCGCGGTGTGCACCTGAGTCTTTCGCTGGAACGCCTAGGCACCTTGAGCGGCAACCGCCTGCTGCGTATCGGCCTATCTGCTACGCAGAACCCAATCCAAACGATCGGCCAGCTTTTAGTGGGATGCGCTCCCGAAAGCCGTAAGCCCGAAGTGGCGATCATCGATGTCGGACATCAGCGCGCCCGCGATCTCCAGATCGAGGTTCCGGACTCGCCGCTGGAGGCGGTGATGTCTGGGGAGGTCTGGCAGCAGGTCTACGATCGGTTGATGCGGCTCATTGAAGCGCATCGCACTACCCTGGTGTTCGTGAACACGCGCCGCATGGCCGAACGCGTCGCTCGTGAGCTATCTGAACGCCTCGGCGACGGCGCGGTTACCGCACACCACGGCAGCATGGCGAAGGACCAGCGTCTGTCAGCCGAACAGAGGCTGAAGCATGGGAAGCTAAAGGCCTTGGTGGCGACCGCCTCGCTCGAGCTCGGCATCGATATCGGCGATGTGGATCTGGTCTGCCAGCTCGGCTCGCCACGTTCGATCGCCAGCTTCCTGCAGCGGGTCGGCCGTTCGGGCCACGCTGTTACCGGGACACCAAAAGGCCGGCTATTTCCTCTGTCGCGCGACGATCTCGTGGAATGCGCGGCCATACTCGACAGTGTCCGCCGCAGCGAACTCGACCGCGTCGCGATCCCGCACCAGCCGCTCGACGTGCTCGCGCAGCAGATCGTAGCGGAAGTCGCGGCGCAGGATTGGCCTGAAGAGGCACTGTACCAGACGTTTCGTCGCGCCTGGCCATTCCGTGACTTGGCACGCAAGAATTTCGACGCCGTTGTCCAAATGGCGGCCGACGGCTTCGCCACACGCCACGGCCGGCGCGGCGCGCTCATTCATCGCGATGCGGTCCATCAAATGCTGCGGGCTCGGCGTGGGGCGCGGACGACCGCGCTGACGTCCGGTGGCACAATTCCGGATACCGCCGATTACCAAGTAATGCTGGAGCCCGAGAACCATATCATCGGCAGCGTCAACGAAGATTTCGCCGTCGAAAGCATGGCCGGCGACGTCTTTCAGCTAGGCAATACCTCCTATCGTATTCTACGGGTCGAGCGCGGCACCGTGAGGGTCGAGGATGCGCGCGGCCAGCCGCCCAACATTCCTTTCTGGCTGGGTGAGGCGCCGGGTCGAAGCGACGAGCTTTCGGTCTCTGTCTCGCGTCTGCGCGCCGCGGTCGGGGCAAAACTGCGATCTGATCCTTCCGGAAAATCCGCGCTTCACTTGCTGACCGAAGAGGTCGGCATCGCCGCCCCTGCCGCTGAGCAGCTCATCGAATACCTTGCTGCAGGTGCCGCAGCGTTCGGCTGCCTGCCCACGCAGGACAGCATCGTGCTGGAGCGCTTCTTTGATGAAGCAGGCGGCATGCAGCTCGTCATTCATGCGCCGTTTGGCAGCCGCATCAACCGCGCCTGGGGGCTGGCATTGCGCAAGCGATTCTGCCGCAAGTTCAATTTCGAACTGCAGGCGGCGGCGACTGAAGACAACATAGTGCTGTCGCTAACCACGGCGCATAGCTTCGAACTCGAAGAAGTAGCACGCTACCTTCACTCCAAAAGCGTGCGTTCCTTGCTCATCCAGGCCATGCTCGACGCACCGATGTTCACCACCCGCTGGCGTTGGGTGGCGGGAGTGGCACTTGCTCTGCCGAGATTCCGAGGCGGCAAAAAGGTACCCCCGCAATTCATGCGCATGCAGGCGGAGGATCTAATCGCGGCGGTCTTCCCCGATCAGATCGCTTGCGCGGAGAATCTAGTGGGTGAGCGGGAGGTACCTGACCATCCGCTCACCAATCAGGCAATCTCCGACTGTCTGCACGAGGCCATGGACATCGACGGGCTTGAACGCCTGCTCACGCGGCTCGAAGTGGGCGATATCCGGGTCGTCGCCTGCGACCTCACCCAACCTTCACCGCTTGCGCTCGAGGCACTCTCGGCCCGGCCTTATGCTTTTCTCGACGACGCACCGCTCGAGGAGCGACGGACCCAGGCGGTCATGGCTCGACGCTGGCATGACCCGCAGAGCGCCTCCGAGCTTAGTCGACTGGATCCCGAGGCGATCGTCCGAGTGCGTGCCGAGGCTTGGCCCGACCCTGAGAATGCAGAAGAACTCCACGATTCGCTGCTATGGCTAAGCTGTCTGACCGAGCAGGAAGTTCAGGCTGCAGCAGCCTGGAGCAACTGGTTAGAGGCGCTTGCCCGCGAGAAACGTGTCACGCGTCTCAATACACCCGGGGCGGCACTCTGGGTTCCAGCTGAGCGGTTGAACCAGTTCCAGGCGGTATGGCCAGAGGCAACGCTTCAGCCGGAAATCACGCCACCGCCGGAGCAAGCCGGAGCAGTATGGTCACAAGATCAGGCGCTCATTGAAATTCTGCGCGGTCGGTTGGAAGGTCTTGGGCCGGTGACGCAAACCGCGCTAGCGGCGCCGCTCGCACTTGAACTGGAGGCCGCGGCCAGTGCGCTGGCGGCGCTGGAAAGCGAAGGTACGATTCTGCGGGGACGGTTTGTCCCTGGCGTCAATGCCGAGCAATGGTGCGATCGCCGGCTGCTTGCGCGAATCCATCACACCACGATCCGGCGCCTGCGCGCTGAGATCGAACCTGTCGCGGCGCGCGACTTCCTGCGCTTTTTGTTCGCCTGGCAGCATGTCGGGGAGGAGACGCGCCTCGAGGGGTCCCACGCACTTGCGACCGTTTTGACTTTGCTGGAAGGATTCGAAGCACCGGCCGCAGCGTGGGAAACAGAAATCCTGCCGGCGCGCCTTAAGGGCTACGAGCCGGCCTGGCTTGACGCCCAGTGCATCGCCGGGCGGTCCACTTGGGCCCGTCTTACCCCACCTGCAAGTGGGAATGGTCGCAGGCGCGCAGTAACACCAGTGCGATCAACGCCAATCGCTCTGCTGGATCGCCGGCGCGTCCCACTCTGGCTCTCTCTTTTGCCGCCAACGAGCGCTACAGTTCCGGGACCACGCGCGCAATCGCTGCTCGATTGCCTTCGTGCACAAGGCGCGCTGTTTTTCGAGGAGTTGGCCGACGCCTCACATTTGCTGCGTCCGCAGGTCGAAGAGGCACTAAGCGAACTCGTTGCCCTCGGCCTTGTGACCTCGGATAGCTTCGGAGGGCTGCGTGCCTTGCTGGTGCCGTCGGGCCAGCGCAAGCCGATTGCGGGCGTAAAAAGACGGGGGCGCATCCTCGCCTTCGACATCGAGAGCGGCGGACGTTGGGCGCTGGTCCGACGGACGCCACAGCAGGGCAGCATTGATGAACAGGCCAGGGTTGCTGCCGCCGAGCACGTTGCGCGCGCATTGTTGCGTCGTTATGGGGTTGTGTTGTGGCGTCTGCTCGCTCGGGAAGCCGGATGGCTACCGCCATGGCGTGACTTGCTTCGCGTCTTTCGACGTCTGGAGGCGCGCGGGGAAATCCGTGGCGGCCGTTTCGTCGCCGGGTTCTCTGGCGAGCAATATGCGCTGCCAGAAGCAGTGGGTCTTCTCCGGGAGATGCGGCGTCGGCCACTCTCCGAACAATGGATCTCGCTGTCGGGCGCGGATCCGTTGAATCTGATCGGCATCCTCACGCCCGGACCTAGACTGCCCGCACTAACGGACAATCGTCTGGTCTACCGGGACGGTCTGCCGGTTGCGACTCTATCGGCCGGCAAGGTGCAGTTTCTCACTACCCTGGATGCCAGAAGTGAGTGGGAGGCTGAGAAACGGCTGGTGCGGTCTGCCGCACGGGGGCAGCTCGCCCACCTCGCCTAAAATGGAGACACAAATGGCCGCTAAGTTGCGGGACAACCAGAACGAGTGAAGTACAACCTCTGATACGTGTTTTGTCACCCAGAAATGGCCCTTCCGGAAATGCACCTTCCGCGGCGGGTCAAGGCAAAATTATATAATGAAATCAATATGTTATGTTTGAGTAGCGAACTCCTCCGCCGAGGCTTTTGGGCAGTAAGCGTAGCTGAATAATCGCCCCATGCGACCGTCCATTGGAGACACACGAAAGAATCGGTGGCCAGGGTGGCCGCGGTGGCCACGCGATAGCGCAGTGAAATAACAAACTGATCGAGTGCTTTGCTGCCGCACTTAGCTCTCCTTTGATCGAACGGAGTTCGTTGTCTGAGACATAGATTTTGCCGACTAGATAATAGATTTTG
>Ga0207779_1000235_pt1 | contig 12122 bp, 10 predicted proteins | sample LuqExpMetageno44_FD_187802 | JGI IMG/M metagenome (GOLD analysis project Ga0207779, IMG submission 187802) | Tropical forest soil microbial communities from Luquillo Experimental Forest, Puerto Rico - Sample 44 (SPAdes) | ecosystem: Environmental > Terrestrial > Soil > Tropical forest ...
CAAATCTCGCTGGCGCAGGGCGCTTTTGTTGGGATCGGCGCTTACACAGTTGCGCTACTTACGCCCGCGGGCGTGCCGTTTTTTGTTGCCTTCATGGCCGCCGGGTTGTTGTGCTTCGCCATTGGCTGGATCCTTGGCTATCCGGCGCTCCGCGTCCAGCACCACTATCTCGCCTTTGTCACGCTCGCTTTCACCACCCTCGTTTTCCTCGTCCTGCGCAACGAGGAATGGCTGACAAACGGCATCTACGGCATCACCGGGACGCCGCGTCCGAATTTGCTTGGATGGAAGACGAGCGGCGCGCGCGATTTTTATTTCCTTTGCCTCGGCACACTAACAATGCTTTCGCTAGCGACCTGGTGGATGCTGCGCTCGCCTTGGGGCCGCGCTTTCCTCGCCTTGCGCGAAAACCCGATCCGTGCGCTGTCGCTTGGCCTCGATACCCGGCGCTATACTTTGATGGCCTTCGCCATTGGCTCGAGTCTCGGCGGCCTTGCCGGCGCGCTCTACGCACCGCTGGTGCAGTTCATCGAGCCAAACTCATTTTCGTTCGGCCTCTCCTTCAATTTGTTGCTCATGGTAATCGTCGGCGGCAGTGGCAATTTTTTCGGGCCGTTCGTCGGCGTGCTGATCGCGGTTTTGCTGCCGGAATGGCTGCGTATCACGCAAGGCTATTACTTGATCGCCTATGCGGCGGCGGTCATGGTGATACTCGCTTTCTGTCCAACGGGCGTGCTCGGGCTCATCGAGCGGACGAGAATGTTAGTCCGACACAAGGTCACAGGAACGCCTCCACTCTCCAGTGGTGTCGGACCATGACTGCGGTGCTCGAAGTTTCCAACATACGCAAGACATTCGGCGGGATCGTCGCGGTCGATGACGTGTCCCTCAAGGTGCGTGCTGGTGAAATCCTTGGCATCATCGGGCCGAACGGGTCCGGGAAATCCACGCTGTTCAATTGCGTGCTTGGTCAATTGCAGCCGAGCGCGGGCGAGGTACGCATCGACGGCAAGCTGACAACGGGTATGCGCCCGTGCGACCTCAACCGGTTAGGTGTGAGCCGAACATTCCAGCTACTGCAGGTTTTTCCGCAGCTTTCGGTGCGCGACAACCTTATCCTTGCAGGGCAGGAGCATCAGGGCTCGATGGCGTCGCGTTTGTTCGGGCGCGCCGATGCCGGATTGAGCGATGCCGCTGGAGAGATGATCGAATTCTTTGGCCTGTCGCACCTTGTGCACGAGCGGGCCGGTTCGCTCAGCTACGGCCAGCAGAAGTTACTCGATGCGGCTATGGCCTTCATGGCCGGCCCGCGGCTGGTGCTGCTCGACGAGCCGGCCGGCGGTGTCAATCTGACCATGCTCGGCCAACTGAGGGAAAGGTTGCACGCCTACCACGCCGAACGAAACGCCACGTTCGTGGTGATCGAGCACCAGATGGAATTTGTGATGGCGCTTTGCACGCGCGTGGTCGCTCTGGCGGAAGGACGTGTCATCGCCGAAGGCGCGCCACAAGACATCCGACGCAATCCGGTGGTGATCGAAGCCTATCTCGGACACTGATTATGAACACGGAACCGCTACTCGTTCTCAATCAAGTCGTCGCCGGCTATGGCAAGATGACGATCCTCAACGGGACCACCGCACGGATTCCGCGTGGTGCAATCACCACTGTGATCGGCCCGAACGGCGCAGGCAAATCGACAATGTTCAAGACGATCTTTGGGCTGCTACCGGCGCGCAGCGGCACGATCAGCTTCGAGGGCCGCAATACCACGAATTTTGCCCCGCGACAGATGCTCGACGCAGGCGTCGTCTACGTGCCGCAAGGCCGCAACATTTTCCCGGAGCTGAGCGTCCGTCACAATTTGGAACTCGGCGGTGTGGCGCTGTTCAATCAAGCCAGCTTGCCAGCCCGCATGGACCACATCATGCAGCGGTTTCCGATGCTGCGCGAGAAGGCCAGTGCGCAGGCATCGACTCTGTCTGGCGGGCAGCAAAAGATGCTCGAAGTGGCGCGCGGGCTGCTACTCGATCCCAAGCTGATTCTAATCGACGAACCCTCGATCGGCCTTTCGCCTTTGATGGTGCAGGAGGTATTCGCGATCATGAGGTCGCTGCGCGACAATGGCGTCACGATCCTGCTGATCGAGCAGAACGCAAAGCAGGCCTTACAGATGTCCGATTACGGCCTGGTGCTCGAGCAGGGCCAGACTCGTATCGAGGATACCGCGCCGAAAATCCTCGCCGATCCGCGCGTCGTGCAGCTCTTCCTTGGCGGCGGCCTGACCCAGCTGGAGCGCGCGTCATGAGCAAGCGTATCTTGCTTGGGCTGATCGGCGCTAACATTACGGGATCGCTGTCGCCGGCGCTGTTTGCCGATGCATTCAAGGCCGCTGGGATCGATGGCTTCTACCATTTGATGGACGTCGATCAGCTGCCGAGGCGAGAGCTGCCGCTCCTGCTCGATGCGATAAAAACCGCTGGGTTCGCCGGTACCAACGTCACCTATCCCTTCAAGCAGAACATCCTGTCATTGCTCGATGCGGTGGACTCCGAGGCGGCACAGATCGGCGCGATCAACACCGTTGCGATTGCGCCAGACGGCCGCACCATCGGTTATAATTTTGACCGGCGCGGATGGCGCCAAAGCTTTGAGGAAAGCTTCGGGTTGGAAACCGCGCGTGGTGCAACCGTCCTGCTGGTCGGAGCCGGCGGCGCTGGGCGCGCGGTTGCCTTCGCCTTGATGGATCTCGGCGTTGCGCTGCTTATCGTGCATGACCGCGAGGGCGCGCGGGCGAACGCGCTGTGCACCGATCTTGCAAAGTATTTCGGGGCGGCGCGTTGCCGCGTTGCGCGCGACCCCGAACGTGAAATTGCGGCAGCCAACGGCGTCGTCAATGCGACGCAAATGGGCATGCGCGGCTTTCCCGGCAATCCGGTGCCGGTACTCGCGCTCAAACCGGCGCAATGGGCTGCCGATGTCATTTACACCCCAGTCGATACCGAGTTCATCGCGGCTGCCGCGGCGAGTGGCGCCCGGACCATGAGTGGTCGCGGCATGTGCGTCCATCAGGCGGTTGAGGCATTCCGGTTGTTCACCGGGATCACGCCCGATATTGCGCACCTGCGTCGCGCCTTTGATTTGGCCTATGCAGCGCGCGAAGCGGCGCTCACCAAAACAAGTTAATGCTTCTGCTGCGTCGACCTAGCCGATTTTTATAACCGGATTTTTCAGTAACCACGTTAGCCGCGCCAGATGATACTGCGACCCCCGCTTCTGCCGAGTTGGGAACGATGTTCAAGAGCGGCTGCTCCACCTGCATCACAAAATCGCCGCCAACCAGTTGTCCGTTTTCATTCCATCCGACCTACCCCGCTATAAAGACGAAAAAGCCACTGGCGGCGACGCCGTTGGCTTATCCCGCGACGCCACCACTTTGGTTAAGATGGCAAGTCACCCATGGCGTGCCGACTCTCGCAGTTTGAACCGCTGCAACTTGCCGGTCTGCGTCTTCGGCAAAGCATCGATAAACTTGATCGCGCGCGGATACTTGTATGGCGCAATCACCGCCTTTACGTGATCCTGCAAGCGCTTCACACAATCCGTATCGCCGGCGATGCCGGCACGCAGGACGATATAGGCAGTGACGATCTGACCCCGTTGGATGTCAGGTGAACCGACAACCGCGCATTCAGCCACGTCGGCATGCGACAGCAGGGCTGCTTCGACTTCAGGGCCAGCAATGTTGTAGCCCCCTGAGATGATCATATCATCGGCGCGCGCCACAAAATGGAAGCGTCCGTCTGTATCCTGCACGAACGTATCGCCGGTGAGATTCCATCCATCGCGCACGTATTCGTTTTGCCGCTTGTCGGCGAGATAACGGCAGCCTGTCGGACCGCGCACGGCTAGCCGGCCAGCCGCACCGCGCAGCAACTCGCGCATGTCGCTATCAACAATCATCGCCTCATATCCTGTGACGGGGCGGCCAGTCGCCCCGGGCACTGCATCGCTAACGCGGTTGGTGATGAAGATATGCAGCATCTCGGTGGAGCCGATCCCATCGAGGATCGGCTTGCCAGTCTTGCGTGTCCATTCCTCGAAAACCGGCGCTGGCAGAGTCTCACCAGCCGACACAGCAAGCCGCAACGTGGAAAGGTCCGCGCCCTGGTCCATCGCAGCGATCATGGCGCGATAAGCCGTCGGCGCAGTAAAGCAGATCGTTGCCTTATAGGTCTCGATGATTTTGATGATGTTGGCGGGCGATGCGTCTTCCAGCAGGGTTGCGGTTGCCCCGAACCGCAGCGGGAAGATCGCAAGGCCGCCAAGGCCGAATGTGAAAGCGAGCGGCGGAGAGCCAACAAAGATGTCACCCGGCGTCACCTGCAATACTTCGCGCGCATATCCATCGGCGACGATCAAAAGATCGCGATGGAAATGCATCGTCCCCTTGGGCTCGCCGGTGGTGCCGGAAGTGAATCCGAGCAAGGCCACGTCATCGCGCCCAGTGTTAACAGCGTCAAATTTGACCGGTTTATCTAGCGCAATTCGATCGAGCTCGGCATCATGGTTGGAAGTGCCGTCGAAGGCGACAACCTGCTTGAGGAACCTGCTGTCTTTAGCACAAGCCACCAATTCGTCAGCGATGCGGCTATCGCACAGACCGAGCTTGATCTCTGCCTTGTCGACTATCTTGCCGAGCTCGCGCGCGCGCAGCAGTGGCATAGTGTTCACCACGACCGCACCGGCCTTGCTGGCCGCGAGCCAAGCTGCCACGAGCGCGGGGTTATTGCCAGAACGGATCAGCACGCGATTGCCTGGCTTCACGTCAAAATTTTCGACCAACGCATGCGCTAAGCGGTTCGACCAGTCGGAGAGCTCCTTATAGGTGCGGCGTCGACCATTACCGATTAGCGCGACGTGGTCACCAAAGCCTCGCTCCACCATACAATCGGTCAATTCAACTCCGGCGTTCAGCCTTTCTGGATACTGGAATTCATTGCGGTCGAGCAAAATGTCAGGCCATTGGTCGAAAGGCGGAAGATTGTCGCGTGCAAAGGTATCGACATGCGCCGAGGGACCGAGTTTTAAACTTCGCCGAACGCTCGCCACGTCAGCTCTCCACCAACTCCTATAATTGCGCGAGTCGCACGCAACAGCCGCAGCCACAGCCGTACCCGCTGTTTGCTCAATGAACGCGCCGCGGCGCACATGCGAGTCTTCGCTGCCGCTGTCATACCTGCCCCCCTGCTATGGCAATTGCCTGGCCGCTAATCGATCCGGCCGCAGGCGAACAAAGCCAGAGCACGGTCTGCGCCACTTCTTCCGGCCTAACCAGGCGGCCATGCGGGTTGTCGCGCGCAAGCGCGTCGCGCGTCGCGTTGGCCGAGCGGCTAGTCTTGGCGGTGATTGTCTGCACTGACTTTTCCAGCAACGGTGTATCGGTATAGCCGGGGCACACCGCATTAACCGTCACCCCGTTTGCCGATAGTTCGACGCTGAGCGCGCGGGCGAGCCCAACTACGCCATGTTTGGCAGCGCAATAGGCGGCAACATATGGGTAACCTTTCAAGCCAGCGGTCGAGGCAATGAAGACGATGCGCCGCGCGGTGTCGGGCGCCTCGCGCGTTAGATCGGCCAGCGCTGCGCGCGCCGTCAGGACCGCCCCGGTCAGATTCACGTCGAGCATGCGTTGCCAATGTGCGACATCGATCTTTCTGAATGGCACACTCTCGGCCGCGCCAGCATTGGCCACCACAATATCTACCGGTCCGAATGCTGCGCGCGCGGTATTCACCATAGCGACACAATCGACTTCGCGCGTCACATCGGCAACAATTGCCTTGGCCTTTGGCAACGTTGAGGCAACCTCATCGAGTAGAGGCTTGCGCCGGCCGATAATAGAGACAGAAGCTCCCGCACCAGCGAGTGTTTTGACGATGGCAGCGCCGATGCCGGTGCCACCGCCGGTAACCAGCGCATGGTGTCCAGCGAGCAGCCCCATCACACTTTCCCACTCATGGCTTCGGCGCGAGCCTTCAGGCGATTGAATTGCTCGCCGCCTCGCAAGTAGGGTTTAGGCCATCTGACGTCCGTGTATTGCAGGTCGGCGGCGGCGTGCAGAGTCCAATAGGGATCGGCTAGGTGCGGTCGCCCGAGGCAGACAAGATCGGCGCGGCCCGCCATCAGGATCGAATTGGCGTGGTCGGGTTCGTAGATATTGCCCACCGCCAGCGTGGCCACCCCAACCTCGTTGCGGACGCGGTCGGAGAATGGAGTCTGGAACATGCGGCCATAGACAGGCTTGGCTTCCACTGTCGTCTGCCCGGCCGATACGTCGATCAAGTCGACACCGTGCTCTGCGAGTACGCGGGAGATCGCAACTGCGTCCTGCGGCGTGATGCCCGTGGGGCCGACCCAGTCATGCGCCGAAATGCGTACCGAGATCGGCTTGTCCTCCGGCCAGACCCTGCGCACCGCCCGGAACACCTCGAGCGGGAAACGCATGCGGTTCTCGAGGCTGCCGCCGAATTCGTCGGTGCGCTTGTTAGTCAATGGAGTGATAAAGGAGGACATCAGGTATCCGTGCGCATAGTGCAGCTCGAGCAAGTCAAAGCCGACACGCGCGGCCATTTCCGCGGAATGGATGAATTGTTCGCGCACGACGTTCATGTCAGCGCGGGTCATCTCGCGTGGAATTTGGTTCTCCGCGCTCCAAGGTACCGGTGACGGGCCGATCACCTCCCAGTTCTCAGCTAATAGCGGCGCGTCGGATTTTTCCCACCCGAGCTGGGTCGACCCTTTCAGGCCGGAGTGGCCAAGCTGGATGGCGATCTTGGCCTCAGTCTCGGCGTGCACGAAATCGACCAGCCGCTTCCAGGCACGCTCGTGACTTTCGTCGTACATGCCCGTGCAGCCGGGGGAGATGCGCCCTTGCGCGGACACGCAGGTCATCTCCGTGAACACCAGGCCAGCACCGCCCTTCGCGCGCTCGGCGTAGTGCACGAAATGCCAGTCATTGGGCAGTCCGTTGATTGCGCGATATTGCGCCATCGGTGATACGCAGATCCGATTGACCAGTTCAACGTCGCGCACCTTCAATGGCACGAACATTGGCGGCCGCGAGATGTTAGGGCGGCGTCCGGTTGCCTTCTCCTCAAACCATTTCTCGGCACCGGCAAGCCACGCTGGGTCGCGTTTTCGAAGGTTCTCGTGGCTGATACGCTGCGAGCGGGTAAGCAGTGAATAGTTGAACTGGATGGGATCGAGATGCAAATACCTTTCGACATCCTCGAACCATTCGGTCGAATTGCGAGCGGCGTTTTGGAGTCGCAATACTTCCAGGCGTCGCTCATCCTCGTAGCGACGGAAAGCAGCTTCCTGGGTAGGCTCAGTATGCAGATAAGTGGCAAGCGCAACGGCACTTTCCATCGCCAACTTTGAACCGGAGCCCACGGAGAAGTGCGCGGAAGCGGCTGCATCGCCGAGGAGCACGACGTTCTCGAAGCTCCACCGCTCGCACAGCACACGGTGGAAGTTGAGCCAAGCCGAGCCGCGCAGATGCTGAGCATTTGACATCAGTGCGTTACCACCGAGATTCTTCGCGAAAATTTTCTCGCAAGCGGCGATGGTCTGCCCGGTTGTCATCTGGTCGAACCCAGCCTTGCGCCAAGTCGCTTCCGAACACTCGACGATGAAGGTTGCGGTATCGGCATCAAATTGATAGGCGTGTGCCCAGATCCAGCCGTATGCGGTCCGCTCGAAGATAAAGGTAAAGGCGTCGTCGAATTTCTGGTGCGTGCCTAGCCAGATATATTTGCACACACGCACGTCGATGTCGGGTTTGAACTTATCGGCATAGGCCGTGCGCACGCGTGAATTGATACCGTCGGCGCCAACGACGAGATCATGGTCGCGGCAGTAGCCTTCCACGTCCTGGACTTCGGTTTCGAAGCGCAGGTCGACCCCGAGCTCGCGGGCGCGCTCCTGAAGGATATTGAGCAGCCGCTTGCGCGCGATCCCACAGAAGCCGTGGCCGCCAGAAGTCACCACCATTCCGCGATAATGCACGGCAATATCGTCCCAATAGGCGAATGATTTGCGAATTTGGTCGGCGCTTTTGGCGTCATTGGCGGACAGGTTAACCAACGTCTCGTCAGACAGCACCACGCCCCACCCGAAAGTGTCGGCAGGCCGGTTACGTTCGATAACTACAACGTAATGCGAGGGATCGCGCAGTTTCAGCGAGATTGCGAAATAAAGTCCGCCAGGGCCGCCACCAAGAACCGCCGCCCGCATGGTGCAATCTCCGTCGATCGGAGATCGATTATGCGGGCAAATTTAAACTTCTTCAAACCTGAAATACCCGATGCCGCACGGCTCCGCGTCGCTGTCGCCTCGTTGCCAACGCCTTTCCGGAAAACCCTCGTATTGAGGGACATTGAGGGCCTTGACTGCCGCGAGATTTCCGATGCGATCGAGGTCGCAACAACATGCGTTTTATGGCCGTGGCAGAATCTTAGAACTCGTTAAGCAAGTCGGATAGAATTTAATTGATAATTTTAAGCACCCGCTTGGAACCGGTGCTCCATAAATTGCTGCATGCGGGCTTTACAACACTTCGCGGGGGTTGCCAGCATAGCGATCACCCTCGATTACTTCCTGTTTAATGGCTATTGCACGAATGTATCCTGCGATTTGTTTTCGCAGGCCTACATTCAGATCCTTTCTGAATTGAACAAAATCACGGGTTTATTATGAGTCAACGGACCGCGGATGGCCACCAAAGGATTTTATCGGCATTACCAGTCGGTCTTTTATGGAATCTTTAGGGAGCAGTGCGGACACTTCCGGCATGATAAAAAAATCCCAGTATTTCCTTTGGGACCAGTCCGGGGCCAGTCCATCAAATACGCCTTAATCGCCGGTTTCCTTTCCATCCTTATTATCGCAGGCGTCAACGGTATCGGCACCACTGTAAAAGGGACGTTTAATAGCGTAGCTAATGCGCTGCAGTAGCTTGGCTGTCTGAAGAACTGGCGAGGCCGTCAAACCAAAGTTCCAATCCTTATCCTTCAGTGCAATGATTTCCACTGTGGTGGTGATAACCTATACCGTATGAAAGACCTTCTGGCCGAAGCATTTCGCCACGTGATCGAGGGACGTCGGATTGTTCTGCGGCAGCGTCAGCGCGTCGCCGATTTGGAAGCCAAACACCTCGATACCACTGAGGCAAACCGGCTTCTTTATTTGTTGCTGCAAAGCCAACGCATTTTTGAGGAAAATTACGCATCAGTGCGAAAAGCGATGGGATTGCCGCCCGAGGTATTGCCATACAGTACTGGACGGGAATCTAATTTTTGAGCGCAGGTCTCGAGCAAAACTCTAAAGTGCGAACCGGCTCGCACGCCGGCACCAGAAAAAGCCGGGTCAATCCCCGCAACTTAAGTTTGCATATGCCCAAGGAAGACTACGCAGCTAAAACCGGCTTTTGAGATCTACCGTTTGTCTTTCCAGAGGAGGTTTCAAATTAATACGCGTTTTCAGGCAACTCGATATGCCAGAAAGTAAAGAATGGCCGAATAGTGGCAACACGCGGCAACCAAGACAAAGCCGTGCCAGATCGCATTTTGAAACCGCAAGCTCTCCCATCCATGGAACACGATGCCTGTCGAGTAAAGCACGCCGCCTGCCGCCAGAAGCCAAATGCTCAGACTCGGGAGCGCTGCTGCGACCGACCGGTAATCAACCACGCCACTCCAGCCAAGGGCGAGGTAGAGAACGACGGCCAAACGATCGAAGCGGCCGGGCAACAGCAGCTTAATAGCAACCCCGACGAGCGCCGCCAACCAGACGCCGATGAGGAGGCCATTTGAGAGAATGTCGCCTTTTATCTGTCCTATGAATGCGGTGTACGTTCCGGCAATCATCACATAGATGGCGGAGTGATCGAAGCGGCGCAGAACCCACTTTGCACGAGAGATTGGCCATGTGTTGTAGGCGGCAGAGAAACCGAGCATAAAGAGAAAGCCAATGACATAGATCACGATGTGCGCCATGTAGTCGGCGGTGTGAAACGAATTGGTCGCAACGATGCCGATCACAATCGCGCCAACCACGCCGAGGGTTACTCCGATGGCATGGATGATACCGTCAACGATCAATTCGACACGATCGTAATCCCATGTGACGCCAGGTGGCCGGCCATGAATACTCATTTTTCTCTCCCGGTCCAAAGATGTCATGCGCCCAGTCTGGCCCCCAAGTCGACATTTGTATGCTTGAATATTGTGACTGCGTGAACGTTCCGTGACGTTTAACAGTTCATTTCAAAAGCTAACCTAGCCCTTAGCGGTTGGCGCGAAGCCTCTGAGAAAAAACCCTTCCGCTGGGTATACCTGACGCCCAATACAAGCGCCTTCGCCTACAAAGGCGATAGCCGAGCCTTGTTGCAAACTATCTGCTTATTCTGGCAAGCCACCGATCTGCTGGCACCAGCTCGCCGACCCAGGCGGGCAAGTGTCTTGGGATGGGGGCGCAGAGTTGTAGTGAGCAGCGGATTGGGCAGCGGTTGTGTGAATGGAAGCGGATTTTGAATGCAACAATTCAGCGCTTCCAGCCGCGATGACCGCTGTTGCAAGAATAATAATGACTGGTGTTCGCATGGATGACCCTGACTCCAGGTTCGTAGTTTTAAAAAGCATATATGGTGCAGTGCAGCAAAACTCAATAGTTCAAAATAAGTAAATTGCACCAAATAGTTAACGAACTCCTCGCGCGGCAGCCTTAGCCATGGTCCACTTGCAGGGCAGAGGCGTACTCAACCGACGCGCCTGACCCCAGCCGGGGTGACCAACCCTTCAACGTGGTCTGCCCATTTCTCGAGGAGCTTACGTTTCAGTTCGAGCGGATACCGTGACCCGCTGTCGCAACTGAGCCCGAGTGATTGAGGACCAGCCCAATCTCCCATTCCGAATGACTCGCCGTCTGTAACCAAGTTGCAATAGTGCGACGAACGGCGTGTTGATAGAAGCCCATTGCGCACCCAGCTTGCGTAGTCTCTTTTTGAAGCATTATCCGAGGCGTTCATAGAGTCGGAGCCTAAGACTATGCTGCGAGCCCACATATTCGAACTCCAACGACGACAAAGCGCTCCACAATACGCTACCCACTGACTATCGCTGCATCGCTATAGCGACCGCCGAAAGCCCAACGGCCAGAACAATAGCCATACCCCAAATACCAAGCCACATGGGCTGACCTCCGTCAGTTGGATTGAGGAATTCAAACGCGCTCAGGTGGATTTGGTTCCACGTCATATTGGCTTGTATTTCGGCCAGCAGTGAACCTATCAGGGGAAAGAAATATTCCTGGGCATCAACTCTCAGAATTGAAATCCAGTGATTCATCTTTATGTGTATTTATGCGTATCCCGCGCAGCATTAGGAGTGAACGTGTGTCAAATACGGATGAAGTTATTTCTAGTGAAGCCAAGGCTCGCGCCGAAGCGAGTTTCAGACGAAAACAGGAGCAGGCTGAAGAAGGTGCAAAAGCGTGGCAAGAGTACCAGGCGCGACGCCTCGCACTGACGGCAAATATGGAACGGCTAAGAGCTCTCCGGCTCGCGAAGGAAGCAGCCGAACCCACCCCAGAAAAAAAGCTTGGTCGACCAAAACGTCGCTCGCCTCGAATCCGGTAATTCCTGCTGCGGTTTCATCAGTTCATGCTAGACAGAGCGATCCTCCTACGTCTATTCGCCGGATTCCAGGCGTCGTAGACCCGTGCCTGTCAGTACAAGAGTGAATATCCCGTCGAGACAAGGTAGTACCTCTCGAACATATCCGACTTCGATTAAGCGCGATCTCGATGGTCAACGGGGATCGTAACCTACGTCGGTTTGTTGGCTGATTGTTGGAGCGAAGCAAAATTCCTCGCTAGTGAGCCGAACCTTGTGTCGGGTTAAGGATCGGCGTCCGTCGTGGTTTAATTGCCAGAATGTTATCCTTGATTTTCGAAGTTTCGCTGTTTCTCGGCGCATTCATGAGATAAACCGAGTCCATCTCCTACCCGAGGTAGAGCATGGCTGCTCGTGAACCGGGATACGCGAGAAGGCTTACCTCTTG
>Ga0207779_1000239_pt1 | contig 12009 bp, 9 predicted proteins | sample LuqExpMetageno44_FD_187802 | JGI IMG/M metagenome (GOLD analysis project Ga0207779, IMG submission 187802) | Tropical forest soil microbial communities from Luquillo Experimental Forest, Puerto Rico - Sample 44 (SPAdes) | ecosystem: Environmental > Terrestrial > Soil > Tropical forest ...
GGCCGAGGTTATCGGGCGCCCGGATCTGCGAACCGACGAGCGCTTTGCGACACCGCCGGCGCGCGCCCGCAACGGGGCGGCGCTGACCGCAGAGATCGAACGCTGGACCGCACAGCGCGAGAAGCGCGAGGTCGCCGACATCATGCGCTCCGCCGATCTGTCCAGCACGCAGGGCCAGACCGCAGCGGCGCAGAAAGTCTCGGCGATCAATCCGCAGCTAGGCATGCAGATGCTCGGTCAAGTGCGCGCTAATCAGCAGTTCGCCGAGACTCAGCAGTATCACCGCGAATTGATCCAAGAGAAGCAGGAAACGCAGCAACGCCTTGCCCGCGAGGAAGCCGATAAACGCGCCAAGACGCAGCGCGCCGTGACCAATGCGCGCCTCACCAACATCAGCGAGAACACCGCGCGCATGTACAACGACTACGAAGATGTCCGCGACGAGCAGATTAAAAAAGGCAGTAATCCGAAAGACGCGGAGATTTTTGCGCGGCAAAAGGTCGGCGGTGATTGGGATATCTGGCGCGGCAGTCTAGGCACGCGCGCCGATGAGGAAGGCAATCCCATCTTTACGCAACAGCAGATCGCCGGCATCCCGCAGCAGTTCGATCCGGCGCAGGCCAAGAACTTGACGGGCATGGCCGATGCGGGCATCCAGATGGTATCTAAACACGAAGCGGCACAGCGCAAGGCCGAAGCGGAGGCGGGAAAAGAAAAAGAAAAAGAACGCGAAGCCCGCTCGCGCGAAGAACTTGCCGCGAAAAAGCAAGCGGCGACCGAAGCGCGCGCGCGGGGCGATCTGGCGGGCGACGATGAAACGCGGATCTCAATGGCCAAGCAATATCTTGCAGGCGATAAATCAGTGTTTACCGGGATGGCGCGGTCCCCCGGCAACATGATCGCCCTGCGTAAGGAAATCGTTCAGCAGATGAAAGAGCAGAACCTGACCCCTGAACATATGGCCATCAAGCTGGCTGAATACAAGGGGCTGGAAGCAGGCGAACGGGTGCTTGCCAATCGTGAAGCCAATATTGGTGTCGGCGTGGAAGAAATGCGCAGTTTTGTCCCGCTTGCACTCAATGCATTGGATGCCGTGCCGCGCAAAGATTTCGTGCCGATCAATCGGCTGATTCAGATGGGACAGCGCAACTGGTCGCCGCAGCAGGCTGCTTTCGACACAGCTAATCAATCGCTCATCAACGCCTTTGCCAACGTCATCGGTCGCGGCGGCACCACGGTGCACAGCCTGGAAGAAGCCAAGGAAATGCTCTCGACGGCGGATTCCCCCGAGATGTACCGCGCACGGGCAAGCCAACTGATGAAAGAAGCCGATGCGGCCCAGCGTGCCCCGGCTGCAGTTCGTCGCAGCATGGAAGGCGCACCCGCCGATACAACAGCACCGACAATTGCACCGTCTCCTGCTCCAGCGACCGGGGGAAAGAAGGATTATTCACATTTGTGGTCCGGTTAAATGAAAACCTGGGCCGAAGTCGAGCAGAGTCAAGCCTATCAGGCCATGGCGCCTGAGGATCGCGACGCGGCCCGCGGGCAATACTTCGATCAGGTTGTCGCCCCGCAAGTGCCGCAGGCTGATCGCGCGGCGGCTCGCCAGCAGTTCGATCACGCCACCCGCGCATCGATTGAACCCGGCGCCGGGCATCAGGATTGGCTAGGACGTCACCTGCAGGCCGCACCGCACACAATCGAAGGCAAGGTCGGCGCAGGCGAAGCCGGTCTTGGCATGCTCACCGGGATGGTCGCCGCACCGGTGGCAGGACTGGCCGGATTAGCTTCCATGGTGCCGGGGGTGAGCGACAAGCCTGCCGGTCAGGTTGTGCAGGACGTTGAACGGGCACTGACCTACCAGCCGCGTACCGCAGCCGGTCAGAAAGCCGAGAAGACATTGACCTATCTGCCTGAGAAATATTCCCAGGTAATGGATTATGCGGGTGGTAAAGTAGCGGACTGGACGCTAAAGGCGGGCGCATCCCCGGAGGTTTCCGCGCTGCTCGGCGCGGGGGTGAAAACGGCGGGCGAGATGGCCCCGGCCGCGTTCGGCTTACGGGGGATGCGTGGAGGCACTGGCGCTGCTGCTGCTGGTGGTACTGCTGAAGCGGGTGCGGCAGAAGCGGCTGCAACGCGAGCGGCGGCTGAACGCGCAGCCGCTGCTGTGGATCGTTCTGCTGGAACAGCAGCTGAAGGCGGACAGCCAGGGGTACGATGGACCGATCTGCCTGCCCACGTCCAGGAAAAGATTACTGAAGCCGCCCGCCATGCGGAAAGCTTTGACAAACTTTCCCCTGAAGCCCTCCAGCGGGCCGCCCGACTCGAATCCCTAGATATTCGCTATTCGCGCGGCGATGTCACGCGCGATCCGCGCCAGATGGGCTTGGAAGCCGATCTCGCGCGCGGGACTGCCGAAGGGCGCGAGCTTGCCGAGCTCAAGCTTGAGCAGACACGGCGGTTGCACGAACACCTGGAAACATTGCAGGGCCGCGGCGCGCCGCAGGCGAGCACCCCAAGCCAAGCCGGTAAGGCCGTCGTAGAGAACCTGAAATCGCAGGCGGAAGCCTCGTCGAAACGGGTTGATCAACTCTACGATCAGGCACGTAAAACCGGTGAGACGGCGGCAACGGTCGATTCCGAGCCCTTGCTTGATTTGATCAACAAAGCGCCGAACCCGCTGCATCTGGACTACATCGGCAATAAACTGAAGCGCTTGGGCATGGCGAAGCAGGATGAAGCCGGTAACTGGGTGACCACCGGCAAGCCAATCAGCCTGAACGATCTGGAGGAAATCTATAAAGGGGCTTCTGCCGAAGGTAAAGCGGGCGGCACCGAAGGGCACTATGCAGGTCTCGTTAAGCAACGAATCAACGAGATGACCGAAGGGGCTGGGGGTGATGCCTACCGGGCCGCGCGTGCGGCACGTAGCGAACATGCGCGCACCTTCGAGAACCCCAAGATGATGGACCGATTGCTGGGTGAGGAAAAAGGCAATCGCAAAACGGCACTCGAAGACGTTTGGAATAAAACCGTCGTCGACGGATCGATCTCCGATCTGGAACTGGTCAAGCGGCAATTGCTCACCGGCAAAGACCGGCCGCGCGCTGCCCGTCAAGCATGGCGCGAAGTGCAAGGTCAGACGGTCCAATTCATCCGCGACATGGCGACCAAAGGCCCAAAGGATGAGATGGGCCGACGTGCCGTGTCCGGTACGAAGATGCGTCAAGCCTTGAATTCAATCGGTGAGGAAAAGCTAAATACCATCTTTTCCAAGGAAACCACGCGCCGACTCTATAAGCTCGCCGATGCGGCCGAAGACTTGACCACCGCGCCCCGGCGTGCCGCTGCGGTGGGCTCCGATACGATGACACGGTTTCTATCGATGCTCGATACCGTGACCAAAATTCCGATCGTCGGCACACCGTTCAAGGTCGCTGCCGGTGCGGCGAAGACCGTGGCGGAATTATCCAAGAAAGGCGAAGCCGGGGCGCAAGTGCGCGAAGCGTTGCGCTCACCGCTTGACCCGACCGCCAAAAAATTCAGCATGAAAGAAGGGCTTGAGGCCCTCGATAAAGCTGCGCGGCCTTCGATTGCGCGCTTATCGCAACCTGTGCCGCAGCAGTTTCCGATACAAAGCGCGCCGTCCGGTGGTGGTCAGTGATTCGCCTGTTGCTCAAGCATGCGTCGGTTCATTTCGATCTGCTGGCGCTGCAGTTCCATCTGCTGCTCGCGCAGCCGCATCTCCTGGCCTGCCTGTACACCGCGCATGTAGGACCCGCTGATATCGGCACCCTGCGTGATGGGAAACGTCGTCTGCGGTGGCGGCAGATTCGCCGGCCGCTGGTAGATGTTCACCTGCGGTTGCTGCAAGTAGTACGGCTGACCGTTGCAGGTCATCACGTTACCGGCCTGATAGCAGGTGGCCGAAGCAAGGCTTGGAAACCCCATTATTGCTGCTAGAACGACGACTTTGAAATTGCTCATAATCGACCAAGATGATGTGGCGCTCAATCTCGCCTGGCGAGCGGTCCAAGCCGGACATCAGGTGCGCTTGTTCATTGATCCTAAACATGCCAAACACCGTACGGGCGAAGGCTTTAACGCTATCACACGAGTAGACAATTGGATACCCCTCGCCGCCTGGGCGGATGTCGTTTTCCCGGTTTCCAACGGCAAATACATCGAGCGGCTGGATGTGCTGCGTCGGCAGGGCGTCAAAGTGTTCGGTCCTTCGACACGTTCCGCCGCGTTGGAAATCCGTCGCTCCGAGGGCATGCAGTTCCTCGAGCGCCACGGCATCGAGGTGCCGCCCTACAAGGTGTTCAACTCACTCGCCGAGGCCGAAGCCTATGTGTGGAAGACCGAGGCCCGCTTCGTGTTCAAAACGATGGGCGATAACGAAGACAAGAGCTTGTCCTACTGCAGCCGCTCACCGGCAGACATGATTGCGCGGCTCGATCGCTGGCAAGCGCTGGGCCTGAATCCCAAGGGTCCGGTGATGCTGCAGCAGTTCATCGAGGGCATCGAGTTCGGCGTCTCCTGCTGGCTGGGCGCCGAAGGCCGCATCGGCCCGTGGAACGAGAACTTCGAGCACAAGCGGCTGATGTCCGCCGAGGGCGGCAAGGGCTGCGGACCGAATACGGGCGAGATGGGCAGCGTGCTGCAGTACGTACAGAAATCCAAGCTCGGTGAGCAGGTGCTCGCCCCCCTGATCGACGACCTGGTGGCCATGGGGCACCGGGGCGACGTGGATCTGAACTGCATCATCGATGCGGCGGGCAAACCGTGGCCGCTTGAATTCACCGCGCGCGCGGGCTGGCCCGCCTTCAACATCCAGATGGCCGCGCACAAGGGCGATCCGCTCAAGTGGATGCTCGATGCGTTGGAAGGCGGCGTCGATACGCTCACGGTTTCTACCGATGTGGCGGTGGGCATCGTCATTGCACAGCCGGATTTCCCGTATGACCAGAAGCCCCCGGAAGAAGTGGGCGGCATCCCGATCTACGGCCTGGATAAGGGCAATCTGCGCTACATCGCCCCGCAGGGCGTGCGCATGCAGCGGATGCCGGTGATGCGCGATTCCATCCTCACCGAAGAGCCGATCTGGTGCACGAGCTCGACCTACGTGGCGGTGGTCACCGGCCTGGGGGCGAGCGTGAGCCAGGCCTGCGAGCGCGCCTACAAGGTGATCGAGCAGATCCACCTGGCCAACATCATCTATCGGGACGATATCGGCGAGGGGATGGAAGCATGCCTGCCCGAGCTCCACGCGCATGGCTATGCGACGGGAATGATCTATGCCTAGCGTCGCGTTCTCGCCTGTCTATAACGGGGTCACGTTGTTCAATGCGAGCGGTCAGGTACTGTCCGGCGGCAAGATCAATACTTACCTGGCCGGAACGACGACGCCGCAGGTGACCTATACGACCAATGCCGGCAACGTTCCGAACGCCAATCCGATCATCCTGAATTCCGCGGGGCAGGCGCCGCAGGAAATCTGGCTCGTGCAGGGCATCACCTACAAGCTCGTGCTCACGGATGCGGCCAACACCGTCTTGCAGACCGAAGACAACATCCAGGGCATCAACGACCAGGTTCTGAATCCGCCTTCGGAATGGATGGCGCAGGGCGCCCCGACCTATCTGTCGCCGACATCGTTCTCGGTGCCTGGCAATCAGACGGCGACCTTCGATGTCGGGCGCCGGGTGAAGTCGATCAACACGGGCGGCACCGCCTATTCCACCGTCACCGGCTCGACCTATAACGCGGGTCCCAATACCACGACGGTCACGGTCGTCAACGATTCGCTGCCGCTGGATTCGGGGTTATCGGCGGTCTATGCCGGGGTGCTCGATCCGGCTGGATCATCGGTGCCGGTGGCCGATATCTACTGGTACAACGCGATCACCCTGCGCAACCGGCTGATCAACGGTGACACGCGGGTCGATCAGCGCAACGTCGGCGGACTTGTTGCGATAACTAATGTTGGCGGTAATGCCTATACAGTCGACCGCTGGGGGCAAAACTGCAGTCTCGGGATTGGCACGGGCACGATGAATGTGCAGCGTGTTGGCCCCCCCGGAGTTGCTCCCGTTGCTCCTCCAGCAATGGGCAATCCCTATGCGTTGTCCTATAGCGTTGCGGTAGCCAAAGTTTCATTGGGTACGGCTGATTTCGCCTCAACGACGCAATACATCGAAGGCTTGCAAACGGCTGATTTGCTATGGGGCACCAGTGCGGCCAAATCAATTACGATAAGTTTCACGTTTCAAACTTCTATTGCCAATGCTGTTGTTTCAATCGCAATTCGTAACGCTGCTGTTAATCGTTCCTATGCTACGACCGTGACCACGGGTGCAGCCAATACACCAGCGCGCTATAGCGTCACGATACCGGGTGATACAACTGGCACGTGGGCGATCGATAACACGTCAGGCCTGCAGGTATGGTTTGCTTGGGCTAGCGGCTCGACGCTCATCATTCCTTCGCCTAATACGTGGACAGCGGGCAATTACGTTGCAGCACCGGGCCTGACCAATTTCATGAGCAACGTCGCGAACACTTGGCAACTCACCGACGTGCAGCTGGAAGCTGGCACCGCCGCTTCGCCGTTCGAGCGCATCGGGTACGATGTGCAGCTCGCAAGATGTCAACGGTATTACGAGAAGTCGTTTCAAGCTAGCCAATTGCCTGCCAACAACTTGGGCGATTACACCTCCGCACACACTTTCGTTCAAACGGTGGGGGCTAGTTCACTTTGCTATTCGCACATCAAATTTATTGTACGAAAGCGTGGTGTCCCGACGATCACGCTTTACAACCCGTTGGCTGCTAACGGCAACTATCGGAACACGAATGCAGGGGTGGATTGCGGTGCCCCTAGTGCGGCATACACCGCAGACACGAGCGTTCTGCATTCAATGAATTCGGGCGTTGGCACCAGCATTGGATCACTCAACGTTGTCGGCTGGACTGCGGACGCCGAACTGTACTAAATCATGGCCGTCTATCTCGCCCCCATCGCCAACGGTGATCAGTTCTTCAACCTGACCGGCCAGGTGCTCTCAGGCGGGAAAATCAATACCTATCTCGCCGGCACCACCACCCCGGCTGCAACCTACACCACCAATTCAGGCTTGGTCCCCAATGCCAACCCGATCATCCTGAATTCAGCCGGACTGCTTCCCAACGAGATCTGGCTCACCGGAGGCGTCACCTATAAATTCGTCATCACCGATGCGGCCAATAACGTCCTGCAGACCCTCGACAATCTCGCCGGCATTAACGACCCATCGGCGGTTGGGATCGCCACCACTGCCCAAGAATGGCTGCCCGCGGGCGCTCCGACCTATATCTCGGGCACGCAGTGTTCGTTCGTGGGGAATCTCACTGCGACGCTGACCCCGGGGCGTCGCGTTCAGGCGAACGTCACCGCAGGCACCATCTACGGCACGATCACGGCCTCCACCTACGCCGGGGGCATCACCACCATCACCGTGCAGTGGGATTCAGGCGCATTCGATTCGGGCCTGTCGTCGGTCAATTACGGAATTCTCAGTTATCAGAATCCGTCCAGCCCGTGGGCCCCGACCGGGCTCGTTCCTTCGTTCGCATCGGCTTCCTCGCTCAACCTCGATGCGTTGATGCTCGGCCAGCCGGTGGGCATTATCACCGGCACCACGACGGTCACCGGCATCACGATGTCACCGGCCAAGACACGCACGCTGGTCGTGGGCACCACCGGTTTGACGATTCAGAACGGCGGCACGCTGGTGACCCAGACCAGCCGCAATCTGCTGTGCAACGCGGGCGATCGGCTCACCTGCATCAATAACGGCACGAACACCTATGTGTCGATTCAGCGGACCCTATATCCGAATTTCCATGCTCTCGGCTCGCAGGTGCTATCCAGTGGCGCCGCCACCAAAGCGGTTTTGAATACGGTTGTCTTCAACGATGGCAACTGTTTCGATGGGGTCACGAATTACCGTTTCACTCCGACCGTGCCGGGCCGTTATCTGATTTCGTTTTCCGCTGCGGCAGGAACCATCGGCGTGGCGCAGCAGGTTGGCGGTTTTTTGTATAAAAACGGGGTGCAGTACGCGAATGGTCCTTACTCCTACAGCCCCTCGGCCACCACTTCAGTGCCGATCCTCGGGGGTAGCTTCGCAATCGTGGTTGATTTCAACGGCAGCAGCGATTACGTTGAACTGTTCGTGCAGCAAACCAGCGTCGGCAATGCGGTGACGTTCTATGGATCGATGTCCGGCTGCAAGGTCGATCCGTGAGAATGTTCCACGTGGAACTTAGGGTGGTGCGTCTATCGGTGCGGATATAGCGTGACATACCATGACATTAGAAAACATGGTCAAACTTAGTGTCTTGATATGTCACGCAATGTCGTGAAAGATTAACCGGCTCGACGGCTGATCCTCCCATTCCGATGTCTTTAAAATCAATGACTTACGTTAAACAGTGCGTCTATCGGTGTGGATATCCACACCACCCCCGGTAAAAGCGAGCACCTTGGCAATCTCCGCCTGGTCACGCGGGCCGTCGATCCAGGTCCCATAGTGCTTGCGCAGGGTGATCACCGAATGCCCCATCTGACGGGCCACCCACTCGGGATTCGCGCCGGCCATCAGCAGGAGCGTCGCATAGGTGTGCCGGGTGGTATAAGGCTTTCGGACACGCACCCCCACCGCTTTCAGGGCTTTCTGCCAGATATTCCACAGCGCTTTCTGGTTCACCACCGGCATGCCCTCGCCCGGTAGCTGCCACAGGTGCCCATGCTTGGCAAACTGGGTGCGGGCGCGCTGGCGCTTGAGCGCGGCCATCGCCATGGGGTGAATCCACACCCGGCGCAGGCAGTTGGTCTTCGTCTCGTCGATCTCGATCTCGCCAGAGACCGCCCACTGGATGATGAGCTCGTTGCGCACCCAGTCGATATCACGGTCCCAGCGCTGCGCGTACTGCTCGCCCGGTCGGATGCCTGAATAGAACGCCACGGTGAGATAGTCGCCCCACTCGCGCTGCGCATCGGTCGCGTTCTCGCGCTCGAACCAGCCGATGATGCGGTCGCGCTCCGCTTCCGAGAACGGATCGATCTTGGGCCGCTGCGTGCCGCGGCGCGTGCGCAGCACGGCGATCTCCGCCTCCCCGGGCACCGTGATGTCCCATTTGGCCAGCGCCAGCACCCCGCGCAGGAACGCGCGCTTGGCCGCCCGGGTCTTCGCCTTCCCCGTGTGCACGACGCCCTCGAGCTTGGCCGGCAACTGCTCGAGGGTCGTCTCAGCGCCCAGCTGCGCCAGCCAGAACCGCTGATGACTGGCGAACGGACGCCGGTTGGAGGGCTTGAGCGTGTCCCAGGCAAGCGCTACGTAGGCGGCGATGCGGTAGGCGATCGTATTTCGCGCGGCCTCTTCAGCGCCCAAGGTGGGCGCCTGCGCGCTGAAATAGCGCGGGAAGGTGCTGCTCAGAAAGGCAATGTCGAGCGTGCCCAGATCCAGTTTGGTCTGTAGCCGATCAGCGAGCACCTTGGCTGCGTGTTCGTGCAGATTCAGGGATGGCCGATGTGTCTTGCCTTGCCAGAAGATGCGGAATTCGTAACTGGATCTGCCTTTTTTTCGGGGGGTGATTGTTGCCCTTCGGCCCATCTTCGGAATGCTCCCATGTCGATCAGTATTTTTCCGTCCGGCGCTTTGTGGTACTGCACGCCTTCGGTCCATTTGCGTGTGCGGATCTTTCCCTGCACGGCAGGAATGGTATACCCCGTCTCGTCGCAGAATTTTTTCATCTTCAACAGGCGCGTGTCTTCGCTCATCGCATTTTCTTATGCCATCCACAACCACTTACCGCCGACAAGATCATCGCCGATAGGTTGTACTGAACGGCCAGGACGGTTATGCCATTGCGTCGATGAATTACCGGCATCACCTTTGAAGTGAAAACCCGCTGCGTGCAGACTTCTACCGCCTTCCTCTGGCAACGTATAAGTGATGATTCGGTCATATCCCAGCGCTCGCGCCGCCCGGCGGGCGGCGCCATACAGCATGCTGCAGGCGTTTTTAGTGCCGTCGGTACAGACGCGATTGATTTCTGCAGTATGACCATCATCCAGTAGGCGACTGACGGGACGGCCAACAATGCATACGCCTACAAGGCTACCTGCATTGGCGCATCCCATTACGAACCTGCAGCCAGCTGTAGGCTTGTTGTGACGATGATGAAGCGCGATATAGGCATTCGCTTCGGCCAATGTGATGGGCACGATTGACAGCGCCACTTTTAGCCGCCCAGCCCAGCGTTCGCATTCGGCGGTGCTTTGTCGGGATTGCTCATCGCGGGCCGCTCGCGTTTACTGACGCAACTCGAGATGTTGAAAATGCCCCAGGTGAAATGCACGTCGTGCTCGTAGCAGGGCATCTCGACCTGGATGATCACGCAGCCGGCGAGCGGCAGGCTCAACAACGGTATCCAGCGCATTGGGTTTAACGCTCATGTCTATGCTCCCAGCACCACCGGCATATCTTCTGTCACGGGGAATGTATAGGTGAGGCTTGCAAGGGCGGCTTTGGCATCCTGCATGGCTTGATCCATCTGCTGGGCGAATCCGCTGAAGCGATCGTGCGGCAACGCCCACACGCCGATGATTTTCTCGAGCGTGTCTTTCAATATTTGCACGTTCTTCGCGTTGGTATCGCGGTCAGCTTCGACCAGCGGCAGCGTGTGCAGGCTGGTGAGAATGGCGAGCTCCATCTGCGTGTACGTGACGGTAGCGGGCAATATGCCCGTTTGCATATAGGCGATCTGCGCCTGGAGGCTCGGCAGTCCGGTCGGTGTGTCGTTCATTCTTTCTCCAGCCATTCGTTAATGTGCGCAATCTGCTGCTCAAAACTTTCTCTGCGTATCTGCAACTCCCGCAGGCTGGCGAGGATGGCCTCGGCCATTTGGTAGTCCTCTGGCATGCCCCCGTTTATAGGCAGTTCCATATAGGCGATTTGCGCCTGGAGGCTGGGCAGTCCATTCGGGAACTCAGGGGCGGGTGATGACATTGGCTTCTCTCACAATCACGGTGGGTGGCAGCAAGATGCCGCCGATGGGCGAGCCCTGGCTGAAATATCCGCCGTACTCAAGGGCGATGTCGTGATCCGGGGTGGCCGCCAGCGACAGCGCAAAGCTGACGTTGGTTTCGGCCGGCCACAGCACGGCGATCTCCTGCCACAGTCCCGCCCACAGGGTGAGCGCCTCCGGGTTGGCGCAGCGCGCCACAATCGATGCGCCGGGTCCTGCGCTCGTGTAGTGATATACGAGCTTGTTGTCCGGGGGCAGGATGCTCGATTCCTGGCCGCCGTTATCACCGAGCAGGAACGGACCGCTGGCCGGATTGCCCCCGCCCATGATGGGGGGCGGGCCGATCGGCCCCGGGTTGGTCGAGGTGACGGTAAGTCCCGTGAAATCGGTGAACGTGATGCCGCAATTGGTATTGTCCCAGCCGAAATAGGTCGGACCCGGATAGCCCGAGCCGTCGTAGCCGAACGGGTTGTAAATCGTCGTGCCGGTGGGCCCGATCGGAAGGCTGATCGGATCGGCGTTATGACCCGGCGAGGAACCGGCTACCCAGCTGATGCCATCGGTGGTGCGTACGTGCGCCATCACGCGCACGGTCTCGGCGGCCTTGAGCCAGATGCTTGCCAGGTTCCAGATCCCCGCAGCGACGCTGATAGCGGGCCAGCGGGCATGATCTGCGGTGGGCGATGCGCCTTTTTTGAAGGTGAGCGTTTTCCTGGCCGCATCGGCGCACACGTTGGTGGTCATCGCCACCGGGTTGGTGCCCCCGGTCACCGGGCCGTTGCCCATCATCGCGAGCATCACCGAGCGCTGGTGCGTATTAAGCGCCTCGATCCCGCCTGAGAAATGCTGCGGGCGCCGGCCGATGTTTTCCCAGTGCGTGCGCACGTAACCGGAGGGCAAGATGTCATCGAAATTCACCCGCGCATTCGG
>Ga0207779_1000240_pt1 | contig 11935 bp, 18 predicted proteins | sample LuqExpMetageno44_FD_187802 | JGI IMG/M metagenome (GOLD analysis project Ga0207779, IMG submission 187802) | Tropical forest soil microbial communities from Luquillo Experimental Forest, Puerto Rico - Sample 44 (SPAdes) | ecosystem: Environmental > Terrestrial > Soil > Tropical forest ...
CCCGTCTTCACGAATACACAGGGCAAGCGTAGGGTCGCGGCACAGAGCGAATTGCTTGCGTTTGACGATACACATTTCCTCCTGCTCTGCCGGGATACTGGAAACGGCTACGGGCTCCAAGGTTCGACCTCGCTTTATCGCAATATCGAGCTTCTCGATATTTCCAAGGCGACTGATATCGCGGGATCAAAATATGACGGCTTGGTTCCGGTGGCACCCAAAGGCCAACTTGTCGACGGCATCGTGCCGGCATTACTGACCCCCTTCATCGACATCAACGACAATTCGCAACTCAACAAATTCGGCCTGCATAATGGCGAACCGAACGATCGCAACGACCTCTACCAGAAATGGGAAGGCATGGTCCTTTTATCGGCGCTCGATCCAAAAAATCCGCGCGACTACTTCCTGTTCGTTTCCAACGACAACGATTTCATCACACAGCACGGATTCCACGCGGGCAAAGCATACAAGGATCCGAGCGGCGTCGACGTCGATACAATGATGCTGGTCTATCGGGTGACACTTCCGGAAAGCCGATGATCGTTTCCCCGCCAGACACCATCCGAAAACATCATCAATCGGGATCGGCAGCCGAAGTTTTGTCAGCCTTTGCAAAACTCGGGGTAAGCTGCTTCGGCGGGCCGATCGCTCACATCGGTTATTTCAGACAGGAGTTTGTTGTCCGTCGTCGTTGGCTCGATGAGCGTAGTTATGCCGACCTTGTGGCGCTGTGCCAATTTCTACCTGGCCCCGCCAGTAGCCAGGTCGGTTTCTCTCTTGGTCTCATGCGGGGTGGTTACCTTGGCGGCCTCGCGGCTTGGGTTGGCTTTACGCTGCCATCGGCGATTGCCCTCGTACTATTCGCCTATGGTGCCAGCGCCCTGAAGGGTCCGGTCGGAACTGGTTTGCTTCACGGTCTCAAGCTTGTGGCAGTCGCAATCGTTGCCCAGGCGGTATGGGGCATGGCGCGAACGCTCTGCCCCGATCGCGAACGCGCTTCCATCGCTGTCATCTCGGCGCTGACAATTCTGTTTAGCTCCTCGTCCGTTGCTCAGATCGGCGCGATCGTTTTGGGCGGCGTTCTTGGTTTTTTGCTTTGCCGCGCAGGGCCGTCGCTACCATCAGATCAGGGGCATATGCCGGTGCCGGTTTCGCGCCAAGTCGGACTGCTCGCCCTCGCTGTTTTCTTCCTACTCCTTGCCGGGCTGCCCGTTCTGAAGGCGTTGGCCCATTCGCAGGGCGTGGCGTTGTTTGAAGCTTTCTATCGATCGGGGGCCCTTGTCTTTGGCGGCGGACATGTCGTGTTGCCGCTTCTGCGCGAGGCGACGGTTTCCCCCGGGTGGGTAAGCGACAACGCATTTCTCGCTGGCTACGGTGCCGCGCAGGCAGTGCCCGGACCCTTGTTTACGTTCTCCGCCTATCTCGGGGCTGTCATGGGTCCATCGCCGAACGGGATAGCGGGCGCAGTGATCAGCCTCATCGCAATATTTATGCCTGGTCTTCTTGTACTCATTGGGACACTGCCGTTCTGGGAGACCTTCCGCCGACAGAGCTGGGCACAATCCGTGATGCGTGGCGTAAATGCCGCGGTTGTCGGTCTGTTGGGCGCGGCGCTCTACAATCCAGTATGGACGAGCTCGGTTAACGCGCCGATGGATTTCGGTCTGGCGCTCGTGGGGTTCGTACTTCTGACTGTGTGGGAAGCCCCGCCACTCGTGGCCGTCGCCGTCAGCGCAATCGGTGGCATTGTGCTTGCTATCGCGCCATTTTGAACCACGACTGACGACAAATAAGTTATGGTTGGATTAGTCCTCGATTGCAGCAAAAAGCTTTTCCGAGAGTGCATTTTCTCCCGGCACTCACGTTAGCGGGCGCCGGACTTCAGAACGCATTACAGACGAACATTTATTCTTGGGTACCAAATAACTTATTGAAGCTGCCGCAACAGCTTGAAGCCCACATACGGTTTGACCGCATCCTCTTTTGGAGCAGTCAGGGGTGCCGGTAACGGAACATTGTAGTTCCGCGGTCGATCAGTTTCTAGTTTCAACGAATAGTCGCCTAATTTTGTGGTGGTCGCGGCTTCGATTTTGTTTTTCTCATTCTCGCCCGCAAAGCAGCCATTGGCGAAGCCGAGTAAAAATACGAGCGCAACTGCCCCAGTCATACGCATGCATCACCCCCACTAGACCCACAGATTACAAAACCGCGACGCTGCATTCAACTGTCCGCATAAAGAAAGTGTCCGCATAAAGAAAGCCCCCAGTTTATCGCCTGCGAAGTGAGCCAAATGGCGCGATCCCCGAATCTTCAGCGTAAATCCCCAAACTGGGTCCGCAAGGCGGGGGTGGGCCCCGTCTATTGAGCGCCCAAGCTCTGGCAAACCTAGACGAAAATCTGTGGAGAGAGTAATCGGCTAATGCAGCAACGTCATCGCATTGGCAACGGCCGCAGCTAGCCCGGCGCCAGCGACGATCGCAAGACCCATCTTCAAAAGAATACGCATCACATAGGACTCCTAGTCCGTTTAACCATAAAAAGGCATCAGTCGCCCTTTTTCAAAGGGGCGAGGCGCTTTGCCGCACCCGCTGTGTTGCGGAAAGGTTGATGACTTGTTGAGCAATAAATGACTGAGCAAATGTCGATTTGATCAGAATTAAATTCAGGCCAAAAGTCGAAGGAGCACTGATTTTTGCAAAGACAAGTCTTCGAGCAGCAAGAACCAGACCGTTATGCTTGGGGTGGGCAGCGGGTCGGGACGACCGCTCGATCTTTTCCGACGAGCTTCGGTGCTTGCCCAGCGCGGGAACATTTTCGGCACATCGGTGTTTTTCCTTCTGGGGGGTAAGGCCGCAGCGGAGGTCGTGCCACCATGCAACGTCAATCTCAGCAAGCCGAAGTGATCCGGTACTCGACGTTTAGGCAAGCGCCGATGGATCGCGGTGAGCCCAAACTACTCATCCCGGGGCTGGCTAATTTTTATGAGGCGGTTTCCAGCCTTTGGTATCCAATGCTCCGCATTGTCGCCGCGGCGCCTCTGTTCGTTCATGCGTGGCCAAAACTTCACAATGGTCCCGCTGCCGTCGCCGTGACTATGGCCAAAGCAGGGTTTGTGCCAGGCCTGTTCTTCGCCTACGCCGCCATATTTCTGGAGACTGTCGGCGCAACCTGCGTGATCCTTGGCCTGTTCACACGTTTCTTCGCTGCCGCCCTAGCAATTGAAATGGCGTGCATCACCTTCGGCGTTTTTTTGCCGCAAGGCTGGGGACGCATGGAGCCGACCTTCATCTGGGGCATCCTCTTTTTCGCGATTGCGCTTCGTGGCGGCGGGCCTTACTCGCTCGATAGGGTGATCGGCAAGCAGCTTTGAAATTCCAATCGGAAAAGCTGCCGAATACATACGTCATTCACAGAGTGGAGAAATCTTATGAACCCAGGCCACAAAATGATGCTTGTTATTCTAGCCGGCGCCATAGCCGCGGTGACGTTGGCGAAGGCACAGGAGCCGCAGGCCGTACGCTTGCGCGGTGTCATCGAGAAGGTCGATGGCAACACGGTGATGGCGAGATCGGACAAAGGCGACGAACTCAAGCTCAACCTTGCTGACAAGACTCTGGTTGTCGAGGTGGTGAAGGCGTCGATAGCGGATATCAGGGAGGGCTCATTCATCGGTAGCGGAGCGGTGCCACAAGCTGACGGCTCGCAGAAGGCAATCGAAGTTCACATTTTTCCGGAGTCCATGCGCGGCACCGGAGAGGGCTTCCGGCCATGGGACGGGGCTCCCCATGGCACCATGACCAACGGCACAGTCAGCGCTCCCAAGAGAACGCTGATTGGCGGCACGGTCGACACGACCAATACAAGCGCGCTGGGACCGACCATTACGGTAAAGTACAAGGAGGGTGAAAAGGATATCATTGTGACACCGGATGTACCGATCATGCGGTTTGAAGTTGGCGATATGAGCGCGATTAAGCCAGGGGTCGCCTTCACCGTGTTCCGGGCAGTGAAGAAGCCGGACGGCAGTTTTGACATCAACCGTGTCAACGTCGGCCGAGACCGCGTCGTCCCGCCCTAACGGCTCAGGGGCCGCACACTAATCCGAGAAGTCCTAGGATATGCTACCGATTACATAAGTTATCCAGTGTCGCCAGCGTCGAGCTGATCTCAAGACCAACAGCGGAATTCGGGTCTAGGTCCTGAAGCCGCTCCATCAAAGCGGCATATTCTGGACCCAGCTTCTGGCTTAGCTCATCCAGTTTCTTGAATAGCTCTTCGGCCGTCTTACTGTCGTTGTTCTGCTCAGCCTGATCCATCCGCTCGCCGAGCTTGACCGCATCACAGTAGGCCTGCACCTTAGCTTTGTCGCTGCTGATTATTTTTACGACATTTTGCGTGTCGGCCTTCAAGTTTGCAGCACTCGGCTCCTGAGCAAGTGCAGACACCGATGTGCCGATGATTACCAAAATGACAGCAACCGATCTTAGGTTCATTAGGATCGTCCCATTTTCTATTTTATCCAGTCAAAAATAACATAAGGACAACTCTCGACACCATTAGGGCGGTGTCGTTACATCAGCACCAAACCTCGGGTTAATTCCCTCACTTTGTCGGTGAAATTAGGTCGGCCAGCGACAGAAAAATTGCAGACGCTGGGTCTGCGCGTGCTCGGCATGACGCTTATGCACAAGCGCAAGAGCAATCGGGTCCATCAGAGAGAATTTCCATATTGCCACTCAAATGATTGGGTGGCTTCATTAGCTTCGTGATGCGATCAAAATGACCGCATAGCTTATGATCGCAACGATCGTCACAGGACCACTGATCGTACGAATATCAACGCTGTTAAAGAGATCCGCTGTCGTGCGCAAGAGAAGCGAAAGGTGTAAAAGGACGAGTGGCCCATAAACAGCCGCACTATACCGAACGCGCAATCCAATCACCGCGGGCAGAATGATAGGAGCGTGTCCGAAAATCATTGATAAAACGAAGCCGATCGCGACGGCATGGACGGCTGCATCGTACGAAAAGATGGTCGTGCCGGGCAGCGCAATGAGGAACAATAGACCGGCAATGCCCAACCAAAAGTACCCCGCGAGCAGGCAGCTTGCCGAGAAGCGCGCTTGTCCAGAGAGGCGGATGGTCCTGAGGGCAATGTCATGCTTGACAAGCCACACTGTCATCGCAAGAAGACCGACGCCGGTGAATGGCGCCCCTTGGCCGGCAATTTCGCCCCGTACCATTCCGATGATGATTAGCGCCAACGCGAATACGAAAGTCACTTGGCTTGAACGCGGCGGTGACAGTAAGCGGCTGAGTTCTAAACGTTCAGCAGCTATGGTGAAAACTAGAAATGCAAGCCACCATCCGGCGACGTTTGCTGCTCCAGCCCCCTGGATCCAAATGATTGTCCCGCATACCCAACACGCCGCCGCAATGGTTAGAAGGACCGTGAAGAGTGCGGGTTGACGTGCGGCGATTGTCCCTGAATTAACAGTAAGGCCGATACTCGCGAGCAGAAACGCGCCACTGGCGAATACCGGCGCATCGACAATAAGCCCGACCGCCCCGAGGGCAGAAAGCATGGGTGCCGCATAAGCCCACCATCGTCCGATCGCCACTGCACGTTCGAGGCAGATCACAGTTCCAAGAAAGCCACTGATCATCAGGGCACCGTGGAGCTCGGCCACGGCGGGTGTTCCGCCCGGCAACGTCAGGCCAATTCGAGCAAGACCAAGCCAGAGGCCAACGAGGAACGAACCCACACCCGCCGCGAGCGGGATCAGGCGCAGCCTTCGCCATTTTTCGATTGCTACCAACGCGCGGACCGAGCCCATCACCGCGGAGCGATTGTTGCCCTAAAGCATGCCGAGTTGCCGGCGCGATTCCTCGCTCATCAACTCGGGAGACCAGGGCGGATCCCAGACCAGTTCGACCCGCACGTCCGTTAGGTCCGGGAATCGATTGCGCAGAACCAACTTAATTTCCTCGCTCATCATCTCGCCAAGAGGACAAGCGGGTGTCGTCATCGTCAACGCGATATCAATTTTATCCGCATTGCGCACGGCGTGATAAACGAGCCCAAGGTCGACAATGTTAATGCCGAGCTCGGGATCGATGACCGTTTTCAGAGCAGACAGGATATCATCGTCCATTTAACAACCTCGTTTGCACATTCCGCCATCTTTCGCTGGGGGGTCGCCTCGTCGTGTGGCGTTGGGCTGAATTAGGTGAGCTTGCCGGGAATGCCGGCCCACCCTTTCGCATTAGCGGGCGGTATTCCCTTCTGCGTGATGTTAGGCCACTTGGTCGAATAATCGCGATTAAGTTTTAGCCAATTTCCCAGTCCAGGCTCGGCATATTATATTTCGTTTTCGAAAGCAATATGTTAAATGCATGTTATAGCGTTGCCAGCCACGCATTGATGGAGCTCAAGGTGCGACTGACGGTCTATACGGACTATTCATTGCGTGTGCTCATGTTTCTCGCACTCAAGCGCGACGGTCTCGCTACCATCGCGGAAATTGCCAAGGCTTACGACATCTCGAAGAACCATTTGATGAAGGTGGCCTATCAACTCGGTCTTGCCGGATATGTGGAAACGGTGCGCGGCAAGGGCGGCGGCTTGCGCCTTGCGCGCGCGCCGCGGCACATCGTGATTGGCGAGGTGGTGCGACGCACGGAACCTGACATGATGTTGGTGCCGTGCTTTCCGCCGGATGACGCGTATTGCACGATTCTTCCAAGCTGCGCGCTCCGGGGTGTGCTTTTCAAAGCGCGGGATGCATTCCTTTCGGCCCTAGACGACCACACTTTGGCGGATCTTGTACGCCCGCGCGCCCCACTGCGGAATTTATTGTCATTCAATTCAAACGAAAGTGCACTCCCACGAACCTCGCGGTCGGCTCGGCGGGCATAGCTTTCAGGACTTCGAGGAGAGGCTTGAAAAAACCATCGTGATCAAACCGGAGCCTCCAGCGGCTATGTGGTGTGAGACAAAGAGCAGATCTAGGATCATTAAATTCGCCGCCAATTTTTTCGCGCCGGAGATTCGGGCATGGCGTGGCGAGAAGCCGCTTTGGATCGTATTCTGGATTTATGGAGTTGCTACCAGCACCCTTATTGCCGTCCCCTACGCTGTCACGCTTTACGATGGTCGCAACGTGCTTCGGCAGATCCTTTTACTTTGCTTCGCCGCCTACACGGCCTGGATTCTTGTCTCGGTGTGGCGATGCGCCGGTAACACCCAAAAGCAGCTCTGGGGCCTACTGGCGCGCTTCTTAACGGTGGCCTGGGTAGGAAACGCGATCATGGTTCTAGCCTTTCTCCAACTGGATCTCTTGATGGGATATTTTTCAAAGTAAGCAAACGACGACGTAAAGAGTTGGATTGCGATCAGAACCTCTCTTTCATTCGCCCTGATGCATTTTGTCCGTTTGCTATCGCAATGTGATTAAATCAAAAAAGGAAATCGGCAATACTCACCTTAGGTGGTTAGCGAATACTCCCAAAGTTACCGCTCCGATAGTGGAACACGAGCTCATGACATCAAAATCTGTCGTTGCACTTCGACACATTCATTTCGAGGATCTCGGTCACTTCTCACCAGCACTCAAACGTAAAGGCTACGGCCTTACGTATTATGATATTGGCATTGATCCTCTTGAAGGACTAGATCCAGTGGCAGCAGACCTGCTCATTGTGCTCGGGGGTCCGATTGGCGCTTACGAGGAACAACAATATCCGTTCATTCATGAGGAGCTTGCGCTTCTTACCCGTCGACTTGCCGCCAATCGACCAACGCTTGGCATATGCCTAGGTAGCCAGCTTATTGCTCGCGCCCTTGGTGCACGAGTTTACCCGATGGGCATCAAGGAAATCGGTTTCTCGCCCATAAGTCTCACAACAGAGGGAATGCATTCGTGCCTTTTTCCCTTCGCTAGGGACGGAACGGTCTTGCATTGGCACGGCGACACCTTTGAGCTGCCGCACGGTGCCACGCATCTAGCCTCTACGGAGATTTGCCCTAACCAAGCTTTTGCATATGGACCCAATGTGCTTGGTCTGCAATTTCATGCTGAGGTGTCGGCACGTCACTTCGAGCGCTGGCTCATCGGTCACGCTTGCGAGCTTGCCGGGGCCGGCGTATCGATCGCGGACCTGCGAGCAAGCGCTTTGCATCACGCTCCCATGATGGCTGTTAAGGCTGAGGCCTTGCTTGATCGATGGCTCGGGGGAGCAAATAGCTGATAAGTTGATGTGTGCCCTTGTTTGGCTATTTTTATCTTCAAAGGCAATGTAGAAGCAATCGCGAGGTGAAAATGAGCCGAGATCTTCCATCTGGTGCCAAGCGACTAGCCGAGCGTCATGCGAAAGTATGGGCGGCTTACGAAAAGCTCGGGGAGGCGGTTGCGGAAGGTGGCCCACTCGATGCTAACACCCGGCGTTTGGTGAAGTTGGCTCTTTCAATTGGATGCTCTTCCGAGGGAGCCGTGCATTCACACATTCGTCGGGCCCTAGCTGAAGGCATGAACGCGGATCAGTTGCGACATGTCATGCTGTTAGCCATTCCCACACTCGGGTTGCCGACGGCGGTGAAGGCTTTAACTTGGATCGATGATATTCTTGATGGACAATAGTATTACTGACACGTGGATCGAGCGGCTTTGACCTGGAGGTCTGGTTGTGGAAACGCTGATCATAGGGTTCTGTATTCTCGCGGGTATATGGATTGTCGTTTTATGGGGTGCTCGGTATTTCGGACCGCGCGACGCTTAAAGTAAGCGGCTGCGAGCGACATACGTAATCAGCCAGTACCTTCACAAGGGTCGGGATAGGTCAGGAACCCCGAACTGTGCCACCTTGCCGCTGCGGTCATGCGCGCTGGCTCGGTCCGCCTTGGCCCGACAATATGGAAAACCGTTTCGCCCACGGCCAGAAGGTAGTCTGCGATGATCCGCCGATGACATCGCCACCATAAGGTCTCAGCGCACATAATGGCACAGCGTTGCGAGTGACCGAGATCAAGGAGCTGCGTCAGGCCGTTGCGAAAACTTTCGCTCATCGCGTAGTCGGCGTAGTTGTGAAAGCTGTTGTTTTGCCAAACCGCATTGATACTTGCTGGCACATCGCGATTCTTGCCGCGCAGACCGCCAAGTGCCGCGATATGCCTATATCCAATAGCGAATGGTTCGAGCGCCTGCGGCAGCGTCTCGTGGTTATATTGCGGGTTGGTGCGCGAGCGTGGCACGGTTCGGACATCGGCGACGAGCGTCACCTGTGCGTTCTGCAGCAAATCTACAAATTCACCAATTGGACGCGTCGCGTGGCCAATAGTGTGGAACGGATACGCCATGCACAGGGACGCATTAGTCTTTATTGACGCGGTTATCTCATCGGCGCAGCGCAGCGCGAGGCACGCAATCACGGCTACCAGCAGCGGCGAAGGGCCGTGCGTCTATCGGTTGCGTTCCGTCCACGTCGGTCTCTTCGTCGTTAGGTATGCTTCGTGCCAGAGCCGATACTACGATCAAGGTTTGTTAGTTGCAGTCCTCCCAACGTCAGTGACGTGCTTGCTTCAATGCGCGCATCTCATTGTAGCGTGCGGTCACATCACGCATGATTGCGGCCATACCGATCATCTGCTCTGCCTCATTCTTCAGCGGCACGACGGTGAACTCGACCGAGATGATGGTGCCATCCTTGCGGAGGGCCGGCACCGAGAGCACGTCGCCCTGACCGTAGCGACTTTGGCCCGTCTGCATAACCCGGCTATAGCCGTCCCAATGACGTTTCCGCAATCGCTCCGGGATGATGAGATCGAGTGAGCGACTTACGGCCTCCTCGCGGGAATAGCCGAAAAGGCGCTCGGCGCCTGGGTTCCAAAAGCCGATGATACCGTCACGATCTGCGGAGACGATCGCGTCCGACCGTGTAGATAAAATAGTCTCGGCGAGTCGATCGGAAAGGCTCACGATAGCACTCCGCGGTTCAAACGCGGCATCACCCGTTGGCGCTCAGCGTCGCAGATGCCTCAATGCGGTGCCCTAATTGATTTACGAGCATCCATGGAGTTAATTGAAACCGTTAGTCCGGAACTCACACGACGTTTGCAGTCTCTTAAAGCGGAAATTGCTCAAGATCAATCCGTTGGAGCCACTGATGAAAACAAGGTCAGAGAATTTAGAGATTTGACCCCGACGGGACGTGGCCGCTTGAGTCCACATGCTTTAGGCGAGTACAGCTTCAGCCAGTAAAATAAGGGCGCTAGCAAATTAATTGCTAACAACTCAAAAAGGACAGATAGTGACGACGAAAACTTCAGCAGAGTGAACCCAGTGAACTCAATCAACGTTATAGCGCCCTACAGGCACCACGGTATGTGGGTCTTTGATGATGAACGGGTTGGTCTATCGCAGGAACCATTTGTTGCCGGTGCTGACACGATGATCGACCGTGTTGTTGCTGGCATACCTGACGCCGAGAATGGCTTTGTGATGGCCTTTTCAGCGACGCCATTTCCAGGCCACCAATACCGTCTTGATTGGCGACGTGAGGATAGCGGAGGAAACGTCTACTACTCAGCGGAGCTTGACATGGAAGGATGGCTGTGTCCTGCACTGCTGAGATATTTCTCTGAGGCACCAAAACAGATTTACGTCCAAGTAAGGCCCCCGTCCTTGTAATCAAAATCATTTGGTGTGTCCCGACTATAGGTTATGCCTCCTTCATGTAGTCAAAGACGACTTCACCGAGCCCGAGAGTAAGGTCGGTGAGGTAGTGCGAGGCGGAAACAACCTCACGCACTGGAAGGCGCGCAACGTCACACTGGGCGTGATCGAACAGTTGCAGCGCCGCGGGCCCGCGCCACGCGCCTTTGAGCGTCACATCCTCCAAGTAATAGCGGACCAGTTCGCAGATGCGCGGCCCGCAATCGACATCCGGGATAATCTTGATCATGAAACTCGGCTTGGCGAGGTTTTTGAGTAAGGGCTCTCGGTCGATCTCGTGATGTTTGTAGCCCATAGTGGCCGCCACACAGAGCACCGATCCATAGTGCAACGTACAGACGAGCGTCTCACTCTCATGCGAAATCTTCGGACTAGCCAGCTTCTTCGGAAAGCCCCAGATCTCGCGCCCGCCGGCAATCGGCGCATTGTCGTCAAGATACATTGCATGCACATAGCCGCCTTCCTGCGCGACACCGTCGGCGCCACGAAAGCGAACCGGAATAACCTGACCTGTTTCCGTGTAGTCGCCGAACCCGGTCGAGTCCGGCATGCGGATGAACTCATAGTTGACCATGTCGCCGACGACTTCCAAGGGCTCCGGCACGACCGCACGCAGGACGTCAGGGTCGGTGCGGTAGCTGATCACCACATACTCGCGATCGTAAAACTTGTAAGGGCCTCTCGGATATGCCGGATTATTCAACGGCATTGCGAATGCACTTGCGCGAACATCGGCCAGTTTCATCACGGGCGCTCCTTCGGTGATGGCACACGATGGCCAGGGCTTAGTCGTACCGCTTCGGCGATTGGTCAGAACCAACCACACCGCTAGAGATCGGCATTCGAAACCAGGCGAAGGCTACCAACCTCCCTGTACCCTCGCCTACAATTAGTCGTGAAGAAGGGACGAATATTTTATCCCTCACGTTTGGCGGACGTCCGCGCCGTTGTCCCGAACGCCGATCTCCACCGGTGCATCGTAATTTGCACTTGCATACCGAATTTCCGAAATTGGAAAGCGTCAGCATTGTTGACCCGTTAGCGCCTCGCGAAGCGCCTTCCGTACATTGACCCAGTGAGTGCGCGCGAGTTAGCTGAGCGCGCGTACTGTGGCGAGAATGCTTTCTTGCGGGGTCATCATGTCAGAGCACGATGAGATGTCAGAGCACGATGAGATGTCAGAGCACGATGAGATGTCAGAG
>Ga0207779_1000246_pt1 | contig 11769 bp, 9 predicted proteins | sample LuqExpMetageno44_FD_187802 | JGI IMG/M metagenome (GOLD analysis project Ga0207779, IMG submission 187802) | Tropical forest soil microbial communities from Luquillo Experimental Forest, Puerto Rico - Sample 44 (SPAdes) | ecosystem: Environmental > Terrestrial > Soil > Tropical forest ...
TGAAAGTCTTTTTCGCTGGCCGGCCGTGTCAGCATTTGCGCGTGTGTCCTTTCCCGTCGCTACCGCGGCGGTCACCAGCAGAGTCGCTGCAATTTTGAAGCGCTCTCAGCGCTCGAACTTGGCAACGATTTCGACGTGAAACGAGTAGCGGAATTGGTCGACCGGCGTGACAGCGACGAGCTGATACCCGCCGCTCACCAAGATACGGGCGTCCCTTGCAAAAGTCGTGGCGTCACAAGACACGGCGACGACAATCGGCGTGGCGCTCTTGGCGAGCTCGCGCGCCTGCGCTTCGGCACCCTGGCGCGGTGGATCGAACAGCACGGCATCGAAGCCCTTGAGTTCGGTCGCCATGAACGGACGGCGGACGAGATCGCGAACCTGCGCATCGACGGGCTTCAGCCCGCTGGTCTTGTCCGCGGCTTGCTGCAGCGCCTTCACCGCGTCGCGGTCATTGTCGGCGGCGGTGACGCGCGAGCTTTCAGCGAGCCGCAGCGCGAACGGGCCGACGCCGCAAAATAGATCAGCGACACGCTTGGCGTTTCCGATATACGCAAGCGCGAGCCGCGCAAGCATCGCTTCGCCCGCGGCGGTCGCCTGCAGAAAGGCGCCGGGTGGCAGCGGCACCTGCGCGCGCCCGATCTGTATCAACGGCTGCCTACTTTGCGCGATGAGTTCGCCATGGCGGGTGACGCGTGCGAGCTCGTGCTTCTCCGCAGCGCGGGCAAGCGCGGTTGCATGCTCCGCTCGCAGTGACCCAGAGCCGCGCACGTCAACATCCATACCGGAATCCGTCGCCGTCACCTGGATGTCGAGCGGTTTGTTCGCCGGCTTGAGGATTTCCGCGATCGCCCAGGCCGTCCGAATGGCGCCGGCAAGACCGGGCGCCAGGATAGGGCAGTCGTCAATGGCGACGATATGATGCGCGCGCGGCGCGGTGAAGCCGACTTCCAGCAGGTCCCGCGTGCCACGCCGCGCATGCAAGACCGCGCGCCGACGTCCCTCGCCATGCGCGTCGATGATGGGCTCAAGCGGTGCCACCACGTCGGCGCGCGCCATCGCCTCGCCAACCAGCTCGCGTTTCCACAGATGATATTGGGCAAGCGACCAGTGCTGCATAGCGCAGCCGCCGCAGTGGGTGAAGTGCTTGCAGATCGGCACCGCGCGCTCGTGGCTCGGCTTGTCCACGTGGTCAAGATGACGGCGGTCTGGATGGCCGACGACCGGCTCGACCGTCACTACTTCGCCTGGCAGCGCATAGGGCACATAGACTAACCCGGCGGGCGTCTGCGCGACGCCGTCGCCACGGTGGCCGAGGCCGGTGACGGTGATGCGCTCAGTCACGTGTCGCCCCGATCAGAAATTCGGCGTTGCCGTCGCCGCCGGCGATCAACGAGGGGATGATGCCCTTCACATACCAGCCGAGTGCCGCGACGCACACTGCGATATCGTCGCAGACGGCGGCGTGCACGGCGGCATCGCGCACAATACCTTTCTTCAGGTGTTCGCGACCGGCTTCGAACTGCGGCTTGATTAGTGCGATCAGTTGCGCCCGCGGGTTCGCGAGCGCCAGCGCTGCAGGCAGCACCAGCTTGAGTGAAATGAAGCTGACGTCGATGGAAACCAAATCCGGTGGCTCGCTCAGCTGCGACGCTGAGAGCGCGCGGATATCCGTTTCCTCGAGCGACAAGATCTCGGGTCGCCCGCGCAGGCTCTTGTGCAACTGCGCGCGCCCGACATCGATCGCGTAAACACGCCGCGCGCCGCGTTCGATCAATACTTGCGTGAAGCCTCCGGTGGAGGCACCGACGTCAAGGCAGACGCGGCGGTTTGGATCGAAGCCGAAATGATCGAGCGCGACGGCAAGCTTCAGCCCTGCGCGAGAGACATAAGGATGCGCCGGCTCCGCGCGCAATATCGCATCGACCGCAACCTCTTCCGAAGCCCTCCGGACGACGACCTCATCGGCGGTCACCAGCCCGGCCTCGATCGCGGCCTGCGCTTTGGCGCGGCTCTCGAACAGGCCGCGCTCTACCAGCAGACGGTCGGCGCGAAGGCGGGGCGGCGTACCCATTGCATTCCTATCGTGTTGGATCCTGAACGAGGTTCCACGACGTTACGCCCGTGCGAAGCAAATTTCCTTTGGCGCTTGAGGGTGGCGCGCAAATATTCCAGGGGCGCTTCGAAATATGTGAAGCAGAAGCGCGCTATGCAAACGCAAGAAAGGCACGCTGTGCAGTGGCGCAGCGGCAAGAGGGTCAGGTCGTGGGCAAGCAAGAAGGGAGCGAGAGTTCCGAAGAAACGGCTAGGCGAGCTTCACGGTCTCCGCGGCAGCGTCCTTGCCGAGCGCCTCGAACACCTTGGTGACCATAGCGCGGGCGTCGAGGCCGGCCTTGGCGTACATGGCGGCCGGCGTGTCCTGATCAATGAAGACGTCGGGCAACACCATGCAGCGCACCTTACAGCCGGCGTCGAGCACGCCGTGCTCGGAGAGCTGTCGCAGCACGTAGCTGCCGAAGCCGCCGACCGAGCCCTCCTCAATCGTCATCAGCACCTCGTGCTCGCGCGCTAAGCGAAGCAGCAGGTCGACATCGAGTGGCTTGGCAAAGCGCGCGTCGGCGACGGTCGAGGAAAGGCCGAGTGTGGCGAGCTCGCTGGCAGCCTTCAGGCACTCTCCCAGCCGTCCGCCATAGGACAACAGCGCCACCTTGTGGCCTTCGCGCAGGATGCGGCCCTTGCCGATCTCGAGCGGCTGGCCTTCTTGCGGCAGCGGCACGCCGCGGCCTTCGCCGCGCGGATAACGCAGCGCCGATGGGCGGTCATCGATCGCCACCTGTGTTGCCACCATGTTGACGAGCTCGGCCTCGTCCGCCGCCGCCATCAGCACAAAGCCCGGCAGGCAGCCGAGGTAGGCCACGTCGAAGGCACCGGCGTGTGTCGGGCCGTCGGCGCCGACCAAACCGGCACGGTCGATGGCGAAGCGTACCGGCAGTTTCTGAATCGCAATGTCGTGCACTACCTGGTCGTAGGCGCGTTGCAGGAAGGTTGAATAGATCGCCACGAATGGCCTGAAGCCCTCCGTCGCTAGCCCGCCGGCGAAAGTCACCGCATGCTGTTCGGCGATGCCGACGTCGAAGCAGCGGTTGGGAAATCGCTCGGCAAACAGATCGAGCCCCGTACCGGACGGCATCGCCGCGGTGACGGCGACGATCCTGTCGTCCTTGCGCGCCTCCTTGATCAGCGCGTCGGCGAAGACCTTGGTGTATTGCGGCGCGGTCGACTTCGATTTCGCCTGGGCGCCCGTTGCGACGTCGAATTTAACGACGCCGTGATACTTGTCGGCGGAAGTCTCGGCCGGGGCGTAGCCTTTGCCCTTCTTGGTAACGATGTGCACCAGGACCGGACCGATCTCGGCGTCGCGCACGTTGCGCAGGACCGGCAAGAGGTGGTCGAGGTTATGTCCGTCGATCGGCCCGACGTAAAAGAAACCGAGCTCCTCGAACAACGTGCCGCCGGTGACGTAGCCGCGCGCGTGCTCGACCGCGCGCGTGATCGCCTCGTCCCAGCGCTTAGGTAGATGCTTGGTGAGCTGCTTGCCGACGTCGCGCAGTTTCAGATAGGTACGGCCCGAGGCAAGCCGCGCAAGATAGGCCGACATCGCGCCGACCGGCGGCGCGATCGACATATCGTTATCGTTGAGAATGACGATCAGGCGCTCGTTGCGCGCGCCGGCATTGTTCATCGCCTCATAGGCCATACCGGCCGACAAGGCGCCGTCGCCGATCACCGCGATCACGTTGTTGTTCTTGCCCAGCAGATCACGCGCCACCGCCATGCCAAGGCCGGCAGAGATCGAGGTGGAGGAATGCGCGGCGCCGAACGGATCGTATTCACTCTCCGTGCGCTTGGTGAAGCCAGACAGTCCGCCGCCCTGCCGCAGCGTGCGGATGCGGTCGCGCCGGCCGGTCAAGATCTTGTGCGGATAGCTCTGGTGGCCGACGTCCCAGATCAGCCGGTCGGTCGGAGTGTCGAACACGTAATGCAACGCAACGGTCAACTCGACCACGCCAAGACCTGCGCCCAGGTGGCCCCCGGTATTGGCGACCGCATCGATGGTCTCATAGCGCAGTTCGTCCGCCAGCTGCTTGAGCTGCTCCGTCGACAGTTTCTTCATGTCGCGCGGTAACTGGATCCGGTCGAGCAGGGGGGTTTTGCAGGTCTCAGACAAATGTCACTCCACAGGTCAAGCAGGCCGCTTGGCCACGCCAAAGCGCCCGCCCCCACGAGGCTTACACCAATATACCGCTGCGGGGCAATTCAATGTGTAGCTGCAACGCCTTAACTGCTCCGACTTTTTGCCGCGGGTGCGGCGTCAATCGACGTCGAGCGGCTCGCTGCCGGTCGGCGCGCCGGATGAATCGAGTGTGATTTTTTCAACGCGGGCCTCCGCCTGCCGCAGGAGGTCCTCGCAGCGCCTTTTCAGCGCCTCGCCGCGCTCGTAGATCGCCACCGATTCCTCGAGCGGCACTTTGCCCTCTTCGAGCCGCTTGACGATCGATTCCAATTCCTCGATCGCCCGTTCGAAGGGCATTTTTTTGACGTCTAGGTTGTTGGTTTCGGCCATTTGCTGGCATCTTACGAAGCGGAGGGCACAAGAGCAAATCGCAGGCAGATGGCTGATCTCAAGGACAAGATAGTGTTGGTCACCGGCGCCGCGGGCGCCATCGGCGGCGCCGTGGTGGCGGCGGTCAAGCACGCGGGCGGCGTGGTGATCACCGCCGACCTCGCCGAGCGCGCCGGTATCGATACCGCGCTCGACGTAACTTCCGAGGCCGACTGGAAGCGGGTCGCTGAAGAAATTGGAGGGCAGCATGGCCAGCTCGACGGGCTGGTTAATGCCGCTGGAATCGTCGCGCTCGGTACGGTCGAACAACTCGACTTCGCCACCTGGAAACGCGTGCTCGCTATCAATCTCGACGGCACCTTCCTCGGCTGCAAGCATGCCTTTCCGCTGCTGCGCAAGCAGGGTGGCTCCATCGTCAATCTTTCATCGGTATCCGGCCTGATCGGTGGGCACAATCTCGCCGCTTACAACGCTTCGAAGGGCGGCGTCTCGCTGCTGACGAAATCGGTGGCACTCTATGGCGCGTCCTGCAAACCGCCGGTGCGCTGCAACGCCGTGTGCCCGGCCTTCGTAGAAGGCCCGATGGTAGACAGACTCATGCAATCGGCGCGCGACCCGGAAGCGGCGCGGGAGAAATCGGGCCGTGCCATTCCGCTCGGGCGCCTTGGCAAACCGCAAGAGATCGCCGCGCTTTGCATTTATCTTCTTTCGGACGAGTCCGCCTTCATCACCGGTGCCGACTTGCCAATCGACGGCGGGCTGACGGCACAATAGAAACTCAGGCACCCATCAGCGCGGCGACGTGCGCCGCGACCGAACGCGACAGTCCCTGCAGGTCATAGCCGCCTTCTAGCACCGAAACGACGCGGCCTTGCGCGCTCTTATCGGCGATCTCCATCAGCTTCTTGGTGACCCAGGCATAATCTGCTTCGACCAGATTGAGGTTAGCGAGCGGATCGCGGGTATGCGCGTCGAAGCCGGCCGAGATGATCAAGAGGTCCGGCTTGAAGTCGTGCAGGCGCGGCAGGATTAGCGTTTCGAAAGCCTCGCGGAAGACGTCGCCGCCGTCGCCAGCCGACAACGGCGCATTGACAATGGTGTCGTGCTCGCCACGCTCGCTGATCGCTCCGGTGCCGGGATAAAGCGGCATTTCGTGGGTCGAGCAATACATCACGGTCTTGTCGGCCCAGAAGATGTCCTGAGAACCGTTGCCGTGATGCACGTCGAAATCGACGATAGCCGCACGCTCGATCTCGTAGCGCTTCTGCGCATAGCGTACGGCGATCGCCGCGTTGTTGAACAGGCAGAAACCCATCGGCCGCGCCGTCTCGGTATGATGGCCGGGCGGCCGCATGGCGACGAAGGCGTTCGCCGCTTTCCGATTCATCACCTCGTCGACGGCGAGCGTGACGCCGCCAACAGCGCGCAGGGCCGCCTCTAGGCTGCCGGGCGACATCGAGGTGTCGGCATCGAGCCGCACTAGGCCGTTCGCCGGCGAGGCGCGGCGGATCGCCTCGACATATTCCATCGGGTGGGCCAGCGCGACGATCTCGTCCGCCGCGCGCGGCGCCTGTTCGCGCGCCAGCGACTGGAACCGCTCGGCCTCCAATGCCTGCTCGATAGCGCGCAACCTTTCCGGCCGCTCCGGATGTCCCATCGGATTTTGGTGGTCAAGACAGGCGGGATGGCTGATGAGCAGGGTAGACATTCGCTACACTTAAACTCTCAACCCCGCCGGCGGAAGTGCCTCATTATACGGAGCTGTCGCGAATTGCTGGCAACTCAGGACGCTGCGACCGCCTTCAGACTCACGCCCGGTGGTGGCGGGATATCCTCGGGAACAAAGAAGTCTATCTGCAGCGGCTGGCTCGGATCGATGCGATATTGATCGAAATTGGTAACGCCCTCGCTGGCAAGGAACGTGTCGTCGATGAGGAAGTTGCCGGTGAACGTCTTTGGCTTGTGGAAGATCCGGTAGGCCGCTTCCGCAAGGATTTCCGGCGTGCGCGACATCTTCATCATGGCGTCGCCGCCAAGCAGGTTCTTGATCGCTGCGGTCGCGATGATGGTGCGCGGCCACAGCGCATTGACCGCGATCTTGCCGCGCTGCTCGCCGGCCAGGCCTAGCACGACCAGGCTCATGCCGAATTTTGCTATCGAATACGCGGTGTGCGGTGCGAACCATTTCTCCTTCATGTCGAGCGGCGGCGACAGCATCAGGATGTGCGGGTTCTCGGCTTTGGCGAGGTGAGGCAGCGCGAATTTCGACACCATGAAGGTGCCGCGCGCGTTGATGCCCATCATCAGGTCGTAGCGGCGCATATCGGTCGCCGCGAGGCCGGTGAGCTGGATCGCGCTGGCATTGTTTACCACGATGTCGATGCGGCCGAATTTCGCCGTAGTCTCATCGATCGCGGCCTTCACGGCCGCCTCCTCGCGCACGTCGACCGCGAGCGGCAGAGCCTTGCCGCCAGCCTTCTCGATCTCCGTCGCAGCGGTATGGATGGTGCCCTCGAGCTTCGGGTGCGGCTCGATTGTCTTGGCGGCGATGGCTACATTGGCGCCATCGCGCGCGGCCTTGAGCGCAATGGCAAGGCCAATGCCGCGCGAGCCGCCAGTGATGAAAAGCGTTTTGCCCTTGAGCGACATCGCTACTTTTTCCTGGTCATGAAGGCCTGAAAGGCTGCCCGTGCCTCCGGTGATTGCAGCCGGGTTTTGAACGCCGCGGCCTCTTCATCGATGCGGGCGACAATCTCGTCGAGTGTGCCGCGCATTAGCCGGCGCGACACCACCACGCCCTGCGGCGGCAGCGCAGCGATATCGCGCGCAGCCTGCATCGCCTCCGCTTCGACCGCATCCGGCGCGACGACAGTGTTGACAAGGCCCGCGGTTTTGGCTTCCTCGGCGCCGATCGGCCGACCCATCACCAAGAGCGAGAACGCGCGCGCATGGCCCATCAGCCGTGGCGCCAGCAGGCTGGAAGCGGCCTCCGGCACCAGGCCGAGCCCGACGAAAGGCGTGGCGAAGCGCGCGTCGCTGCCCGCGACTACATGATCGCAATGCAAAAGCATGGTCGTGCCGACACCGACCGCGTTACCGCACACCGCGGCAACAACCGGCCTCTCGCAGAGCGCCAGCGCATAGAGAAAACGCAAGATCGGCGCACCAAGCCCTTCGCCGCCGCCCGCCATCTTTACGAAATCGCCAATGTCGTTGCCGGCGCAAAACCCAGCGCGGCTGCCAGCGAGCAGCAGGCAGCGCAGGCCAGTAATCTTGCCGGCGTCTTCGATCGCCTCAGCCATTATGTCGTACATTTGAAGCGTCAGCGCGTTCTTCTTGTCCGGACGGTTCATCCTTACCGTGCGCACTGGCCCGTCGTCTGTGACGGTTACGAGATCAGTCACGGCTATTCCGCCAGGACAGGTTGCGCGCTGGCGATGCTGTCGGCGCCCTCAGTAACGACGCGTTCGAGGCCAGACGCCTGCACCACGATGTTCTCGGCAAAGAAACGCGCTAGGGCCGCGCGCGCGGTGCCATCGCCTTCGCGCAAGGCAACAAGCGCCTGCTCGGCCAGCATGCAGCCGCCGGCAACGCTGCCAAACATGCGCAAATAGGGCGTCGCGCCGGCAAGCGCCGTGGCGCAGGACTTCTGCGCAAGCAGCCATTGCGTCGCGCGCTCGAGGCCATCGACCGCTTCGGCCAGGCGCGTGGCGGTCTCGCCAAAAGCAGGCACGTTGCTTGCATTCACTGATTTCACCGTACCGCGCAGCTCGTTGATAAAGGCGCGTATCGCGCCGCCGCCGTCGAGCGGCAATTTGCGCGTCACGAGATCGATCGCTTGGATGCCGTTGGTGCCCTCGTAAATCGCCGCGATGCGGGCGTCGCGATAATGTTGAGCGGCGCCGGTTTCCTCGATGTAGCCCATGCCGCCGTGCACCTGGATACCGAGGGAAGCGACCTCGATGCCGATATCAGTGGAGTAAGCCTTCGCCACCGGCGTGAGCAGGGAGGCGCGCTCGTGTCCAGCCTTGCGCGCGGCGTCCGTCTTTCCGCGATGTGTGCGGTCGATCGCGACGGCCGTGGCGTAGCAGATTGCGCGCGCCGCTCCCGTGAGTCCCCGCATGGTTAAAAGCATCCGCTGCACGTCCGGATAATGGATGATGGTGCCACCGGCACCCTGCTTGCGCTCGCGCGCATAGGCGACGGCCTGCTGTGTCGCCAGTTCGGCGATTGCCACGCCCTGCAGGCCAACGGCGAGGCGCGTGCGGTTCATCATCGTGAACATGCATGCCATGCCCTTGTGCTCATCGCCGACGAGGAAACCGACCGCGCCGCCCTTGTCGCCATAGACCATGGTGCAAGTGGGCGAGGCGTTGATGCCGAGCTTGTGCTCGACGGAATGGGCGCGCACGTCGTTGCGCTTGCCGTCGGGCAGCACCTTCGGCACCAGAAACAGCGAGACGCCCTTCGTGCCTGGCGGCGCATCGGGCAGCCGTGCCAGCACGAAATGGATGATGTTGTCGGTGAGGTCGTGTTCGCCGTAGGTGATGAAAATCTTCGAGCCGGTGAGACGATAGCTGCCGTCGGGAGCACGCTCGGCCTTGGTGCGCAGCGCGCCAACGTCGGAGCCGGCCTGCGGCTCAGTGAGCTGCATGGTGCCCATCCATTCGCCGCGGATCAGCTTGCCAAGATATTTCTTCTTCAGCTCTTCGCTGCCGCTCAGGGCGAGAGCGTCGATTGATGCCATGGTCAGCACCGGCCCGATGCCGAAGGCCATGGAGCCGGAGTTCCACATCTCGATGCAAGCGGCGTTGAGCGCGTGTGGCAGTTCCTGTCCGCCATACTCGGCAGGTGCCGCGACGCCGTTCCAGCCGGCGGCGGCCCAGGCCTTGTAGGCCTCCTTCCAGCCTGGCGGTGTGGTGACAGTGCCGTCCTTGAATGGAGTGCCGAATTTGTCGCCGGTGCGGTTGAGCGGTGCGATCACGTCGCCGGCGAAGCGGCCGGCTTCCTCCAAGACGAAATCGACCGTTTGCTCATCAAGATCGCCGTAAAGCCCCTCCGCCATTGCGGCTTCCATGCCGGCGGCGTGTTTGAGCGTGAAAGCAATGTCCGCAACAGGGGCGCGGTAGGTCATGGTTTATCCTAGCCGGGGCTCCCTGCGGCCTGCAAATGGCGGCTTCGAAAGGAGCGGAAGTTGCGAGACGGGGCAGCCGCCGCTATGGTCCGCACCGCGCTGGCCGTTGCGCCTCGCGAACTTTTCCCAAGCGTTTTGGGGCGTAGCCAAGTGGTAAGGCAGCGGATTTTGATTCCGCCATACGGAGGTTCGAATCCTCCCGCCCCAGCCACCAACCAAACTATTGATATTGCATGATAATATTCGTTTTTGACGAGGCCAATTTCGCGCGGTTTAGCGCCACTTCTGTAGCGTTACCCGCAATCGACTTATCGTGAGAGACGCGAATAAACGTCGTCTCGCCAACAGCGGGCGCGAATATCTCTCGACGTGCATTTCGTGGTTGACTTCTTGGAGTGATGCAAAGCGCAACGCGCGGTCAAAAACCAAAATGATTGGCAGCGCAACTCAAAGGAACGTGCGACCTGTCTCAGCGAAAGCCGAGCAGTGCCCGCTGCTCAGCCCAGTTGGCTGGTAGATGTGCGGTCAGTCGCATCAACTTCTGGGCGTTGAGTTGTGGCGGCTGCCGACCGTTGACGATCGCCGTGGTGATATCCGGTGCCAGCCAACGAAGGCGGAGTAGGATGTAAATGTAAGCAGCCGAGATACGCTCTTCACGAGCAATGTCATGCACGGTGAGACTCGTGTCTTGGGCGAGGCGGGTCTGGATGTCATGGGCGCGCGCGACGATCCTCAAGAGGCCCATATCGGGTGCTCTACTGTCATTTGAATCGTCGACCAGAAGTTTCATTTCGCGACCGACACGTTTCAGTTGGACCGCAGCCGTCAAGGTCAGAATGCGATCAGACGGATCGATCGGCGGATATTTTTCCATTGCTAATTCAATCGTATTGGAGCCGAGCAATGTAGCGAGGCGGTTTTGAGAGATCTCGACATCGACGCTGTCAGCTCGCACGACAACACGACGAACTAAGGTCGTAATTGTTGCTCTGTCCTTATTCGGCGTTTGACCAAGCTCATCGGCAATCTGGCGTCCGCCCTGAATCAGATGCCCTTGTCCGCTTCTGCCAAGGTTCTGGCCGTCAATGGCATCGAGTAGTTCCCCCCGGCTGGAGAAGAATTTGCGAAGCCTCTCGGTGACCACGTTTTCGAGGTTGCCGGCCGGGATCCGGCGGCGCGTTGACTGGGCTTTGCCATTGCCTTTCACGAGAGAGGTCGACACGTAGTACCGGTATCGTGTGCCCTTTTTGATCGACCAAGTCGGCGTCAACCGCTCCCCGGCCTCGTCGAACAGCAGGCCGGTTAAAAGGCTTGGCTGCTTGGTGTTGGCGCCGCTCGCCCGTGCGACGCGGTTCTCGGCCAGCACGGCCTGCACGGCGTCCCACAGCGGCTTGTCAACAATCGCCGCATGCTCCCCAGGGTAAGCGCTGCCTTTATGTGTTGCCTCGCCGCGGTAGGTCCGGTTCTGAAGCATGAGGTAAAGCGCTCCCTGGGAGAACCGTTGGTTGCCGTATTCGGTGCCGTCGGGTCGGACCCGGCGTTTGCTCCTGATGGCTGCGGCGTCGAGTTCTGCCCGCAGCGCCCGGACCGATTTGAGCCTGCGATAACGCTGGTAAATGTCGACCACTGTCCGAGCCTCGGCCTTATTGACGAGGAGCTTGCGGTCCTGCACGTCGTAGCCAAGCGGCACCGTGCCACCCATCCACATGCCCTTCTTTTTGGAGGCGGCGATCTTGTCGCGCACGCGCTCGCCAATCAGCTCACGCTCGAACTGTGCAAAGGACAGCAGGATATTCAGCGTCAGCCGCCCCATGCTGGTGGTGGTGTTGAACTGCTGCGTGATAGAGACGAAGGAGACGCCGCAGCGGTCGAAAATCTCGACGAGTTTGGCAAAGTCGGAGAGTGCTCGGGTCAAGCGGTCGACTTTGTAGACGACGACCACATCGATGCGCCCAGCCTCGATGTCGGCGAGCAGCCGTTGCAAGGCCGGCCGCTCCATCGAGCCACCGGA
>Ga0207779_1000252_pt1 | contig 11600 bp, 15 predicted proteins | sample LuqExpMetageno44_FD_187802 | JGI IMG/M metagenome (GOLD analysis project Ga0207779, IMG submission 187802) | Tropical forest soil microbial communities from Luquillo Experimental Forest, Puerto Rico - Sample 44 (SPAdes) | ecosystem: Environmental > Terrestrial > Soil > Tropical forest ...
TTCGTCCCGGCACGCCTTGACGGTTTTTTGCCCACCGGCCGTCGCAGCTGACGCCGTTGAAGCCGCGGGAGCAGGCGCAGGATTAGCAGCGCTACCCCCCGCTCGGCACTGCGCAACATAGGCCTTTTCCGTTATGCCCTTAGCCTGATTGTCAGCCTTGTTGGCTCGCCATTCTGCCTGGCAGGCCTTGACGGTTTTTTGGGCGCCTGCCGTCGCAGCTGACGCCGTTGAAGCCGCGGGAGCAGGCGCGGGATTAGCAGCGCTGCCCTCCGCTCGGCACTGCGCAACATAGGCCTTTTCCGTTATGCCCTTGGCTTGGTTGTCAGCCTTGTTGGCTCGCCATTCTTCCTGACAGGCCTTGACTGTCTTTTGTTGAGCAGCGACGGGGAAAGACAGAATCGAGGCGCCGATGATTGCTAAACAAAGGGTACCAAAGTGACGCATCTTGAACTCCCGACCGTTGAATTGCTTAGGCAGTTCTCTTTTTGGCGGCGTCGCGTAGCGGCCTGCCATCCTTGCTCACCACTTTGACTGCGCAGGATTGCGCCAGGGCGGAGCCAATAGCGAAAGATGTGATCAAGAAGTACGTTTTCATTATTCCCCGCCTTGCTCTACTGCACTTAAAAGTAACACGTGGGCGGTCTACACTCAACTTTAGGCTATTCCGCCGCGGTCGTCGTATACAGGCCGACCGCGCGGGGAGGCACGGACAGCCTTTAATTTAACAAGGACTGGTTTGGCAATGCAAAGTGCGCACCCTCGGTGAGGTGATAAATAATTCTTGGACGGTAGACCGAGCAGCGCATAATGAATAAACGCGAATAGGGTATCGGGATGTGCCCCACTTTTACGACCCGGTGGCACAGAAATGTCATGATTGCGAAACATTGTATTGCGCACCTTAAATTTGGCACACGTGCTCGTTCAATGCAGCCCCGGTTGCAGCCATAGCCGCAAGGAGATGTGCGGCAGGCATTTGGGAGAGTGCAGATGTTGAACCCTATGCGGACATGGAACGCATGGTTCGCGTTATCATCACAAGCTGCTCGGCTTGGATTGGAAGCCCAGACTGTAATTGCACTCCGACTAATGCGACTTGCAGCAGGTGGCGCCCGGGCCCAATCCGAGAAAGTTCGGATGTCCACCGAAAAGATACAAGCACTCGTGGAGGCTCAGGCCGCCGCGGCAACAACTGCGATCAAGGGTGGCAGTAGCCGCCAGGTCGCAAAGAAGGTTTTGGGTGTTTACAAAAGACGAGTCCGCCGGAACCGGCGGCGGCTCACAAAATAACTGCATTCGCTGATACCCTTGCAATACGGACGAGTGCTTGGGTTAGCGTCCTCTAACAACTTGCAACGACTAGCCAACATCTGAAATGAGTCATTGGTGAAATGATTCATTGGCGAGATGGCCAAATGTTTGCATTCGCCAGCATGTTCGCAACGTTTGTATAGGCGGCCTGTGCCTTTCGATAGCGAGCACATAAACGCCCGTACAATGGAACGGTAGCGCCTGCGCTTCCACACTCAGCCGCAGCGGACGGCCGGGGCCCCGCTCATTTCGACCACTGCCCTTGCCGGACGCGCATCTCGTTACCACCACAAACGCGGGAGGAGAAGGCAATGGCCACGGACCTCATTCCACTCATTATGAAATTTCTGACACCTGAGATGATCGGGCGCGTCGCAAGCGCACTCGGCATTAATCGCAACGATACTTCGTCCGCCATCGATGCCGTTGTGCCGGGGTTATTAGCTGCGTTCGCCGGCGTTGCCACAAAACCTGGCGGTCCGCGACAGCTTGTCGACGCTGCAAAGCAGGAAGTCAGTACGCTCGACAAGTTTTCGGGCATGCTTGGCACCGCGGATCAAACATCCGTCATCCAGCGTGGATCACAGATGCTCGCGTCGCTCCTTGGCGGCCAGGACCAAACCGCGCTCGCCAATGCAGTCGGAAAATATTCCGGATTGGGATCGACCGCGGGCAATTCTCTGCTAGGCCTCTTGGCGCCGGTTGTCATGGGCGCGATCGTTCGACAGCAAGGCGCGCGCAGCATTGATGCGGCCGGCATCACAAGTCTCCTCACAAGCCAGAAGGACAAGATAGCCGCGGCGCTGCCCTCGGACTTCGGCAATTTGCTTGGCGGTACAGGCCTGCTCGATGGGCTCGGCGATGCGGCGAGGAAAACGTTTGCAGCAGGCAGCGGAGCAACACGGACCGCCGCTGCGTCAGTGGCTCGAACAATCGACGATACGCGGCGCTCCAGCGTCGCGGCAGCGTCCACCACGACTAATTGGCTGCTCTGGGCCATCCCCGCGGTGGTGATCGCCGCCCTGCTCATCTACCTGCTGGCGAGACCGGCAGAACAGGCAGTTCAGCAAGCCGCCACCGCCGTGCAGACTGTCACGGTGGGCGGCATCGATGTCGGCAAACAGATCACCGACAGTCTCGGCACCTTGCGCACAGCACTCGCCGGCATCACCGATGCCCCTTCAGCGCAGGCGGCGTTGCCCAGATTGCAGGACGTCACGACGCAGGTCGACAAGGTGAGCGGAATGATTGCGCAATTGTCAGGCGAGCAGCGAAAAGTGCTCGCCGGGTTGGTCAATCCCTTGATGTCGTCGCTTAACCAGCTATTCGACAAAGTGCTGGCGATCCCTGGCGTGGCCGAGATCATAAAGCCAACGATTGATGCGTTGAAAGCCAAGCTCGCAACCTTGACTGCTTGAACCTTGACTGATCGATCACCATCGACCGTTGGTAACATTCCAACGGTCGATGCTCAGCAAAAATTGAGGAGGCTCATTTTAACGCATCGCACTTGGGGCCGGAGTAGAACGCCATGGAAGTTCAAGGAGATCATCAGGCATCCCGATCGCAAAGCCCGAAGCATGTCGAGCCCTACCTATGGCCTGAAACGGGCACCAACTTTGTTTTGATAGAGCAACTTCGACCGTCCCCCCGTATCGAATTGGCACGAGAGCGGATGCTTATGTGCCGTCTGTATCTTGGCTTGATCCACAGCATCAACGAGGATTATGGCGAGGCGTTCACCGGCCATAGCGATAGTTCAACATTTCGGACCATTGGCATCTACGTATTCCTTCGCACCGTCATGTGCTCGCCGGTAACCCCGACTAAGATTGCACACGCCCTGAAACTGCCTCGGGTGACAGTGATAAGGCGTCTGCAAGAAATGGTGAAGTATGGTTATGTGGAACGCATCGGCAATGCCTACCGCGTGACAGACAAAGTGAATATTCCTGATTTAAAAAATAAACTGCAACGACGAATAGACATGATTATGGATACCGCAACAAAATTGTCCGAATTGCGCACGTCGACCTAACGAAAGACCCAGTTCTTGTTGCGCGTGCCATTGAGGATGTTGAGAAGTTACATACTTGCCTCCTAAACAAACGTAAGATTAGTATGTCACATGATGAGACGATTGCGTCTCTGGCATCGCATCCAATAATTTCGGGGGGCGAACGGTGGCTGCTGGACACGAAGCCAGTGAAGAAATCGAGCACGCAGCGCATTCCAATAAGCGCATCGCCCTTCTTATTGCGATACTTGCTCTCCTGCTCGCATTTGCGTCGGCAGGAAGCAAGAGCGCGCAAACCAATGCTATAAGTGAAAATATTGCGTCATCAGATTTATGGGCATTTTTTCAAGCCAAGACCATGCGGGTAGCCATTCTGCGCACTGCGGCTGAAGCACTAGCGCTTGAGGCCTCAAACGAAAGCAATGCGGCAATTAAAGCTGCAAAAGAGAAACAGATTGAAGATTGGCAGAAAACCGCTGCCCGTAACGAGTCAGAACCTGAGACAAATGAAGGTCGCAAGGAGCTTGCGGCAAGAGCGAAAGAGGCTGAGGAACGACGCGAGTTGGCGATGGCAAGGTATCACCATTTCGAAGTTGCTGGCGCAGCGTTCGAGATCGGTATCGTTCTTGCCTCTGCGACGATCATCACCGGAATGGCAATCCTGGCTTGGATCGCTGGAGGTCTCGGTCTCATAGGCATCGCATTCATGGCAATCGCACTATTGGCACCGCACTCAGTACATTTGTTCTAGTTGCGTCGGCGCGTACGGGATACCCTGGATAACCGCTTAGCTTCTTTCGTCGTCAAACGTTCAGCGCAAGAATTACGGCTGATGCCAGCAGCAGAGCAATACCAAGCGGCGCGCTCAGTCGCCGGCCCCAAGCGACGTTCTTCTCGATGGCCATAATCGCACCGATTGCCAACATCCAACCAACGCTGCCGGTGCCGACCACGAACATTATAAGCATGATGGCCCAGCAACAGCCGACACAAAACACGCCATGATGCACGCCAAGCATGAACGATTGCCGGCGTACAGCGCCACCGCGCCAATGCGCGTTAACGAAGCTGAAGGGCGTGCGGCATTTGTCGAGGCAGCGATATTTCAGATTGGTGAATTGGAAAGCCCCGGCGACGCCGAGCACGATCACTCCGACGATCCAAGTGTTGAAAGTTAGGAAGGCGTTGTCGGCAACAACAGAGTGTAATGTCATATCGGCTAAGTGAGCGAGCAACCCGAATGCAGACCAAATTGATAAGTAGCCCAGAACCAATAATGTTATAAGTGTGCCGCGGTCCGGTCGGTCCTGCGTCATACGCGCGAAAATCGTGAGCAATGGCAACACCGTCGGCACCATCATGCCGACGGTCATCAACAGCCAACCGGTTACGTAGAGCAGGGCGGGGAGCACGACTGGTCCTGCTGGCAAAGCGCGGCATAGGCTTGCAGCAAGTCCGATCTCCGTCCAGCGTCCATGATCGAGATAGCGCCCGTAGGGGCTCTGCTCCCATATGGCGAGAGTGAGCCACGCCAACGCGACAAGGCTGCCCATGACCGGTAGCCAGACATCACGTCGATCGAGCGCGCGCATCGACTAGGCGTCTCTCCATTGAGCCGCGACCGGCCTAAGCATCAAACACGAATGTGCTTTGCAGCGCGTTGTGACCCTTAAGATCGACATTGATCCCGAGTGCCGGCTGCTTGGATATATATCGCGGCGCTTTGCCGACGAAGACCGGCGCGCCCGGTACTGTAGAAAAGATTGTGTCCGTAAGCGTTGTAGTGGTCCCGGTCGCGCCTTGATAAGGCTCAAGTTCAGCGTATTGATTTTCGCCGATCTTGATGGTGCCGCGGCCCTCCTTAACATTGAAGATAATGGGCACGCGTTCAACCGCGACCACTTCACCGACCAGCTTGGCGATGTCGGCGATCGGACCACCCAACTTGCCGGTATAGACCTTTAGCAGCGCTTCCTGCTGCGCGTCGGATGCTTTATCATCGATATAAACCGCGACGCGCCAATTCCCTTTCAGTATATTCCCGGGGAGATGCGCTACGATCGCGAGCGTTCGACCCTTCACATCCACGCCGTCGATCGTCCCCTTGTCAAAGTGGTAGGCAACAATCGTATCGCAGGTGCCATTGTCAGGGTCTTCCCCTATCCAGCACGGGCAAAGCACACGGCAGTCGCAAACTTCAAGGAGTCTTCCTTCCAGGTGATACGACATGTTTCATCCCCTATTCTGTGACTAACTACAACGGAATCAGCAAACTACAGTTTCATGCGGTCGACGTTTGAGGCATAGTGAATTTGACAACAATATCGTAGCACTGCGCAGTAATTTCCACCATACCCGAACGTCTCCACGCGGCAGACGCCTTTCCATCAATCAAACACCGAGGTATTACGGAGGCTCCGTACAGTCACGGAGAACTGGAGGCCGGCGCCCGCACTGCATTGCCCATTGGGCATTAGTTTATTTTCAAGCAACAACACGCAAGGAGTAAACCATGGTTGCTGTTCGAGAACCAGTTCTTAAACCGGTCGCGATTACGGATCTGCGTCCAACCCAAATCACCGTCGGAATGCGTGAAGTTAGCGAGAAGCGTAAACGCTGGCGGGAGATGAAGACCAAAAAAGGCGAAAAGTTTCTTGGCAATCATATGATTCCGGTGATCCTCGGCCCCAAGGATCGACACTACGTCATCGATCACCATCATCTTGCACTCGCCCTCTACAAAGAAGGCGTGAAAGATGTGGTGGTTGCAGTCGTTTCAAACTTAAGCATGCTCGAAGCCGATGCATTCTGGTTCGTTCTCGACAGTCGAAACTGGATGCACCCTTTCAACGATGAAGGTCGTCGCTGCAGTTATACAGACATACCGAAATCGGTGAACAAGTTAAAAGATGACCCATTCCGGTCACTTGCCGGGGAGTTGAGACGGGCGGGTGGATTTGCCAAGGATACGACGGTATTCAGCGAGTTTTTGTGGGCGGATTTCCTCCGGCGCCGCATAAAGCGCAAGCTGGTCGAGAATGATTTTGATCTTGCCTTGGAAGCAGCATTGAAATTGGCTAAGAGCCATGATGCTGTGTATTTGCCCGGCTGGTGCGGTCCGTCACCGGACAATTGACCGGTTTCTCGCTTCTCGCTCAGAAGGTGACGCGCAAGCCGAACAATCGATTAGGATTCACTCTCAAAACTGTTCTCGGTGTAGCCGGAAGCCTTTCTTGCAACGCGACCGATATCAGCCGATTGCTCGCCAGATGACGGTAGCGATTTGTGAATCCCTGCCAAAAAGTTGGTTAGGTCCGCCATGCCCGAAAAGTTGCAATGAAATATCTTGCAGTTCCCTTTGATTACGCGACTTAGTGCCCTGGCTGGGGGGCCGGTACTGTCTCCCTGAGCAAGACCGACCTCCTGCGGCCCCGCCCGGTGGCGCATCCGGGCGGGGTTCTTTTTGTGAATGGTGAGTCATGCAAACTGAATCGTCCGAACTTGAGCCGACCAGGCTCTGTCCGATCTGCCAGGTTGCAATGCAGACAATCAAGACACAGAACAGCAACCTGATGTTTCGATGTGACCGCTGCGGAACGATCATTACGGTCGCAAAGCCAAGCGCCCCTCCCGAATAGATATTGCCGTGTCCTTTTGGATCGAGATTCGTTGTGACACCGCCGAGTGCCCAGCCAACGAAGAAAGCAGGTTTGGAACAACCGCTTGGAATAGCGAGGGCGGACGGAGCGCTATCCGCGGGCTTGAAAGTGCAGCCTTAAAAAGAGGCTGGACACGCAGCCATGCTGGCTGGCTATGTTCGCATTGTTCAATAAGAGCCAAGCGGGCCCTTCGTAAGACGAAGCAGCGATAGTTGTCGCCGCAGTTAGTGCCGGTTTCAATATCAATCAGGCAATTGGCAATGAAATTCGAAAGATCGAACCTTGATGAACCCCCGCTTCAGCCCAAAGGCGACCATTGTGAGCTTCGATGATAGAGCGGCAAATTGAGAGACCCATTCCCATCCCTTGAGGTTTTGTCGAAAAAAACCGATCAAAGATACGTTTGATATTTTTCGCGGCAATTCCTCGTCCGGAATCTTGCACTGTGATCATTATGGTTTTGGGGTCCTTAAGTTCAGTTTTTAAATGTAGGACTCGCGAATCATCGGCTACGGCATTCATCGCCTCGATGGCATTTCTAATTAAGATCAAGATTGCTTGTTGCAGTTGAACCCGATCAGCCGACACCTGTGGAAGCGTGTTGTCAAAAGTGGTTTGCGCTGCAATGTGATGACTATGTAACTCAGTCTCGACGAGTGCCAAGACATCACGAATGATTTCGTTCAGACTGAGCGGTGTTTCTGTCCGGTGTTCTTTCTTGAAAAGCGCATTAATGCTGTCAATAATTTGATGCGCGCGATGACCATCACTAATGATGCAATTGAGTACTTCTCGTACCTCGTCGAGTTTGGGATCCTTGGCGCTTAGCCAACGCAGCCCGGCGCCGGCGTTTGCGACCATAGCAGCCAATGGCTGATTTATCTCATGGGCGATTGAGGCTGCCACACCCGCGGCTTCAGCTTGCCGATTCAGCTCAGCAATTTCCAGTAAACGACGGCGTAATTCAGTCTGAGTATCCCGATGTTCGTGGACGTCAACACAGGAGCCAATATAGCCAAGGAAAGTGCCGTCATGGGCAAATCGTGGGATTCCGGTATCGTCGACCCACCGATATTTGCCATCATGCCGGCGAAGCCGGTACTGCATTCGAAAACCACTGTGGGCGTCAAAATGGCTCAGGTAAACCTTCAGACACCGTTCGATATCGTTCTGATGAACGCCCTCCGTCCAACCATTGCCGACCTCCTGCGCCATGCTGCGACCTGTGAATGCCAGCCAAGGCTGGTTAAACCAAACGCAGCTCTTGTCTTTGCCGGAAACCCAAATCATTACGGGCGCGGCATCCAAGACTTCGCAAAAACGGGCATCAAGGCCGCTTGGGGGTTCATTTGGCCGAGCCGAAATTGTGCCCGCGTTTGAACGGCTTTGACGCTGACTATTTTGATACTCGCTCACGGCAAAAATTATAGCAGATCAAATTGAAGATGGGTGTTTTGCTCAGGCAGAGCGCTTGCATTTTGCCATGAAGCTGTTTTTAGCTGCTCCGTGAAGCGGCTTTCCCTCTTTGCTCACCGCCTTGCTTTCGCAGGCCTGCCGTTTGCATTTGTTCACGAAGCTGGTTTTGGCCGCGCCGTGAAGCGGCTTGCCCTCCTTGCTCACCGCCTGGCTTTCGCACGACTGCGCCATCGCGCTGCCGATAGCGAAGGAAGTAATCAAAGCAGCAAGAATCATGCGCCTCATCGTTGCCTCCCATCTACTGCGGTCGATGTAAGCATGCGGTCAATTTGGCCTCAAGGGGGACTCGATCTTTAAAAGCCTCCCGCCGCTGCTGGCGGATAGCTTGAGAAACTCTTCAGCGTGATAAATTCAAAAAAGGCGCGCCGGCGCCGCGACCATGCCCTGCGCTCATATCGAGCCGCCCTCATGATATCCGGGAGGGCTGCGATGAATGCTTGCCAAGCATTACGCCTCTCACCACGGTCAGAAAATTCGCACAGCAATCGATTAAAGGTCTTCGTCTTGTCATCTTCCTTAACGGCGCCCGGTCCGGGGTGCACAGCCATGATCTTGTCGTGCATGGCATCCTGTCGATCATGGAAGTCCATTCTTTTATTCCATTCGGCTAGCCACTTTCTGGTTGGCAGAGCATGCGGGTCGACCAAGCGTGCAATGAGGGCCTGCTTGTAGCTGCCAATCTGTGCAATCAACACATCGCATTCGGCGACGACCAATGCTTTTTGATAAAGGCGAGGATCCTGGTCGTCGCCGCACATTGATTTTGCGATTTCGCTGATTTTCGGGGAGTACGCCGGGTCGCTGAGAGTGATCGTGGTCAGACCGTGCCGAAACGCATTGCGGCTCGATCGCGCCCGCCCCCCGGCCGTCTTGGGTCCGCCGCCTCTTGGTTTCCGACAGGCAGAATTTCGCGCCGCCATTATTGACTCCCATCCATTTCAGGAATCAGTGGCGGATCGACGCGCTTCTCGGCCAATTCACCCTTCAGCGTCTCGACGGTCGTCTGATGTTTTCTGCGAAGCTTCTCCGCCAACCCGATTCTATAGAACTCGATTTGTCGCAGAATATCGCTGGCCCGCTTGGCGCTCTGGCTGATCAGAACGTCAATCCTTTCGTAGACATCGAGGCCCTTCTCGAAAGCGGCCGCATGCTTAATCTCCCGGTTGGTATCTTCTGCAACGGTGAAACTGTGATACGCCTCCTCACGCACCATCATGGATGTGGTTTTAGGATCATTAAATTCATCAACTATTTCCTTCACTTCTCCCTTCCTATTTTGCCGTTCTAGGTTCACGTTGGTGACATGCTTTCTACCAAATTCAATGAGAGCTTCATCGCGGCGGCGCACGACGTGAGCCTGAATACGTAAAAGCGTCATTTGCTTCCAGGACTCGATCCCGAATCGATAGACCAAGACTTCGACGACCCGATCCTCAGGTTCCATGCATTTTGCAAGCTCGCATACATAATCATCGAAGGCGCGCTCGTCGTCGCCTAAATCTAGCGGCGGCGGCCCGAACCAGTATTTTAATTTTACCAGATCGATTTTCTTGGCATCAGCACTGCGGTTGGTAGTCATGATCGTCTCCCCATGGGTTAAGAACTTTGTCGATCATGTCATCCGCGTTTTAAACGCGACTTAAATGTATGGATAAAGGTCACAAATGAGTTCTCAACTCTTACTTTAGCTTTGCGCACTTAAAATTCGACGTACCTGTTAAGTGATTTCGCAAATCTTTTCTCCATACCTTATCGATACGCACTACCTCGATTCGTTTGTAGCGATGCGACAGTAGATATTTCGGGGCCGAGGCTTGCCCGTAGCGGTGAGCCCCGGCCCTAAACGTGTGCACTAAGTTCGTGTCGCCGAGAGTGCTAACCGACAGCGTGTGAGACAACAGAAAGGATGAAGCCGTGACAGAAGCAATTCCAACCTATGATGCCGATACTGCCTTGACCAAACTGATCAAGCTCCTCGGCCCTCCGCCGCTGCTGCGGAATGAGAATTTCGACGACTTCAAGGAAGTATTCGCGGAACTTTTTGCTGCCTTGGGTCCGGAGGACTTTCTGATGGAGGCGGACGTGTTTTATCTGGCGATCGAAACCCGTCGCATTTTTCGCCTCACGCGCTACGAGGCAGTGACGCTCAATAAGTTGGAGAACGATCAGCGCCACGCATGGGCTGAAAAATCGAGGAGCACAACGCTTGAGAGCGGTATGAAGCAAATTCGCGAGAAATACCCGCACGCAGCGAAGACCGATCCTCACTACCAAAAAGACATCGCAAAACTGCAGGAATTGGCGGCCGCCGACTACGAGACCGATTTCAACTATGCTGCGACCGATCTAGATTATGTGCAAGCATTTGAGGAACGCGCGGCCTTCCTCGAAAAAATCGAATTGCGCATCAATCGAGCGCTCAAACGGCGGGCTGACATTCTCCGGCAGATCGCATGGTGTCGTCTCGGTCTATCGAAGAAGCTCCGCAAGGTTTCTAACGCCATTATCGAGGGAGCAGGCAGGTCGTTAGGGGCGACATCGGTCGAGGTGACGTTGATCCCACAGGGAGATCCGAATGGCCAAGCCAGATACGACGTTGGATAACTCCGCAGATAAGGCGGCAGCATGGAAGAGACGCAAGTATCGCGTTGCATCAGAGATTGAAGAACTCGCTGGCGCGTATTGCGATGGAAAGCAAGACCCGATCCTCTACCATCAGGCAATCGTTATCGGTCAATGTGACCTCATGATTTCTCGGCTGCGCGCGCAAGCGGTCAGAATTCTTGCATTATTCGCAGATCGACATCCTTTCCTCGGCTCGAGGCGTCGCAAGAAATTTAAACAGGTGAACGACATCTCGGTAGGGCCTGAGCAGAACGACTTGGTTGCATTTAAAAACGCCCTGCCCCACCTTGATCGGCTTGGTCGCCTCGAGCAACGCATTTGGTTACGTCGCACGCGAGCGCTCCAGGTCTTCTTGGCGACTAAGAAATAACGTCGACGGCAGCGTTCTTATTGCAGCTCGTGCTGTCTGAGTGAGCGAAGCTGACAGCGCTCAGTTCAGCGCCGCCATCACCACTTCGCCCAAACCCATTTCCTGAGCCAGCTGTCCGGCCGCCCGCTTCTGCTGCTCATCG
>Ga0207779_1000253_pt1 | contig 11536 bp, 9 predicted proteins | sample LuqExpMetageno44_FD_187802 | JGI IMG/M metagenome (GOLD analysis project Ga0207779, IMG submission 187802) | Tropical forest soil microbial communities from Luquillo Experimental Forest, Puerto Rico - Sample 44 (SPAdes) | ecosystem: Environmental > Terrestrial > Soil > Tropical forest ...
ACGGACCTGCATGCCGCGAATGGCGATTGGCCGGTCAAGCCCAACCCACCCTTTATTCCCGGTCATGAAGGCGTTGGCACTGTGGCTGCTGTCGGCGGGGGCGTAACAGCAGTGAAGGAAGGCGATCGCGTCGGCGTGCCGTGGCTGCACACGGCGTGCGGTCATTGCAGGCACTGCCTGTCGGCCTGGGAAACCTTGTGCGATTCGCAACAGAACACGGGCTATTCCGTCAATGGCGGCTTCGCAGAATACGTGCTCGCCGATCCGAACTATGTGGGCCATCTGCCTGATGGCCTGGAGTTCGAACCAGCCGCTCCGATCCTCTGCGCCGGCGTGACCGTCTACAAGGGGCTGAAGGAGACCGAGGCGAAGCCGGGGGATACGGTTGTTATTTCCGGCATCGGGGGACTCGGCCATGTCGCAGTCCAATACGCGAAGGCCATGGGTCTCGAAGTCATCGCGGTCGACATCTCGGATGAGAAGCTGTCGCTGGCCCGCAAGATGGGCGCTGCGGCGGCGATCAATGCCATGACGACCGATGCGGTGGCCGAAGTGAACAAGCTCTGTGGCGGCGCGCGGGGCGTGCTTGTGACCGCCGTCTCACCCAAAGCGTTCAGCCAGGCTCTCGGAATGCTGGGCAAGGGCGGCACCATGGCGCTCGTTGGGCTTCCGCCGGGTTCGTTCGAACTAGATATCTTCAACACCGTTCTGATGCGCAAGACCATTCGAGGATCGATCGTGGGAACGCGCCTGGATCTCGCCGAGTGCTTGCAGTTCGCGGGTAGCGGCAAGGTGAAGGTCCACTACTCGACCGAACGGCTGGAAGACATCAACAGCATCTTCGACCGTATGCGTGAGAACAAGATTGACGGTCGCATCGTCATGAAACTGTAGCGAGGCAGGCAGCGGCTGAATCACGCTCCTGCCAGCCGAACCGGACGTCAATTCTCCAGCCGGGATGAGATGAACATGCTTGCGCGCACACGATCAGAAGAATTCCAGGGCCTCTCGCGAAGAGATGTCATTGGGATGATGGGCGCTGCTTCCAGTGCCATCGCGGTAGGCTATACCACTGTTGCCAAGGCTGCGTCCGACAGAAGCGCTATAGCGGTCGCGGAGGTCAAGCCACACGACGACGTCTTCGCGCATGTCAACCGCGTCATGGGCAAGTTCGATCAGTCCCTTTACCAGCAGGTCATCGGCGCCGCGAATGACTTCAAGGAAGGCGATCAGGCCATCGGCGTCGGTGCCAAGGATGAGGCTTCTCGCACGAATGCCCGCGCACTGCTGGCGAACACCACTATCCGCGATCTCCACGAACACCCACTTCACGTGGACGAGCTGCAAAAGCTGATCTGGCAGACCACGGACAAGAACCAGTACGCAAAGGTCCAGGACTGGACCATGGGCCGGTTGAAGCAGTTCCTGCTGACCGCACCGGAGGACCAAATCAAGGAGGTCATGAACGGCCTCAATAGCGATGTGATCGGTTGTGTCCCGAAGCTGATGAACAACGAGGAGCTGGTCAGCGTCGGGCAGAAGATCTTCAACGTCCTCCCGGGCACGCAGATGGGCGCCAAGGGGTATATGGGCGCACGTATCCAACCAAACTCCCCGACGGATCATCCAGAGGACGTTATCTGGCAAGTCTTCGATGCCTTTTCTTATGCGACGGGCGATATCGTCATCGGAACCAATCCGGTCGATAGCACGGTGAAAAGCGTCGCTGCCGTAGAACAGGCGCTCAAGGACGTCGTCGATACCTTCGGACTCCAGGACACTGTCCCGTGGTGCGTGCTCGCCCATATCGACGTCCAGGCGGCGGTCGCTCAGAGCCACCCTGGCACGGTCGCCACGATGTTCCAGAGCCTCGCGGGCACCGATGACTGCAACAAGACCTTCGATATCACCGTCGAGAAGATCCTGAACTACGCGAAGTCCAAAATCGGCGAGCGATATGGACTTTATTTCGAGACGGGGCAAGGATCCGAATTCACCAACGGCGCAGCGAACGGCGTCGACATGATGGTGCTCGAATCCCGGAAGTATGGCTTCAGCCGAGCCGTCGGGCAGGAACTAGCAAAGGTGCAGCCGTGGGGCGCCTGGCTCCACGTCAACGATGTCGCCGGGTTCATAGGGCCCGAGGTATTCAGGAGCCGCGAGCAGCTGGTCCGATGTTGCCTCGAAGACGTCGTCATGGCGAAGCTGCACGGTCTGACCATCGGCCTCGACGTTTGCTCGACGCTACATATGGCGGTGACTTTGGAAGACCTTGACTGGTGCCAGGATCAAGTCATGCCGGCTTGCCCGGTCTACCTCATCGCCTTGCCTACCAAGAACGATCCGATGTTGGGCTATCTCACAACGTCGTTCCAAGACCACGTGAGGCTGCGGAAGAAATTTGGGTTCAAAGTCAACGATGCGATGTGGGATTTCTACAAGCGGATCGGCATCGTCGACGACACCAACAATTACACCAGCCACTTTGGCGAACCTGTGTGGGTCTACTATCAATACCGGCTGGCCAAGGGCGACACGCGACCGAAGGAGGCAGTGTACGCCGAAGGCGCGCGTATGATGACAGAGGTCGAACAGAGAGGCGTCGATCTCGCGACTGGTCACGGCCGGGAGATCTGGGATCTGAACCCGGCGCTCGGACACAAGGTCAACGGTCTATATGAAGACGCGAAGAAATCTCTCTGGACCGAGCTGACGCCCGGATTCATAAGTACGGTTCCGAATGTCTTGCCGGTCCGGACTCAGTCCAAGGACAGGAACGACTACATCGCTCATCCGCCCACTGGCGAAATATTGGATCCGGAATCGCTTGCGGCGATTGTTAGGCTTCGCGATTCGTGGGGCATCAACGTCCCGAAAGCTCAGATCGTCATCTCGGACGGGTTGAACGCCAACGCTATTATGGACAAAGGCCATTTGGAGCCGTACCTCGTGGAAATGCGCCGGCTGCTTCGCGAGGCCGGTGTTTCGATTGCCGACAAGAACATTCTGGTCACCAGCGGGCGAGTGCGTGTTGGCTACCGGATCGGCGAGACGCTCTTCGAGCGCGCGGACCCCAATAGCTTCCGAGGTGTTCTCCATATTATCGGAGAACGACCTGGAACGGTGCATCACGCCTACTCGGTGTACATAACGGTGGCACAGGGCAAGTTCTGGTCGCAGAAAAAGATCGATCACGACATCACAAGGTTGGTCAGCAATGTCGCAGATACCGCCTTGCCGCCGGACGAAGCCGCCAGAGAAACCCTAACGATCATTCGCGAGATCGTCGGCAAGAACGTGAGCGGTAGCCGGCGGCACGAGACCTGAACAGTCGAGCCTCAAATTCTGCTTCTGAACGAATGGAAACCACTATGTTCTCGAAATTGGCTATTCCAGCTGCACTGGCGACAGTGCTAATGCTTCCGGTTTCTGCTAATGCGCAATTCTACGGCCCGGGACGCTGGTGTGCTGTGGTCAATAATGGCACTGGTAATATGACGTGGGACTGCAGCTACGCCTCGATCGAGCAGTGCCGTCCAAACGTGATCCGGGGCAGCCGGGGCTTTTGTAATCTAAATCCGTCGTTCGCGAGTGTGGGGTCTGCGTACGCGTCAACTTGCAGGATCACTGTTGTTCGCGCGTGGCGACACGGCCAACCTGTCGCCGTCCGACGGCGCGTATGTGACTAAGTACGCCAAAGCGAATGCGGCGATTGGAACTGACGTAGGACTAAGCGAATGGCTGGAAGTGACGCAGAAGCGCATCGAGCAATTTGCCGAGGCGACCGGCGACCAGCAGTGGATTCACGTCGATGTAGAGCGTGCTAGACGTGAACTGCCAACGCACACCACGATTGCTCACGGGCTGCTCACGCTGGCATTGGCGCCGTGGTTTGTTCGTTCGGTCATTGGCCTCAAGGCGATAAAGAACACATTGAAATACGGAGCCAATCGCATCCGATATCTCACACCAGTGCCTGCCGGATCGAAGCTGCGCGGTCGGATTAGTATTCTTGCGGCAGAAGACGCGCCGCAGGATGGCTTACGTGTTACCTACGGCATCACGACTGAGCTCCAAGGTAGTGATCGTCCCGCTTGCGTGGCAGAGATGATCGCTGTGCATTATCTGTAAGATCCGCTGCAGCGTCGGCTCGAAGGGGCCTCCCATGCGTCCAATCCAGATTGGAAGAATAGTCGCCATATTGATTTTGCTCTTGTCCGGAACAGTCATAGTGGCATCGGCACAAAATGTCTCTGGCGAAACGGATTACATTGTTGGGTGCGCGGCTTGTCACGGACGTTCCGGGAAGGGAAATGGCCCGGTCGCTTCTGAGCTAAAAACCGCCCCTCCCGATCTAACTCTGCTTGCGAAGAAGAACGATGGGGCCTTTCCGGCGAGAATAGTTGAGCAGACTATCGATGGACGTAAATCATTGAGAGCACACGGTAGCTCTGAAATGCCGGTGTGGGGAGATATTTTTTCTCGATTGCAGCCAGACAAGGCGCAAGCGCGTATCCGTAACATCGTCCGATACATCAAAAGCATCCAAGTATATTGAGCGGCCATAAGGCGGAGGAAGATGTGACCAGCCATCCGTCTGCGTGCTTGGGCACGACCGCGGACTTCCCCAAAAGTAAAATCAATTTGGGCATGCAGGTATTCGTCAATCTGTCGCTTAGGTCAGCACCTGGCCCGTTGCCGACCTAATCAAGCCCCAACAGGATGTCCGTTTTACGAAGCCAAAACGACACGTGCTCACAACCTCATATACTCACAAGAGTATGAGATTTCCCTCGTTCGTGATCCAAAGCGGGCGTCGTCGGCCGCCTGATCGCCCCCGGCGGCAGCTGGCCGTTTCAGAACTTATTTCATGCGCCGAAATACCAAGTGACTGGTTCCGCCGCTGCTGGTTTCCAGGGTGGTCACATTCAATTGGTCGCCGCTAATCGCGACTTTTCTGACGAGCTTCACACCGTCATAATTTGGAAAAACGTGGCCATTCACATTGGTCACGAGGGTGCCGGTGGCTTCGTCGATTGACCATGTGCCGAACAGCGCGGACGTGCCACGCATGGCTGCGGCGTTTTCTTCTGCCGTTCCGTCAAGGCGGGTCTTTCCCTTGAACTTAGGGCGGCTGGGATCGAACATTATTTGCGCACAGTGTCCGGATGCGTCCAAGATGAAGATGCCTTTTGGGCTGGGACCGAAGACCTGTCGCTTGGTTCCGTCTGGCGCGACGTTGATACGAGAGCCCAACTGCCGACGAGCTGCTCTTTTAGAGACTTTTGTTGCGCGGCTGCGTTGGCAGGCAACAGCGCAAGTGCCACCAGGAGCGAGAACGCTATTAATGCCGTTGTGCGAACGTTTTCCATTTGTCGCCTCCATTATAGTTGCTTGGTGGACGGCACGTTTTAGAGCCTGCAAAGCACACAGAACCTTCGAAGCACGCAGTGTTGAATGCACTATGCGGGCTTAGCAACCCGCACCAAAGGGCAATATCGCCTTCCTGGCAGTACTGTTTTGAATTGGTGAGTTGTTCAGGGAGGGCAAAATGCCGAAAGAGTTAAAATGTGCTCTGTGCGCAGAATGGCTTATCGCGCCTGCGTGGTCCAGACATATCAATTCGCAAGCAGTCCGCAATTTCTGGCACTGCACAAATTGCGGTTATGTTTTTGAATCGCTGGACCGAAAAATGCCAGTGCAAATTGAGTTTGTAAAGGAATTCCTACCGGCGGCATGATGCGGGGCCGGCCTCGCTAGGCCGACCTGCTTTCGCCGGCCAGGCTGGCGCAACCATTTTTATTCAGCCGCGGTGCTGACCATGCGGCGCAGGTGTCGATGCGTCAGTTAATATTTTTGTGGGAAGTGCCGCTCGGTCATTAGAGAGAATGCTCATCCTTTGCATGAACGCAAAGTGCAATTGAGATATTTTAGCGTTCATAGCCACAGGCACACTGTTGCTAATCCTGCTAAGTGGCTGGATACTGCTGTAGCTGTATCATTTCGGAATAGGCGACGCGCTGGGCTAGATTACCGCTCAATGGTCGCTCAAATTCGAGTTTAGGCCTGGCTGATTTACTGGAGCCGCGACCGTGGAAATTATGGTAATCTTTTTGCTTGTGGCGCTGATCGCGTTTTTAATGGTTCGTGCTCACAGAGCTGAAAAACATCGGCACGAAATCATGCTAAGCGAAGCTTGGCGCGTCGTTCTCGACGACCCCCACTACGAGCACCGAAGAAGGTATGAGGAGAAACTCAGAGAAGACGATCTCAGATTGAAGAAAGAGCATGCCTTGCTACGCAAAAAAGAGGGGCTTTCCCGAGAGGCACCTCCGAACCCGCCGAGCGAGTGATCTTCAGCGCTGCTGGATACGATTCAAATAATCGATGACGGCCAAAATGCGCGTGTGCACGACCGCTTCAGGAGAGGACGGGAACGCAAGTATGAAATCATCTTGAAATTTTTGGTCGTAAAAAGTCGGCGGGACGAAGCGATAGCCCCAAATCGGCATTTCTCGAGATCCATGCGCGGCCACCCCTGCACGGCCATCGATGATTCGATAGACAATATCGACCGGGAACACGCCCCCATTTTGCTTGGCCAAAATAGTGAGGTCGCTCGGCTGCTTTACCAGCTGTGACGCAATCGACCCGTTTCCTTTTCCGTCTGCACCGTGGCAAGCAGCGCAGCTGGAAAGATACTCAGCTCGTCCGAGATCTGCTCCCTGGGACATCGCTGGTCCCGAGACGATAGTCACTGCTAGGCTGATTAAGACAGCGCTCGTTCGTGAAACCTGCATTGCCCGACCTCTTGGCGTGTGTACCGTTATCACGCTGGCTGTCCCCGGACCCTGATCTGAGTCAAATACTCCTCGCGTTGTCATCCGGGCGGATTTTGTTTGCCGCTGATACCCTTCCCGAATTCAAGATTGAAAGCTGTCGCGTTCCGGTGCCTCGAAATCTGAAGCCACACCCGGCCGCGGCCTCCCTGTTTAAGTCGGGATTAGAGCTGTCGCGGCTCGGATGTCGCCCTGTGGCCCTGAGTCGACGAAAAACATTCGTCCAACGTCCGGTTCGATTCGAAAGCGGATCGGACTCAGGTCTCTCACAAATAAGCATTTCATTGCTGCTTAAGAGGGCGGATCGGCGGACTGGAACGTGGAGGCATGCTTTGAACGATCAATTTCCCGTCGGTGCGACTGAGGGCTTGTAGATGCGCCCGATCGTCGGACCGTCAGGCGCGCCATCGCGGCAGGTCGTAATCGTCGGCGGACCACTGGCCGGACGGGCGGCAGTGGGCACGGCTCCGATAGCTTAGGCGGCGCGGCGGACGAGACTTTGCGGCCTGAGCCGCGGTTCGGCGCCAATCCAATACAGGATGTTGGCGAGGATGCAGAAGCCGGTCGACGCAAACCACAACATGGCCGCGCCGACGAATGCGGGAAATAGCGCCCACCATGGGCTATGCGCGAGGAAGAGGATCGACCCGAGCGTGATATTCACGCCGACCGTGACATAGATTCGCCGCTCCAAATACCAGCTGTCCGTCTGCAAGAAATAGAGACTGCCGCCGTTCGGACGTTCGAGCGCGCCCTTAAAGCCGAGCCTCTTGAGCAGGGTGCCGATCGGACAGAAGCCCGTGAACGCCTCGTTGACGGATACCAAGCCGGCGGCGATCGCGCCGAAGATGAACAGAGGGCTCAAGGTCACGGCCAAAAGCGTGCTGACCAGCAGCACCAGGCCGGCGATCAACCAGACGGCTCGCTCGATATACCAACGATCCGTTGGGACGATATAGAATCCGGAACGCGTCATGTTGCAAATTCCCTTTTTGTCGACAGCAGGCGGCGTTCAGACAATCAGACCGACACACAGCAATGCGCTAAACAACACCTGCAGTTGCACCGTACGGACGAGAATGAGGTTGAAGCCGCGCCCGCGCGGTTCGTTCGCGAAGTCGCGAGCGAGCGCGAGCGCGAGAGGCGATACCAACAGCGGCAGCGAGATGGCGCCGTGCGCGACGGCCGACGCCAATAGAGGCAGCAGCGCGAAAGGCGAGAGCACGAGCGTGGCGTAGATCGCCGCCGTCCAATGCGGGCCGGCGAGGATCGCCAGCGTTCGCCGTCCGACGCGAAGATCTTCCGCCGCATCGCGGTGGTTGTTGACGAGGAGAACAGCGCCTGCAAGTACGCCAAGCATCAGTCCCGCTTCTACCGCGGCCGCGCGGAGCGTCGCAGCCGACAACCAGTACGTCCCGCCGACCGCACCCAGTCCAAAGAACGCGACAACGACGAGTTCGCTGAACGGCGTGTAGGCGATCGGCCGTGGTCCCCCGGTGTAGGCCCAGCCGGCGCCGATCGAGGCGAGCCCGAGCAGCAGGATCGGCCAGCCGCCCACCGCAGCGAGATAAACTCCGATCAAAGCGGTCGCCGCAAATGCTAAGGCGGCGCCGCGTTTGACCGCGGCGATCGGCAACAGGCCGGAAGACGTGACGCGCATCGGCCCGACCCGGTCGGGACCGTCGCCGCCTTTTTCGGAATCGGCAGCGTCGTTGTGCAGGTTGGTCCCGATCTGGACGAGCACGCTGCCGAGGAGGGCACCGAGCACGGCCGGCCAGCGGATGGGCGCCGCCGTCGCGTAGGTGATCGCCGTACCCACACAGACGGGCGTGATCGACAAAGCGAGCGTCCGCGGCCGTGCCGCGACGATCCAGGAGACAAGACTGTTTCGAAGATGCAGCGTGGCGAACGCTTCGCGCTCGCGTCCCGGCCAATCGATACGGCTCGTGGAGCTCCATCCTTCGATGACGCGTCGATCCACGGGCAGATCCATCGCATGCTCCTGCCACTTTTCAGCGGGCACCGGCAGCAAGCAACGCTCCAATGCAACGTGACTGCCTTGATGTACGTCAATTCACGGTTCGCCAAGCATGTGCGGCCCGAATTGAATAAAATCGAAGGCGGCGACCAGTTTGACGTGGGTCATGGCGTACGGCGCGACGCGGGGTACCGCTTGCGGCACCACGGAGGTCGCCATGCGCCGGGTCCCGTCCTTGCTATCGGCCTCGTTCCTGACTCTGTTTCTCTTGTTCTGCGTGCCGGCCCAGTGCTTCAGCCAGGCCGCACCGGCGAACGTCACGGCGAATGCAGTGACCGAGCAGGAGCTCCTGACGAAATTCAAAGATATTCAGGGCCGCGGCACGCTGCCCGACGTAAAGTCGGATGTCATCGAGCAGCCGCAAGGGCGGATTTGGCGCACCTTTCACGAGGTGTATCTGCGCTGGATCGCCGCGGGTGCAATCTTCGGCATCCTTGCCGTTCTCACCGCTTATTACCTCTGGCACGGCACCATCCGTTTCGAAGGCGGATGGTCGGGCCGCAAGATTCCGCGCTTCACCGCGTGGGAGCGCTTCGTGCACTGGCTCAGCGCGTGCAGCTTCCTCGTGCTCGCGATCACCGGCCTGAATTTCACTTTCGGCAAGAAAGTTCTGTTGCCATGGATGGGTCCGGAAAACTTTAGCGCTTGGGCGAGTGCGGCCAAGCACGCGCATAATTTCACCAGCTTCTCGTTCACGCTCGGCGTCTTCCTGATGTTCATGATTTGGGTCCGGAACAACCTGCCCCAACGCGTAGACATCGAATGGCTCAGGCGTGGCGGCGGCATGTTCGGCGGCAAAGAGCCACCGGCAGGCCGGTTCAATCCGGGTGAAAAATTTATCTTCTGGATGTCGGTGGTCGCGGGAGCGATCGTGTCTGTCTCAGGCTACGTGCTGCTCTTTCCTTTCTGGGGCACAGGCATCAAGACGATGCAGTTCGCGCAGATGACCCACAGCCTCGTCGGAGTGCTGTTCATCGCCGGTATGTTCGTCCATATGTACATGGGCACGATCGGCACTGAAGGCGCGTTCGGCTCGATGATCTCCGGCGACGTCGACGAGAACTGGGCGAAATCGCATCATCCGGTCTGGTATGCTCAGGAAGCGGCCCGCCGCGCCAAAGATGTGTCCGCGGCGCATGCAAGCACCAAACTGAACCGGCGCGCGTGGGGCATCGGATTGCTGTCCGGGCTAGCCGGCCTCATCATCGGGGCCGCAGCAATCGTCGTCGTGAACGAGGCCAATCTGCTCACTTCGACGGACGCCTTGTGCACGTCCTGCCACACCATGAACGTGGTTGCGATCGAGCCGCATTTTCAAAACTCACTGCACCGTCACAATAGGTTCGGCGCCATCGCGACGTGCAGCGACTGCCACATTCCGAGGACCAATTGGTTCGTCGAGACGTACACGCACATTTCAAAGGGCGTCCGCGACGTCATTGCCGAGCAGATTGGAGGCTTCCAGGATCCCGCAGCCTGGGCGCGGCGACGAACCGAGCTCGTCACCTATGCAATCAGCGAAATGCGCGCGAGCGAAAGCGCGACCTGCCGTTCGTGTCATGTGACAAGCGCTATTGTGCCCGAGTCTGATCTCGGCAAGGCAGCACACCAGAGCCTCGTGAGCCGCAAGACCAACTGCGTCGACTGCCATTCCGTGCACTCACAGGCACAATAAAGAATGCGCGCTAATAAGCGCATTGGTATTTCAAATCAACAACGATCATTCATGGTTTGCGCGGCCATTCTTATTGTCTTGTTGCTGTGCAACGCTGTTGGCTATTGAGACACCCGCGCTGCCGGTCCGTGTCAGTTATCACTACGAGTATTTTAGCATTGCGGTCACGATCTATGACGAGTCAGTAAGTCTTTGACAGACGTCAAAGCGCTGGAGTGCAAGGCACCATCCCGCCGTGCTCGCTGATGGCCAAGCCTCCTTGATCAATCTCAAGGCGCCAAATGAGGTTTCGACTTACCAAGTCGTCATATGACACGGCGCTTTTTCAAATCCGAGTTCCGCGAGGCGGACAAAATTACGCTCTGGACAGTCGGGGCAATCGTCGTTCTTTGTTTGGCATTGCTCGTGCTTTTGTATTTCCTCTAACTTCGGTACGCCCCTAAACTACCGCGCTTCTTTTCATCTGTGGTGTATGTGAACGGCGACGCTCGCCGCTCAAGCTTCGGCAGCGTAGGCGCAACTCCGAAGTTCTTGCTTGCTTTGATTTGCCGATTTCCGCTGGTGACTTAGCGAGCTTTGCTGCAAGGCCGGAAAACCCCGCTTCGAGCGAGAGCCACCGCGCCTCTACCAAAAGCGAAACGCGGATGCCGGCTGCCGCCGACCTTGCTGCCGGGGATTTGCGTATGACCATCTTCTGAGATGGGAACGGTCTCACAAGACAGTCTCAGCCTTTTCTGCCCGAGCGATGATAGCTCTCATTCGCTCGATCTCTTCAATTGCAATCGGGTCATTAGCCGCCATACGCCCGTGCGGCGTCTCGGTCCGCCCTACTCCGCAGAACAGACGTCGTTTGTAAGTTCGGCTTGGACCGAAATGGGCCGGGAAGAGACATAGGCCATCACTAATTCCCCCCACATTCTTTTTCCTTTCCCAATTTTCCCATTTTCATTGCTTCCGGCCTTGCGCTGGTGAAAGAGGCCTGGC